>OCZT010001065.1_pt1 | contig 28239 bp, 21 predicted proteins | sample 1539031 | NCBI WGS metagenome assembly OCZT01 (sample SAMEA3539308, study PRJEB22396) | soil metagenome | biome: tundra; feature: field; material: soil | place: USA | collected 2010-05 | depth 0.15 m | reverse complement strand
GCTACCGGGAGAGCGCCGAGAGCTGGAAGACGCTGTTGCGCGATCTCAAGCGGCGTGGGATGACCGCACCGGTACTGGCGGTGGGCGACGGCGCGCTGGGGTTCTGGGCCGCGGCGCGCGAGGTGTGGCCCGAGAGCCGCGAGCAGGCCTGCTGGTGCCACAAGCTCGCCAACGTGCTCGACAAGCTGCCCCAGCGTTTACAGCCCCGCGCCAAGCGCGCGCTGCACGAGATGATGTACGCCGAAGGCCGCGCCGAGTGCGAGGCCGCACGATCGCGTTTCGAGGCGGAGTATCAGGCCAAGTACCCCAAGGCGGTCGAGTCGCTTACTGCCAACTGGGAGCGGCTGGTTACCTTCTTCGACTTTCCCGCCGAGCACTGGAAGCACCTGCGCACCACCAATGTCATCGAGTCGCCGTTCGCCACCGTGCGGCTGCGCGAGCGTGCGACCAGGGGCGCGGGCTCGAGAACCAAAGGCTTGCTGATGGCATTCAAGCTGCTCGACATGGCCCAGCTTCGCTGGCGGCGCCTCGATGGCGCTCACCTACTGTCGCTGGTGCGCGGTGGCGCGAAATTCGTCGATGGAGTCCGCCAGGATCGACCACCGCAAGTTATTCAACCAACCGAGACCGAACCAAGGGAGGCCGCCTGATCATGACCGGCCGATCCACAACATTTGACAATTACTCCGGCAAGTCGCGCAACATGCACAAGGGCAAGCGCGCTGAAAAGATTCACGGCACTGGCGGGGCCGACAAAGCAATCGTCTTTGGTATGGTCGAGCGCGATGGGAAAGTCCGCGCGATGCACGTTGATAAGCGCCGAAGGAAGGAACTTCAAGAAGCGATCCGCGAAAACGTCGAAGCCGGTTCCGCGATTTTCAGCGATGAACTGCTTTCGTATGATGGATTGTCCGACGATTACGATCACGCAGTAGTCAACCATGCGGTCGAATAGGTGAGCGGTAATGTACACACAAATACAATCGAAAACTTCTGGAGCCTCTTGAAGCGCGGTCTCCATGGTACCTATGTCAGCGTGGAGCCATTCCACCTGTTCAGGTACATCGACGAACAGGCTTTCCGTTACAACAACCGGAAGGACATGAATGATTCGCAGCGATTCGGCGCAGTGGTTTCGCAGATCACGGGCAAGCGATTGACCTACAGCCACCTGACCGGCAAGGACGGCTCTACGACGCCATTCTAGGCGTCGCCAAGGCCGGGGGAAGCGGAAGGCTTGATCTTCCGCTTCGGCCCACGCCTTCGCGGATTCTGCTCGACTTGCTTGCGGTATTCTTTCTCGCGCCGCTGGATTTCTTCGCGCGGAACCGCTAGTAGGCGATCCACCGTACTCGTGAAAGCGTCGAACTCGGGATTCCGTTTCGTGCTCATGGCAATCACCACACTGCCGTAATTGTGTTAGATTTAACATTATAGGACTTATGAACGATACAAAAACACCGCCGCCGCCGCCTCCTCCTCCTCCAAATCCCATTCCATTCGACAAAAATGCTTAAGCAAGTAGCCGACACAGCCCGACAAAAGCGGCAGTTGCAATCGCGCAAAATAACAACATCTGGCCGCGCTTCAAAAGCCTTGCCTTGTTGTCATCAACACGTCTGTTTAGACTAAAATTGTCGATGTAATGAAGCGCGAGGTCTCTTTCCATATCGATCTCATTATCTGTAATTATCTCTTCTCGGAGGACTAGTTCGGGATTAGGGGGAAACCAACTGCGGGTGACCCTTATGGTCCATAAGACCGCGCTCATAGCACAAAATAAGCTGACAATGACAATTGCGACGCCGATACCGATCATTACGGTAAGATCGTGATTGAGGCCAGCCACTGCTGGCTTTGCCACGATCGCCGACAGACTCAGGGCGGCAAAAGACGCAGCTAATAACCAATTTCCCTTAGTATCGATCTGCTCACCACGTCTTACCTCTTGCTCAAACGCATCTTTAGCAAAGGCCAACAGAACCTCGGCCTGCTTAGCGTTTATATTTTTTAGCCAAGTCCAATACTGATGCTTTTTGGCATGGGTCTCTTGATAAAAGCTATCTAAGTTCATGTTTGCTCCGCGTTCTGAAGGGCTCTCATGAGAGCCTCAATGATGTCTCTGCGCACTCCGACCAAGAATAATCGACCGTGTTTGTCCATATTTACAACAGATTTCTCTTTGGAAACATCGACCCCAAGTTTTCTCTGTTTTCTGAATTGTCGGGCAGCGGCACCTACTAGCAAGTCGGCCATTTGCAACGGCTTATCTTGTGCCTTGGAGCCAAAAGACATGTTTCCAAATATACCCTCAGCGTCGAGGTCTTTAATTACTTTGTAATAGATTAAGGCGGCATGACCCTCAAAACCTGGTTTCCTATCGAATAAAAACTGGAATGGCCGTGGTAGTGTCGGCCCCTTGAGGTGCTTCTCCCATTTTCTCAAAGTGTCGAAACAAAAATAGGAGCAACAATGATAGATGTCTTGAAACTCCGTCCTAAGACTAGTGGGGATGCTGTCATACTCATCTCTGAACACACCATAAGCCACGCCTAAGGATATATTATCCCCGATTACGGTTGTGAGCCTCTCCATGAAATGGTCGCGCTCAGGAGTTGGCCAATCGAATGGCGGCCGCCGTGCCATGAAATCGGTGAAGTGAAACACATCTACATGTTTATAGTTTAGAATAGCTTCCCATTCACGCTCCGCGCCTATCCAAGATTGATAGGTGCCGATCAGGCCCCCCACCACAACCAGATCGGACTGATCGTGCGTTCCGCTTTCGTCGAAATAGGAGTTGTAGGCTTTATGAACCACGACCACCAAATTGCGCGCATTCCACTGGTCACGTGGAACCAGGCGCAGTTCTGCCAACCTTTCGACAGAGGACACTACAGCATCCCCTGTGATGAGTCAAGTATATTCTTGCCCTAATTAGGGTAATAATAGACTTGACTCACCAGACGGGCTACAATCGTCTGGACGTGACAGGCCGGTTGCGGTAATCGCCATCAATTCTAGGAAAGGTAAAATCTGAGCCAAGGCAGCCGGGCCAGCGGACTTCACCGGTGGCGGACTTCACCGGTGGCGGACTTCACCGGTGGCAGACTTCACCGATGGCGGACTTCACCGATGGCGGACTTCACCGGTGGCAGACTTCACCGGTGGCAGACTTCACCGGCGGCAGACTTCTCACTCGTCGGATTCCCCTTGATCCGCGTGGGTTTCCCAATAGTCGGAATACTTACGCCAAGCTGACGCGCTACCCCGCTTGCCGGGAACGCGCTCAAGCAGCTTACGGGTATTCAAGTCCAAAAAGACCTGCTTGACGACGTTTTCCGATCCAATCCCCGTTAGCTCACGGACAATACGATTCGTTACTTCAGAGTGGTTCTTGAGATACGCCATCACCACATCGTGCGGTGACGCGAGCGGCGCATGGCGAATGTGAATGACCACCGAGTTCTCGCGTTCCTCCACTTCCGGAGGCTGAAGGCGAAGTTTTTTCATCGCCTCAAACGCTGTATTTAGTCCTTCACCCACATCCTTGTTCGGCGGGTCCGGAAATTTATTTATCAGCCGCACAATTTTAGGATTCCGTGCGGACTGTTCGTTCAAAATATTGTCCTTTGTGATGTGACCAGGAAGTCGGCCCGGGCTCTCTACTTCGATCCGATTGTCATAGATTCTAACATGCACATCAGACGCAATGCTGTAATCGCGGTGCAAGACGGCATTGGTAATAATCTCGTGCAATGTCTCATCAGGATAGGATATCTTTTCAAGACCCTTCTCGCCCAATTTGCTTATGCCTTCGATGATTTCTTTAGTCTTCGAAACAGCCGCTTTGATTTGGGCGTATGCGCACCCCTCGATTGTCATTGGATCAAAAACAAGCGTGTCTCTGGAGCCTTCGTCTTCTTTCGTCTGATAACGATACAGCTTGATAGCAGATCGTTTAGGCAACGCTGCTTGAGGCTCATCAGCGTACAAAAGGACGCCCGCCACGGTCGGCAGTCCGGAGACAATCAGGTTTTGTTTAGTCAACCATTCTTCCGGCTCAGCTAGTGGGACCACATTCAGTATGAATGAGATTGAAGTTTCTGAATTTGTAATCGTCTCTGGACTGACATTGATCGTGTTGTCTTCGAAGGAAACAATACCCTTGTCCAATTCCAGACGACGCAGGGCCTCATTTCCCTCAACCGGAAGATTTTGGGCATTGCGCCGAACATAGGGTCTGCCATCACTTCCGCGTACTACGCCACCCGTTTTGAACACGACGAGATGTAGAATGATTCCTTTAAACCTTTCGCACGATAGGAACGTCGCCTTATAGTGATTCCCCAGTGGCAACATTTTCTCGATGACTTGAAAGATGGGATTTGCACCTTCCATATCCGCAAACCCAGCCCAGATTCGTGTCTTATTCTTTCCGTCGTCGCGCTCTCCAATCCCAACAAAAAGCTCTCCGCCCGAAGTATTGCAAAACGCCGAGACGGAACGAGATAGCTTCGCAGGTGCAATGTCGCTGTGTTTGAGGTCCAAGTACGGCCCTTCTTCAAGGGCGAAAAGCCGCTCTACCTCAACTAGATCGATTTGTTTCTTATCCACCATTTGCATCCCCGCTCATCCCCTGTCGGACGCGGTTTAGGCACGCCGGAAATCCGCTATCTTTGCGTGGAGGACTCCCGATTTCATCTTTCGGATAGACATGCCAAGATTATGGAAAATTTAGAGACACTACAAGGTACAGCTTATGATACCGTCCATTTCCGGTCTGCTGATGAGCGCCATCGATTGCGGTGGCGCAAGAAGTCAACTCTGGCCGATTTCGGAATTCGCGTGACGATCTGCATGGCTGCATTTTCTCAACGGGAACAATGCATGGTGACAGTCTCGGACACGATGCTCTCATACGCTGACGCCGTACCCGCCACGGATGAGGCAACGGAAAAGATTTTCCTTCTGAAGGAGAATTGGCGACTGCTTTTTGCGGGTAGCGTGACCCCGATTAACGGGGTACTCGCGCGAATCTACGCTGCACAGCGACCAACAAGCGATTTCGACAATGGCGCAAAGGAACTTGAGCATCTGAAGCAAATCTCTAGGGAAGCCTATCAAGCTGAACGTCGTCAACAGGTTACGGACAGGTTTCTGAGTGTGTACAACATGACGCTCGACGAGTTTAGGCGCGAGGGGTTGCAGAGTTTCGGCGTGCAGGAGTTCGCGAAACTCAATGAGCAAGTCCGCGATTTCGATCTCGATCTTACGATTTTGGTCTGTGGCTTTGACCGGCAGGGGTTTCCGCATATTTTCGAGGTCGGCAATCCCGGCGAGATTGCGGAGCACGATCTACTCGGTTATGCCGCGATCGGATCGGGGGCGGATATGGCGAGAGGCATTCTAACGCCGCGCTCGGTCAAGCGGCTGCCTTGGCGTGAAGTGATGTACCGGTTGTGCCAAGCTAAATTTGCCTCCGAGACCGCCACGGGCGTCGGGCGCATAACTAGCGTCCTCTGTTTTTCGCGTAACGGCATACATTTGATCTTGCCCTACGGCCACGTCGAAAAATTGCGGGGCATTTGGGACAAGGAGCGTTCGATGCCTATCGCAAGCGATATATTGAATATCATAGATGACGGCCTAGGTATTTCGCGTGATTTTACTCCCACCTGAAGGAAGCAAACTCTTTACGCAACCGTTTGACATCGGACTCAGCCCTTGTGTAAATGGTCCGATGCCGCCAGAGTCCACTCCCCCGCCAGACCCGCCGGAATGGCCAGAGCATTTTCCGGAAGGCTGCCCTGATGATGAGGCCACCCCGACGAACGGGCCATATTTCCGGCTTCTTCGCGGAGGCGGGACAGACTGGCAAAGCGCGAAAGAGCGGAACGTTTATATCATAACAGGCCAGAATGCATACGAGCTTCGCTCTCATGCTATTTGGAGCAGGAGCAAGTCACTCAATTGCGTGAAGTATCGCCGCAATTTCAAGACGCGAAAATTGCCCGTGGCGATCTCACACCAGAACATGGAAAGATTAAGCCTGTCGGCAATACACCAGGGCATTGTTCGCTTTGGCTCCGTGCTCAATTCTTAGAACGCCCCGAAGAGCTTTTTCACCTGATTGACCAATGAAACGCGAGTGGCAATTTGGTCAGCAGCTTGCGCTGTATGGCATACCGGAGCGGAAGATCAGAGAAGTGCTGATCGACTATGACGGTCCGCAGTTGTGCATTCTTGAAAAGGGGCCAGAGCGATTTTTGTCGGTTCGTATTGATGAGGATGCAACTGGAACGAGGTGGATACAATCACCTCTATCTTCAGTGGAATACGAAGCCTTGATGCTGGGCACCCTGTCCGTGCGCAATGCTCTACTCAAAACGGAAATGATTTTAGTCGAGGAGAATCGTAACGAGGTTCCTATTCGTGCTTGGACATTAAGCGCGTCCACTGTGCCGGATACGGCGCTTCCTAAGGTGGACGCACCATTGCCCAAATATGTTCGTAGCATGTCCAAGTATGGATTACCACACGACGTGCCCGCCGCCTTTCATTTAGAAACAGCCAGAGTATCGGGCTACCAACTTCCATTTGAGAAATTATCAAAAGCAACGGCAAGCCTGCAAAGACTTTGGAATACCTTAGCATCGACATTCGGCAAGCCAGAGTTGGTTTTAAGTGCTGTCGCTTTGGAACGTGGCTCCTTCAAGGTTCGCGTGGAGGTGATTGACAGTGATAGAGCTTTGTTCGCGCAGGTTGCGGATGTCTATCGGGACTTGACTCGCGCAACGTTTGATGGGAAAAGGTTAGCCGAAGCTCTCGCCAAAAAGCCCCAGACCGTTTCTTACGCTTATTCTGACTATTTAACGACGCTCGATAAGCAGAAGTTGGATGTCCTTGCTCAATGGCGTGAACGTGATGACGCAGAAGAACGTTCGGCATTTGTCGGCTATGCTGGTGCGGGCCGTAGCCGAAAGTCAATTAAATTTGAAGTGGCGGAGCAGCCAACGCAAGAGACGATAAGACGCATTGGGTACCTAGACTCTTTTGCAGGAAAGAAAAATTATTTCGAGTTTTACGAATCCACTAGTGGTTCGGCGTTTTCCGGCGGCATAGCAAAAACGCTACGCGACGCCGCGATACGCGGCGAAGTTCTTTTGACCCACCAAAAAAAATGCAGCGTAACAATGGAAATGCAGCAAGTGGGTAGTGAGCGGCCCACCTTTACCCTGCTTGAGTTCAGCCATGTCGAAGATTAGCCCCGGTTCCCTGCCACTTTTTGTGCAGATGTCTGACTTCTTGTGCAGGAAGGCGTTAAATATGCAAAGCCCATTGGCGCCGAGGTTTCCCAATGAACGAAAAACACAAAGCCCGTAAACTGTCGCCAGCATTCGAGCGCTTCGCAAAATTCGCTAAGGCCGTCTTCGGGGTTCCGAAAACGGAAGTCGAAGCTGAAGACGCGAAGTGGCGTAGCGAGCGCGCGGAGCGGCGGGTCGCACGAAAAAAGTCCGGGGCGGCCTGACTCGACCCCGCTTGCCGCGCGCCTGCCGCGACTTTCACGGCGCGGTCTGTGCCGCGATTTCCTGTTTGCCCGTTAGCTGCTTATAGGTGAGGCGCTTCCCCGCGAATCCGCTCATCGCGCCGACAAACCGTTCGCCGTCATCCGTCTTTCGATTGTTGAACCGGAATACCTGCTCATCGAGATAGCGATACAGGTGAAACGGCTCGACGCTGACGTAGGTGCCCTTGATGCCGCGCTTGAGCAGCGACCAGAAGTTTTCCATGCCGTTGGTGTGAATGTTCCCGTCCACGTATCTCTCCGCGTGATCGATGACGTTGTGGGCATAGTCAGGTTCGAGACCCTCATAGCTGCGAAGCGCATCCGTGAACAGTTCGCTTCCTGTCTGCACGTTGTCCCGAATCTCGCCGTGCAAGGTTCTGCGTCGCACGTTCGGCACGACCTTGGTTCTGACGCGGCTATGCCCGTCCGGGCCGTGGCGTTCGAGCAGGCCCATGACTGCGGTTTTACCCGCGCCGCCGGTTCCCTTTATTGCGGCCTCGCGCCGGTCGGCGTGCATGAACCGTGCGAGGCCCCCGATAAAAGATTCGTCGGCCTCGACTTCGCCAGAGAGCTTGTCGAATGAGCCTGTGTGGATCGCCATCCGCAACCGATGGTTCATAAACCACGCGGTTTTCTGACATACGCCAATGGCGCGATGAATTTCCCAGGAACTGACGCCGTTCTTGCAGTTGACCAGCATCCACATCGCCGTGAACCATTTATCTAGGCCGATGGGCGAGTCCTCGAAGATCGTTCCGACTTTCACGCTGAATTGCTGCTTGGCGTGTTTGGTCTTGCACTTCCAGACGCTGCGCGATTCAAGGAAATAGACTTCCTTGCTTCCGCACGTCGGACAGGCCACGCCATCCGGCCAGCGCAACGCGATCGCGATATTCAGGCAATTGTCGGGATCGCTGAAATAGCGGATCGCAGCCTGCAAAGTCTTCGGTATTCCGTGCCGTTTCGTTTCCATGCTCTAATCATAGCAACGAACGCTTGGTGAGTCAAGTCTATTGTTGCCCTAATTAGGGCATTAATATACTTGACTGACCACGCTCCGTTTGCTATGTTTGGAGCATGAAGTATCCAAGCACAGTCCAGCAAGCGATCCGCTACTTCACTGATTTCGAGAACTGCAAGCGTTTCATGATCGAAATGCGCTGGCCGGACGGCAAGGTTCGATGCCCGACCTGCAAATCAGAGAAAGTCACGTACCTTGAAAACGCGCATCTCTGGAAATGCTACGCGAAACATCCGCGCGCAAAGTTCTCGCTCAAGGTCGGAACGATCTTCGAGGACTCGCCTATCGGCCTCGACAAGTGGCTTCCCGCTATGTGGCTAATCGCCAACTGCAAGAACGGGATTAGTAGCTACGAAATAGCGCGCGGCCTTGGCGTCACGCAGAAAACCGCGTGGTTCATGGATCACCGCATCAGGCTCGCAATGCAGAATCGGTCGGTCGATATGTTTCCCGGCTCAGAGGTTGAGGCAGACGAAACTTTTATCGGCGGCCTCGCCCGCAACATGCACAAAAACAAAAAGGCAAAAATCACTGGCACGGGCGGGGCCGGAAAAGCAATCGTGATGGGTCTGCTTGATCGTCATACCTCCAAAGTCCGGCTGGCTCATATACCAAACACGCAAGGCGAAACGCTCAAGAGTCACGTGCGCCGATATGTACAGGGCGGTTCGTATGTCTTCACGGATGCTTGGGCTGGTTACCACGGTCTCGATCAAGAGTACGTACACAACGTCATCGATCACGCTGAACGCTACGTTGACGGTAACATCCATACCAACAAAATCGAGAACTTTTGGAGCCTGCTAAAGCGTGGTCTGAAAGGAACATATATCAGCGTCGAGCCGTTTCACCTGTTCCACTATCTGGACGAACAGGCGTATCGCTTCAACGAGCGCAAGCGGAATGATGGCGAGCGTTTCATCGGCGTAGCCAGTGCCGTTGTCGGTCGCCGCGTCACGTATTCGGAGCTGACCGGCAAGACCGATTTGACGGCTGACCCCTTACCGGCGTAAGCAGTGGAGAGGGAAACGGCATCATGGTAGAGTGATGCCGTGAAATCACCGAAAATCGAAGATTTAGAATTTGACGCAAAAGAGGCGTTCGAGAACTTGCGACGACTTGGACGACCTGTTTTATCCGTGACCAAAAAGGACTTAGAGAACAAAAACTTACGAAAGGCCGTCAAGCGGCCGAAAACTAATGCTGCAAAGCTTTGATGATGTTTTGAGTAATGAGGTTCGTTCTGATGTTATCGCGCGTAAGGTCTTTCTTTGATACTTGGTCGATAACTTTTCTCGCGGCTTGAAATAGAGCATCAACCTTGTTGGGGTCATCCCACAACTGCTTCATCATAGCCTCACATCGTTGATCCATTTCTTTTGAATTTCTCGCCGGCAAACCCTTCGGGTCGAGAACTAGGCGCAACGCTAGCAAAATATGATAACGGGCGGATTTGTAGATACTCTCAAGTTTGTGCGACCTATACTGCAATTCCAACTTATACGCCGCAAACGCTGCAACATAATAGGGTGCTAGTTTGTCATCTTTTGCGAACAAGTCAGTGCCTACTCTTGCCCGCAAAGATTTGTAGTTCTTAGTAGCGGTGTGCGGTTCGTCCATAAACATGGCCGCGAAAGTCTTTATTGCAGTTTGGGGCGATACGATGCGTCCCCTTTCAACAGGCAGCCTATCGTACTGACCATCCCGTCTTTCGTAGTACAGACGCTCCGGCTCTTTGAAAGTGCCGAAGTATCGCTCTAGCGATTTCGCGAATTCCGTACGGGCAGTGAGTTGTTCTGGTTTCAGTTCAGTCTGCTGATTGGTTGCGAACACAATCGATTCAATTACATCTTCGTCTTTTGTCGCGATGAGCCGCAAAGGAATCATCATCTCATCTTTGAGCTTGTTGCGCTGGTCGAAGATGACATTGCTTGTTTGACAACCATTTACAATCTGGAAGTCCTCGATCGTGAACTTACTAGCCGCTTGTTTCAGTTCTTTAGCAATGATCGTAATGCCGTTGTTCATCAGTACGAATCGCGTCTGCTTGTCTGACGCTATGGTCGAGCGCATCGCACTGTTGACGGTATTGTAATCTTGCCAATCGCGTACATTGTCATAAAAAATGCTGCCGAGAATGTCGTCGCCAGCACTGTCGGAGACCATACCGGCGAACGCCTTAGCTGAGATGTATCCAAGAAAAGCGAGATCAACTCCAGGAATCGCGGGAATTTCAATTTTGTTCTCAAATACAAATGTTCGCGTGATGGCGTTGCGAGTGTCTTGATACAGGCGTTGAATATCCTCCGCGCCGTAACACGTGAATTCAGTTTCCTTATCGTCGAACATTTCGAGATTTTGAGGTCGGACAGAACAGCATCGCGACGACCAACCAGATTTTTGTCGGCGTTCCAACTGCCAGTAGTAACGTAATAGATTCGACATGCTGGTCGTTTTTTAAAATGCCGTCCGCGCTCGTAGATTGCACTTTGAATTTCGGCGGCAGCCTTTACGCCGTCATTGCGATCCATTCGTGGATTGTCGCTAAAGAAATCGATGACGCCATTTCCGGTTGTTCCGATCTTCGCTCCGTCAAACGAACCACTGCGCTCTGCCTGCACAAAAACAAAACTTGCGTCGATATAGCCATTCTGGTCGAGCATTTCTTGAACTTGGTCAATGTCGGTAATCAAGGCACCGTTCACGATTATCGCTATCGCATCGAGACCCGTATCGCCCCCTTTTCCGACAACGAACGCCGTCGTATCTATCGCTCGGCTAAAATGTCTGCGGATAGTTAGATATGCAGCCAAATGTTCGAACCGCGTATCCTCGCCGAGTTTAGGGTCTAGTTTATTTTCAGTCGTGAACGCTTCAAGAATGGACGCCGTGATTTTATCCATAAGACGAACCCCCTGCTTTGAAGTGGCGATAGACATTTACGCCACTCCCCGCCGGCCTGTCACGCTGGCCAACGTAGCAGGTTTGGTCAGCCAAGTATATTGTTGCCCAAATTAGGACACTACCCTCGCGCGCAAAGCGGTTGAGAAAACGGTCGGGTCGGTATAATAATAAGAGAACTGTCCCAAAAAGGAGGGGAATGGGATTCTGCATCCCGAGGACGCACTCAAGTTCATCGTCGAGGTCTTGGCCAAGGACCCTGACGCGTTTGCCTACGGTGGATTTCCCTCTGCCTACGATGTCTGGGTGCCTTCGGCCGTAAACGCGTGTCTTCGCGCTCGCGGCGTCGATAACAGAGGGAACCCTGAATTCTATCATCGCAGCGACTTCGAGAGCGTGTGGCTCGCATTTTACGACGCGAGTTGGGAGGCTATGCCGCAGGGGTGTTTTCAGGCGAAGCATGAAGCGTCCGGAGGGCCAGGGAAGCACATACGGTCCGCTTGGGGACGGGTTCTCTTTGACCCAACGCGGTCGAGAATGGTTGGTACAGGCGAGTGCCAGATACTTTCCGACCGAACCGAGCCGATACGTCGAGGCTCTGGCCAAGGCTGCGGAACGGCTTGGCGAAGCCTTCCTGCAACGCGCGGGAGAAGCCGCCAATTGCCACGAGTCGGGAAACTATCTGGCTTGCTGTGCAATGTGTGGGGCGGCTGCGGAATCTGCTCTTCTCGTAATTGCGATTGCTAAGACCGGCGACGAAGAGCTGGTCCTAAAAGAATACCGCCAGCCCCCTGGGCGGCCAAAGGGGCAACGCTTTAGAATACGCTGCGACGGCTCCTTTATAGTCGTGCTTGTGGTGCAGTGCGTATCCGCGACCCGCGTACGCGCGTGCAAAGTCTCCGTCAATCTGCAACGCCGTGTCAAAATCTTGGAGCGCTCCGTCAAACTCGCCTCTTTCGTAGCGTACGAAGCCTCGGCTGACAAGCGCAACATCGTCGCTCGGTTTGAGACTTAAGGCCGCGTTGAGATCGGCAAAGGCTTCGTCGTAGCTACCTTTCTCGGTAAGCGCTTTACCGCGCCGACTGTAAGCCAAATCAAGATAGTCGTCGTCGAGACGGGAACGGAACCGCAAGAGTGAAGTGAAATCAGCGATAGCTCCATCATGGTCACCTTCCTCAATCACTTCATTCTGTCCAACTTGTGCTGACGGGGAACAGTGGTGGGAGAGCGCTCGGGCGAAGAACGAAGCGAGGGAGAAAGGTGTGCGAGGGCTGGATACCCGCGCGCGCCCCGCTCAATTTGTGAACATCCAAGTGGAAATTCCGAAGAAATACGAGACCGGAGGACTGCTTGGTTTGGGAAGGTTTGGGACAATACATGTGGGAGAAGACCCTTGGCTATTCGTCCGTGAAGAACGGAACCCAGGACAGACTGCGCTGCCCTTTCAATCTTTCGCAATGAGGCCCTCCGCTTCGGAGGGGCCGGCTCCGGGATGGGTCAGTTCCGCCTATTTCCTTTTTGGGAATTGTGCCTGCGGCACATGAGCGCCGCATTCTTCAGCGAACTTTGCCCGCCTTTGCTGTATGGGTTGATGTGGTCAATAGTGAAATCTTCCCAAGTCAGCTTGTGGGCGCACTTGGCGTTGGCGCATACCCGATTTGCGGAGGTGTTCCAGATGATGCGGCGCTGCTCTGACGTAAAGCCGCGCTGGGAGTCCTTTTGTGCAAAGAGACTGCCGAGAATCCCGCGTAGGATCTGCTCGCGCTTGCGTCTATGGATCACCTCATCCGTCCCCTCCGACACCGTCAATAGATAGTCCCGATAAAGTTCCTGGTCGGGACGTGCGCCCTTCGCCTTGCGCTGTAGTTCGCGGACCTCATCGACCCGCGTTGCGAACGCTTGCAACAGATCCCAAGCGAGCCGATTCAGGCGGCGGTCAGTCAGAATCAGTCCTTCCTGTTCGAACTTACCCATAAGGACTGCCAGAGAGTAGAAATCCGTTACCTGCCGGAGCCGGGTCGTCTTGAGATGCGGGAACATCCTCCTAATCCGATTTAAGGTCGTCGTGACCATCCGGGAAGCTTTACCGAGCTGCCGTCCATCGAAGGATTTCGCTTCCATGACCCTATCGAGAGCGGTCTTCTTGTTCAGCACGTCACCCTGCACCATTGAGAGCATTAGCTCGCACATCAACTCGACATGTTTCATCCGGGCCAATTGCCCCGGGCTGAAGATTCGGTTGTCGAGCAGGTAACGCTCAAAACGATTCGCAAGCCTCGATGCCTCCTTCAAGAACTGGCTGTCGTAGTATTGCGCGTGACGCTGTTCCTGCCTTGTCAGGGCCTTCCCGGTGGAATTGATCCGAATGAAGACGAGAATGATGTCACCCATCTCGCCGTCCACTTCGATAACAGGGATTTCGTAGCCGGTGATGAGGTGCTGTAGACCTTTCCGTTTCAGTGATGACCAGCCCACCCGCTCCATTGCATCTGCGCCGGGCATCTGAATCCGGGCACTAAAGCGGCCCCTCATGGCACCGGTGAACATAAATATAGATTCGAGGCGTTGCTTGCCATCGATCACGTCAAACACCAATTTGCCGTTCTCTTCACGCCTATAGAGAAAAATGGCTGGCAGCGGGTAGTTGCGCAAAATGCTGTCGATCAGTTTTGCGCGGTCCCGTTCCGTCCAGACAGACTGGCGTTGGAAACCGGGCTCCAAATTCAGGTGTCCAAGATCGTAGAGGTTAATCAGGTCCAGAATGCTCTTGGTCGCAGTCCTGTGCGTGATGGCGGTCGTTCTAAGCATGGGTATGGGGTCTCCGTGTCTTCAGATTGGCGTGATGCGGTCGATCACAGGACTTTCTTATGCACACTATTCCTTGACCGGCCAGGTAATCGTCCCTCTGAGATTGGCAGGCTCTAAAAGTACGACGGCCTTCTTTGCCGGGAAGTAAGCAGAGCGTGTCGGGCGGTCCCGGAGATACCGCTGCACTGACTTGACCGCGTTTCCGTTGCTCTCTATTGAACGACCGAAAATATCGACTCTTCGGCCTTTCAGCGACTCGCCTGGCTCCTTCCCAAACTTTGACTCACCGAGGTCCACGCGAGCGTGGCGACGGGCCGGAAACGGAGGAACGCCTTTCTTCTCAGCGTAAAAGCTCCATACATCGAAATCCTTCACTCCATTCTCTCTGTCAACGAAATGAAGCGCCGCCCCTTGGCACAAAGCGGAGCACAGGAATTCTTCGGTGTATTGTGGCTTGCGAGCAAGGAAGTCTCTGCGATCTTCAGCGGCGATCGAAGCGAGCTTTTTCAGGTCCTCATCGGTGATTTTCTCGAACGACCTCTCACTTGTTTTCATTGTGCCCTCTCAACAACTTTTTTGCCGAGGCCGATTGTACCCCGTTCACCCAAAAAGTCACTAAAAGTCACGGCGAGTGAAATTGGGGAATCTCGGGTAGCCCTGCCACAGACAGCCGCGCGGCAGGAGATTGACCGAGCAGCGCCGGAGCGATACGCGAACGTGGGTTGGCGGCGTTTGGACCGACGAAGCGAGCGAGAAAGAGGTGCGACGGCCGGGTACTTCGGCGAGCCCCGCCGAAAATCGCGACGCGAATAACTGGGGAAGGCACTCTGGATCTTTAAGCCGCGCCACTCGCCAAGCGCCGCCTTAAGGGCGTTTGAAACCACCTCACACGAGGACAAATGACAATCTGTTGATAGTCCGTTGCTCGCGGCCTGCGCCCGCCGCTTCTTGCCGACGCGACTCGGTCCCCCGAGCACGCGTGGAGACAATATATCGGCCGGAACGGTCGCCCTCGCCCCTTCACCTGGACGCTGGCGAACATACTGGTGGAGTTTGGGGAGTGCACGCCATGACCTTCATGGTTACGAAGGGCCGTAGGGGGCAGTCAGTGGTCAAGCACCGGCGCTGTGCATCGCTCGAATGCTTTCTCTTCCAAGGACGGCGAGACCGAACCCAATTCTCATTTCGCCTCAGGGTCTAAACGTCTAGGGAACCAAACCGCCGCGAGTGTACGGCTTCGATAATGCGCAGCGCCGCATCTGTAGGCTTTTCGTGTTCCCAGACACGCTGGACAGTCCATCCGGCCCTTTCGAGTCGGCGATTGGTGTCTCGATCGCGTCGACGGTTCCTTTTGAGCTTCGCTGCCCACCACGCCGCATTCGCTCGCGGGAACGTCCGATGGATTGGACAGCAATGCCAGAAGCATCCATCGACGAAAACCGCCACTTTCTCTCTCACGAACACAATGTCAGCGCGACGCCGTGAATTTGGCAGAATCGGACGCTCTACCCGGAACCTCAGCCCGTGCGCGAACAGAATTTTACGTAACGCTATCTCGGCGCCGGTGTTCCGTCGCCGCGCTGAGCGCATCCTGTGCAGCGCGTCCGGAGACGATGCGGGCGGTACAGCCGAGCGATTCACGCTTGTAGGCGCTCGACATCCGGTGGACAGGACAAAGCCGGAAGAACCAGGTTGCCGAGCTCGAGCATCAGCAAAGGAGGAACCGCGTTTCCGATCGCTTGAGCAATTACACCCCGAGGAGTCTTTTCGCCGAAATCGAACCAGTCGGGAAACGTTTGAAGTCGTGCTGCTTCGTGCGGAGTGATCGTCCGCCTGCGCTGCGGATGCACGTAACGGCCCTGTCCCATTGATCCGAATCCCGTAGTTATTGTCTGTGCTGGTTCATTCCAGTGAAGTCGCCCATACATAGAGACATAGCTGTGCACTCGGTCCCTATGGCACTTCGGCCGATTCTCGTTCGGAAGGTCATATAGCCTTTTCTCGAAAAGGAATCGTATGCGTTTTGCGTTCTCCTTACTCGTTTGGCTGGCAGTGTCGTAAACCGTTGCCAAATTGCAATTGATCAGATCTTCAATAGCCCAGCGGACTGTCCGGTCTTGATGACCCGGAGTCGCGTCCGCTAAATGGTCGAGCACATTCTTTGGATCTACAGTTGCGAGACGCGACGCGATTAGAACGAACCGACGACGGCGTTGCGGTACCCCGACCCGGCGCAGGTCGAGAACGCGGCCGGCAGCCTGGTAGCCGCTAGCGATCAGCGCCTCGAAAGTCGCCTTGAGGACCCCAGATTCGTCCCACTGGACCGGAGTCACGTTTTCGATGACGACGACTTTGGGCGCGAGCACCTCCGCGGCTCGCGCCATTCGGAGATAGAGAGCATTCTTCGGGTCTCGTCGACGCGTGTGATTGTTGAGGTCTGAGTGACCTTGGCACGGCGGTCCACCGAGCAAAAGATCAACTGGCCCAACCGCTCCCGCGATTTCGTTTTCCGAGTTGGTCAAGGGCGCGCCCACCGCTCCTTCGAAGATTTCTTCGATCCTTGCCACCCGAGCCTCAGCTTTAGGAAGATTGGACTGATAGATACGGATCGCGGCTGGTTCAGAATCAGCAGCCAACGCCACCTCGAAACGGTAACCAGCTCTGGAAGCTGCCTCTGCAAGACCAATGCTCATTCCGCCACAACCGCAGAATAGATCTGCGACGCGGATCAAGGCAGCACCGGCCGTAACCGGTCGGCGATCGCGGCTGCGTAGGAACTGCTGATCGGCTCTGCAACGGTCGCAGAGAGAATTGCCGGTGCACCTTGAGTCCCGCCTTCGGGGAAAGTCTGGCGAAGAAATAAGCATGATTTCTTAGATTCGGCCCGAAGCTATTGTGCGTCCAGCCCCAGCTCGCACCTCTCAACTACGCCGGTCCTTGCGGCCTTCGGAAGCACTCAATTGCACTAGACCGCCTTGGCGACGCTCAGAGTTGGGCGGGATCATCGCGCTTGCCCAGACCCTTTTTAGCACAGGCGCGGGAAATGCTTGAGGGCTGCGCGAAGTGTTCACCGAGACTCGCAACGCAAGCCGGATTGCCCGGCAGGGCGCGCCAGCTTCGGTAACCATCGGATTGCAGGGGTAACTTCTTGATTTTCAGCGATAATCCGGAGCAATACTCCTCACGAAAATCAGCCCGAACCAAAGTCCGCCCCAGAATATATTCAAATCGGCGTTTGCGGTACTTGAGTTCCGGCTTGTTGAACCGGTTAAAACTCCTGGGCCGATAGCCGTCAGAAGCACATGATCACCACGCGACAGCCCGCCCGACAAATCGGATATAAGGAGTGGAATCAGAGGCTCCTTAGATACTATTTCGGTGCCGCTCCTAATTCACCTGAGTGGCATCGTCCTCTCACTTCGTTGCACGTCGCCGCTGAAGATTTGCAGCGAGCGGCAGGTAGTCCTTCCGGATCTCCATCTGATGTGAAAAGCGAATTCCTCGAGATGTTCGCATGGGAGCACCGTGAACGGACCTTCTCGCGTGTTGCAAGCGACAACGAAGGTTGGCGGACAACCAGCTTCGATGTTCCACCATTTTTCGTTCATCTGGTCGTCTCGTGCCTCATCGCGACCGATTTCGACAACGAAGAGGCATACAGGCGCCGCCTCAACGAGGCGTGCGCCAACGGCAAGCAGAATTCGACCGAGGCGTTACCTGAGCTTTGGGAGCAGCTTCGCGACTGGCTGGATACGGCACGCGAGCGAGATGAGGAGTATCGCGCACTCGTCCTTCCAGCTCGCCGTGAACGCGGTTGGACCAATATTGGATACAGCATAGACCTCGCGTTCCCGAGACGCGGCGACCGCGATCAACTGGTCGAACTCCTTGGCGACAAACATTTGCTCGGCCGGGAGCCAACTATCAGGAGCGTGTTTTCATCGCTCGAAGGACGCCAAGAGCGGCTTTCCGCACAATTCAATGAAGTCCTTGCCGACTTCAGGCGAACTGTCGAGAGTGGGCAGCCGCGGTGGAATCACGCCTTTTGGCTAGCCGTTCGTGACGCTTGTGCGCCGGTCAGCGAGGATACGCTGGTCGAACTTCTCCTAGTGATGAACGCCGACCCCAACGGATTTAGGCCGTACCTTCTAGCTCGAAGTGAGGGAGATGCCAAGCAGCTCGGCTTTCAGGCGGCGGCCTTCTCGATCATGGATGATTGGCCTTACGCCCTGAACCGCAACGGCGACTTCGAGCTGCCCGTCAGCGCCTTACTCGCTGGCGATATCGTCGTCGCCAGAATCACACCATGCGTCGAGGACGGAATACTCGGTTTCGAGCAAGTGGACGAGGAACTGTGGAGCTGGATCCCGCGCAATCGTCTGGTCAGGGCAACGCATTGTCTCGTCCGTGAGAATCGGTTGACGGAATTCCGAAGGTTGATACGTCGGCGTGCTGCAGCGCTACCGACGCGGGAGCGCGGGTCGCATTTCCAGGGTTGGGTCGAGATCGAGAATATTCAGGTCGCTCGAAGCCCTCTGTCCAGCATGCTGGAATCGAAAATCGACGAGACTCTCGCGCCGCCAGTTTTGGAGATCGAAGTGGGATCGGGAGTCATGATGCGCGACGGTTGGCTTGGCGAGGAGGGCCTGCTTCCGCGAGTCGTCGCGCAGCAAGCAGATAGCGTGAGTGTACGACCCTTGGAACAAAATGCGGAACCTACCTCGACGACAGAAGCATTGGAACTGGAGACCGAGGCAGCAGAGTGGCGTTTTCCCGAAGGAAGGCGTGAAGGCGCATTTCTGGTGGAAGCGACCTTCGCTGATCACACCAAATCCGCGCTTCGTGTCCGATTCTACGGCACGCCGCTTCACACCGGTTTCGTAACTCCGACCGCGGCCCTGGCAGAGCGGAGTTTCGTGGAGGACGGCGATGGCGATGTTACGAGGCTTGACATCGGACTGCGGACCTTCGCTTCGGTGGTCAAAGGACACGATCACATGGACGTGGCGTCGGACGCTATCTGCTTGGGTCCGACCGTTGGAGAGTGGAGCGACTCTAGACGTGATGGCTTCGAATGGCTGTTCCTACCAAACGCGCGGCCGCGTATCCGCTACGTCGGCGACCCTCGACATCCAACTATGCCCTCGGGCACAGCGGTAAGGTGCAAGTCCGCCGCGCGCGCATGGCGAAGATGTTTCGGACGGGACGATGTCGAAGGGCCTCCGGAGATCGTCAAAACGTACAGGGCTATCGCAAGGCGGACACCGCTGCCGACCGGCGGTTCGATCGGAGAGCCGTTTCCGAAGCCGGTGATCGGCGAACCTAGTGCAGCGACGCCTCATCGAGGCGTAACGCGCTTCATCGCAGCACTCTCCACTAGCGCAGTACAACGATCGGCGATCGGAGAACCGGAAATAATGAGGTTGATTGGCCTGGCGTTCGATCTCGATTCGCGATGGTCGCTCCGCTTCGCTCTGTTGCGCGCGTGGATAGAAGCCGGGGTGCTCGAGGAAGCGTCTTGCTTCCGATGGAGCGGGAGGAACTACGTCGTTCGCCCGCCGCGGCTTGTTTTACATCGTCTCGGAAGCACCTTACGTGCAGCAGTGGTGGGACTGATCGTGCCTGCGGTGCGGGCGCAACTCAAGCAACTGGCGCAGGCGCACAAAGTTGAATTGGAGAACCGATGCTCGCTCTCCGAATGGGCGCCAGCGGTGCCATTGCTCACGCCTCTGTCGATCGAAACTGCGGACGCAATCGCCCATGAGTGCGGGTTCGCACCGTCGGAGTGGTTGCCGCCGCTTGCCTCGCTCGTCAAGTCTACATCGGAGGTCGTGAGACCCGTGCTCGATGACGAACTGCCGCAGCAGCTCCGGATCCAAACTTGGAATTGGGAAGACGGAAGATTCCAAGAGGGCGAGAGCCGTGGCCACGGCTCCTATCTTTACCGATGTTCGTTTCGAAACCAGCCCGACCGGTTCGAGGTTCGCACAGGGGATGGTCGTCGTTGGTCGACCCGATCTCGAGCCTGGGCATTTCTGGCTGCGCACCATTTCCGTCACGATTCGGCGTTTGAAACCGACGGGCTCATCGTCCGTCCGATCGGTAGATCGGGGGCTCGAATACCGCTGCCGCTTAGTCGCGCTATTTCGGTTCTTTCGCCTGCAACGGGCGGTCCAGTCGGTGTCGCCGGCCAATTCCGATATGAATACTGGTTCCCGAGCACGCGTGCTGTGCGAGCCGCGGTAACGGTTCTGATGGGTAGCCCTGAAACAAAATCTCGTCGAGGAGAGTGAAGTGCACGATCCTATTGGTGCGTTCCGAAGAATCCGCGAACTGTACCTAACTTACCTGGAGACCGCATTCCGAATTCGAGATCCGGAGATTTCGGCGGAGCGTCGCCTTCTCCTTGAGCGTCCGGGCACGTTGTGCGCTGAACTGCTCGTAGAGCCCATTCCGTCATATGAAACGGCGTGGCCGATAGAACGGATTTTGGAGCCCGGTTTGGGTGACGCGTACCTACCGGGATTCGACCAGCAGCAGCGCCAGGCGTTCGTCGAACTGACCCTGTCGGGGCTCCTCGACTACAAAATGGTCGAAGCTCGACGTGTCGGCGCATTCCCGCTCTATACGCACCAGGCGGCGTTGCTTAGGCATGGGGTACATCGAGGCAGACCCGGCATCGCCACATCTGGAACTGGCTCCGGAAAGACCGAGTCTTTTCTGCTCCCCATATTGGCCTCCATAGCTGCAGAAGCGACCCGGTGGCCGACGCCGAAAGTAGACTATCTTCTACGACGGTGGTGGCAAGACGCCGCCGGCCAGCAACTCGCAACTATCGGGGCGACCAAGGGTTTGCCCACCGAGAAGAACCCAAGCAAGACGCCGTTTCGTCCACATAGGGATGGTGAAGATCCCCTGCGTCCGACGGCCATCCGAGCGTTGATTCTCTACCCGATGAACGCTTTGGTTGAAGATCAGATGGTTCGGCTGCGTCGATCGCTAGACTCGACCGACGCGCGTGAGACTATGGACCGTCTGTTCCATCGCAATCGGATCTTTTTCGGTCGCTACACGAGCCAAACACCAGTGACCGGATGGGATTTTCATCCACGATTGGCAGGAGTCACCGACCCTAATGTACTGGCCGATGACATCGAACGGCGCCGGCGCAAGCTCGGAGATCTTTTCGCTCGTATGTGCGAGTTGCAATCGGGTCAAGTCGCCTCAGAACGCCAGGCGTTCGAGATCGCGAAGGCTGGAAGCGACATATTAGCGAAGGAAGCTGCCGAGCGCGGAGCTCGGCGGTCGGCACGATACGAGTTGCCGTTCATGTTTCCTTCCATCGACGGTAGCGAGATGACGAGTAGGTGGGACATGCAGGTCCATCCTCCGGACATCCTTATCAGCAACATAAGCATGCTAAATGCCATGCTCGCCCGTGAAGTTGATCGCCCGATATTGAGCAAGACCCGCGAATGGATCGAGAGAGACGAACAAGCTTACTTCTTTCTCGTCCTCGACGAATTGCATCTTCATCGCGGTTCCGCGGGAACAGAAGTCGCCTACCTCTTGCGCTTGCTCCTTAGCGAGCTCGGACTGGACCGTCCGGAACATCGGCACAAGCTGCGCATCCTCGCCTCCAGCGCTTCGCTGCCGGTGGACGATCCGGAAAAGCGGAAAGATAGCCTTGAGTTCCTTTGGGGAATGTTCGGCGCGAATGGCACATTCTCTCGTCCGCGCGAGAACGACGGCGACCGCTCTCCGGAGACTTGGGCGTCCGCTATCGAGCCAGGAAAGCCTTTGCCTGATATGCCGACCGGTTCCCAAGCGCTCCAACCGGAAACGTTCGCTCGATTCTTAAGGCTCCAGCTTCCTACGAATGGCGTTGGACCGGATGAGAACGAGTCCGCCGAATTGTTAGAACCGAACGAACCTCGTTTTGCAGAGTTGTGGGTTGCAGTAGCCACAGCCTTGGGCAAGAGCAACTCCAACTCTCTGTCAGATACGGTTCGATTCGCGATCGAAGAAGCGTCTCGCCGACTCGGCGCAGCATGTTCCGGACCGCTCGATGACTCCGATCCGCGGCCGCGAGCAACTAGCCTCTCACACATAGCTGTGCGCCTATTTTCTCTGTCGTCTCCGGAACGATTGACCGACCATCATGTCGACGCTGTTCGCGGGCTCCTCCTGATACGAGGTGCCGGGGACGTGTTTTCCGACTGGTTCGCAACCAATGAGACGCGACCGGTAGCAAAAACATTCCGCCTGCACGCCATCTATCGAAGCATCGAAGGATTGTTTGCGCCTCTGCTAGACACTAACCGCGTCTTCGGTGATCTAACGATAGAGCGTGGTTCGAGAGCAGAGGGCTCGGGGCGAGACGACCAACCGCCCCGCCCTCTGCTTGAGGTACTCTACTGCGAAGCTTGTGGCGAATTGTTCGTTGGGGGCAGGACGGATTCGTCGTTGTCTGCGCCCGGCGGTATAGATCTTCTGCCAACCGAACCTCGCCTTGAGGGTCTCCCGGATCAGGCTGTCTCCCAGCGCTTCGAAGATTTAACCTACTTTGTATATAGGATTTTTTGGCCAACCGGCAGCAGCGGTCTTAGCCCTCTGGCAAACCTCGATAGTCGTGAAGGCAATTGGCTACGAGGTGAAATCGATCCCGATGCCGCGCGTGTGCGAATCTTCGCAAATCCCACCGACACACCTACGGCGCACGCAATTTCAGGGTTTTTCTGGCGCCGACGTAACGGAGTAGACGATCCTAGGCATCGACGTTCCGAACGCGACGCCGGCACACACCTACCTTACGCTTGTCCGCGTTGCGGTACATCTTATCGTCCAAGGCAGCAGGGCCAGCGGCTGTCTCCGATTCGAAGCTTCCGTACCGGCTTTGGTAAGACGACACAGCTACTATCGACGGAGACATTTGAGGTTCTCCGAACGCATTCGAAGCTTCCCAAGCTGGTTAGCTTCGCTGACAGTCGACAAGAGGCGGCGCACGCAGCACTCGACATCGAGCGCCACCACCATCAGGACGTCCGGCGCGCACTCCTCGTGCACCTCTTGCGAGAACGAAAAGACCAGCTCGTGGATCCCGGAAGACGCGCGGAGCTTGAAGCGGACAAGCAACGAGCCGTTGCAGCCGAAGATTTCCGCAAGGCGGAACGAATCAAAATTATTCTCAAATCAATAGAGGGGGCCGTCAGAGACAGTGTTGTTCCGATCGCGGACATCCTTGAATCGGAGCAGGAGTGCCAGAAAACCGTCGCCGATGGGCGCTCGCATCTGAGGCAGCTAATCAGCCGTTTTGTACAACTTGGAATTCACCCAACTGACGAGACCGGCGTGGAGCGCATCCGAGCAAAGGTGCCGGGTCAGCAAACACCCATTTCACGAGAATGGGACGAGCTGTTCGCGGTCAACTCAGATCCAATAGATTGGCAAGACGCAAACCAGACCACAGATCAAGCGCAGTTCGACGCTCTTCGACGCGAGGTAGTCAGTTCGATGCTGAGGGACCTAAGCGAAGTACTCTTCAGCAAGACCTATTTCGCGTTGGAGGAATCCGGGCTGGGCTATCCCGCTGTCCCGCGCGGCAATTTGCACGAGGAAGAGTGGCAGCAGGCAAATGCCTTCCTCCGGGTCTTCGCCGATGCGTATAGGTTTGCTCCCGACTCTGACCTCTATTACGACCAAGACGAGCCCCGCGCGTTGTGGCGGAGTGCCCAAGAAGTGAGCAAGGGATCTCGCGTGCGGCAGTATGCCAAGGTTCTGTGGGGCGAATCCGAACACGAACCACAACTCCAAATTATGCTCGACATCCTGGCAGACGCAGGCCACCGAGACGGCCTCATCTCGAATCACCGACTCCTCGTTCGACTCGCAGCCTTCGATGATTTGTACTTTCGCTGCGAGCGATGTTCTCGCGTTCACCTACACCGAGGAGCAGGAAAATGCACGAGGTGTTTTGAAGCACTCCCCGCGACTGGAAGACCGGTCGGCGAACTGCGTCGTGAAAACTATTTGGCAAAGCGAGTCGAACGTAATTCGGTCTTTCGGCTCAGGTGCGAGGAACTCACTGGACAGACCGAGGATCCTACTGACCGACAGAGAAGGTTTCGCGAAGTCATACCTGCGGGGAAGTACCGCCCAAAAGAGATCATAGATCTTCTGAGCGTCACGACGACCATGGAGGTCGGCATCGACATCGGGCCCCTTCAAGCAATCATGCTGGCCAATATGCCTCCGCAGCGTTTCAATTATCAGCAGCGCGTGGGTCGTGCTGGGCGCCGCGGGCAGGCTTATTGCATAGCGGTAACGGTCTGCAGGACGAAGAGTCACGACCTCTATTACTTTCGAAATCCCGAGAGGATCACTGGTGATGAACCGCCTCCGCCATTCTTGGCAAAGCAGCTCGCGCTGATCGCGAAACGCTTAGTCCGCAAGGCTTGGCTGTGTCGAGCTTTCGAGGTTCTTCGGATTCGCGCCAGAACGGAGCCAACCCGTTACCCGGGAGATTGGGCGACTCCCGACATCCATGGCGAGTTTGTGCCTGCCGATCAGTGGCTTGCCTGGCGTGATCGAGTTCGTTCCGCCCTCGCTGAAACGACGGAATGGCGCGATCGCGTCGCAGCAGAGTTCGCCCGATGGGGAGGTCCAGTGATGAGCGAGTTGGTCTGCTCAGCAGATGAGCTCGTTGTCGACGTGGATGACATCCCCACTGAGTGCAAGCGTGAGGGCTTAGCGCACAGCCTCGCCGAAGCCGGGAGGCTACCGATGTATGGAATGCCTACCCGCATTCGAAACCTATATTTCCAATTGAGGCACCATCGTGACGAGCCGCGCCGATGGCGATACTCGGAGGCGTTGACGATAGACCGCGACACTGAGCTCGCAATATACGAGTTCGCTCCTGGATCGGTGGTGACAAAGGACAAGAAGGAGCATCTGTGCGTCGGATTCACCCCGGTGCTGAAGAATACAATTGAACCGACGGGTCCTTGGTATCAAGCGCTTCATAATAAGCAGAACCTTCCTCCCGTCGATGGAGTTATGGGTCTCGAGGCATTCGGTCAGCCATTCTGGATCGGGCGCTGCCGCTGCTGCGGATCGTGGCGGCGCGAGGATACAGAACCCACGCCGGACGCATTGCTAGAGTGCCGTATCTGTCGAGCCGTGCTCGATCAAGCGGGTTTCAAGAGATGCAGGGAACCTCTCGCGTATCGAACGGATTTCTTAGCGAAGCCCGCCCAAGACTCGGAGCAGTCTGGCGCACGGTTTCGCGCGGTCCAGGCCGACGGCATGGACGTGGCCCTCGCAGCGCAACCAGGGAGCAACCTGGCGTACCATCATGCCGCCGTACTCCGAACTTTTCGAATCAACAGGGGCCGCGCGGTGCAGCCCGACCCCGACAACCTGGCAAGCTACGCCGGCTTCACCACGGAGGTTGGTGAGGAGATCCAAAGAACGGGGTCGGTTGGCCGGATTCGGCTAAGAACTCAACATATCGACATCGCTCAACAATCGGCCCTTCAGCGAATCCTCTCGAAATCACCGGGTGAGAACGCGATGTGGTTGGCAGCACCGAAGACAACCGAGGGCCTTTATATAGCTCCGGCCGCCGTCCCGGCTGGCCTGCGTTTGGCATCCGTGAGCGGACCCACAGCTGTCACGTCCGTCAGAGCTGCCGCATTGTCGGCAACATTTCTATTCATAGACAAAGCCTCGTTTGAGCTCGACATCGACCCGGACGAGTTCGACGTCATCGAACCAGTTTGGTACCGGCCGCAAGGCCGCGACGCTGTACCCCTCTTGCAAATCGTCGATCATCTCGTAAACGGTGCTGGGTTCTGTCGTCGTTTATCCGAACTCCGGGGTACCGAGCCAATACTGGCAGTCTTCGTCCGCGAGACGGTCGACATCCAGCGAAGGTCATTTCCGCTCGATCAATTTCTTGAGAATGAGCATGTGAGAACATGCGATCAAGCCTGTTACAAATGCCTGCTTAGATACCGAAATCAACCCTATCATGGACTGCTCGACTGGCAGCTGGGGCTGACTTTTCTCCAAAGCTTGATCACACCTAGTTTCCAATGCGGCCTGGATGGTGACTTTGCGAACTTCGCGGGTCTCTCTCGCTGGCCGGCTTGGGCCGAGTACTATGCGCGTCAGATGGCTCGTCTATACGCAGGCGAAGCGACCCGTGCCAATGAGCTGTGGTGCTTCACGGTGCCTGCTCGCCTAAATCGCCCCGTAATCATCGTTCATCCCTTGTGGGACCGGGACTCGCCCGGCGCGATACTCCGCGAGGCCTTGGAGGAGGCAACCGATCACTTCGGGCTCGCACCTCACATGGCAGACACATTTAACCTCGCCAGACGGCCGGGGTGGGTCATCGAACGTCTCGGTCGCGGAGAACCCGCGTGAGAAGATTTCCCTATCTGCCGGCTGTCGTCGACACAGTCGAGATACCGCGACTTCTTTCGCCTACCTCGCTCAGCAAAGCACTAGAATGCTGCCTGTCTGCCGCGCTCACCGCGACGGTCCGCCCGGGGGAACGGTTGCCGCCCGATCCGAAGGCAATACTCGGTACTGTGTTCCATCAGTTGGTGGAGTGTGCGGTAAACGGGCAACTCGACACAGGTCCGGATTCCTCGGCCGCAATTCGGACTACTCTGAACCGTTTGCTATGCGAAAAGGAGCGATACCTAGCTTCCACCGATCTCGCTCATTACGTTCCGCTCTCTGAGACCATCACCTTTCTTGAGTTTCTGGATAGGCGTGCCCGCGCGATTGCGAATGCGAAGCGGCATTTGGCCAGCCGACGACCATCGGCGTCTGCAATGGATGTCGCAATGCCGGTTGGTGCCGAGAGGCCAATCGTCAGCGAACCACTCCGCCTCACCGGACGCATAGATCTGTTGGAACTGGAAAATGGCGAGGTCATCATCCGCGATCTGAAGACGGGTAACGTTCGAGACGCAAACGGCGCAATCACCCAGCACATTTCGTTCCAGATGCGGCTCTACGGTTTACTCGCAAGGGCTATCTTCCCGGACAAGCGGATTCGTCTCGTCGTTGAGCACGATCAATCTGAAGAGATCGCTTTCGACGCCGACGAAATTGAAAGGGCTGACGAGGAACGCCGGCAGCTTTTAGAACGACTGCCGCCCGGTCCGGCAGAAGCCGCCAACCTCGCCAACGTCGGCATCCATTGCCGGTGGTGTGACGTGCGACATCTCTGTTCAAGATACCGCTCCGAAGCTCCGCGTCTCTGGTCGATCCCCCGCAACGACTATGCGCTACCTCTAGACCTGTGGGGCGCAATTGCCGATCGACCGCAAAGCAGTGCATCAGGTGAGTTCTCTTTACGGATTCGCGACGACGCAGGGCGACAAGTGGCAATCGTCGCACTTGACCAAAGACACGGACCTTGGGCGGAGATGGGCCTTGGTCAGCGCTTGTGGTTCTTCGGTCTTCAACCCAGAGGTGAACTCCGAAACGCAGCCAACCAGTATAGCCAACCAACGAACTTCCGAGAGCTCAAAACTGCCGCAGGTGAGAAGCGCGCTTACCAACTGCGAGTTTTTCTGCAGGAATCGAATACAACACATTGAACCAGCGATGGTTCAGCACGCGGTCCCGAATTGGCAGGGCAACCCGAGATGACCGCACACTTGCACCCGCTGAAAGGTGGACCACGCACCAGTGACTGGCATCTCACGCACCAGTGCTGGCATCTAATGAAACGGACGCAATCCGCTTGCAACCAAACCCGGCGCCCGGTTATCTGCTGCGCGATCGCGACGCATCGTATGGCTCGGAGTTTCGCAGCCGGGTCGAAGCGATGGGCATCACGGAAGTCATCACGGCGCCACACTCACCCTGGCAGAACGCTTATGTAGAGCGCGTAATCGGTTCGATTCGCCGCGAA
>OCZT010001064.1_pt1 | contig 28251 bp, 22 predicted proteins | sample 1539031 | NCBI WGS metagenome assembly OCZT01 (sample SAMEA3539308, study PRJEB22396) | soil metagenome | biome: tundra; feature: field; material: soil | place: USA | collected 2010-05 | depth 0.15 m | reverse complement strand
GGAGTGCGAACGGTGAAAACGCTCCAAGTGCAAACGCGCCCGTAACGGCGAGCGCGGTCCACGCCGCGATGCGCCGGTCGCGCAGCCAAAGCTCGACGAGCGCACGCAACACGACGAAACCCAGCGCGCACCACGCGATCGTGAACAAGACGTTGGCGAGCGATCTCAGGCGACGCTACTCCGGCTTCGAGAGCACGGCGATCGATTGACCGAGGTTCCCGAAGTCCTCGACCACCGTCCCGTCTTCGAGCGTCAGCGGATGCGGCAACGGAACGAAGCGCTCCCCACCCGAGCGAATGTCGTCGACGCGCAGGCCGAGGTGATGGGCCCAGATGTGGATCGCGTGCCGGTCGATGAAGACGTTGAGCGGATGGATCCGGGGTCCGCGTGCATCTTCGATCGTCTCGGCGAACACGATCCAATGCGCCGGCTCGAGAAACTCCAGGAACGAGAGCACGATGCGGCCGCCCGGCTTCAGCACGCGCTTCGCTTCCTCCAGATACATGTACGTCTGCTCGTGCAGTAAGTGCGTGAAGACCGAGAAGAAGCACACCATGTCGGCGCGACCGCTCTCTTCGGGGATGGCGATTTGCTCGACGGCCTCGAAGCGCCAGTCGGGCCGTTGCGCCAGCGAGCGCGCGTACTCGACCAGCTCGGCGACGATGTCGGTACCCAGATACGAGCCTTGAAGAAACTCGGCAAGCGGTTTCGCAAGGCGTCCCGAGCCGCATCCGACGTCGACGAGATAGTGCTCGGGCTGCAAGCCGTAGAATCGAAGCAGCTCTCGCTCGATCACGCCGAACGCTTCGAATTGGCCCCCGATCGCGTAGCGCATCGCGTCGTCGCGACCCAAGAAACCCTTCGAATGCTCGACGAGGCCTTCGTACGCGGACTTCAAATCAAGCTTGTCCATGAACCCTCGGCCCCGTTCGGGAGGACCCCCGCCGTCCCTGTCGCGCGAAACGTCGGCCGCGGCGTATCGCGCCGATGCGGCGCTGCTGGCCACGGTCGTCGCGCTGGCTCTAGCGATCACGTTCGCACCGTACATTTTCGCCGCGAAGACGCTGCTCAGCAGCGCAGCGGAGGTGCCGAGCCTCTACGTGTCAGGCGCGCGCTACGACACCTATCGGCTCAGCTTGGCGGTGATCGCCGAGGGCGGCTATCGCCTCGCCCGGGCGGATCGCCGCGGTTCAGCGCACGGTCACGCGTAGCGGCGGCGCGATCGGCGATTCGCGGCCTCGTTCGTCCACGCCGACGACCTCGAGACGATGCGGGCCGGGCGTAAGTTCGGCCGCGGCCGCTCGGATGTCGAAACCCGTGTTCACGAGGGCGACTTCTTTGAAGGCCTGCGCCACGTCGCTCCGCGTCGCCCCGTACAAAACCGTTTCCTGTGCGAGCGGCTTCCCGTCGACCAGCAGACACACCCCGGCGATCGGATGGTGAATCGCCGCATCGGTCGCCCAGCCGCGCACGACCAGGATCGAGGTGCGTTCGATCACCGCGGCCGGCGTGACGACGACGGCATTCGGTAGCGTCTGCACGACGTCGACCGATCCGTGCGCGACACCGCCTGCCGCGGTGAGCCCGCGAGCGCACGAATACGGGTGGCCCGCAACAACCGCCGTGTCGGAAGGCGGTGCCCACTGACGCGGCACGCGCGTGAGCACTACGCCCACGACGAGCGCCACCGCAAGCGCGCTCCCCGCAGCGTACAGATTCGCGCGATCCGTACGCGGTGCCGCGATCGTGTGGACGCCGACGTATGCGACCGCGGCCCACAGAAGACAGAACAGCGTTAGGACGAGAGGCCATTGCACGATGCGTTCTGCGTCATGCGACGTGCCTTCCCTTCTGGATGGAGGCGTGGCCCGAAGGGTACTGGCGCGACGTGCGGTGGCTCGCCGCCTGCCTGGCGCTCATCCTGCTGGTAGCGTTCTCGCCCTTCCTGGTCGGCCCGTTCACCCTGCTCACCAGCGCGTCGGATGCCCCATCACTCTACGCTACCGGGGCCGTGCCGACGGCGACCGAGGCACGGCCGCTCAAAGAACTGGACCCCGGCGGGGCCGACTGGCAGAGCGAGGCGTGGCTGCGCATCGAACACGACGCGCGCTTCGTCGACCACCGCATTCCGTGGTGGGATCCCTACGACGGGTACGGCCAGCCGTTCGCCGCTGCGCAAAGGCTCACTCTCGCGTCGCGACGGCGATCACGTTCTTCCCGAACGGCGGCCGCATGATCCCTTCGATCGTGCGGCTGACGGGGAATATCAGCGAATCGTACAGCCGCATCCTGCGCGCGTTGACGCCGCCGACACGGTTCGAGATCAGCTTGAACAGCAGCGCTACACCAAACCCGAGCACGTCGGCATATCGCGTGCGCTCGACGCGAAAACCCGCTTGCCTCAGGCGCTCGGAGATCATCGCCGCGTCGTAGCGCCGGTAGTGCCCGATCGCCGCGTCGACGGCGGAGTAGAGCGACTGGAACGCCGGCAGATAGAGCACGAGGCGTCCGCCGGGGCGCAGTACACGGTGCAGCGAGCGCAGCGCCGCGACATCGTCCTCGATATGCTCGAGCACGTTGCTCGAGTAGACGTAGCCGTACGAGGCGTCCGAGACGGTCTCGATGCCCTCGAAGCAGCGAAACCCTGCACGGCTCAGTGCCTCGCGCTGCCGCGCGTCGGGCTCGACGCAATCGGGCTTGCCAATCAGCTGCTCGACCGCACGCGTCAGCGTTCCGAAGCCCGCGCCGAAGTCGAGCACCGCTGCGCCCGCCGGCGCCTCCGATGCGACCAGCTTCGCGATCGACGCGTTATAGTTGCTCAGCTGCTCGCCCAGGAACAGCAACTCCGAGCCCTCGTAGACGTACTCGCTCACGAGTCGTGCGGGTACAGCCGCGAGGTGCGAAAGCGTGCGAGGGCGGCAAGCCACGTCAGCGGGTCGCGCAGCATCGTCACTTTCTTTCCTTCGGCGATCGAGCGCGAGTGATAATTGACCGGGATCTCCGTCGGCCGGTAGCCCTTGCGCAGCAGCTTGATCACGATCTCGAAGTCGAAGTCGAAACGATCGCACTCGAACGCGAGCCCCGCCAGGCAATCCCGCCGAAAGACCTTGAACATGCTGAATGGGTCGTCCAAGGATTGGCCGTAGATCCCGTTGAGCAGCCCCAGAAAGACGACGTGGCCGAAGTTGAAGACCTGCGAGAGCAGCGGGGCATCGTTGAAATCGCGAATCTTCCAAGCGCTGCCTTTGCGGCTGTGGCGCGAACCGATCACGAAGTTTCTCTGGTAGGCGCGTATCGGCTTCACGAGGTCGTCGTAGTCGTCGATTTCGTACTCGAGGTCGGCATCCTGGAACATCACGATATCGCCGGTCGCGCGCGCCAGCCCCGCGCGGACCGCGTTGCCCTTCCCGGCCGGCCGGTCTTGCAGAACGACCGTCACCCGTGGGTGCGCGGCATATGCGAGGACGTCGTCGCGTGAACCGTCGGTCGAGTTGCTCTCGACCAGGATGATCTGAATGTCGACCCCTTCGATCTCCTTGGCAATGAGCCGGTCCATGAGCACGCGGAACGTCGCCCGTTCGTTGTAGATGGGCACGATGACGGAGAGCCGATGGCGAAGGATCGCCTCTCCGCGCGTCGCGACCGCAGTCATCGACTCGTCAAGCAGGCCGGCGGAGCGTTGAAGCCGCATGGCGGCTGGGCGCAGTCCGAACGTGGTCAAGAACCACGCGATGCTCCGGACGCGGATCGATCCGGGCCGGATCCGGCCGTCGGTATAGAACTTCGGATCGCGGAAGCCCGCCCGGACGAGGGTAGACTGCAGCGTATCGACTCCGAAGAACGTGGTGGCTGCAGTGCGAAATCCGCTCCACGAGCCGCCCGCGTAGCGAGCTGCGCTGCTGCTCACCGACGCCACGCTGAACGACGCCGACGCACCCGGAGCGAGTGCCGCATGAATTGCAGCGAGCAGCGCAGCAGGGTCGGCGACGCGATCGATCGCATCGACGCACACGATCGCATCGTACGGTGGATTCGGAGACCCGTGCGCGAGCAGCTGGTCCGCTGCGATGACGTCCGTCCGGCCGGCCGGGAACGCCGCTCCAGGCGGGAGCACGGCAAGCACGTTCGATGGAGAGCAACCTATCGAACTGCACAGATGCTCGAGGCGGTCCGCCACTCGCGCGGAGTAATCGACCTGCGCGACGACGGCAGGCGGTTCAACGTCGTCCCGAAACAGGAGCGTGCAATCGGCGCAACGTGATATACGCCCGAACACGTTTCGGAACTCGTACTCGAGGCGGAACGAAGCGCACGAGGGGCACTGCTCCGCCACGCGCGCATCGCTCAACGCCGGAGGGTACCCGCGCATACGCGACCTATTGCCGGGAGCTTCCCCTTCAAACCTGCCGGCGAGCCCGCGGCCTGAGCAAGGCAGGGGCGAATTCGAGGCGCAGGCCGCTCAGCACGAGCGCAACGGCCGCCGCTAGCCCGAGCAGCGTGAGCAAGAGACCGATGACGAACGAGCGCGGCCGATAGCGGAATTCGATGGTGTGACGGCCGCGCTGAACCTCGATGCCGCGAAACAAGCCATTTGCTCGTACGATCGCCGCCGCGCGTCCATCGACCGTCGCCGACCAGCCCGGATAGTCGGTGTCGTTGAGCACGGCGAGCGACCGAACCGGTACGTCGACGGACGCGACCACGTCGTCGCTGTCGTAGCGCACGAGCCGTCCGGCGCCGACGGTCGCTGCCGGGCCCGAAGCAAGGTCCGCCACGACCGCGGCGCTCTCGGGGTCGTTCGTCGTCACGACGCCGACACGACGGATATCGTGCCCCGGCGCCGCCAGCATCATCAACGCCGCGTCGAGATCGGCTGCGCCGGCGACGCGCGCATACAGTGCGACGCGCGGCAAGGGATCGGCGTAGCGGAGCACCCGCGCGTCCGGCGTCGACGCTGCAACGGAAAAGGCCGCGGCCTCTCGTCCGGGCGCGCCGAAACGGGCCGGGGTCCTCGGCCGGGTCGCTACAAACCGCACGGAGCTCAAGGCGAGAAAGCGCCGCGAAAGCGGATCGTCGAGGTGCGTGATGCTGGTTCCGGTGAAGCGGTCGACCATCTCCGGCGGCGTCCGCTGGTCCGGGAAAAATGCCCGTACGAAGGGCATGTAGTCGCGAACGTAGAGCGCATTGAGATCGCGCACGTCGGAGATGCCGAAGGCTGACGACCATTCCGGATAGAGCAGCAGGTCAAGACCGAGAAACCGCTCATGCGCGCCTTGCGTCTGCCGCTGAACGTACGCAACGTACGCTGCCCCGTTCATCGGATTGACCGCCGCCGGAGGCGGCTCGTTGACGACATACCACATCGGAACCAGGAAACAGCCGAGAAGATCGACGGTCACGAGCAGCATCGCAGCCCGGCCGGCGAAACGCGAATCGAAGCGCGTGCTCCCCCAGGCAACCGCGAAGGAGGCGGCGAGGACCAGGAGCGCCCACGAGACCGCGTCCAGCAGGTAGGCGCGATGTTCGGTGAGCGCGTCGAGCTCGGGTTTCACCAGTGCAGTGTCGATCGTCAGGAGTGCTAGAATCGCGAGCGCCGCCGCGGCAATCGCGAAGCGGCCTGCGCGCCCGGTCGCCAGCCGCTCGATGCCGAATGCCGCCAATGCGGCGACGCACATGCCGATCAACACTTCGTCGTACTTCGTAAGATAGATTTGCGAGAATCCAGGCAGGACGCCGATCCAGTTCACGTACGTCTCGCCGAACCGTTTGAGCAGCAAGACCACCGCGGCCAGTGCGAAAAACGTCTCGGGCGACCAGGTCGTCGTGCGGCCGCGCACGATATCGCTGGCGCGTCCGACGATCGCAACGACCGCCAGGAATGCAGCCGCAACGCCCCAATATCCCCGAATCCCGCTGTGGCCGCTGAAGCTCTGGAAGATGTTGTTCCATGGCGGCCCGTATATGAGCGGTGCCACGTAGCTGCCGAGGACGCGCACGTCCCAGGCGTCCGTGGACACACCGGCCGGCGCGCCGACCGGGTGCTGACTGAGCGAGTGCCGCAGAAACTCCAAGAACGGCAGCGTGAGGACGGAAGATGCGGTAACGCCCAGCACGACGGCAACGGCGCCTCGGGCCGCGATCGAAAAACGGTGCGGCCGCGCGATCGGATCGGCGAGGACGCGCACGATCGCATACACGCCCGCGAATGCGAACGCCAGGAACGCCGACTCCGGCATCCCGCCGAACACCACCGCCGCGACGACGAGCGCCAGGACACCCGAGGCGTTCCAGTCACGACGCCGCGCGAGCCGTTCGATCGCCCACAAGAGAGCAGGCACGAGCACCTCGACGCTGAGGTGAGCGATGTCGTAATAAATGATGAAGTAGCCGGTGAACGCGAACGCGACGCCGCCGCCGAGGCCGGCCCAGAAGCCGGTGTAGTAGCGCAGAAACAGGAACGTGAAGAGCGCCGCCACCCAAAGGCGCAGCGCGACGTACCAGTTGTACGCGCGAACCGACGGGTGCGCTTCGACGATCCACGCCAGCGGATAGTATGGCTGCGAAAGCATGTTCGCAGCGAGCGGCTGGCCGAAGCCGTTGTAGGGATTCCAAAGCGGCGGCGAGCCGTGCGAGAGCAGACGGTGCTCGAGGACGAATTCCGGCTCCGTCTGCCATCCTGCCGCACCTGGGTCGAGCACTTTCACGGTAATCGGACGCAACGCTGCCTGAGGCGCCGCACCGGTGCCGAAAATACTCGCCGTCTCCGCCGAAGCGCTCATCATGCTGCGGTCGCCCCACAGAAACGGCGCGAACACGGCGTTGATCAAGAGAAAGAGTATGGCAGCGCCCAGCAGCGCCGAACGGAACGGAGACATGCGGGAGCCGGACATGCTCTCATCCAATTAGTATGGCTTCGCGCCGCAGTCCTCCCGCGGTCCATTGCCGGAGCCTTTGCGCGAACTGGAGTTGCGTGCACCTTCGAGGAAAGTGGATCGTCATCACCGGCGGCTCGAGCGGCATCGGGGCCGAACTCGGGATGCAGATCGCGCAGGTCGCCGACCGCGTCACCCTGGTCGCCGATGGTGAAGAGCGACTCGCCGCCGCCGGAAACGCGATGCGGGGCCTCGGTGCGACCATCGACACGGTGCGCTGCGACATCGGAAGCAGATCGGACGTGCAGGCACTCGTAGCTACCCTGCTCTTGGACGGTCGAGCACCAGACCTGCTCGTCAACAACGCCGGCTTCGGTACCTATACTCCTTTCGAAGCCGCTTCCGGAGACGAAATCGACCGGTTGCTCGAAGTCAATCTTGTCGGTCACGTTCGCCTCACGCATGGTCTCGTCGGCGCAATGGTCGCGCGCCGATCCGGTGCGATCTGTTTCGTCGCCTCCGCCGCGGGCCGCATTCCGATCACGCCGAATGCCACCTATTGCGCCGCGAAGCACGGGATGTTCGGTCTCGCGGAGGCGCTACGCTACGAGCTGCGGCGCTTCGGCGTCGAGGTGACGGCGGTTTGCCCCGGACGGGTCGACACCGCGTTCTTCGACGACCCGACGTTCCGGGAACGAACGCTCGGCCCGGAGAACCGGTCTGCGCTCTCCGTCGGGCGCGTCGCGGCGGCGACGCTCCGGGCGATAGAACGTGCGCGTCCCGTGACGTTCGTACCGGCGTCGCTGGGCTTCGCGACGTGGGTGTACGAAGCGTTCGGCCCGGTAACGCGGCCGCTCTATTCCCTCCTCATGAAATCTCGTATCGAACGGATCTACGCCGATGCTGGCCGTTAAAGCCGCGAAAACCGACGTCAACTGCCCGATCTGCGGCGTCCCCGCCGATATTGCCCAGCGCGTCCCGCCCGCGACCTACTATGGCTGTCCGGTGTGCGAGACGCTCTTCCAGCATCCGATGCCGACGATCGAGCAGATGCGCGCCTACGTCGAGGCAGAGTACGCTCGCGGCGTCTACAACGACTACGTCGCGGCGGCCAACCTCAAAGCGCTCACCTTCGCGACGCGGGCGCGGCGGATCGCGGCTCGCGTTCGCGGCGGCCGGCTGCTCGACGTTGGCGCCTCGGCCGGTTTTTTTGTCGAGCAGGCGCTCGACGCGGGATTCGATGCGTACGGGGTGGAGCTCTCGAACGAAGCAGTGTCGAGCGCTTCGCCGCGCGTCCGCGAACGTCTGACGGTCGGCGACGTGAACGCGCTCGCGCTCGAGGTGACGACGCCGTTCGACGTCGTCACCGCCTTCGATCTGATCGAGCACGTCTTCGACCCGGTCCGATTCCTCCAAGAGATTCGCCGCGTGGCGCGGCCCGGTGCCCTGCTCGTCATCACGACACCCGACGTCGGACACGTTCTCCGCCACGTGCTGCGCGCGCGCTGGCCGATGTTCCAGCCGATGCAGCACACCGTGCTCTTTTCGCGCCGCGGGCTGCGGCTCGCGCTGACGCGGGCCGGATTCAGCGACATCGAGATCGGGCCGGCAACCAAGACGCTGACCGCGGACTACTTAGCGGGCCAAGTCGACATGTATCTCCCGCTGGCCGTAAAGCTCTACCGCGCAGCCGCGAAGGCGATCCCCGAGAAGGTGCGGTCGGCGCCGGTCAACGTGAACATCGGTGAGCTGATGGCGTTCGCGCGGGTGCGCGACGTAGGGTAGGCGAACGTAGAGCGCCTGCTCCCTTGCGACAAGAGATGAGGCTGTCCGTGAACGGTGTGCGGGCTCGACTGACGGCGTTTTCGCTGCTCGGTTCCATGCTCTTGCTGCAGGCGTGCGGAGGCCGCTCGGCCGGAACGACGCCGAGTGCCGCCGGCGTGCAGCTCGAGACGGCGAAGTCGATCTCTCCGGCGAGCGTTTCCGCCCCGCCGATGGTGCAGACGAAGGTCCTTCCCCCCTCCGCGATGTCGGGCGTGCGGCTGCCCAAGAGTGCGATCGCTCCGGTCGGGTGGACGCAGCTTCCCGGCGGCGGGATCGCCGTCGCGGGGAGTCCCGACGGTTCCATCTGGGTCCTTTCGAGCCAGGGCGTCGGCCTCGATCGTGCGATCTGGCACTATGTCAACGGAGTGTGGACGAACATCCCGGGCGCCGCGATGCGCCTCGCCGTCGCGCCGGACAACAAGCTCTGGGTCGTCAACTCGGCCGGCGGGATCTACGACTACGCCAACGGTGCGTGGAGCACGATCGCCGGCGGCGCGAGTGACATCAGCGTCGGCTCCGACGGCTCGGTGTACGTGATCTCCAACCAAGGCGGCGGGCAGTTCGGGCGCGGCATCTGGCACTACGCCGGCGGCGTATGGTCGCAGCTCCCCGGCGCCGCGCTGCGCGTCGCCGCGTCGTGGGACCTCGGCAGCTATGCTCCCAACATCGTTCCCGGCGGCTTCTACGTCGTCAGCGCGACGAATGCGATCTACTATTACAATCCATCCTCCGGATTCGCGCAGCTGTCCGGCGGCGTCGTGCAAGTCGCGCCGACCAAGAGCGGAGGGCTGTTCGCGCTCGGCTACATCGCGAATGCGGACGGCAGCTATCCCATTTACTACGAGGATCTGAGCGCCGGAGCGTTTACGCAGCAACCGGGTGCAGCGATCAGCATCGCGACGGACGGCACGCACGTCTACGCGATCGGCGCAGCGGGCGGCATCTATTCGGCGCCGATTACGGCGCCTACGCCGATGCCGACCGCGACGCCGGCGACCACTTGTTTTTCGAGCGTCGCGCGCCTGCCGGCGAACGGGCATCGGCTTGCCCCGCGCGGACGCGGTGGTATCGTCCCGAATCAGCTCTATGTGAGGTACGCTGCGACTGCCGGAACCAGCGCAGTGCAGAGCGTCGAGCGAGCCTTCACGGTCGTGCGCGCCGCGGACCTGGGCAGCACCCGAGGACAGCGACTGCGCGCAATCACGCTTCCACCGGGTGTCGACGCCGGCGCGGCGGCCGCGGCGCTGCGCCGCAACGCGAACGTCGTCGCCGTCTCGCCCGTGCACTACCGCGGGCTCACGAGCGATTCGGCGGCCGGCGCGAACGACCAGTATTTCGGCAACTCAAGCCAATGGTATCTGTACAAGACGAACGTCGTGAAGAACACTACCGGCAACGGGGCGTGGAATCTCACCACCGGTCGCGCGGGCATCTCGGTCGCCGTGATCGACACCGGCGTCGACCTGACCGGACCCAATCTCGGCGGGCACGATTTCGCCGTCGACTTCGCAGAGAAAGTACTCAACAGTCAGACAACCACCGGGAACGCAGCCGTTCAGGATACGGACGGTCACGGCACGAACACGTCGGGTTTGGCGACGGCGCTAGCGAACGACTCGTACGGTTTCGCGGGGGTCGGCTTCTCGATCCACCTCCAAGCCTACAAGATCTTCGCGGACGACACCACCACGAACAACTCGCCATCGGCGAGCACGGTCGATGAAGCGATTGCGATCGACGACGCGGTCAACAATGGTGCTTCGGTCATCAGCCTGAGCATCGGCGCTCCGCAGAGCCAAGGCGCCGACGACGGCGAGCAGACTGCGGTCGAGAACGCACTCGCGGCCGGCGTCGTCGTCGTCGCTGCGGCCGGGAACGAATGCCCGGGCAGCGACGGAAACCAGCCGGACTATCCGGCCGCGTATCCTGGGGTGATCGCGGTCGGAGCGTCCTCCACCGAAGACACGACGCCGGGCGTCTACTCGTCGATCACGGCGGAGACCGTCGCGTCGTACTCCAACTCCGGGCCCACGCTGGTCGCGCCCGGGGGTGACCCCTCGAGCTACAACGACTCGGACCTCTTACACTGGATCGAGGGGTACTCGACCACGACCGATCCGTATGTGGCCGATCAGTGCAGCAACACCGGAACTCCGCCGACGTGCCGCGTTCTGTTCGCCGGCACGTCGCAGGCGACACCGCAGGTCGCGGGGACGGTCGCGCTGATGGAAGCGTATCACGGCGGCGCGCGCTCGCTCACGCCGGCGCGAGCTACGACATTATTGACGACGACCGCCGACGTGCTCCCCGGCATATCGAGCGCGCGCCAAGGCGCGGGCCGCCTGAACGCCGGGAACGCGGTCGCAGCCGCTCACCCGTAGCACGGAGTGGTGCTCGCTTAGGTCGTAGAACGTTCCAGGCCCCTCCCGGTGCCTGGAACGAGGTGTCCCGTGATTGGTGCACGGGCTCGACTGCTGGCCCTCCTGCTCCTCGGCGTGGCGTTGCCGCTGCAAGCGTGCGGTGGCCGCGGTGGAGACGGCCGCGCGCTACCGCCCGTCCGTTCCGGCCCGATGGAGACGGCGACGTCGATTTCCCCGGCCTCCGTGCCCGTGCCGCCGATGGCGCAGACGAAGCTTCTCCCACCCTCGGCGATGACGTCGATCCGCCTCCCGCAGAGCGCGATCCAGCCCCTCGGATGGACACAGCTGCCGGGCGGCGCCATCTACGTCGCGGCGAGCCCGGACGGTTCGCTGTGGGTGCTTTCCAGCATCGGGTGGAGGCGGGAGGCGACGCTCGCTTAGATCGCAAAACAGTACGGCCCCGAAGGAGCGAGGTATCCTGTGACTGGTGTACAGGCTCGATTAGCGGCGTTCCTGATCGTCGGAGTCGCTTCGTTGCAGGCCTGCGGGGGCGGTGGCAACGCCGTGGCCCCGCGTCCGTCCTTGCAGACCGCGACGGTGAAGTCGGTTTCTCCGGCTTCGGTCCCGGCACCGCCGATGACGCAGACCGCGATCCTTCCGCCCTCGATCATGCTGTCGATCCGCATCCCCCGAAGCGCTATCCAGCCGTTGGGGTGGATCCAGTTGCCGGGCGGCGGCATCTTCGTCGCCGCGAGCCCCGATGGTTCGGTCTGGGTGCTCTCCAGCATTGGCAGCGGCCTCGACCGTTCGATCTGGCACTACGTGAACGGTAATTGGACGAACATCCCGGGCGCCGCGATGCGCATGTCGGTCGCGCCGAGCGGAACGCTGTGGGTGATCAATTCCGCCGGCGGAATCTACGCCTACGACGGCAGCTCGTGGAGCACGATCGCGGGCGGCGCCAGCGACATCACCGTCGGTGTGGACGGGTCGGTCTACGTGATTTCAAATCAGGGCGGAGGTCCGTACGGCCGCGGTATTTGGCACTACCTCAACGGAAGCTGGACGCAGATGCCGGGTGCCGCCGTGCGCATCGCAGCCTCCTGGGACACCGGCACGTACCCGGGTAGCATCGTGCCCGGCGGTTTCTGGGTCACCAACGCGCTCAGCGGAATCTATTACTTCAACCCGTCGACGGGATTCAATCAGATCCCCGGCGGCGTCGGTCAAGTCGCCCCAACGAAGAGCGGCGGGCTTTTCGCGCTCGGCTACCTGGTGAATCCGGACGGCAGTTTCCCGATCTACTACAACGATCTCGCCACCGGCAGCTGGACGCAGCAGCCCGGCGCCGCAACCAGCATCTCGACGGACGGCACGCACGTCTACGTCACCGGGGCCGCGGGCGGCATCTACTCCGCTCCGGTAGCGACGCCGACTCCAACGCCGACCCCAACCCCCACGCCGACACCGATGCCGAACTGTAACGGCCCGAACGCGCCGCAGATCAGCGTAAGCCCGGTGCCGCTGTCGATCGGCGGGATCAACGCGACGCTGCCGGCGACGGTCAGTTCCACCGCGGGTGCCGTCAGCGTGGGTAGCTCGAACACCGCCATCTTTACCGTCGCCGGGAGCGGCACGTCGTACGTCCTGACCGGGAAGAGCGTCGGCTTCGCTACCCTGACGGTCACGGACACCGGCGCCAATCAGGCGTGCTTCTCGGTCGACGTGCACACGGTCACGCTGGGCGGGCAGAGCAAGTGGAGGCACAACTGATGCGTCGACTCGGCGTCACCTCGCTCGTGCTCGCATCGGGGCTGCTCGCCGGGTGCGGCGGCGGCTCGTCGGCCAGCCGCGTCCCATCCGTCCCCGACCACAAACCGGCACCGACGGACACGACGATGACGATCACCGTACCGCTGACCGGCACCCCGACCTCGGCCTCGCAGCGGGCGCCGCGCTACGTCTCACCCGGAACGCAGTACATCATCGTGTTCAGCGCTCCCGTGGGCCAACCGCTCCCGTCAGGGCCGTTCCAGCCGACGACGTGTTCGCCGACGGCGTGCTCCGTGACGATCGTTGTGCCGGCGGGTCTGACCCACTTCCAGGTCGGCCTGTACGACGCGAACCACCTCGTGGTCTCGATCGCCGACTTCCTCTACGACGTGCTCCCGGGGGTCGCCAACGGCGGCACGTTCCTCCTCCGCGGATACATCCAACTCGTCACGTTCACGCCGGTGAACGGATCGGGCGATCTGACGCTCAACCCGGGCGTAGCGAAACGCGTACCGCTCGCCGTTGCGCTCAAGGACTCCAGCGGCGCGCAGATTATCGGCTCGACGTGGAACGGTCTTCGGGTGGCCGTGAATCCCACGACGCCGGGGATCACGTTGTCGAGCACCTTCATGAGCGGTCTGCTGTTCGAGCCGGAGAAAACCGGCCTAGCGCCGGCGATCGTCGACTTGGTGTACGACGGGCGTCCGCTGCCCGGGGGGACGACGAGCGTTTCCATCGGGCTCGTCAACTCCAGCCTTGGGATCACCGCTCCGACGTTCACGTTCTCCGGAAGCCCGACGATCACCGCGTCGGCGTCGTCGGGGATTCAACCGTTCCAGCAGAACGGGACATCGTACTTCGGCTTCGTCGGACCGGCCACACAGACGGCGTACGGCGTCGTCTCGTCGCTCGCGCAGCCGGCGACGGTCGCGACGGCGAACGCGCCCAGCGGTCAGTTCACCGTCCAAGTGAACGGCGGGATCGCGACGTTCTCGGAGCAGCGCGGCCCGCTCACGCGTGTCGCCTCGAACACAGTCTCCGGCTCGCTGCTCGGGCTCCGCGACCGGCAGCCGCCCAACGAACCCGACGTGGTAGCGCTGCGTGCAAGCAGCCGCGCGCGGCACCCCGCAGCCTCGCACCGCCGCGGCACGAGTTCCTTCGTCCCGCCGACGCAGGTCGGCGAGGTTCGCTCGTTCTGGGTTGAGAAATTCAACATCAACGGGTCGCAGGGGACGTACAACAATATCCCCTTCACCCTGGGCGCGATCACCCAACACGGCTGGATCTACTTCGACAACACGTTCGCGAGCGGGTCGTCACCGATTCAGTATGCGGCGCAGATCGGCCAGAACTTCGACCAGGCATGGACGCTCGACGCGCAGACCTTCGCGTCGCCGGCCTACGGATCGACCGCGCCGATAGTCGGCTCGTTCGACTATTCGACGTGCGACGCGAACGGCACCCCGGACAACGGCAGCGCGACGTTCCCCGTGGCGGATCAGTCCCGCACCGTCGTCCTCATCGTCAACCCGGCGAACTTCGGGGCAGGTGTCGGCGGCTTCTTCACGACGACGAATTTCTACCCGCAGGCGATCGCGAATTGCTTCTTGCCATTGGGGCAGGTGCGCTCGAACGAGGTGCCCCTCATCCATGTCGGCTGGTTCGGCGGCGGCGCCAACGAGCTTGCGAACTTCAATGTCGAGTCGCTCGCGCACGAATTCCAGCATCTGATAAACTTCGTCCAGCACTCGATCGTCCGCGACGGCGGGGAGGACGCCTTCGTCAACGAAGGGCTCTCGCAGGTTGCGCAGGACCTGCTGCAAAGCGGGCTGTCGTCGCAGACGGTCTCGAACGGGAAAGTCTACCTCAGCTCGCCGTCATCCTACACGCTGACCTCGTTCTCGGGGTACGAGAACGGCGCGTACGGGTCGGGCTGCTCCGGGTGCTACGGCGAGGCCTACCTGTTCGTGCGCTATCTCACCGACCGCTTCGGCGTCGGGGTCCTGTCGAGCCTGAATCAGTCGTCGCTCGCCGGGCTCTCGAACGTCCGCGCCGCGACCGGCGTCGCCCCGACGCAGATCCTCACCGATTTTTCCTCGGCTCTCGCGGTCAGCCAAACCGGGATCACGCCGGCAACCGACGTCGTGCACAACTACCAATCGCTGAATCTCCGCGGCAACAACGCGGTGGGAGCCGGTGGTGCGTGGACGATCGCGCTCAGCGGCCCCGCGGCGACGGCGCTCACGAGCGCATCGCCGATCTCGCTGAGCGGGGTCTATCCGGGCTCGTTCACGTTCTTCACGCTGTCATCTGCGGCGATCGGAAGCGGGAGCTCCGTGAAGGTCGTCGACCTCTCCGGCGGCGAGTCCCTCGCGCCGCTCATCGGTTCGAAGTGAGCCCTCGCGCCGCAGCAAGCGGTTCACGGAAATCTCGGCGGCAAATCAGCCGGCGCTCCGCCGATCAAGGGGTTCCGCGCTTTGGTCGGAGAACGTAGCCGCCTTCGGTAGCGACGAGGTGCGATGGTGCGAGTTCGACTCAGCGCGTGTTTGCTTATGACCGCGGCCCTGGTGCTGCCTGGCTGCGGCGGTGGTCGGAACAGCAGCGCGGTCATTCCCGCTCATCAGCTGCCGACCGCCAAGTCCGTCTCGCCGGCGTCGGTACCGGTCCCGCCGATGGCTCGCAGCGCGGTTCTTCCGCCCTCGGCGATGACGTCGGTCAGGGTGCCGAAGGGCGAGATCCAGGGGCTCGGCTGGACCCAACTGCCCGGCGGTGCCCTGCGCGTCGCCGCCAGCCCGGATGGTTCGATCTGGGTGCTCTCGAGCGTAGGGAGCGGGCCCGATCGATCGATCTGGCACTACGCCAACGGCGCCTGGACGAACATCCCGGGCGCGGCGTCGCGGCTCGCCGTCGGCCCGGACAATACGCTCTGGGTGCTCAACTCGGCGGGCGGGATCTACGCGTACAACGGCAGCGCCTGGACGGGGATCGCGGGCGGTGCGAGCGAGATCTCCGTCGCCGCTGACGGTTCGGTGTACGTGATCTCGAACCAGAGCGGCGGTCCTTACGGCCGCGGCATCTATCACTACTCCGGCGGCACGTGGACGCAGATGCCGGGCGCCGCGGTCGACGTCGCGGCGTCCTGGGACGGCGGCACGTATCCGAACGCCATCGCGCCGGGCGGATACTACGTCATCAACAGCATCGATTCGCTCTATTACTACAATCCCGCTTCGGGTTACAACCAGTTGCCGGGCGGCGTCGTGCAGCTCGCACCAACCACGAACGGCGGCGTGTTCGCGCTCGGCTACGTGACGAATCCCGACGGCAGCCATCCGATCTACTACAACGACTTGAGCACGACGTGGACGCAGCAGCCTGGCGCCGCGGTCAGCATCGCGACGAATGCGACGAACGTGTACGCGATCGGCGCGGCGGGCGGCATCTACCAAGCGCCGGTGCTCGGTCCGCCGCATCAGGCCTCCATCGTCGGTGGCGGTTGCGGTGGGCTCTGTCAGGTCTTCGCGCCCTACACCGGCAGCCCGCACGCGATCGCGACCGGACTGAACGTCTACAGTGCCTTCACCCGCCTTGCGCGCAATCCGTCCGGCGAGATTATCGTACGAACGGGAGGCTATAGCTACGGGTCCACCCAGATACCGAACCAGGTCTCGGTGTATTCGCCGCCCTTCGGCGGTCCGGCGCGCGCGGTGACGAACGGGGATGGTCAACCGCAAGGGATCGCCGTCGACCCGAAGACGGGAACCCTCTTCGTGAGCGGCCTCCATCCCTACGAGAATCCTACGGCGACGATAACAGCGTACGCGCCCCCGTACACCGGTGCACCGATCGCAACGATACTGTCGGGCGCCCGGCTGATGGTCGTGGACTCGGACGATTTTCTCTTAGCGTACGAAATACCGTACCAAGCCGGCGGTCAATTTGGCCTGTACGCTTATGCGTCTCCCTACACGTCGGCACCGGTTTCTCTCGGCAGCTGGATCGACGGCATCGACGACATGGTGGTCGATTACCCGACCACCAATCTGTTCATCCTCGTCAGCAACGCTCAAGGCTTTTACGTGTACCCGAACACCAACACGCCGGTCATCAAGTACGTCCCGGTCGCGAACGGCTCGCAAGCGAACCGCCTCGCGATCGACAGGCACGGCAACGTCTTCGTCGCGATCAACGGCAACGGAACCAGCTTCGACCCAGGCGCGATCGAGATGCATAGCCCGCCGTCGTACGCCCTGAGCCAGACGATCACGACCGGGGCCTTTCTTCCAAACGATATCGCGCTCGACGCAGCCGGAAATCTCTTCGTCGTCGACTACAACAACGCGGGTCTTCGGATCTACGCTCCGCCGTACACCGGTCAACCGCTCACGGTACCCGGCATCACCGGCCCGCTGCTCTGGCTTCCGTGAGCGTCCGTCAGCTCATCGAGACGACGGTCGTGCCTTGGGAGTCGAAGTCGACGCGGACTTCAGGGAGGCCGCTTTCGCGCATGGCGTGGCGTAGACGCGTCTTGTCCTCGGTGTAGAACAGCAAGAACCCGCCGCCGCCGGCACCGATAAGCTTGCCGCCCAGCGCGCCGTTCGCGCGTGCGGTCTCGTACCAGCGGTCGATGCGCTCGTTCGTCATCCCCGTCGAACGGCGGCGCTTCCGTTCCCAGTGCTCGTGCATGATCTCGGCAAACCGCCGGAGGTCGCCGCTTTCGAGCGCGGCGAGGCTGTCCTTCCCGAGCTCCTTGACGCGGTGCAGTTCGTCGATGATGCTGCGGTCGCTGCTCTTCGTCCGGTCGTTCTGATCCTTGAGGATCGCCGACGCCGAGCGAGTGTAGCCGGTGAAGAACATCATCATGTTGTCGTGGAGGTTTGCGCGCGTCTCGGCGTCGAGCCGGGCAGGCGCCACGTCGACGGTCCCGTCCTGGTTGAACGTCATCACCGTGATCCCGCCGTAAGCGGCGATGAACTGGTCCTGCTTTCCGACCGGCTCGCCGAGAACCTCGATCTCCAGATGACAGGCCTCCTCGGCCAGGCGCGCTTTGGTGACGATCTGGTGGTTGAGCGCATGCAGCGCGCCGAGCAGCGCGGTCGCGAAGCTCCCCGAGGAGCCGAGGCCGGTTCCGGCCGGGATATCCGACATGACGGTGATCTCGAGCGACGCGCATCCGGTCCCGGTGAGCCGCAGTGCCTCGCGGATGATCGGGTGCGCTATCTCGTCGATCGCGTGGACGCGTTCCATCTGCGCGTACTTGATGATGCACTCTTCGACGAAGGTCCGGTGCAGCGTGACGTAGACGTAGCGATCAATCGCCGCCGCGACGACGAAACCGCCGTGCTCGCGATAGTACGAGGGCAGATCGGTGCCGCCGCCGCCGAGCGAGATGCGCAGCGGCGAACGCGTGATGATCATGAGCGCCCCTCGGCCGCATAGATGCGCTCGACGATCGAGAGCGCCGCGGCCGCGGCCCCAACGCTCGGGTCCGGTACACGGTCGAGCACGATGTCCTCGAGGAACGCCGCCCACTCGGCCTCCCAGGAGTCGTCGCCCATCGGGTATTCCCAGATCGTCGTGGGCGGCGGGCCCAGCTCCGGGGTCATCGCATACTGCGCGAGGCGCTCGAGGCCGTAGCTGCCGCCGAGTCCTCCGATCTCCAGCTTTCCGGTGCGGCCGAAGATCTCGAACGAGAAGAGATTCTTCCACTCGGTCCACGACGCGTGGAGCGAAGCGACCTGTCCGCGGGCCGTGCGGAGCAGGAAGAAGGCATTGTCTTCGACCGGCGCGTCCCAGAAGTAGGTCGGCATCGCACCGGCGACAACGTCGAAATCGCCGAGGAACCACCGGGCCAAGTCGACCAGGTGCATCCCTTGGTCGATCGCCTCGCCGCCGCCGGAGATCGCGGGGACGAAGCGCCACTCCTTCTCATACCCCAGGCGGCCGCCATGACCGTATCGCGCGCGCACGTGGGTCAGCGGGCCGAGCACTCCGGCATCGACGATCGAGCGCGCTTGGCGAAACGCGCGATGATAGCGGTGGTTGAAGCCGACCCGGACCTTTGCACCGGTCCGTGCCACCGCGGCCGCGACCGCGTCGAGCTCGCCGGCGGTGCGGGCGCCCGGCTTCTCCACCAGCACGTTCTTGCTGTGTTCGGCCGCCGCGGCGGTGATTTCGGCGAGGCTGTCGTGAGAGGTCGCGACGATCACCAGGTCGACCTCGGAGTGCGCCACGACCGTGCGCCAATCGGTCGAGGCCTCGGCACCGAATGCCGCGGCCAGCGCGCGCGCTCGGTTCTCGTCGGCGTCGCACGCGAAGCGCAGGGATCCGGCGGCGAGTACCTTGGCGCGCTTGTGCCCGATCAGACCGCATCCGACGATCGCGACGCGCGGGATCACCACGACCATCCTCGTTCCTCGGGGCCGATGCGCCGCAGCGTGTAGACGTCCCCGTCGAGGCGCTCCTTCTCGGCCGCGAAACGATTCCACGGATCCCATGGCGCCGAGATCAGTTTCCCGGTGATCCCGTCGGCGGCGCGCGACGCGAGAAAGACGCACAGCGCGGCACCGACCTCGAGCGGGGTGCCGCCGGTTTCGCGCTGCTTCACCGCTGCGGCGTGAAACGCGGCGCCGACGACATCGGGCCCGGCGTCGAGCACTTCGTCGAGCAGCCGCGTGTTGAGCGCGCCGGGCGCGACCATGTTGACCTCGATTCGGGCGTCGCGCAGCTCTTCGGCAAGCGTTTCGCCGAAGCGCACGACGCCGGCCTTCGAGGCCGCGTACGCGCTGAGGAACGGCAGCGGCTTCGTCGCACCGCCCCCGGAGAGGATCACGATCTTTCCGCGCTCGCTGCGGCGGAGCGCCGGTAGCGCGCGGCGCGCGCAATAGACGACGCCGAGCAGGTTGATCCGAATCGCGTCGACCCACGCGTCCCAGTCGACGTCCTCGATCGCCCCCTTCGGTCCATAGACCCCGGCGTTCGCGATCAGCACGTCGAGCCCGCCGAACGCCGCGACGACGTCGTCGACCAACGCCTCGACGCTGCCTTCGGACCCCACGTCGGCGACACGCGCATGGATGCGAGCCTCCGGATGTCGCGCGCGCAGCTCCGAAGCGGCGGCGGCAAGCGCCGCCTCCGAGCGCGCGCAGATCGCGACGTCGTCGCCAAGCGCGGCGAACGCATGCGCGATCGTGAGGCCGATCCCTTGCGAGGCGCCGGTGACGAGCACCCGCCGGGCGCTCATCGCGCCGTCACCGCGTGCGGCGAGCGACCGAAGCCCACGTAGCGTACTGCATGCGCGCCCGCCAACCGGTCTTCCAAGAAGCGTGCAGGATCGACGACCACCGGGTGCCGCATCCCTTCGAAGAGCGCGACGTCGATCTCCCGGAACGCCGGCCACGCCGTCGCGATCACCGCGACGTCGGCGCCGTCGAGCGCCTCCGCCGCCGATCCGACGACCGTCGCGATCGACGCGAGCCGCGTGTCGCCGGCGGCGATCGCCGGATCGTATGCGCTGACCGCCACGCCCCCGTCGCGCAGGGCGCGCGCAAGCGCGACAGCGGTCGAAGCGCGCAACGTATCGGTACCCGGCTTGTACACGAGGCCGAGAATCGCCGCTCGCGGTGCGGCGATGCCGCGCGTCGCCTCGGCCACGCGCTCGGCGGTCCAGCGGCGATGACGCTCGTTGCTCGCCGCCGTCGCGCGAATCTGCTCGAGCGCGAGCTGCTCGCGATCTCCGAGCATCGCCAAGAACGACAGATCGCGCGCGAGGGTCCCGCCGGCGAACGCTTCGCCCGCCCTCACGTAGGCGCTCGGTCCGATCCGCGCGTCGCTCTTGAGGCCGCGCTCGACCTCACGCGCATCGGCCCCGACGCGTTCGCACACCGATGCCAACTCGTTGGCGAACGCGACCGATGTCGCGAGGAAGGCGTTGATCGCGTGCTTGGTGACCTCGGCCGATTCCACGCTCACCCACACGATCGACGGCGCGAACGTCCCGATCGCGCGCTCGATCGTCGCGCGCGCCTCTGAATCGCGCACGCCGGCCACGAAACGGTCCGGCGCGCGAAAGTACGCGATCGCGGAGCCCAGCCGCAGGTTCTCCGGGATCGACGCGAAGCGGAAGCGCGCGCTGCCCGCCCGGCGTTCGAGCTCCGCGATGCTGCCGACGGGGAGCTGCGAAGAGACCGCGACGACCGCATCGCCCTCGAACGCAGCGAGAAACGCCGACGCGCGTTCGAGGACCGACGCAACGTCGGGACGGTCGTCGTCGTCGATCGGAGTGTCGTAGCAGATCCACACCAACTCGGCGCCGGTCGCTGCCGCGGCCGAAGCCGCGAAGGTCAGGCGCCCGGCGGCGCGCTCGGCCGCGATCAGCTCGGCGAGCCCCGGTTCGTCGACGGGCAGGCGCCCTTGCGCGATCCCCTCGACCACCTCGGCTTCGTCGATCGCGACCACGTCATGCCCGGCGGCCGCGAGTCCGGCGGCGGTCACGGTGCCCAGGTGCCACAGCCCTACGACGGCGATCTTCACGCGTCGCTCTCCTGCAGCCAGCGCACGGTGCACACGACCGCCTCGCGGATCGTCATCGTGGGCTCCCAGCCCAGTCCGCGCATCCGCGCGCAATCGAGAAAGATGAACGGGTTGTCGCCGATCCAGCCGCGATCGCCACCCCCGAACGAAAGCGCCGGCGTAACGCCGAGCGTCTCGCAGATCCAGCCGACCGAGTCGATGACCTGGCAATACTCGCCGGCCCCGAGATTGTAGACAGCCACCTTTCCCGGCGCCGCGCGCAGCGCGGTCAGCATCGCCTCGATGCAGTCGCCGACGTAGAGGTACGACTTCCGCTGGCGCCCGTCCCCGAGCACGTGCAAGCGGTCCGGGTGCTCTCTGAGCTGTCGGACGAAATCGATGACGTGGCCGTGCGTGTAACGCTCGCCCAGCAGCGAGACGAAGCGAAAGATCAGCGCACGGATCCCGAAACCCTCCGCGTATGCCTGAATGAAGCCCTCCGCGGCGACCTTGGAAGCACCGTAGAGCGAGGTCTGTACCGGCATCGGCGCATCCTCGGGCGTCGGAATGACCGGAGCCTCGCCGTAGACCGAACCGGTCGACGAGAACAGGAAGTCGCGCACGCCGTTGCGCCGCGCGGCTTCGAGGACATTCACGGTCACGACGGTGTTCAGCTCGAGGTCGAGCGTCGGATGCTCCGTGCCGTACCGCACGTCGGCGTTCGCCGCCAGGTGAAAGATCGCGTCTGCACCGCGGGCTGCGTCCAGCGCGAGCTGGGGATCCCGCAGATCGCCCCGGACGAGCTCGAAACTCGGCGCTTCGCACGCCTGCCGCACGAACGCCTCTCGGCCGGTGGAGAAGTCGTCGAGCCCCACCACGTGATGACCGTCCGCCACGAGCCGGTCCACCAGCGTGCTGCCCACGAACCCGGCACAGCCGGTCACGACGTATTTCATACGTTTGGGACCCCTAGTCTCACCGTGCGTCGTGGAACTCCTTGTCCGGCCCGCGCGGGGAACCGCCTCGAGGGCGGACAACAGAACGGGGTGCTACCCGTAGCGATCCCGTGCGGAGGGAAAGGAACGCGAATCTCGGCGATCGCCGGGGGGGTTCCGAAGACGCTGATCCCCGTCGCGGGCGAGCCGTTTCTCGCACATCAGCTCCGCTGGCTTCGTGGCGAGGGCGTGACAACGGTCGTCCTCCTTACCGGCTTGCGCGGTGCAGCGATCCGCGATTTCGCGGGCGACGGCCGCTCGTTCGGTCTGGACGTCCTGTACAGTGAGGAAGGGGACGTGGGGATGGGAACGGCAGGGGCCGTGAAGCGAGCGCTTCCGCTGCTCGGCACAGCCTTCCTCACCGTGTACGGCGACTCGCTGCCGAGCACCGGTCTCGCGGCCGTCGCGGCTGCGCTGACCGCGCCGTACGACGGCGTGATGACGGTCTACCGCAACGACGATCGCGGGCTTCCGAGCAATGTCATAGTTGACGGCGAACGGGTCCGCACGTACGACAAGCAGGCGGCTCCAGGCACGATGACACATATCGATTACGGGATCAATGCGTTTCGCGCCGACGCGTTCGCCGACGTCTCCGACGATCGGCCCGTCGACCTGGCGGAGGTCCACCGCACGATGATCGCACGAGGCACGCTGCGCGCCTTCCCGGTTCTCGAGCCTTGGCACGAGATCGGTTCGCCGGAAGGGTTCGCGGAGACGGAGCGGTTCATCATGGCCCGCTCGGCGGGGGAGAGATCCGTACCATGACGTTCGCGCAGGAATTCCTCGCCGAAGCGAAAGACGTGATCGATCAGATCGATGCGGACGCGATCGAGCGCGTAGTCGCGCAGTTGGCGGCGCTGCGCGCGCGCGAGGGGCGGCTGTTCATCCTGGGCGTCGGCGGTAGCGCCGGCAACGCCTCGCATGCGGTGAACGATTTCCGCAAGCTGGTCGGCATCGAAGCCTACGCTCCGACGGACAACGTCTCGGAGCTGACGGCGCGTACGAACGACGAGGGCTGGGAAACGACGTTCGCGGCATGGCTCAAGGTGAGCAAGCTGCGTTCGACCGACGCCGTTCTCGTGTTCTCGGTCGGAGGCGGCAGCCTCGAGCGAAATGTTTCGCCGAACCTGGTGCGCGCCGTGCAGCACGCCAAAGACGTCGGTGCGGTCGTGCTCGGCATCGTCGGGCGCGACGGCGGGTACACCGCCACGGTGGCTGACGCAACCGTCATCATCCCGACGGTGAACGACGCGCACGTCACGCCGCATTCCGAAGCGTTCCAGGGCGTCGTGTGGCACTGCATCGTTTCCCACCCGTCGCTCAAGGCCAACGCAACGAAGTGGGAGAGCGTCGCCGCGCCGACGGCAGTCTGAGTGCGGCGGGCGGTCTTTCTCGACCGCGACGGGGTTCTCAACGAACCCGTCGTTCGTGACGGCCGTCCGCACCCGCCCGCCACCGCCGACGCTCTCGTCATCTGCGAGGGCGCACTGCGGGCCGTGCAAGCACTGCGCGAAGGCGGCTTCGCGCTGATCGTCGTCTCCAACCAACCCGACATCGCCCGGGGGACGGCCGCACCGGCCGAGGTCGACGCCATCAACGAGCGGCTGCGCGGCCTGCTGCCGCTCGACGACGTTCTGGTCTGCCCCCATGACGACGCGGATGGGTGCGACTGCCGCAAACCGAAGCCCGGGCTCCTGCGGCGGGGCGCCCGCCTGCACCAGATCGACCTGACGCGCAGCTACCTCGTCGGAGATCGCTGGCGCGACATCGAAGCCGGCAAAGCGGCCGGATGCACGACGATCTTCATCGATCGCGGCTACGCCGAACGTGCACCCTCCGCGCCCGACGTCCGCGTCGCTTCGATCGCGCAGGCGGCGGAGTGGATCATCACGCATGCGAGGAATACTATGCACGTGCTCGACGCCGCAACCGACCCCGCCGCCGTCTCCGTCTCGGCCCTCAAGGTCAAGCTGTTCGCCGACGGCGCCGATCTCGACGGTATCGCGAAGCTGGCAGCCGACCGCAGCATCGCCGGATTCACGACCAATCCGACGCTGATGCACAAGGCTGGGATCGGCGACTACGAAGCGTTCGGCCGGCGGGCGCTCGAGATCGTCGGCGACCGCCCGATCTCGTTCGAAGTGTTCGCCGACGAGCAGGCGGAGATGCTGCGCCAGGCGCGCAAGCTGGCGAGCTGGGGCGAGAACGTCTACGTGAAGATCCCGGTGAGCGACACGAAGGCGGCGCCGACCGACGAGGTCGTGCGCGAGCTCACGCGTGACGGCGTGCGGCTCAACGTGACGGCGCTCATGACCGAGTCCCAGGTGCGCCGCGTCGTCGATGCCCTCGCCGGGACGCCCGGTGCCTACGTCTCGGTTTTCGCCGGGCGCATCGCCGACACCGGACGCGATCCCGTCCCGATGATGCGCCGCAACGTCGCGCTCTGCGAGTCGCAGCCGAACGTCGAGCTGATCTGGGCGAGCCCGCGCGAACTCCTCAACGTGTTCCAGGCAGACGCGGCCGGCGTGCACGTCATCACGGCGACGCACGACATCCTTGCGAAGCTCTCGCTGGTCGGGAAAGATCTCGCCGAATACTCGCTCGACACGGTGAAGATGTTCCACCGCGACGCCGCGGCGGCGGGTTTCACGCTGTAGCGGGCGCCCCGCCGGATCCTTCGGCGGCAGCGGATCCTCGACCACGGCCGCGACCGAGCGACGTCGCGCACGCGAGCAGCGCGAACGTGTGGCCGACGGCGATCGTCTGCAGCAGATCGGCCGCCGTCCGGTGCCGCATCACGACCGCGGCGATCTCGCCGAGCGTGACGCAGGTCAGCGGCACGACGAAGGCCATCCTGCCGCGCGCGATGTTGTAGGTCGCGACGATGTTCGCGAGCGAGAGCATCGCGATCGCGTACACGTACGGCACGAGGTACGCCGCGGCGGCGCGAAAGACGCCCGAGGCGATCGTCACGACGACCAGCTCCGGGAACCGCGCAAAGAGCGCGATCGTCGCGGCCGCGATCGCCAGCGCGACGCCGAATGCCTGCAGAAAGAGCACGCGCGTCCGCTCGCCGCGCGCCGACCGTCCCGCGGCCTGCGGCAGAAGGACGGTCGGGACGAACGCGATCACCGCGTACAGCGCGCGGCTCGCGAGCGCCGCGGCGCCGTAGAGGCCGACGGTGTGCGGGTCGAGGTATCGCTTCGCCAGCACGACGTCGTAGAAGATCAGCACGTTCACGCAGAAGACCGCCAGCGCGGTGGGGGCCGAGGTTCGCACGAGCGCACGCAGCGAGAGCGGGATCGCCACGCCGCGCCGGTGCGGCGCCGCGGCGAAGAACGCGTACGCTCCCGCGGCGACGTAGCCGAGGGCGGTGCCGCCGATCGCGCCGCGCAAACCCGCGACGAGCCCGAGCGTGGGCGCGAAGACCGCCTTGCCCAGCGCCTCCGCGATCATCGAGATCGCGAACGGTCCGAACGCCGACGTCCCTTGCAACAGGCCCCGCAGGAACGGGAGCGCGATCGCGCCGCACAGCGAGAGGCCGGCTAGAACGATCAGCATCGGATCGGCGACGTGCAAGAACCGCGCGAGCGGGACCGATACGGCGGCGAGCGCCGCGCCGGCGGCCAGCGAGACGATCACCGTGACCCGGTCGACGAAACGTGCCAGCCCGGCAAGCCGTTCGCCGTCGAACGCGAGGTCGCTGGCCAGCTTGGCGACGACCATCTGCGCGATCAGCGCCGGCGAGCTCAGGATGAGCACGATCGCGAGGAGCGAGGAGAACGTCCCGTACGCCTCGACCCCGAGCACGCGGCTGACCAGCGTATAGAAGACGTAGCCGAGGACGTTCGCCGCCATGATACCGACGAACGTGATCCCGGCGTGCGCCGCCACCGTGGAGCGTCCGGTCGCGCGCGCCGGCTGGGCGAGTGGTTCGGCGGCGATCTTCTTCACAGGCGCAGCCCGAAATCTTCCGCATCGACGGTGAGGTTCGGATTGTAGTACGGGTCGCGCGCCGCGAAGGCAGGCCAGCGCTTCCGGATCGCGCCCACCTCGTCCATCGCGCGCGCTACCTTCGCCGGCGTGTCGTCGCCGCCGCGGCTCTTCGATTCGTAATGGTACAACTTCGCGTGCGGCACGAACACGTTGCGGTAGCCTGCGCGGTGCAGCTTCAAACAGAGATCGACGTCATTGTACGAGACGGCGAGAGACTCGTCGAGCCCGCCGGCCTCGAAGTACTTGCGTTTCTCCACCATGAGACAGGCGCCGGTCACGGCGAGATAGTTCGTGTCGAGCTCGAGTGCGCCGTGATACCCCTGGGTGTTCGAGGGCAGGAAACGGTGCGCGTGTCCCGCCAACCCCAAGATCCCCAGCACGATCCCGCCGTGTTGGACCGTGCCGTCCGGGTACAGCAGCAGCGCCCCGACTGCGCCGATGGCGGCCCGACGCGCCTGTCCGAGCATCGCTTCCACCCAGTCGGGCGCGATCACCTCGGTGTCGTTGTTGAGCAGCACCAAGTACGGCGCGCCCGTCGCACGCGCCGCCTCGTTGTTGAGCCGTGAGTAGTTGAACGGCGAGGGATCGCGCAGAACGCGAAAGTGGTCCGGCCGGCGGCGCTCCCATGTCGCGAGAAGGTCGAGTGTCGCCGAGTCGCGGCTGCCGTTGTCGACGACCAGAACTTCGAACTCGGCGTACGCCGTGCGCTCGAAGATCGACGCGATGCACGGTCCGAGCAGGTCGGCCCGATCGCGCGTGGGGATGATCACACACACGCGTTCGTCGCCGGGTACGGCAAACCGCACGTCGACGCCGCACTCGACGACGTGCAGGCTCGCCGTCTCGTCCCGCCGGCGCAGCGCTACCTCGACGGCGAGCGCGAGATCGGCCTCGCGCACGATGTTGCCGACATGGCGGTGGCACAGGACCTGCGACACGTGGACGACGCGATCGGTCAGCTCGGTGACGCGCAGCAGCGCCTCGTACCACTTCGCGCTCTCGAAGACGTCGCGCACGCCGCCGGCCCGCTCCAGCAGCTCGCGGCGCATCACGCAGATGCGGCCGACGTAGTCGCGGGTCAGAAAAGTCTCGGGAGACCAGTCGGGCTTGAACCACGGGTCGCTCGGAACGCTGCGGTCGTCGATGCGGTCCTCATCGGAATACACGACGTCGGCGTCATGCTGCAGCGCGAGCGCCAGCTCGAACAGCGCGTGCGCGTCCAGCCGGTCGTAGGGGTCGAGCGCGCCGACGACGTCCGCCTCCCCAAAACGATCGCCGCCGGCCGGAACGATCGTGATGCGCAGGTCTTCGGAGCTCAAGGTCCGCAGCTCCGAGGCTCCGGACGCGTCGGGCGGTGCGTCGAGGAGGACGGACGCGGTCCAGCGCTCGTACACCTGGTCGCGCAGCGACCGCAGCGTCGAGGCGACACCGTCGGTCCCCCGCCCGCGCGCATCGATCACCAGACCGAACGCGATCGCTTTGGGCAGTAAGCGGGTCATCGCGCGCATGCGTTCGACGTCCTCGCCGCGTAGGCGGTGGTGTTCGCGGAACAGCTGATACGGGTCGCCGAGCGCGGCGAGCTCGACCTCGCGCACGTCACCCTCGGAGATCCGGACCGGATCGTCGGCCGGCCCGATCCCGAAGCGCCGTTTCGTCGCGAACCACACGTCGCGCAGCCGCCAGAACCGGCTGACGCGCATCGCCTCGATCGTGCGCCGCTGCCGCTGCACCAGCGGGTACAAATAGGCGACCTGCGCGAGCAGCTCGTCGCGCGAGCGGCCGTCTTCGAGCGCGCCGAGCCCGTCGATCGCCTCCGAGGTTCGCGCAGCGACACGCCGCCAGCCGCCGCGCGTCTCGACGTAGGCGGTCCCCGCCCGCGCGAGCACGCCGAGCGCGTCGTCGCTTGGCAGCGCGAGG
>OCZT010001063.1_pt1 | contig 28258 bp, 29 predicted proteins | sample 1539031 | NCBI WGS metagenome assembly OCZT01 (sample SAMEA3539308, study PRJEB22396) | soil metagenome | biome: tundra; feature: field; material: soil | place: USA | collected 2010-05 | depth 0.15 m | reverse complement strand
AAATACATGGTATATACCGGGGGGAGGGGTATCCCCGTCAGGTGGTTCTCATGAGCGCGTCAACTTCGGGGCGGGTGGGCACGGACGGGGCGGTGCCGGGGCGGGTGACGGAGAGGCCGGCGACGGCGCATCCGAAGCGTGCGGCGTGGAGGAGGTCTTTGCCCTCGGCGAGGGCGACGGCGAGGCCGCCGGTGAAGGCGTCGCCTGCGCCTGTGGTTTCGACTACCGGGCCGGCGTTGAAGGCGGGGACATGCGCGGCGGTGGTGGCGTTCTTCACGAACGCGCCTTGTGCGCCGAGGGTGACGATGACGTTGCGAACGCCAAGAGCGAGGAGGGCGTCCGCGGCTCGTTCCGCGTCGGCGAGGGTGGTCACCTGGATGCCGGTGAGGATCTCGGCCTCGGTCTCGTTTGGGGTGATGAAGTCGCAGTGGGGAAAGATTGAGGCCGGGAGTTTACAGGCCGGCGCGGGATTGAGGATGGTGGGCACGTTGAGGGAGCGGGCGAGTTGCAGGCCGTGTTCGACGGTGGGCAAGGCGAGTTCGAGTTGGGTGACGAAGATGGCGGAGGCGGCGATGAGGTCCTTCATGTTGTCGACTTCTTCGGGCGTGAGTTCGAAGCAGGCGCCGGGGACGACGATGATGGCGTTCTCGCCGGTGTGCGCGTCGAGGAGGATGGCGGCGGCGCCGGTGGGGGTGCTGGTGGTGAGCAGGTGGCGGGTGTCGATGCCTTCGTGGTGGTAGGTGGTGCGCGCGAGATCGCCGAAGGGGTCGTTGCCGAGCTTGCTGATGAAGCTGACTTTCGCGCCTGCACGCGCGGCGGCGACAGCCTGGTTGGAGCCTTTGCCGCCGGGGCCAAGCTGGAATGAGCGGCCCATAAAGGTCTCGCCCCACGCGGGTAGCTTGTCGGTGCGGAACGCGAGGTCGGCGACGAAACTTCCCATGACGGTGACCCGCGGTGCGGGCATTCGTTCCCCCGATTTCAGCTTCAGGAGCGGCGTAGCAGAAGGCTGTCGCGCAGGCCGAGGTTTTGGTAGATCTGGCGTGTAGCGTCCGACCTGTTCAGGGTATAGAAATGAATGCCGCGCACCTGATTGTCCAGCAGATCGCGGCACTGTTCCGTTGCCCAATGGATGCCGACGCGCTTGACAGCTTCAGGATCATTCGAGGCGCGGCCCAGGGCACGCAGCAGCTTGGCGGGAACGCGAGCGCCGAGTGCAAGCTGCGCCATGCGCTTCATGCCGCCGAGCGACGTGATGGGCATGATTCCCGCGATGATGGGCACGTGAATGCCTGCCAGCTCACAGCGTTCGCGAAAATCGTAGAAATCATGGTTATCGAAGAAGAGTTGGGTGCAGATATAGTCCGCTCCGGCGTCGACTTTGGCCTTGAGGTGATCCATCTCTTCCAGCCGGTTTGGAGTGTCCGGATGACCCTCAGGAAATCCGGCGACGCCAATCCCAAAACCTCTGCTGTCCGGATGCACGCCACGCTCATTGAACCGGCGAATGAAGGTGACCAGCTCAGAAGCATGCTGAAAGGCATCGGCTTTTCGATTGTAGTTCTGGATATCGCGAGGCGGATCGCCGCCTAGCGCCAGCATGTTGCTGACGCCAGCCTCAGCGTATTTCGTGAGAATCTCTTCGACATCCTGCTCTTTATGACAGACGCAGGTGAGGTGCGGGATGGGATCGAGGGTGGTCGTCTGTTTCAGGCGGACCACCAGATCATGAGTCAGTTGACGCGTGGAGCCACCTGCTCCGTATGTCACAGACACAAAGGAAGGCTGGAGAGTCTCCAGCCGAGCGATGTTCTCGTAGAGAGCCTGAGCGTCCGCTTCCGTCTTTGGTGGGAAGAACTCAAAGGATATGGTGGTCTGATCGGAGGCGAAAATGTCGCGAATGTGCATTAAAGGCCAATATACGCGAACCCCGCGAACACTTCACGGAGAACAAGATCGTCGTGCGCGGGGTGGGCTTTGCTAGGATTGACAACATAACGGAGCAACGAGGCGATTTCTACCAATGAGTTATCCAAAGATTCGCAAAGCAGTTTTTCCGGCCGCGGGCATGGGCACGCGCTTTTTGCCGGCGACGAAGTCGATTCCGAAAGAGATGCTGTGCCTGGTCGATAAGCCGTTGATTCAGTATGGCGTAGAGGAGGCGGTCGCGGCCGGATGCACGGAGATCATCATCGTGACGGGGCGGGACAAGGCCGCGATGGAAGACCACTTCGATCGCAGCCCCGAGTTGGAATCGGTGCTCGAGGCGAAGGGCAAGAAGGATTTGCTGGACGTAGTTCGTTCGGTGTCGAAGCTGGCGCGGATTGTGTACACGCGACAGGCCGAACCGCTTGGGCTCGGGCATGCGGTACTGATGGCGAAGGAGTTGGTCGGCGATGAGCCGTTCTGCGTGCTGTTGCCGGACGACATTGTCGACGCCACGGTTCCGTGCATGAAGCAGATGGTGGAGGCGTTTTATGAGACGGGGTCGAGCATTCTTGCGTCGGAGGTTGTGGAGGGGCCTGCGATCTCGGCATATGGCTGTCTGGACTGTACGACGGTGCCCGGAAATCCGCGGCTGCTAGCGGTGAAGGGGATGGTGGAGAAGCCGAAGTTTGAAGATGCGCCGTCGCCGAATGCGATCATCGGGCGGTACATTCTGACGCCGCGGATCTTCGAAATGATCGAGAGCGTGAAGCCGGGAGCGGGTGGCGAATTGCAGCTTACGGATGCGATCAAGGCTCTACTGGAACATGAGAAGGTGTTTGGCTTCCACTACGAAGGCAAGCGGCACGATGCGGGCGACAAGCTGGGCTTCCTGAAGGCTACGGTGGAGTTGGCGCTGAAGCGCGAGGACCTGGGGCCGGACTTCCGCGAATGGCTGCGGGAGTTCAGGTACTAGGTTCGCGGTACGGGTACGAGGGTGGGCAGACAATAACTTGTTGAGAAAACCAGAGGAGAGAGCTATGTCTACGTCGCTTTATGAGATTCCTGTTCAGACCATTACTGGTGAGTCGACTTCGCTGGCAGCGTATCGCGGGAAGGTGCTGCTGGTGGTGAACGTTGCGTCCAAGTGCGGGTTGACGAAGCAGTACGATGCGCTGGAGCAGTTGTACGCGCGATTCAGAGACCAGGGATTGGTGGTGCTGGGCTTTCCTGCGAACGACTTCGGGGCGCAGGAGCCGGGGTCCAACGAGGAGATCGCGACGTTCTGCAAGGAGACATTTGCGGTGGATTTTCCGATGTTCTCGAAGATCGCGGTGACGGGGCCGGGGACGCACCCGCTCTACGAGGCTTTGATCGGCGCAGAGCCAAAGGCGATAGGCGCGACGCGCGAGGGATTTCGCGAGCGGCTGACTGGATTTCTGGCGAATAGGGGAGAGACGACGAATCCGGAGCCGGGAATTTTGTGGAACTTCGAGAAGTTCCTGATTGGCCGGGATGGGAAGGTGCTGGCGCGTTTTTCGCCCGAGGTGGTGCCGGACGATCCGGCGGTGCTGGGGGCGATTGAAGTGGCGCTGGCGGGGTGATTTGTCGGGGCTGAAGGGCGAGCCACTCCGAGGCTAACGGCGCCCCTCTGAAGGCGTGGCGGGGGCTGCCAAAATAGTCGTGGCGGTGATACTCTGCTTTGGTTCGATTTGAGAAAAATCTGATCCAAAGAGAGGTCATCTGTATGTCTGAGACATTGTGCAAGTGCAGCTTGTTCGTGTTGGTGATGGCTTACACGGTTGGCCTGCAGGCGCAGGGCGGCGCGATTCCGATTAAACCAGGTCTTTGGCAGACGCAGATCAACGGGACGAACTCGATGTCGCTTCCGGCGGACCAGGAGGCGCGCATTGCGGCTCTGCCTGCGGCGCAGCAGGCGATGATTCGGTCGAGCATGGGCGGCGGCAAACCGACGACGGTTACAACGAAGTCGTGCATTGCTGAGCAGGCGAGCATGGATACGCTGTTGAACCAGGCGCAGCAGAAGAATATGAAGTGCACCTTCACGAATCGGGTGCAGACGGCGGCCGGTGCGTCGTTCGACACGAGTTGCACGAGTCCTCAGGGGACTGCGTCGGGACACGCGGAGTTTCATATGTCCGACAGCGAGCATGTGACTGGCACAATACACATGACCGCTGACATGACCGGGCGTTCGGGCGGCACGGCGCACATGACGATCGACAATACGATGACGTCCAAGTACCTGGGCGCGGACTGTGGGACCGTGAAGCCAGGCACTGCAGAGGTCGTGCAGTAGCGTCTCGGTTTGGATTGAGTGAGGCGAACGGATGAGCGGTGCCCTGTCCCCGGCGCGCCGCCTTTGTATGATGGACTATGCACAGTTTTTTGGGCTTCCTCCGCAAAACGAGTTTCATGAAACCATTCCAGTCACGCATTGCTGCGGTTTGCACCGTGGCCGCGGCTTTCTTCGGACTTTCCGCAGTGGGTCTGGTGGCGCAGCCGGCTTCGAACGCAACGCCGATCCAGATTGTGGCGGACCTGACGGAGGCGGGTCGGAAGCTCTATCACGCGGAGATCGATCTGCCGGTGAAGGCGGGGCCGCTGACGCTGATCACGCCGCAGTGGATTCCGGGGAATCATCGGCCTACGGGGCCGGTGAGCGACATTACCGGGGTGGTGTTTACGGCCAATGGACAGACGCTGGAGTGGCGGCGGGACGATGTCAATCTCTATGAATTCCATCTGACGGTTCCGAAGGGCGTGACCAGCGTTCATGCGCATCTGGATTGCATTGTGACGGCGCGCGCGACGACCAAGCTGGCGGTGCTGGAGTGGGAGAAGCTGCTGCTGTATCCGGCGGGTGTGCCGGTGAAGGAGATTGCGGTGCAGCCGTCGGTGACGGTGCCGGCGGGATGGGGGATCGGGACGGCGTTGACGCCGGTGGCTACTGGGCTGGCTCCGGCGCCGGTTACGGGAGTGGATGAGAGCGGGCATGCGCCGGCGGCGGGGAGTACGACGACGAAGTATGCGGCGACTACGGTGGAGCAGTTGCAGGATTCGCCGGTAATCGCGGGGCAGTACTTCCACGAATTCGCGCTGGCGCCGGAAGTTACGCCGAAGCATTATCTGGATGTGGTGGCGGATGAGGAGCGGGATTCGGAGTTGCGGCCGGAGTTTCTGGCGGAGGTTGCGAACCTGGTGCGCGAGACGGGAGCGATGTATGCGTCGCGGCACTACAACGTCTACCACTTTCTGCTGACGCTGTCGGATGTTGCGGGTGGCGAGGGATTGGAGCACGGGCAGTCGTCGAACAATGGCGCGGATGAGAACCAGTTTCGCGATGCGCAGCACCAGTTGGGCGAGGCGGATTTGCTGGCGCACGAGTTTACGCACTCGTGGAACGGCAAGTATCGGCGGCCGGGGCGGCTGTATCAGCCAGATTTTGAGACGCCGGAGCAGGGCGATCTGCTTTGGGTGTATGAGGGGATGACGCAGTACCTGGGCAATGTGCTGGCGGCTAGGTCAGGGCTGAAGTCGCCGGAGCAGTATCGCGACCTGCTGGCGATCTCGGCGGCGAACCTGGACAACAAGCCAGGGCGCGAGTGGCGGAGCACGGAGGATTCGGCGATCTCGTCGAGCATTCTGCGAACGAACGGCATGGCGTGGTCGAACTGGCGGCGTGGGCAGGACTACTACCAGGAGGGGGAGTTGCTGTGGCTGGATGCGGACACGTTGATTCGCAAGCTGACGAACGATCAGAAGTCGCTGAACGATTTTGAGCACATTTTTCTGGGGAAGGGCGGGAATACCGGGCCGCTGATTGTGCCGTATGAATTGCCGGAGATTGTGGCGGACCTGAATCAGGTAGTGGCTTACGATTGGGCGAAGTTCATTCACGACCGGGTGGCCGGTATCAATGCGCGCGCTGACCTGGCGGGGATTGTGCAGGGCGGGTACAAGCTGACGTATGCGGACAAGCCGAGCAGGGGCGAGACGACGCTGGGGGCGAGTGGGAGCAGGCGGGGCTCGGGGACCGACGTTTGGTACTCGATCGGGATTCGTGTGGGGGCGGACGGGACGATCAGTGATGTGCTGTGGGACGGGCCGGCGGACAAGGCGAAGCTCGCGCCGGGACAGAAGATCTTTGCGGTGAATGGGGTGGTCTTCTCGGGCGATGGGCTGAGGACGGCGATCCGCGAGGCGAAGGGCAAGCCGGAGCCGATTCACTTGATTGTGCAGACGAACAGCTTTGTGTCACTGATCGATCTCGACTATCACGATGGCGAGAAGTATCCAGTGCTGGTGCGGGTGGATGGGACGCCGGATTATCTGGATGAGATTACGAAGCCGCTGACTGTGGCTCCGCAGGGGGCGAACGCGCCGGCCTCGAAGTAGGCGCTGCGGAGGTTAGCGGCCGAGGAAGAGGTCGCCGATGGGTGGGAAGGTAAGCAGCAGGCCGAGGGCGAGCAGGGTGAAGCTTGCGGCAGTGACTTTCCCGAAGGCGAGAGTTTTGGTCTTCCAACGGACGGCGAGGATGGCCCAGGAGATGAGCCAGAGGGCGATGGCTACGGTGGTCACTCCGGAGAGTGGGCCGGCGGGATTGTAGAAGTTGAGCGCAGCAGCGAGGGATTTGGAGCCGTCGGCGGCTACGGCGAGGACGCCGAGGAGGAAGCAGCCTAGCCCGCAGGAAAGGACTGCGGCGGCGACGGGGCCGTTGGCGGGATTCTGTGGGGTCGGCTTGATCTCGGTCATTTGGCGCTCCCCATGATTTGGAACGTTTGTCCGCCCTGGACGGGCGCTTTCTTGTTGATCATCGCTCCCCAGCCTCCGGCGATGGCAGCCGCGAGGAACGCGGTGGCGGCGAATCCGAGGACGGCGTTGCGTACCTGGCATGAGGCGTTCCATGCGGCGCGGTGTTTGATCATGACGAAGGCGACCATGGTGGCGCCCATTGGTGCGATCCAGGCGACGTGCTCCTTCCACTCCATGCCGAGGGTGTGCCAGCCTGCGGTGGAAGGGTGGGCGGTGAGGAGGAACTTGGGATAGAGGGCGAGGTCGGCTCCGGGTGGGGCTACGGCGCGATACCAGGGATAGATGATGTATGCGCCGGAGAGGACGGCGGCCCAGCCTAGCGCGACCATCGCGATGAGATAGATGGTCTGCCAGCGCGGGGTGGGGTGAGCGGCTGATTCAGATGCGCATAGTTCTGGGTTGCTGAGTTGCAGGAGCAGGACGAAGGCTCCGAAGATGGCCATGAGGAAGAAGCTGCCGAAGAGCATTCCGTGGATGGCGTTTACGAGTTCACGCTGGGTGAGTTCCATGCTTGCTCCTTGTTTCAGTTTAGAGACGAAAGACAAATACAGGGGTCCTTCACTGCGTTCAGGATGACGACAATTCTACCCGCGCGCTAGTGGGGCCGAAGACGGCAATTTTGACCGCGTGCTAGTGCGGCCGGAGATGGGTGAGGGCTGAGAGCATTTTGGAGCCCGTACCGCTGACGGGCTGGTCCTTGTCGCCTGTGTTGGCTGCGTCCTTCGGGCCCCAGGTCCAGTAGAGGGAGAGGTAGGTGTAGGTTTCGGGTTGGCCGTAGATGCTTTTTCCGGCGGCGAAGAGGAGGTCGAATCCTTCCTTGAACTCGTAGATGCCGCCGAGGTCGAGCATGGTGGAGGCTCGGTTTGTGTCGGGAGTTTGTGGGCCATGGCCAAAGAGTTCGGCGCCGAGATTGATCTTCTTGTTGAACTGGCGCTGGACGAGCCATCCGGCGAACGAGTAGTTTGTGAAGCCGTCCTGCGGGACGACGGCGTAGCCTCCGCCGCCGTAGGTGGTCCATTCGTGATCTTCGGGACCCCAGGATTTCTGTAGCCAGACGGGCATGCGGTACCAGGTTTTGCCGACGCCGAGGCCCTTGTCCGCGTTGCCGCTGGGGAATTCGAAGAAGGGGAAGATTCCGATCTGGGGCGTGTGCTTGGTTTCTTTGACGAAGCGAAGTTTGACGCCGAGTTCGGTGTCGCCAATGCCGTGGACGGTGGGGCCGTCGGGCGCGAACAGAGTGCTGTACGGCAGGACGAGGTGGAGTTGCACGTTGGGGACTACGCCGTAGTTGACCTCGTAGGCGGGGGCTGAAAGGGTGGTGCCGCCGGAAGTTGTGCCGTCGGAGAGGGTGAAGGCGTACATCTCGAAGTGGCGGTAGTCGACGGGCTCGGGGTCGTCGGTCTGGAAGGGTGGGCCGGCGTGGGCTGTGGCACAGGTGAAGAGGGCCGTCAGGAGGGAGATGGCGGCGCTCAGGCGGGCGGATGGGAGGCTTGGACGTGTGGGGGGCATCGATTGGTTAGATTACCTGATTCGCGGGTGGGTTGGGGTGAAAGTTGCGATAATGAAAGGATGAGCGCTGTGAGCCAGCCAGAGACGATTGCCGTGGCCATGTCGGGTGGGGTGGACTCGTCCGCGGTGGCGGCTCTGCTGCGCGCGCAGGGACACACGCTGGTCGGCCTGACGCTGCAGCTCTGGAACCAGCGGCGGCTGGCGGGGCACGAGGGCATGCCGGAGGCGGTGCGTGGGCGGTGCTGCTCGATCGACGATGTGTACGACGCGCGGCACGTGGCCGAGCACCTGGGGATTCCGTACTACCTGGTGAACCAGGAGGCGCGGTTCGAGGCGGAGGTGGTGCGGCCGTTTGTGGACGAGTACCTGGCCGGGCGCACGCCGATTCCATGCACGCTGTGCAACAACCATCTGAAGTTCGACGCGCTGATTACGACGGCGCGACAGATCGGCGCGGATCGCGTTGCGACGGGACATTATGCGCGGAACCGGTTTGACGAGGCGCGTGGGCGATGGATTCTTTCGCGGCCGGAGGACAAGTCGAAGGACCAGACGTACTTCCTGTTTGGGCTGACGCAGGAGCAGCTTTCGCGGACGCTGTTTCCGTTGGGCGAGATGCAGAAGCCCGCGGTGCGGCAGATGGCGGCGGACGCCGGGCTGGCGCTGGCGGCGAAGCCTGATTCGCAGGAGATCTGCTTTATTCCGGGCGGCGACTACTCGGCGTTTCTGGCGGCTTATCTGGACGAGAAGGGCGACGCGATGCCTGATTCGTCGGGTGAACTGGTGACGGCGGGCGGCGACGTGCTGGGGCGGCATGAGGGGATTCACGGGTTCACGGTGGGGCAGCGGAAGGGACTTGGTCTGTCGTCGCCGGAGCCGAAGTACGTGCTGGCGATTCATCCTGACTCGCACCGGGTGACGGTAGGCAGCGACGACGAGTTGTTGTCACGCGAACTGGTTGCGAACCGACTGAACTGGATTTCTGTGGAGCGGCTGGTAGGCGAGATGCGGGTGCGGGTGAAGATTCGGCATCGGCACGAGCCGGCGTGGGCGACGCTGCGGGCGGATGGTGAGGATTGCGTGCGTGCGGAGTTTGACGAGCCGCAGCGGGCGATTACGCCGGGGCAGTCGGCGGTGTTCTATGACGGCGACGAGGTCGTGGGCGGGGGATGGATCGTTTGAAGATTTCTAACTGGGCGGTGAGCGTGCGGGCGTCTTTCGACGAGGTGCCTTCATTGAGGGTTAAGCCTCGCTGGTAGAATCATGTTTAGTCGATGATTAATTTGCCTTCCATGATGTTGCACCGATGAAGTGTCCCTACTGCGGGTTTGCCCAGGACCGCGTGGTCGATTCGCGCGAGAGCAAAGAAGCGGACGCGATTCGGCGGCGGCGCGAGTGCGAGGGCTGCAATAAGCGCTTCACGACGTATGAGCGCATCGACGAGATTCCGTACATGGTGGTGAAGAAGGACGGACGGCGGGAGAAGTTTGACCGCCAGAAGATCCTGGGCGGGCTGCTGCATGCGTGCCAGAAACGGCCGATTTCAGGCGCGGCGCTGGAGCAGATTGTCGATGAGACCGAGGCGTATGTGGTCGATTCCGCGGAGCGCGAGCGGACGACCAGCGAGATCGGCGAATTGATTATGGCGCGGTTGAAGGATATCGACACAGTGGCGTATATACGGTTCGCGAGCGTGTATCGGGACTTCAAGGACGTGCGCGAGTTCAAGGTCGAGCTGGAAGAGTTGTTGAGCGGGAAAGATTTGAAGAGGCGGAAGTAAGGGAAGTTGCAGGTTGTTGGTTGGAAAAGCGGATTCCTGCGCTGCGCTACGGAATGACAAACAAACTGCGCTGAGGAATGACAAACAGGTTTCAGCGGGAAAATTTGGAGTAGGTGAGAACGATGGCGACGATGAAACACGCAATTACGCTGATTCCTGGCGATGGGATTGGGCCGGAGGTTTCGGCGGCAGTGGTACGGATTTTGGAGACTGCGGGAGCGGCTACGGGGGTGAAGTTCGAATGGCATCCGTTTGCGGCGGGAGCGGAGGCCTTCGAGCGGTTTGGGGAGTACATTCCGCAGGCGCTCTACCTGTCGATTGAAGAGAACAAGGTGGCGCTGAAGGGGCCGGTGACGACTCCGGTGGGCGGCGGGTTTTCGTCGATCAACGTGGCGCTGCGGCAGCGGTTCGAACTGTTTGCAAACTTCCGGCCGGTGAAGAATCTGCCTGGGTTGAAGACGCGCTACCCGAACATCGACCTGGTGATTGTGCGCGAGAACACCGAGGATTTGTACGCGGGGCTGGAGCACGAGATTATTCCTGGCGTGGTGCAGTCGCTGAAGATTATTACCGAGAAGGCGTCGACGCGGATTGCTGAGTTTGCGTTTGGGTATGCGCGGAAGCATGGGCGGAAGAAGATCCACGCGATCCATAAAGCGAACATCATGAAGCTGTCGGATGGGCTGTTTCTGCGGTGTTGCCGGGGCGTTGCGATGACGTATCCGGATGTGACGTATGCGGAGCACATCGTGGACAACACGTGCATGCAACTGGTGATGAATCCTTATCAGTACGACATTCTGCTGACCGAGAATCTGTACGGCGACATTCTGAGCGACCTGTGCAGCGCGTTTGTGGGTGGATTAGGACTGGTGCCGGGAGCGAACCTGGGGACGGAGTGCGCGATCTTCGAGGCGGTGCATGGATCGGCTCCGGATATCGCGGGCAAGGACCTGGCGAACCCGACGGCGATGCTGCAGAGCGCGGTGTTGATGCTGCACCACATTCATGAGAAAGAGACTGCGGAACGGGTCCAGACGGCGCTGGAAAAGGTGTATGCCGAGGGCAAGGTGTTGACCAGGGATGTGGGCGGGACGAGTGGGACGACGGCGTTTGGGGATGCGGTGATTGCGGCGATGGAGACGGCTTAGGAGCCGGTTCAGGTCGGAGGACGATTAGTCGATATGAGCTTTCATGTGCTGATGGTGATTCATACGCTGCCGCTATGGTTCCTGGTGTTCTCGCTGTTTCTGCCGCGGATTGCGCTGTTCTTGCTGTGGCTTGAGGCTTCGCTGACGCCGTTTCATCTGCATGGACTGGTGCCGCTGGTGTTTGCGATTCTGCTCCCGAGGGTGCTGGTGTTGTATCTGATCTATCTGGATCAGGGGATCAGTTTGTGGTTCATCATTCACCTGGTGGCCGCGCTGATGGCCTGGGGCGGCTCGGGCGGTTACTACTCGCGGCGAAGGCGCTATCGGGAAGATTACTAGGTTCGTTGGATAACGGAAGGGTTGGGCGGAACGTCTCTCGGATTGGTATCAATCTGATTCGGCTTAATCTGATTTCCACGAGGACAATTTCATGATGCGTCTGCGTTCCGTTGTTCGCGACCTGGCTTTGGTGTGCCTGGCCGTTGCGATTGGCTGGTGGTTGCGGGGTGCGGGGACGACCGTGCTGGCGCAGAGGTCGAGTTCGTCTTCGTCGGCTCGCGGCTCGTCGGTCGGCGACTCTAATCTGGCTTTTCAGTTTGATGGGGACGGGCCCCAGCAGTCGCTGGCGGTGTTTAACCCGGCGAACCACACGATCTATGTGTATCCACGGGTTGGGGTGGGGAACTCGTACATCAACTGCGAGTACAGCTTGACGATTGCGATCCCGGGGGCGCCGATTCAGCGGCAGAATTGCCCGATGGGAGAGCAGGCGCCGCCGCGGTAGGGGTCTGAAGAGGAGATGGTGGGCGTTGGTCAGGGCAACTTGCGTTCGCGTGTCGCAAAGTAAACGATGGGTGACGTCAGTGAGCCCACAAGAGAGTAGAGAATCATGTTCTCTGCGGCGAGAATTGAATAGATCTCCGTTATATCGAGCATGCCACGGGGAGTTGGGCCATCAAGCCCCATCAGAAAGATGGAACTCGGCCACAAGATTACCTGCAACTCGCCAAATCCCCAGCCGAACACCTTCCAGCCCAATGTCAACAATAAGGGCATCACCAGCCCGAACGCACCCCAGACCAGGATCCATTTTATGAGTCTTCGTTTCACGCATCGGATGTTAGGACAAGCCGGGCGAAGTTGCAATTCGGCGGAAGGGAATAAGCCCACGATAGGCGCGGAGGAGCCCGCGCCGATCATGGGGCACCCGATTCGCGGCAGATTACGGTGGGTCTGCGGTATTCTTAAGAGATATGGAACGACGCAAAGTTGGCATTCTTGGCGCTACCGGCATGGTTGGGCAGCGCTTCATCCAGTTGTTGAACAATCACCCGTGGTTTGAGATCGCGTGGCTTGCGGCGAGCGATCGCAGCGCGGGCAAGACGTATGGCGAGGCTTGCCGGTGGAAGCTGGATACGCCGCTGCCGGCGCGCATTGCCGCGATGACGGTGATGCCGAACGTTCCCGAGGGCACGCCTGAGGGCGAGTTGCCGAAGATTATTTTCGCGGCGCTGGACGCGGAGCATGCGCGCGAACTGGAGCCGAAGTTTGCCGCGGCAGGATGCGCGGTGGTGTCGAACTCGAGCACGTTCCGGATGGTGGCGGACGTGCCGCTGGTGGTGCCGGAGGTAAACGCGGATCATCTGGCGCTGATCGAGGGACAGAGCTGGCGCAGGGGTTCCGGCGGGACTGGCGGCTACATTGTCACCAATCCGAACTGCTGCGCGATTGGGCTGGTGTTGGCGCTGAAGCCGCTCGAGGAGCGATTCGGGATTGAGAGCCTGTTTGTGTCGACGATGCAGGCAGTGAGTGGGGCAGGGTATCCGGGCGTGGCTTCGCTGGACATTCTGGGGAACGTCGTCCCGTACATCAAGAACGAGGAAGAGAAGCTGCAGGAAGAGGTTGGCAAGCTGCTTGGCAGGCTTGGGCGTGGCGGCATCGAGATGCTGGATGCAAAGTTGAGCGCGCACTGCAATCGCGTGGCAGTGGAAGACGGGCACATGGAGTGCGTGTCGATCAAGCTACGGACGAAGGCGAGCCGCGAGGAGGTACTGGCGGCGTGGAGCGAGTTTGCGCCGCTGGCGGGACTGCGCCTGCCGACCGCCCCCGAAAAGCCCGTCGAATTTGACGAGAGTCCAGACCGGCCGCAGCCGCGGCTGGACCGGATGCGCGGGCATGGCATGGCTGCGACCGTGGGACGGCTACGTGAGTGCAATCTGCTGGACTGGAAGTTTGTGGTGCTGTCGCACAATACGATTCGCGGGGCGGCCGGGGCGGCGGTGCTGAATGCGGAGGTGCTGGCGCGTCTGGGCAAGCTGGATATGAAATCAGTCCAGCGGGATGCGGTGCTCGTATGAGCGAGGCGGTCAGGGTGGGAGAGGCCAGAACCGACCTCGTCGTGATGAAGTTTGGCGGGACCTCGGTGGAGGACGCCAAGGCGATGCTGCGTACGTCCGAGATTGTGCGTGGGCGGCGGGAGCGCGGGCTGAAGCCGGTGGTGGTGGTGTCGGCGATGGCTAAGGTGACCGACCAGTTGCTGGCCGCGGCTGCGGCTGCGGGGCGAGGCGACAAGGTGGGGGCGCTGGCGATTGCGGCGCGGCTGCGGAACCGGCACATCGAGACGACGGCAGATTTGTTGTGCGGGGAACTGTACGTGGAGGTTGAGGCGGCGATCCGGCGCGGGTTCGATTTGCTGGATGATTTGCTGCGAGGGATCGCGGCGGTGGGTGAACTGACGCCGCGGACGAGCGACAACGTGGTGAGCTTTGGCGAGCGGATGTCGTCGCGGATGGTTGCGGGGGCGTTTGCGCAGCATGGGTTGAGCGGCGTGCGCGTGGATTCGCGGGCCTGCATTATTACGGACGACCACTATGGCAAGGCAGTGCCGCAGGAGGCTGCGATCGAGGCCAAGCTGATGGAACTGGTGCTGCCGCTGGTGGAGGCCGGGCACACGCCGGTGATGGGCGGCTTTATCGGCGCGACGGCGGAAGGCATTACGACGACGCTGGGACGTGGCGGCAGCGACTTTACGGCTGCATTGGTGGGCGGTGGGCTGCACGCGGGCGCGATCGAGATCTGGACCGACGTGAATGGGATTATGACGACCGACCCGCGCATCTGTCCGGATGCGCTGCGGGTGAAGACGATCAGCTTTGAGGAGGCCGCGGAGCTGGCGTACTTCGGTGCGAAGGTGCTGCATCCGGCGACGATTCTTCCTGCGGTGCAGAAGAGCATTCCGGTGTGGGTGCTGAACTCGCGCAACCCTGAGAACGAGGGCACGAAGATTACGGCGATGGCGCCACCGTGCGCGAGCCCGTTCAAGAGTATTGCGGCGAAGAAGCGGCTGACCATCATCGACATCGTGGCAAGCCGGATGCTGATGACGCATGGATATCTGAAGTCCGTGTTCGATGTCTTCGACAGGTATCACTGTGCGATCGACATGGTTTCGACGAGCGAGGTGAGCATCTCGCTGACGGTGGACACGAACGAGCGGCTGCCCGAGATCTGCGCTGAGCTGGGCAAGATTGCGGACGTGAAGCTGGAGGGGCACAAGGCCCTGATCTGCATGGTGGGCGAGGATATTCGCGGGCATAACGGCATGGCGGGGCGAGTGTTTTCGGCGATTCGGCACATCAACGTGCGGATGATCTCGCAGGGTGCGAGCGAGATCAACATGAGCTTCATGATCGAGGAGTCGGATGTGGAAGAGGCGATCCGATCGCTGCACGCGGAGTTCTTCGTCGATCCGGATCCGACCGTATTCGATACCGAGGCCAGGGTAATTGCTAAGGTTTGAGCGCGCTCTTCGTTGAATCGCGGCTGCTCCACGGTAGACTTTGATTATGCGGATATTGGTGCTTGGGCAGGGCAAGACCGGCAAGCTGGTTGCGGAGGTGGCGGCCGAGCGCGGCCACGGCGTCAATGTGCTGGATGAACTGGAGAACACGGGCGCAACGGCGTTGACGCCTCCGTTTGTGGCGGGATTCGATGTGGTGATCGACTTCACGACGCCTGAGGCGGTGGTGCAGAACATGCGCGCGTGCCTGGCTACGGGCGCGAAGATGGTGGTGGGAACCACGGGGTGGTATGCGTCGCTGGCGGACATGCGCGGCCTGGCGGAGCGCAAGCAGGCGGGGCTGCTCTACGGGACGAATTTTTCAATTGGCGTGCAGGTGATGCTGAAGCTGGCGGAGCAGATGGGCGCATCGCTGACGGCTGCCGGGTACAAGTTTTCGATCGTGGAGACGCACCATGTGAGCAAGCTGGACAAGCCTTCGGGGACGGCGATCTCGATTGCGGAGATGGTGGAGCGTGGCGCGGGGAAGAAGATCGAGGTGCCGATCGAGTCGGTGCGCGAGGGCGATGCGAAGGGGACGCACGTGCTGCAGGCGGTGAGCGATGCGGACCGGGTGATTCTGACGCATGAGGCGTTTTCGCGGCGAGGATTCGCGGAGGGTGCGGTGCGGGCGGCGGAGTGGCTTGCGACACGGACGGGGTGCTACGACTTTCGCGATGTGTGGGAAAAGTTGTAGGTGCGCACGAGTGCGAAAGGCTACCCCCGATCTACACCGATTTGTTTGCGATGAGGCTGAAGGCCTGGACGCTGAGTTGCGCATGTTTGGGGGCGCGCTTAATCTGTAGGTATGAGCGCTTCCGCCGTCGTTTCCGCCCCTTCGTTTGCTTCGTTGTCCTTTGATGAAAAGCTTGACCGACTGGCCGAGGTGGCTGTGCGCGTGGGGTTGGGGCTGCGCGAGGGGCAGGAGTTGGTGCTGACCGCTCCCATCGAGGCGCTGCCGCTGGTACAGCGGATTACCGATCATGCGTACCGCGCCGGGGCTCTCCTGGTGACGACGTTGTTTGCGGATGATCCGTGCGTGCTGTCGCGGTTTGAGCAAGCTCCGGATGCGAGCTTCGACTATGCGCCAGTGTGGCTGCAGGATGGGATTGCGACTGCGTTCAAGAATGGCGCGGCGAGGATGGCGATTGCCGGGACGAACCCGGCGCTGCTTAGCGGGCAGGATCCGGCGAAGGTGGCGCGGGCGAATGTGGCGGCGTCGAAGGCGAGCAAGCCGGCGATGGAGTTGATCACACGGCACGAGATCAATTGGACGATTGTGGCCGCGGCGACGCCGGAGTGGGCGAAGCTGGTGTTTCCGGGGGAGCCGGTTGACGCGGCGGTGGCGAAGCTGTGGGAGGCCATCTTCCAGGCATCGCGAATTACTGGGGACGATCCGGTGGCAGACTGGCTGGCGCATGGCGCGCGGCTGAAGCAGCGCGTGGACATGCTGAATACGAAGCGGTTTGCGGCGCTGCACTTCAAGTCCGCGGATGGCTCGACCGATCTGAAAGTGGGATTGGCGGACGAGCATCTGTGGGCGGGCGGCGGAACGACCGCGGGGAACGGCGTGTATTGCCAGCCGAATATTCCGACGGAGGAGTGCTTCACTACGCCGCACAAGGACCGCGTGGATGGCGTGGTCCGGGCGTCGAAGCCGCTCTCACACCAGGGGACGCTGATCGAGAATATTCAGTGCAGGTTTGAGGCCGGCAAGATAGTGGAGGCCACGGCGACGGCTGGTGAGGATGTGCTGAACCGGCTGATTTCGACGGACGATGGGGCTCGGCGGCTGGGCGAAGTGGCGCTGGTGCCTGCGTCCTCACCGATTGCGGCGACGGGGATTTTGTTCTGGAGCACGCTGTTCGACGAGAATGCGGCGAGCCATATTGCACTGGGGCAGGCTTACTCCACGTGCCTGATTGGCGGCGAGAAGATGGACAACGATGCGCTGACGGCTCTGGGGGCGAACTCGAGTCTGATCCATGTGGACTGGATGATCGGCTCGGCGGAGATGGATGTGGACGGCATCGCTGCGGATGGCGCGGCCGAGCCTCTGATGCGCGCGGGTGAGTGGGTCTAGAGCAAGGGTCTGCGCACGATGAGCGCGTTTGATGCCGCGGCCTTGTGTGCGCACGGGGTTCGAACGGGACGCATTCTGATGCGGACATAAGGAAAAGATCACGAGAGGCTCTCGTCTCAACGCCTCAATGTTGAGCAATTTCAGTTACATAATGGAATTGACGGCCTCAAGGGTCTCGATTCTAATCGATTTATTTTTTCTGCAGTGCGCACAGAGCATCAATGTGATGTAAATTGATACTCATTCGATTGCATATTCGAACTCCGTCCCTGGATCTCCCAAACTAGATTCTGCACCTGCAAGCCGCTACTGCAGTGAAAGTGTATTCGTCCCAGCTGGTTAATCCTCCTGTCGCACCGGCGTCTCGATTTCACGAACCGATCTCTTGAGGAGCCTCTCCATGAGCACTGCATTCAAGTCCGGTCTTTCGCGAAGGTCCTTTCTTAGTAGCCTCGGAGCGGCTTCGGTTGCTGCCACTTCCTTGCGCGGATTTGCGGCGGTTCAGGGCGTGTCGGCGCCTCATCCGGTTCGCGGCGTCGGGGACAGCGATGCGTTGAGCCTGGACAGGTCGATCGAGGATGAGATCGTCTTCATCAGCATGAACGAGAATCCCCTGGGCCCCGCGCAGTCGGCACTCGATGCAATCTGCAAGATGGCCGCGGTCGGCAACCGTTACCACGGAGAAGTGGTCCAGGCGACGGTGAGCACTGCGCTTGATCTCTCCGGTTTGAAGCGTGGCTACGTTGGTTTGTTTCCGGGATCGGTCGGTCCGCTGAATCTCGCATTGATGTCGCACATCGGCCCCGGCAAAGCGCTCGTTTATGGCGATCCGAGCTACGAACAGGCGCCGGCGTTGCGGACATGGTTGGCGCGCCCAAGTTCCCCGTCAAGCTCACCTCGACCTATGCGCACGATGTGAGGGCGATAGTCGCGGCGACGCCAAAGGCGGGAGCGTACTACATCGTGAACCCGAATAACCCGACAGGAACGATCACTCCGAAGGCGGACATCGTCTGGCTGTTGAAGAATAAGCCGGCAGGTTCGGTCGTGATTGTCGACGAGGCGTACCTCGACTTCTCGAATGAGGAATCGTGCATCGACCTGGTTGCTGCGGATCACGACATTATCGTCACGCGGACCTTCTCGAAGATCTATGGCATGGCAGGAATTCGCGCGGGGCTGGTGTTCGCGCGGCCTGAGTACTTCCAGAAGTTCCGGGCGATAGCTCCGTACGCGCCCACCCTGGCAAGCGTTTCGGTGACGAGCGCTGCCGCGGCCCAGGCGGCGCTGCTCGACAAGGAACTGGTTCCTCTGCGGCGCAAGATCAACGCGGACGTGCGCTCGGAGACGCTGGAGTTTCTGGCCAAGCGTGGCTACTCCGTGGTTCCGGGCTCGCAGACCAACTTTTTCATGGTCGATGCCAGGCGGCCGGGCGGAGAGTTCCAAAGCGCGATGCTGGGCGAGAATGTTGCGATCGGCCGTACGTGGGCCGCGATGCCAACCTATGTCCGCGTAAGCGTGGGCAGCAAAAGCGAGATGGCGAAGTTCCAGGCTGCGTTTGTGAAGTGCATGGAGCAGCCGTCGACCACGGTGAACGGGGCTGCGTCGCTGCATGTGCCGGCGTTGAATCCCAGCGAACTCCACCGCAACTACGCAGCGTTTGCGTAGACGGCCGGGCGTATACGCTCCGCTCCGTGCTAGGGTGTCGGAGTGAGCAGGCAGATCCTGAGTCCGGGGCGTCTCGAAGCATTTTCCGACGGCGTAATCGCCGTAATCATCACCATCATGGTGCTGGAGTTGAAGGTCCCTGGGCAGGACGGCGTGGCTGGCCTGCGCGCGGCTCTGCCTACTCTCTTCCTCTACCTGCTCACCTTCGTGCAGATCGGGATTTACTGGGTGAACCATCATTACCTCGTTGATGAGGTTGAGACGGTCAGTCACGGCATCCTGTGTGCTAACCTGGTCTTTCTCTTCTGCCTCTCGCTGTTTCCTTTTGCCACGGACTGGATCGGCATCAAGGGCCTGTCGTTTTTCACGACCGCGCTCTACGCAGGAGTCAGCATCCTGCCTGGCGTCTCGTACATGTTTCTCTGGATCCAGATTCGGTCGCAGAGTGCGGCACCTGCGCACGCAAGTTGGGGTAAGCAGATCGTGTCCGTTATGCTCTATCTCGCGGCGGTTCCGGTGGCGTTCTACCGGCCCGCAGCGTCGCTGGCGCTGATCGGGACTGTGGCAGTGATCTGGCTGTTGCCGCCGAAGGCTGAGGTGCCGCCGCAGGGAGACGATTGCCATTCGCCGAGGCCGGCTGGAGTTTCGGCTGAGAATTCCGCGACTTCACAGGCGGATAAAGGGTAAACTCACAGTCGCGATGGAACTTTCTGGTTGTGGCACGGCACTGGTAACACCCTTCCGCGGGGATGGCGCGATTGACGAACCGGCGCTCGTCCGGCTGGTGAACTGGCAGATTGAATCGGGCGTCAACTTTCTGATTCCTTGCGGCACCACGGGCGAGGCCTCAACGCTGAGCGAGGCCGAGATGTTTCGCGTGGTGGAAGCAGTGGTGGGCGCTGCGGCGGGGCGTGTCCCGGCGTTCGCGGGCTGCACGCACAATTCGACGAGCGAGGCCGTAGCGCGGGCGAAGAAGCTGGCCAAGGTTCCGGGGCTCACCGGCCTGCTGACGGCGAATCCGTATTACAACCGGCCCGGACAGGAAGGCCAGTATCAGCACTTTCGCGCGATCGCCGAGGCGGTGGAGATACCCGTGCTGCTGTACAACATTCCTTCGCGGACGGGTGTGAACCTGGAACCGGCGACGGTGCTGCGGCTGGCCGAGATCGCGAACATTGTGGGGATTAAGGAGTCCAGCGGAAACGTGGCGCAGATTACGGAGCTGATTACGCAGGCGCCGCGCGGCTTCAAGGTCTTCTCGGGCGACGATGGGATGACGCTGCCAGTGATCGCACTGGGCGGCGTGGGACTGGTCTCGGTGGCGTCGAACGCGATTCCTGCGCAGATGGCGCAGATGGTGCAGGCGGCGATGGCGGGCGATTGGCCGACGGCGCGCGCGATCAACTGCAAGTACTTGAAGCTGATGCAGGCGCACTTCTGCGAGCCGAGCCCGGCGCCGGTGAAGGCTGTGCTTGCACTGATGGGGCGTATTGAAGAGAAGCTGCGGCTGCCGATGGTTCCGGTGACGACGCCGACGCGGCAGAAGCTGGCGTTGTTGTTGGGCGAGCTTGGGTTGGTCTAATCCCGCTACAATCGAAGCAGACCATGACAACTGAACTGGACGATTTGAAGGCACGGATTGAGCGGCATTTTGCCGCGGGCGCTGAGGCCGTTGGAGATAAGCACGCGCTCGAAGCATTTCTCGAACTGCGCGGCGCGCTGGAGGCGGGGACTCTGCGGTCGGCCGAACCTGACGCTGCCGCGCTTACTGGATGGCGGGTGAATGCGTGGGTGAAGCGGGGCATCCTGCTGGGGTTTCGCCTGGGTTCGCTTGAGGAGATGAGCGGGCTTGCGCCAGCGGGTAAGACGATCCTCTCGTTCGTCGACAAGGGTACGTATCCCGCGCGGAAGTTTACGCCTGAGGATGGGGTGCGGATTGTTCCGGGCGGTAGCTCGGTGCGGTCGGGGGCTTATGTCTCGCGCGGCGTGGTGATGATGCCGCCGGCATACATCAATGCGGGCGCGTATGTCGACGAGGGAACGATGGTGGATTCGCATGCGCTGGTGGGCTCGTGCGCGCAGATCGGCAAGCGGGTGCATCTGTCGGCGGCGGCGCAGATCGGCGGCGTGCTGGAGCCGGTGAACGCCAGCCCGGTGATCATCGAGGACGATGTGTTGGTCGGCGGAAACACGGGCGTGTATGAAGGCACGATCGTGCGCAAGCGGGTTGTGCTGGCGGCGGGGACGATTTTGACGCGGGGAACGCCGGTGTACGACGTCGTCCACGGCACTGTGTTGCGCGCGACGGCGGAGATGCCACTCATCATTCCTGAGGGAGCTGTCGTGGTGCCGGGTTCCCGCGCGGTGACGCGTGGCTACGGCAAGGAGATGGGGCTGAGCGTGTACACGCCGGTGATCGTGAAGTATCGCGACGAAAAGACGAACCTGTCGACCACGCTCGAAGAGGTGCTGCGATAGGTGCTGATCTGGGTGTACGCGCGCTGAGATATTTTGCGTGCGTTCTCTGCTTGCTATTTGTGTTGGGGACGGCTCGCGCGAATGCGCAAGGCGGGTGGTTCAAGGCCTACGAGGCGCGTCTGGCGGCGACTCAGACCGAGCAGCCGCACTGGGCTACGCCGCTGGTGACGACGGCCCCGCGGGTGGAGGAGGACATCCGTGCGGATTTCGTGCGACAGTCGCTCGCGGGCCGCCGTTTCTGACGCACACCAACCCCCGTGTGGACGAGGATGGTTTTGGCGACGTGGCGTTTCGCATGAAGTATCGCGTCTACGGAAGCAGCGAAGACCATCGGAACGCGATCGTCACGGCACTGCTGGGGGCGAGCGTGCCGACCGGCAAGAGTGGAAATGGAAGCTGCTGTGCAATTCTTTCTCCGACCCTGGAGGCGGGCAAAGGATTTGGCAAGGTGGATTTCGTTACATCGCTAGGCGGGACGCTGCCGGTGTCGAACGTGGCCAAGCTGGGACGCCAGATCGTCTGGAATAGTGTGGCGCAGTACCACGTGACAAAGCTTCTTTGGACCGAGGCGGAGATCAATTCGACTTTCTATTTGGGAGGATCGAACGATGGAAAGCAGCAGACGTTTGCGACGCCGGGTGTGCTCATCAGCCGGATTCCGTTGAATGGAAGTGGCGGAGTGGTGCGTCTGACACTGACTCTGGGTGCAGGCGAGCAGATCGCGCTGACGCACTTCAACACGTATAACCATTCGCCGATCTTTTCGGTGCGGTTTCGGTTTTGATCTCTTAGCGGCGCGGTGCCCTGTTACGGCTTCGGTTGGTCGAGCGGCTTTCTCGCGAAGTAGTAGAGACTGAACGCGAGCATCGCGAACATGATTACGCCGACCCAGTCGTGATACATAGGATTGGCATCGGTGAAGCGGTAGAGCTGCCAATGGCCGCCGCGCTGTTCGGAGACGTTCTCCATCAGACGGACGCAAACGCCGAGCAGGCCGACGATGCCTCCGGCGGCGATCAGCCCCGACGCATACAGGCTGCCCGGAGAAACCTCGCTTTCGGTGTCGAGCGCAGGCGTCACGCTGGTGGGCACCGGAAGGCCGGTATCGGGATCGATGACTTCGGGATTCGCCGCCAGACGAGCGCGTTCGGCGTGTTGAATCATCGCGCGGTCGACCATCCAGCGCATGATACCGCCGACAAAGATCGCGAGCGTGGTGGCGATCGAGAGGTAGGCTCCGACCGCGAAGGTCAGGGAGCGAACGCCGAGCAGTTCGACCACAATCACCAGAGCCACGCCGAGTAACACCAGCGTCCACGGCAGCTTGCGGGAGAGGATACCGTTGATCACCGTCGCCATCAGGCGGCCTTGCGGGGCGGCGGCCCTCTCGCTGCCGATACCCTGAATCCACTGGATTTCAATCTGTCCGGTAACGGGATTGTAGAGATACTTGCCGTCGTCAAGCGTGTTTGAGCCGATGGCGTTGAGCAGGATGTACTGGCGCGCGCCGGTGAGCAGCTCTTTGCTGTGATCGGCTGCATTATGTGAGGACAGTGAGACGGTGTCGCGCGTGAACCGGCCCTTGTTCTGCACGCCGTCCGGCAAGCTGGCGAGCGAGAGGGCGATAGGTTTGGGCATGCGCAGGAACTGCTCAAAAGCGCGGTTCATCCCATTCAACGTGGCCCCGACCGAGAAGATACAGACGATGACGCCGATCATCAGCGCGAGTTGCTGCTTCCACGGGGTCGCTCCGATGAGGTAGCCGGTCTTCAGGTCCTGACTGGTGTCGCCTGCGTTGGAGGCTGCGATGCAGACCACTCCGCCGATGGTAATGGCGAGAGCACCAAAGGCGGGGGCGGTCCAGCCTTTGACCAGAAAGATCGCCGAGGTGGCCATCAGCGTGGCAATCGTCATGCCAGAGACCGGGGAGGCGGACGAACCGACGATGCCAACGATCCGCGCCGAGACCGTGACGAAGAGGAAGCCGAAGACGACGATCAGCAACGCGGCGGCAAGGTTTGCAAGCGGACCAACATAAGCGCCGGGCACCGGCTTGAACTGGAGGAAGAGGAACATGAGCACGATCAGCAAGCCGCTGCCGCCGAAGACCACACTTGCTGGAAGATCATGCTCGATGCGCGAAGGCCCTGCGGATGCCAGTTTGCCCCCACCCTTTTTGAGGCCTTGCGTCAGAGCACTGGCAATCGTGGGGAGTGTGCGAATTAGGGTGATAAGGCCAGCGGCGGCAACGGCGCCCGCTCCCATTGGCCGGACGTAAGTCCTCCACAAGTCGGAAGGAGACATTTGACTGACGGGAACCGTGCCGGGATAGAGAGGGCCGGGAAGATGCGAGCCGAAGAAATAGATGGCCGGCATCAGGACCAGCCATGAAAACACGCCGCCCGCGAACATGACTGCTGCTACGCGAGCGCCGATGATGTAGCCGACGCCGAGATACTCCGATGTGCAGTCCGCGCGAATGGAGGCACCCTTGAGCAGATGCTGGGAGCCGAGGTCGGCGTCATACTTCGGCGTACCGGGCCACAGCCCAAAGAGATTGTCGTTTTGGAAGAGAGCATAAACACCGCCAAGCCCAAGTCCCAGGAAGACGCGTGACGCGAAGCTGCCGCCTCGTTCCCCGGCAATCAGGACGTCCGCGCAGGCCGTGCCTTCAGGGTAGATGAGCGCTCCGTGTTCCTCAACGATGAGTTGGCGGCGCAGCGGGATCATGAACAGCACGCCGAGCCAGCCACCGAAGAGTGCCAGCGCGAAAATGCGCGATGCCTCAAGATCGAAGCCGAGGAAGATGAGAGCGGGCAGGGTGAAGATGACTCCCGAGGCGATGGATTGGCCAGCGTTGCCCGTAGTCTGCACGATGTTGTTCTCGAGGATGCTGGCGCGGCCGAATGCGCGGAGGATCGAGATTGAGAGCACGGAGATCGGGATGCTTGCGGCGACGGTCAAGCCTGCCTTTACGCCAACGTAGACGGTGACTGCGCCAAAGACCACGCCGAAGAAGGCGCCCAGCAACAGCGCCCGAATGGTCAACTCTGGCCGCGATTCGGTGGCGGGGATGAAGGGTTTGAAGGCAGGTTTGACGGGTGCTGCTGTGGCCATGTGGTTGAGTCTCCGCGTTAAAGCCGTGTTACTGGCTTGGATGGGAGTGTATCAGCGGCGGCGAGGTTTGGAGCAGTGCGGGCATTTCTAGTGGCGAATCGGGCCGCGAGGATTTATACTTTTTTCATCGGCGCGGCCAAAGGGCCTGGAGCGCCGTGCGAGCGAGGTGCATCTTCAGCGAAAGCCTGAATGAGAGTACGCTCCATGTTTTACCCGGCGCTCCGCCAGGCAATGGCGCCGGATTGGACGACGGTCGCCCCCCTGTTCGTCTGTTCCAAACGGTGGTTGGCCGTGCGAGATCATCGGTTCGCTCTGTCCTTGACGATCTTGTGACGACGGCTTTTCCCTCGGACTGCCGTGTTTGCAACTGCCCGCTTCTGCGCTCTACCATCCTTCCCATCTGCGATCCCTGCCGGGCTGCTGTTCCTCCGCAGACGGCGGCGCTGTGCGACCGCTGCGGCGAGGCTCTCGACATTGATATGGAAAGCGCGCGCTTTGCGGGACCGTTTCTTGCGGAAGGGCTGCTCTGCGATGCGTGCCACGCTGTGCCGCCGATGTTCGAGCGGGCCGTTGCGTACGCGGTCTATCAGGACGAGTTGCGCGAGATGATCCATCTGCTGAAGTACGAGCGGATGCGCGAAGTCGCAAACGTGCTCGGCGAATTGCTGGCCGAGACGATCCTGACGCTGCGAGGAGAGGCTGCTCGCGAGTTGGTCGTGGTCGCGGTGCCGCTGTTTCCGGCGAAGGAACGGCAGCGCGGATACAACCAGGCGGACCTGCTGGCCGATGCGGCGATCACGGAGCTGCGACGCAGCACTCCGGAATGGCGGCTGCAACGTGCGGCGAATGTGCTGACGCGGCGGCGTGACACGGGCAGCCAGTTCGAATTGAGCCCGCGTGGGCGCCGGCGGAATGTGGAAGGCGCATTTGCGGTCGATCCAACCAGGCTGCAGGCCGGATGCGAGGTGCTGCTGGTCGACGACATTTACACCACCGGCGCGACGGCGCGGGAGTGTGCGCGCGTGTTGCGGCGGGCCGGTGCGCACAAGGTCTGGGTTGCAACTTTGGCGAGAGCGCAGGCGCCGCGCGTCGCGATGTGGGACGATGCTAGGTTGCAGAGTGCGCAGGGATTCGGATAGAGGAGCGGTAAGACTGTGGTCTTGTTCAAAGGCGTCAACGTAGCGGATTCGGATGCGGATCGGAACCGGAGGATTTGAGCAATGCAAGCGTCCCACATGTCGTCGAAGATGCGGAAGCAGCGGGCGAGCGGGAACCGGCACGCGGGACATGCCAGTTCGCCGCGGCTGACCACGGAACTGGATGTCCGGATCGGCGTCTTTCGCCAGCCGGCGATGCAGACGCCTGTGCTGGTGCTGAACGCGTCGTACGAGCCGATCAACATCTGCGGCGCGCGGCGAGCGCTGGTGCTGGTGCTGAAGGGCGTTGCGCGCACCGAGGAGGAACAGGGAGCGGTGTTGCACGCGGCGCGGATGAATGTGGCGATGCCGAGCGTGATTCGGCTGCTCGAGTATCGCAGGATTCCGCACCAGACGCGGGCTCTTTCGCGGAAGAACATTCTGCTGCGCGATCGCAATTCTTGCCAGTACTGCGGCGTCATCCTGACCGCGGGGGAACTGACGCTCGACCATGTTGTTCCGCGGTCGCGGGGCGGCCTTTCGACGTGGGAGAACCTGGTTGCCTGCTGCCACGACTGCAATCGGCGCAAGGGCAATCAGTTGCTGCACGAGCTGACCGAGATGAAGCTGCAGCGCGAGCCGCGGTCGTTCAGTTTGCATACTTCGCGGCACATCATGCGGATGATCGGGTCGGCCGATCCAAGCTGGCGGCGATATCTGTATTTCGAGTCCGAACCAGCGGCTTAGGTTTTCAAAGAACTAATTCCGAGCGCCGCCTCACTTTTTCGGGGGCGGTGGTTGCGTTGCGTCGGGATCCTTCTTGTTGGTGATGTCTTCGCCGTTGTAGATGATGCGGCTGGTGGAGCGGAACTGCTTGTAGTCGGTGTACTTGACTACTGAGCGCATGTGGACGTCGTCGCTGAGCGCTCCGGTTTGCGCCTTGAAGTGGAGGACGCCCTCGGCCTTGGTGTAGGTGGGGAACCAGTATTTGCCGTCGATCTGCTCGTAGTAGGTGGTGAAGGGCGGCTGCAGGTCTTCGTGGCCGGGGCGGGTGTCCTGGGGAACGGTCTTGCCGTTGATGAGGACGATCTGGAAGTCCTGCTGGTCGACCCAGACGCGGCCCTGGAAGTAGTGGTGGTTCTTCTCGATGTGGTTGGGGCCGGCGTCGAAGACGTAGGTGTCGATGTCGTCGATCTTCTGGCGGCCGACGTAGGTGACGTCGTACTGCGGCAGGTCGGCGGTGGTGAGGATGAAGGGGAGGCGGTGTTCGATCTCGTCGAAGTCGACGGGGGACATCATGACGCGTTGGAGGGTGTTCTGGGGGGCGAAGACGACGTGCTCTTCGCGCTTGCCTTCCCGGGAGAAGGTGATGTCGGTGACCTGCTGGTACTCGCCGTCGACCTTCTTGCTGTCGTCGTCGATGGTGTCGACTTTGACGGTCTGGCGGAAGGTGTAGTTTTCGCGGGCCTGGGCGAACTCGGCTTCGCGGGCGCCGAACTTCTTGATGATCTCGTCGGGGGTTGTGCCGGTGGGCGGGGCGAGATCGAGCTTGCCGAAGCCGGAGGAGTCCTGGGCGGCGGCGGCGAGGGGCGTCGCGAGGGCGATTGTGAGGAGAACGAGTCGGCTTTTGGTGAAGAGCTTCATGGTGGTTCGACTCCGGTGCGGTCTCGATGGCTTGGTGTTAGACGGTGGGTCCGTACGGGCGGTACCCCCCTCCCCGGTATATACCACTTGATACTCAAAACAAATGGCTTACAGTTTGGTATATACCGTTTTGGTATATACCAATGCGGTTTGGTGTCGGCTGGACGGCGCCCCTGCCCTACCTGGTTCACTTCTTATTTTGACCCTACTTAAATTGTACTCTTTTGCACAGGGTGATCTGCCAAGTATTTTATTTTTGTAAGAGGTTTGGTTTGTTGAGGTTGGGGAGATTTTCAGAGGTGTGGGGGCTTGACAAGATTTTGGGGCGAGCTGCGGCGAACGTGGGCTTGTGGCACGGAATAGGTCGGGCCTTCAGCCCTCGGGCTCTGGTGGCGGCGATTCATGGGGCTCGCGCCCCATGCTGGTATGGATCGCACCGTTGGCGCTTGGCGCTGCGGAGAGCTGCGCGGCCGGATCGATTTCGACGGCGGGTAGAGAGTAACCCCACGATAACCGGCGCCCTCCGGGCCGCCGGTGATCCCTTCGGCAAGCTCAGGGCAGGCTATGGGGCACCCTTGTGAGGGGGGTCACGTTGGGTGGGGGCGGGTGGGTTTAGACTGGCGCGATGAAGATGCGTACGGTTTTGGCTGGGTTAGTGGGGTTTGGAGTGGCGGCGGGGCTGGCTTTGGGGCAGGCGGGAGCGAAAGCAGGTTCCTCCGCTTCGCTCCACCCCAGCGAGCAAAGATCGCTCGCCGGGGACCCCGGGCTGCGGAATGACAACCAAAAAACAGGGGATGGCAGCCAAAAGGACGCGGCGAAGCGGGCGATGACGTTTGCGGATTTGATGGCGATGAAGCGGGTGAGCGATCCGCAGATTTCGCCGTCGGGCAAGTGGGTGATGTTCTCGGTGATGGATGTGGACCTGGGGAAGAATACGAAGGTGAACCATCTTTGGGTGGTGGCTCTGGAGGATAGTGGCGGCACAAATGCGGGGATTCTTCCCTCCGGTCAGAATGACAAACAAAGTGGCGAGCGGCAGTTGACGTTTGGGGATGGGGAGTCGAATGGGCGGTTTTCGCCGGATGGGAAGTGGGT
>OCZT010001062.1_pt1 | contig 28266 bp, 23 predicted proteins | sample 1539031 | NCBI WGS metagenome assembly OCZT01 (sample SAMEA3539308, study PRJEB22396) | soil metagenome | biome: tundra; feature: field; material: soil | place: USA | collected 2010-05 | depth 0.15 m | reverse complement strand
CTCGATCTGTGCAGTGTCTATGGCTACATTCATTGTTTACCCCCTCCGTTGGGGTTTAAGACCGCTCAAGAACGGTTGGACTTCGCTGGTGAATAACTCTTCCGGCTTACTGGCCGATGCGAAACTGCGGTTCAATTTGTCCAACCTGTCGATAGAGCGGGCGTCTAATAAGTTCGCGCCCTTTATGCTCCCCGTGTACCAATCTAGCGTCGCAATGGCTTCGCTGGGCGAGGTTCGGAAGGCGCGTTCGACTTGAGTAGCAATGTGGCCGGGAACATCTTTCGCTAACATTGTTTCGATGGCTGGCCGCTCGATTCCGAAGTTCCCCCTTCCGGGCCTTCCGGGAAGGTCCACGCTCACCAACCCCTCGCGGGCGAGACTTGGATAAACCGGCATGTCTGGATCATCCGTCCAGATAGTGTCCTCGGGAGCGCCACGGAGAGCGGCAAGCTGGTAATCAAGGCTCTGATGCCGTTCCAGATCCTTTGGTCCGGTCTGTGTGACGTCACCTAAGGACGGGTTGCCCGGAGGCAGTTTGAATGCGCTGAGGTCATACATCGTGTTTTCCTTTCGTTTTGCGGTCGTGAATTCGTGCGGTCAGCGTCAATTTCGCAAGATCGACTAGCTGCAAAAAATGCGCAGACCAGTACACCCGCGCCTGAGCGCCATGTAGTGAGATCACGCTCCCCACAATCTCCGGCGCGTCTCTGCGGGTTACGCGATTGCCAACCTTCACAGTCCCCCCTCGTCAACTTGTTCTAATAGCGCGGCCAGGGTTGCGGGTAGCCCGGTGTTTGTTGGCGGAACGGTTCCGGACCCGCCAACAGCATCCCCGGCCAGGATCAGGCTTGCCGGAGAGTGTCTGCCGATGTAGGACGGCCCCAGATCGGCCCAAAGGACTGCCAGCTTGCCCCGCTCGATTCTCAGCACTCGCCCCGGCATCCCCACGCGGCATCCCCGCAAAAAGACGTGCTCTCCTATGCTGAAGACGCCAGCGGCCTCACCACGGGCATCCTCGTGCGCCACTATGGGCTGCCGGGCGCCCTGGGCGAAGTCCAGATCGGCTTGCTCAATCGCGGTTTGCATTGTCGCCCCCTACCTTGACCAGCTTTGCGGCGCGGGCATCCGTGGTGACGGCAAAGCCCTCCGCCCGTAACGCCTCAGTGAAGGCCCGCCGTGACGCTGGCACAGCCCGCCCGTGCTCTGGCGCACCATCTGGCCAGGTCAAGGTATAGCGCGCCGACTCCGCCCCAGCAGCGGTCATGGTAGATACAGCGCGCCAGCATCCAAAGTCCGAGAGCATCGCTTTCCGGCGCGGATTCCGCCTCTTGCTCTGTCCGGCTTTGCAGTAAGGCGACAATCTGCGGTTTGTACATGCGCAGCGAATCGATCAGAGGTAACGCGGCTGATTGCGGTTCGATAACCAGCTTTCCCCCTTCGAGGGTGAGACGCCCGCCGCGTGACTCGACAATGGAAATGAGTGCATCAACGGGTATCTTAGCGCGAAAGACATTCCGGCGCTGCTCAAAGAAGTGCTGGAGCGCTATCAGCGCGATTACGAACGCGACCGGCCCGGCCTGGTCAGCGATTCGCTGGGGCTGATCTGGGCCGCGCGGCGCGGACTGAGTGAAACCGAACTTCTGCACCTGCTCAGGCCAGCTGACCTGCCGCAGTTGCCGCTAGCCACTTGGTCGCCGCTTCGCGCCGCGCTCGAAGAAGGAATGATGGATCGCGGCGGCATCCTGAACTTTGCCCACGACTTCCTGCGCTCGTCCGTCGAGGTCACCTTCGTGCCGAATGAAAACCGCCGCGACGAACTCCGGCTGCAACTGGCCGATGAATTCGAGCAACAGCCGATCTCGGCCCGCAGTTGCGATGAATTGCCGTGGCTTCTCCACCAAACAAAGCAGAACGACCGCCTTTTCGCCTGCTTATTGGATGTGGACCGCTTCCTTGAGATCATCGCGCGGGACAAGGAAGAACTGAGGCGCTACTGGGTGGATATGGGCGAAGAACGGACGATGGGAGGCCCTTACCTTGCGTCCTTCGAAGAGTGGTCAAAGCGGTCGGCGCTTGAGGACTCCCGAATTTCTCACGCGGCAAGCGAGTTGGGGAATTTTCTTATGGAGGCTAATCTCTGCAAAGAGGCCGAACCGTTGTGTCACCGCGCGCTGGCCATCGACGAGCTTAAATTTGGGCCGAATCACCCACAGGTCGCCCTGGACCTCAATTACCTAGCAGTATTGCTCGAACGCACGCACCGACTGGCGGAGCAGGAGCCGTTGCTTCGCCGCGCCTTGGAGATCGATGAACGGAGTCTCGGAGCGAGCCACCCCGCGGTTGCGAGAGACCTAGACAACCTGGCGTGCCTGTTGCAAGACACTAACCGGCTTGCACAGGCTGAGCAGCTTTATCGCCGCGCACTGGTCATCCGCGAACAAAGACTAGGCCCGAGCCACTACGACGTCGGTACTTGTCTCAACAACATTGCGGACTTGCTCAAAAACATGGGCCGGCTGGAAGAAGCGGAGCAGCTAATGAGGCGCGCATTGGCCATTGCCGAGCGAAGTTGCGGCCCGGACCATCCGCAGACCTCCACGGCGCTCAATAACCTCGCGGTTTTGCTCGATGGAGCGAATCGGCTGGCCGAGGCCGAGCCGTTGATGCGCAGGGCACTGGCTATCGCCGACCGGAGTTGCGGTCCGAATCATCCCATCGTTGCCACTCGCCTTAACAACCTCGCGTCAATTGTGCAAGGTACTAGCCGACAGTCCGAAGCTGAGCCGTTGATGCTCCGCGCACTCGGGATTTACAACAGAATTCAGAAAGAAACTGGGCACGCTGAGCCAATCGCAGCAACATGCCGGCGTAACCTGCGCAACTTGAGGTTTGGGAGGATAGCCGGGACGTGCCTTCTATCAGTTGTGGGGATAATCTTTGCTGGTGGAATTATCTGGCTGCTTTGGCGGATATTCCATTGAACGTTGCCCTCTATTGGCGGGACTAGGCAGAGCCGTTGATGCGGCGAGGTTTGGAGATTCTCTTCACCTTCACCCGCGCCACCGGCCGACCGCGTCCGCATCTTCAAGCGGCTATCAACAAGAACGACGGAATGCTCGGCGCGATAGGGCGTAACCAAGAGCAGATCCTCACCAGCTTGCGCGAGATGGCGCGGGAGCTTTTATGAGCGAACGGATCGGGAATTGAGTGGCCTCTGTCCTTGGCAGGTCCGTGGGAGCTCACCTTCGGCAGCGTAACGCAGGAGTGGAAATTTTCCTACATTGAGGCGGGCAAGTGCGTGAACTCGATTTGGCGACTCCCGAATTCAACGGAGGCGTGCGATGTTTCGCCACAAACGAATGTCACCCCGATGTGGCGTTCGCGCTGACTCTGAGGACTACTTTGGACTAGTGAGTTCTATGTTGGAGTGCGAATGCAAAGCAAAGGGAGTCACAATGATCAGCATTCTGGATCTCGCAAAACGCCGCGCTGCTTGCCGGAGGACTCTGTTCGTCGCTGCCCTAGTTCTGATGCTTCTGTTGCTGGGGATGTGTTTACGCGACAAAGTCCTGAATGTTGAAGCGAGCGTGTATTCGAGCGAGGCCACTGAGTTGCAAGTCTCTTCGCACTGGCGCTATGGCTATATAGCGACCTATCACGGAGCACGCCTCGTCCGCACCCCCAATGTTCCTCTGCGCGTCAGTCAACGCGATCCTGAGTCCGATGATGTATGGGTGGTGATGAACAATGAACTCCGCCTGGTGCCTCTGAAGGCAGTTCTGGAAACTGCCTTGTATCTGCTCCTGCTTATCTACGGATTCTTCCTGGCTCCGTGGATCGCGGCCTCTATTCGAGCGCAGATTCAGAGGCGCATCTTGCGTGCCGGTAGCGTTGCCGTTTTGTGGGCAGTCGGCTGGACGATCGTGGCCACACCCAATCTCATGTGGGGATACGGCGAGCCGATTTATTCAACTTGGTCGGGTCCAGGCGCACTCAGTTCCTCAGGCCCCTACTTGTGCTCAATGTCATACGGTCCCGGCCTGACCGTCTCGTACCGCGGTGTTTTTGAGGCAACGGCGCCATGTCTTGCCGCTATGCTTTTTGGCTCCACAGGCCTGCCACGGAACCTGCCGGAGTTGAGCGATGCAGGCTACCTGTGGCTGCTGGGAGTCATGGTTTACGGAATCATGGGCCCGGTATGGCAGTACGGGATTCGAGCGGCTCTCAAGCCCCGTGAACTCCCGATCTGTCCAATCTGCCACTCATTCGTCGATCCCGGCGCCAGAAAGTGCAGTTGCGGCCTCTATGCTTCCTCAGCGTACCCCTTGACCGGAGCGCTTCTCGTCGGCCTGGCAACTGGAATAGGATGCGCCCTTTTCGTCGCCGCACTTCTCGATGCGACAGACCTTCACGAAAATCCCCGGATCGCGATTGCCATCATGCTACTGCTGGCCGCGCTGGTGTATGGCGCTATGGAAATCCGGACCGGAGTCCTTTACCGAAAAGCGCCGTATCCCACATCTCGGCTGGCAAGATCGCATCTCGGCGTCGGGGTGGGGATGTTGTGCATCCCAATGTGGGGTCTGATTGCCTGTCTATTAATTTAGAACCAAGGTCTCCAGAACGATTCAGGGCTGTTTGGACTTCTCGGCCACAATGCGTTCGATGTTCTGTTGCATTCTTGACCTCGATCAAATGGCACCACATCTGTCGAATTGTGGTGTTGGCACCCGCAGACGCCATGAGTGTCATGGCTTGCCAGTCGATCTTGATCCAAGTGGCCATTTCTTCCTGACCGTCGATTGGTCTTGTTTCGGCGCCCTTCTGGCGCTAGACTGGTCGCGCCTTTCCACTCAAGAGTCACGGGGTTTCTTGCTCGCCTGGATGGTGGTCGGTAATGCGGCCGGATCTGCCGAAAGAGAGGGTCTATGTCTCAAGGCATCAACGCCAAACAGTCCGCTGCCGACCGGCGTGAGATACGTGTGTTCATCTCCTCGACCTTCCGCTACATGCAGGAGGAGCGCGAGGAGCTGGTCATGCAGATCTTCCCGCAACTGCGGCGGCTGTGCGAGAGCTGCGGTGTCACCTGGGGCGAGGTGGACCTGCGCTGGGGCGTCCCCGACGAGGCCAAGGCCGAAGGCAAGGTCCTGCCCATGTGCCTCCAGGAGATCGAGCACTGCCGGCCATACTTCATTGGCCTGCTCGGCGAGCGCTACGGCTGGATCCCGGAGGAATTTTCGCCGCACCTGCTGCAAACGCAGCCCTGGCTCAAACAGCACCATGGCAAATCCGTCACCGCCCTCGCAATTCTTCACGGGTTGCTGGAGAACCCGGTGATGGAGAAGCGCGTTTTCTTCTACTTCAGCGACGCGGCCTATGCGACTGCAGACGAAGTCGATTCGTCAGGCCTTTACGACTTGACAGTCTTCGTGGACCCGCCACAAATGAAGCATGGCGGGCAGTCGGACATGCGCAAGGTGCAACCCATCAGTCCAGCTGATTACATTGGACTAGATTTCGCGTAAATTGTTGAGGATGAATCACCATGAGTGATAGTACTTTTGAGCTTGCGATTGATTTTGGCGGCACAAGTGCAAAGTTGGCTTGCTATCGCTCTGGGTCTGTTGAATTCGTCTCCAATCAGTTCGGCGAACTCCAGACGCCGTGTGCAGTTTGGCAAGATATGCAGGACAACCTTTCCGTTGGCCGAAGGGCAATTGAAGCGCTGCAGACAGACCCTGGCAACGTCTTCATAGATTTCAAGCGCCACTTAGGAACTGACAAGGAATACATTTTCGCGCGAAGTGGCCAAAAAATGAGCTCCGAGGATCTCTCTGTGGAGGTTCTCAAATCCCTGCGGGCGGACGCAGAGATGAACGCTGGCCAACCCATTGATAAAGCGGTTCTCACAGTGCCAGGATATTTTGACCACCTACAGCTTGAGGCAACAAGACAATGTGCCGCGCGTGCAGGATTCGCAGAGACACAGTTGCTCCTGGAGCCCATCGCTGCCGCACTGGGGTGCGGTTTAGATAGGAACGATAACCAAGGTTACCGGCTTATTTACGACTTCAGTGGCGACGAATTCTGTGCGACATTGTTATTGGTCGAAGATGGCAGCATTCAGATTATCGGTTGCGGAGGGGATAACAAGAGTGGCGGAAGGACCATAGACCGCGCCATCGTTCAGGAACTACTCGTTCCGGCCCTGACAAGCGACTACTCACTAACTGACTTTGACATGAATAACCCCAGGTGGCGCGGTGCCTTCGAAACACTCATGCATCATGCTGAAGCCGCGAAGATAAGACTCAGTTCTCTGGACAGTACCGAGGTCGTGATTGATTCCCTTTGCCATGATGACCGCGGCGAAGCGGTCCAGCTTAACATTAAGCTTACACGGTCGGAGTTGGAACAGATGGCCACGCCGTTCATCCGCAGCACCATCAACATCTGTAAAGACACAATAGTAGCCCGAGGCCTTTCGCTATCGGACATCAACAGGATTGTACTCGCGGGTGGCACATCGCTTTTGCCTTTCCTGCAGGATCAGCTGCAAGACCACGCAGTTGGCCTCGGGATACCAATAGAGTCAAGTGTTGATCCCTTGACTGTCATTGTGCGAGGAGCCGCACTGTTCGCCGGGAACCAGAAGCGACAGTTGAAGGCCTGTCAGATGAAGTCGAGGCAGAATCTGTTCGAGATCATGCTAGACTATTGCCCCGTTTCTAGAGGCCTTGAACGGATAGTCGGCGGAAAAGTTATTAACAGCGATTCCACCAACATTGATTTTCATGGATTCACAATTGAATTCATTAAACTTGATCTTGATAATCGTCAGCCATGGCGCAGCGGCGAGATTCCCGTTGACGATGGAGGCTATTTCACTTCCACGGTTCTTGTAGGCCAGGATGGGCCGAGTATCTTCCAAATCGAATTGCGCGACTCCGACGGGATGTTGATGGAAATCAAGCCGTCAGCTATTGAACTCCGATTGAGTAAAGCTGTTTGTGCCCACCCAGTACTACCGCATGCACTCGGAGTGGTTATAGCCAACAATGGCGTTCTACGGATCATGGAGAAGGGGGCTTTTCTGCCCGCCCGTTGTCGTGTTTCGCTCAGAACGGAAGTAGCGCTCAAGGCGGGTCAGAGTGGCGAGGTATTAGAACTGCATTTAGTAGAAGGTGAAAGTCAACGAGCGGATCAAAATCGCGAAATAGGCATTCTGGCGGTTCCATTGGAACTTATCAGGCGGGATTTGCCTAAGGGGGCTGAGATTGAGGTCACGATCCAGATTGATGAATCGCGTCAAATCAGCATCAGAGCCTACATTCCGTTGCTGGATGAGCAGTTCGAAGAGATACTCGCTCCACACCGCGCTACGGCAAGTTCCGCTGATCTTGCCAACCAACTTACACAACTTAGACTACGTCTGGATACAGTCTTAGCAACCGCAAGGAAGCTGGACGACAACGTTGCACTAAGAGCAGTGCAGGTGCCGTTGGAGAACGGAGTAGCTGCAGAGATTGAGAAGCTGCTTCCCTTGACTATAAAGGGCACTGATGCCACCTCCCAATGCACTGCTCTCTTGGAGATACTCGGTTCCGCAATTGCCGAAGCAGAGGCCGCGCTTGAGTGGACCACGTCGCTTCGTGATTTCAAGCAAGATCTTCTCAGAGCACGTGAACTCTTGACCCAGAGCGAGCACACCTCAGACTTGGATCTAACAGAGCTTAGCGACTTGGAACGAATGGCGAAGGAAGCCATTGACCGTCGCGACCTTCTCAGATTGAGGGACTGCTCGAATAGTCTGAGTTCATTATTTTCCCGCGTGGTTCGACAAGAGCCGACTTTCTGGTTGGCTTGGCTTGAGCAGATCAGCCATCAAAGGGAGGAGTTCCGAGATCCACTCCAAGGCGCGAACCTTCTTGATCGAGCAAGGCGGGCAATTGATTGCAGAGACTCCACAGGGCTGCAACAAGCCATTCGGGGCTTGCTCGATTTGCTTCCTTCGGATTACCGTTCAGCGGGTCATTCGAGTGTCCTTAGTCCCAATGAGGAGACTGCCAATCGACCGACGAAAGACAGACGGCGAACGTCTGAAGTTCCAGCGTCGAGAATTGACAGCGTTCATTTTTCAGTTTCATACCCTCCTGCCGCAAGAATTGGCAGTGCATTCCTTGTGGATGTATGGGCTCATATTGAACGGCAGCGCGCAGAGGTGGAGCGCCAAATCCAACTTGCTAACCCTGAACCGAATATCCCTCGAGTTATTCGACCCAAAGGGCCATTTAGGATTCAACGGGGGACCAGACTATTTGTTCGCTTGAAATTCCAGGATCTCCTGATTGAACCTTCCGAGGAGGTCATTCTCTGGGAAGGGGGGATTGGAAATGCGTCGTTTAGCGTCGAAGTTACGATGGACATTCCCCTGGGTCTAAAGATCGGATTAGTTACGATTCACTGGGAAGGTACCCTACAAATCGCGAGGGTTCCAATCCAGGTTCTTGTCGCACTAACAACCGATCGAACAGTCCCGTCCCCGCTTCCACTCCACCAAGTCCGAAAGGCTTTCGCATCATATGCCAGTGAAGACCGAGATGAAGTGCTAGGACGCATTCAAGGGATGCAAAAGGTTGCACCTGACCTCAAGGTGTTTCTTGATGTAGCGGAACTTAGATCTGGAGAAGATTGGGAACAGAAACTCTGGCAGGTCATCCCGGAGAGCGATGTCCTCTACTTGTTCTGGTCTGCCGCCGCAAAGGCGTCGCCCTGGGTAGAAAAGGAATGGCGGTGTGGGTTGAGTACCCGCGGTGAGGAATTCATCGATCCCGTGCCGCTTGTTTCTCCAGACCAGGTCCGCCCACCGGAGGAGTTGAGCAAAAAGCACTTCAACGATTGGGTCTTGGCTTACCGGCGCGGCAGGCCGAATTCAGAAAAGGTTCCATGAATTCAACAATTCATTCCTACGCACGACTTGACGATAAGGCGTTTGTTGGCCGGCAGCACGCCGATCTGACCAGTGCCGGGTTCGACGTGTGGTTTGACCGCGTCTCCATGCCCTCGCGGCAACTCACCCTTCACAAGGAGCCCGCGATGAGATCGAGGTTCTGGACTGGCTCACAATGATGGTGAGGTAAGGAGCTAGAGTCATAGGTCAATCGGAGCGCACCCATTGCCGACCGCGACGCGCACATTCCGGGTATTTGTCAGTTCGACCTTTGAAGACCTGAAGGCCGAGCGCGACTCTCTGCAGCGCGAAGTCTTCCCCAGGCTGCGCAAGCTGGGTGAAGAGAAGAACGCGCGCTTTCAGGCCATCGACCTGCGCTGGGGCGTGCGCGACGAGGCGGCGCTTGACCAGCAGACCATGGAGATCTGCCTGCGCGAGATTGAGCGCTGCCAGGAGACCGGCATCAAGCCCAAACCTCGCCGGGAGAGGGCCAAGAGTGATTGTGACATCTTAGAATCCGCGAGTTTTCAGGAACCAAGCCGAATTTCAACCAGTAGACCAAATCAGCCAGGAACAACCATCCTGAAAACTCAGTCGGACAGGCAACGGGGGTACATGATGCAGTTCTGCATCTCTCGCAATGGGAATCTCAGCCGTAGGTTCATATGGTTTGGTTAATTGTTCTATGCTGGTTGGCCGCTGCTCTTACCATCACTCAGTGGTTGGCGCGATGGCGCTTCTCAGGAGGTCTCACAGTCCGGTCCTTTCTCCGAGAGTGCCGCCGCGCACTCGGGAACATGCAGGGCCCAATGCTGATAGCTGGACTGTTCTCGATTGTTATTCTGCCGTTCGCCATCGCGTTTGACTTTATACCGCCTGCTCTGATCCCGTTGGAGATTCCGCTTGGTATTACCGCAATTCTGGGTACAACTGGGCCAGTTTCCTTTCTCGTGCTCGGACCATCCAGAGCCGAGACATCGGAAACCTGCGGAAGGCTTGTAGGATCATTTGGATTTCTGCGGGCGGGTGCCGCCGTTGATCCAATGGCGCTAGGTGCCGTTCTCGATCACGAACTTGGGCCATCGGGTAATCTCTGGATGAGTGAAGGGGGCGGATCCTGGATGCACAAGGTCGCTGAAATGATTGAAGACGCACCCCTAGTGATTTTCGACGCTCGGGTGATCACTAAACATACGCGATGGGAGTTCTTCCATTTAATGACATCAGTGCATCTTTCGAAGGTGATTCTGGTGGGTCCGGTTGGCGATCCAAGTTTGGCCAGGTTTCTGGAGGAATTCGATGGTTTGCCCGTGGTCGATTTGAGCTCTCTTACAGGCGTGGTCAAGGCTGCCTGCACCCGCTCTAAACTCCTCAAGTGGTACGATCGACGGCAACACTCCATTTGCCTCGCGCTGCAGCGTCTGCAGACGCAACGTGCCTACGTGGAGTCTTCGATGAGGAATGAATCCTTCGCAAGCGGACTCTATCTCGATCAATTTGAAACATGGGATTATGTCAACCGGTTTTATGATCGTTTGCCAGATGTAATCTCGATCTACGATAGCTTCCGAGATGGGAGAGCGAATGCCTGAACTCAACCGAAAAGCGGCATCGATTGTAATTCCCATGCAAGGCTTTCTTGGAACGATTGTCTTCTTTGTAACCGCATGGATAGCTTTCCGATGGATGTACGGCTCTTGGCCCCCCACCAGCGGAAAGTTTGGTCAATGGCTAGCGTCGGATGCGCGTGCTAGGTGGTCGCTATTGGGCAGCCTCGCCATCGGAATTGTGAGTTCCGCGATGGTCCGCTCCTTTCTTCGAGCACCTGTAGATGTTGAGGATACCGAGATTGATGCCCTTATAAATCAGGGCGTTTCATGCCATAACCGCAGAGAAATGCAAGAAGCCATCGAGGCGTACAATAAAGCGCTCAGCCTATCTAATAGTCCAGAGGATTTTGACGCGGCAAGAATCCATGCATGTCTCGGCAAAGTCTACTTCGATATGGGGGATATGGTTCGCGCCTCAGGTCATCTCAACTTAGCTCGCAACGCTTACTCTAAGTATCCTGAAGAAGTTAGCGCGGCTAAGTCTGTAAGTATTCTGCTTGACCTAATTCGTCAGCGAAGGGAGGTTTCTGAACTTCCCATTTCATTTCATGATCCACTCTTCGGATTTTCGTTCGATATTCAACCAGGCTGGGTCAAGCAACCGTTATCCGCGACATTTTCAAGAACGGGTGGCAGGATCGCAGTTTCGCACTTCTCACATGCAGCGACCTTCAACGTATCCGCTGGCGTCCTCGATCGTCCCGAATGGTGTCTTCTTGAAGTTCGAGCGTCGTCCGTCGAGGACTTCGTTCGTCCGATACCCGGACGCGTTAGCGAAGTCGAGGTCGATACAACAACACCCATCGCTGGGGAGGAGAACGTGGTGATCGCTGAATTTGATGCCCGCCACGAGATTGCAGGCCATCCACGCGTACGCAAGCATGGATTTTTGTCCATCTTTCACAAGGGCACTGAATATGTAATCCAGTGGTCTGCGGAGCCCCAGTTGCAGGCCGAAACCCGGCAGATGATCAGTTCCTTCAAGTTCAACTGATCGCTAACACGCCAGGAGTGCTCTGGAAGGTTTGCTGGAGCAAGCCCCATGCCAACCGCAACACGCACATTCCGGGTATTTGTCAGTTCGACCTTTGAAGACCTGAAGGCCGAGCGCGACGCTCTGCAGCGCGAGGTCTTCCCCCGCCTGCGCAAGCTCTGCGAAGCGAACAACGCGCGCTTCCAGGCCATCGACCTGCGCTGGGGCGTGCGCGACGAGGCGGCGCTCGACCAGCAGACCATGGATATCTGCCTGCGCGAGATTGAGCGCTGCCAGCAGACCGGCATCAAGCCCAACTTCATCGTGCTGCTCGGGGAGCGCTACGGCTGGCGCCCGCTGCCGGCGCGGATCGAGGCTGTGGAGTTCGAGAAGGTTCGCGATCGAGCCGCTGACGCCGATAAGCGGCTGATCGACGAGTGGTATGAACGCGACGAGAACGCGATGCCGCCGGAGTATCTGCTCAAGCCGCGCACCGGCGAATTCGCAAATGTGGATCGTTGGGGAGAAGTGGAGCAGAAGTTCCATCGCATCCTTCGAGAGGCCGCGCGGGACGCCGGACTTGCACCGGAATCGCTCATCAAATACGAGGCCTCGGCCACGCACCAGGAGATTCTAAAGGGCCTGGGCCAGAGTGACGAAGACCGCAAGCATGTGTTTGCCTTCTTCCGGGAGCCGGCCGAGAGCGCAACGGTCGATGCAGAGCTTGATGCGCTCGAAGAAGACCTGCGGCACAAGCTGCCAGAGGGGAATGTCCGTCCATTCCGGATTGGGGAGATCGGGAAGCTCTGCACGGATGTTGAGGAGTCGCTCAAGAAGGTCATCCTCGACGAGACCGGCAGGTTTACTTCGCGCGATGCGCTCGAACTGGAGATTGAGGCGCATGACCGGTTTGCCGCCGACCGCAGCCGCATCTTCGTCGGGCGAGCGGATGCGCTGGAGGCAATCGCAGATTATCTTCGCGGGCCAGAGCGGAGGCCTCTGGTGCTGCACGGTGAGTCGGGCTCGGGCAAATCGGCGGTGATGGCCGTGGCCTCCGGGCAGTGCAAGGGGTCGGGCCGTGTGATCCGGCGCTTCATCGGGGCGTCGCCGGAGTCGGCCAACGGCCACGCGCTGCTGGCCAGCCTCTGCAAGCAGATTGTGCCGGGGGAGACGCCGGTCGATTACTACCAACTCGAAAAGGCGTTCCAGGAGCGCTTGGCCACGGTCACAGCGAAAGAGCCGCTGGTTCTTTTTGTGGATGCGCTGGATCAACTTGGAGCCAGTGACCCGGCGCGGGCAGCTGTATGGCTTCCGGCGGATTTGCCGCCGCATGTGAAGGTGATCGTCTCGACCGCAAACGAAGAGGAGCGTCTGCCGAATGGCTTGGCAGTTCGGCTGGAACGAATGACGACGGCGGAAGGTGGAAAGGCGCTGGATTCGTTGCTCCGGGGTACTGATCACAGGGAGCGGCAACGCAAGCTCAGGTCTTGGCAGCGCGACTTGGTGCTGGAGCACTTCGAGCGCTGCGGGCTGCCGCTCTACCTGACGCTTGCGGCCGAGGAGAGCCGGCTGTGGAAGTCGCTTTCGCCCCCGGATGCCTGCACGCTTGGCGAAGGCGTCGCGGGCATCCTCGACACGCTCTTTGACCGGCTGGCCTCGAACGCAAATCACGGGCCGGTGTTGGTGGAGCGAAGCTTGGGCTATCTGGCAGCGGCGCGTTACGGTCTGACGGAAGACGAGATCCTCGATGTTCTGGCCGCAGATGACGTCGTCTGGGACGACTTCGACAAACGTAAGCACCACGCGGTCAGCGAGCGCCGCTTGCCGGTGGTGGTTTGGTCGCGATTGTCGCTCGATCTGGAACAATACCTGACGGAGCGCGCCGCGCCGGGCGGCACGGTGATCGCTTTCTACCATCGCCAATTGGCAGAGCGGGTTGCGAGCAAATACCTTGAGGGAACTGAGGCACGAGGTCGGCACGGCGATCTGGCCCGGCACTTCTTCGCCACACCCGCTTGGTTCGATGAAGGGCGAAAGACGCCCAACTCGCGGAGAGCCGCCGAGTTGGCTTTCCAGCAGCGGGAAGCGCGGCAATGGGCAGAGGCTGAAGCAACACTCTCCGATTGTCCGTTTCTTTTTGCCAAGATCGCAGCCGGCATGGTCCTGGATCTGGACAACGACTACCAGGCGCTCCTTCACGATGCGCCGCAGAGTGAACTGCCCACCCGCGACACGCTACGATTGATTCATGACTCTCTGCGGCTTTCCCTGCATACAGTGGCAATGGACCCGGGTCAGTTCGCATCCCAGATGGTCGGCCGCCTCCTGCCACTCGAGGAACAGTACGCAGTGCGGCGATTTTTGGCTTCGGTGGCTCAAGCTGCCCAGCGCCCTTGGCTGCGGCCGCTGAAGCCCGCGCTCGATCCGCCGGGCACAGCGCTTCTCCGCACGATTACCGGCCACTCCACTTGGTTCGCTGGCCTGACTGGACTGGCGGTGACGCCGGATGGGCGGTGCGCCGTCTCCACCTCCTGGGGCTGCACGCTCAAGGTCTGGGATCTGGAGACCGGCGGTGAACTTCGCACACTCGCTGGCCATTCCGGCCCAGTCAAGGGCGTGGCCCTGACGCCCGACGGGCGACGTGCCATCTCCGCTTCCGAAGACAATACGCTCAAGGTTTGGGATCTCCAGACTGGCGCGATTCTTGTCACCTTTGTCTGCGATGCAGGATTTGGATGTTGCGTATGGGCGGAAGACCGAATCATCGTCGCCGGCGACGGTGCGGGTCGTGTCCACTTGCTCTCGCTCGAACTTCCCCAACAGGCATGACGTTCGGCGGCTGCGGTAGTGTCCTATTTGTGCGTTGCCGCCGATTAGTCTCTTCTTGTTCGTTCTACCCATTTCAATTGCTCTTTTGCTTCCACATATTCTTTACCTCTCAAATCCATTATTGGAGCGTGGCGCTGATACCACCAAATGTCTGGTTGGAGGGCGCGATCTATGATTTTGACCTGAGTCGTAATGTCGCCCGTTTCCCAGTCGAGAATCTTCCGTTCATCTTTGAGGGGATTCGTCAAGGCCATTCTGGCTTCAATCCGTTTCAATGTCCGTGACAGTTCCGCGACCTTTTTGCCTACCCACAAAAGAACAAACAGGATAGCCGCAACAAGGCCAAAGATCAGGGATGCAACTTTCCAGATTTCCATGCCGAGAAGTATAAGCGCGTTGGGGTTTGGTTTTGTGGTAGTATTCAGAGCAAATAGAAAAGGCCCGGAGTGATGATCCGGGTCAGTTCGAGATTGTGCGGGCAATCCCAATATAATCGAGGTGTGCCCAAAATGCAATCTCATTCCTCGAATCGCTCGCCAAACGTCATTACTCTTCCGTCTGGAAATGAAATCGACAGAAACGATCTCCAGGACCCCTCAGTAAATTCAGGAAACGGGGTTGTGTCAGGGACAACTCCGAACATAAATCGTGCGCCCTCAAGCGAGATCGCCCATTCCTTATTCTGTCCTGCGATATCAACGCTAACGAGCGAAATGATGGGGGATTTCGGGTTTGTATGCACTATGACGGCTGGAGAGCGGTGCGCCTCAGTTCCTTTGAAAGTATTTAACTGCAATTGCGCGGCCATCTTTCGCCATGTCTCCAGAACCCAAAAGGCAACGTTGGTGGAAATATCATTCATTCATCTCACCTATCTAGTGGGGAAGGAAAACGCGGAGAAACTGGCTGAGAAAATTGGTTGGAAACCGCCTTCCTTCCTCCTTAGTGAACGGGATTGGTTCCTGTCTTCCCTAGCTGAATTATTTGCTCAATTAGCGCGTCTGCTTGCTCGTGAGCGAGAGGAGTGGGAACGGCAGATGCTTGGGCAAACTTCTCTTGATACACCGCCTCCAGCTTCGGATCAATCTCCGCTAACACATTCTGGAGTGCAACACACGCCGCGCGAAGTTTAATAATGTCCTTGCGCTGCTCTTTGAGAACGTCGAGTAGGGACTGGAAAAGCTGTAATTCAGGGGTCATGGCTTACTGAGAATCATATCCCCACCAGCTCCCCCACCGTCCACTGGTGATCAGTCAATCCCTGTTCCATCGCAGGGGTGATTCTCAAGGTCTGGTGTCTCCGGCAAAAGTTGTAATAGGCGAACCAGAGCGCGTATGCGGCTTCCAGGTTCTCCCACTTTTTCGAGAACGCATTGGTGAGTCGTGTCATTCTCCGCATCCCCATCCTTACGCTTAGATTTTGCCGCTCGATGTGACTGGTGCAAATTTTGTCTCTGACTGGTCGGCCCATGATTTCGCATGGGACAGAATCCACGACCTCAGCCGGGCTGTAGCGTTGTTCCCCATCGCGGGGCGCACCGTAAACCTTGATGAGCTGGGCGAAGTCTACGCGATCCATCAGGATGAGTTTGACCGCGCTCACGTAGGGCTTGAAGCCGTCACTGGTCAACTGGTAGCGGTCGCGTGAGGTTGCATAGGCTAGCTTGCCGATAAAAGTATCGGTCGCCCTGGCTGTACGCTTGCCGAGGTGCCAAGCCAGAACCAGCTTGGTTGTGCGTTCCATGCCGATAAAGCAATAGGCGTCTCCCATTTCTTCACCGTCATCGTTGGACTTGTGGCCCTCTTTCTTGCCGATGTAACCCCATATTTCATCCATCTCTACATCGGCCACGAGCAGGCCGGCGATCTTGCTTTCCATAAGCCTTTGGCAGCGTTCGCCAGATAGCACAAGTAATTTGAGGATCGTATCGCGGTGAACGCCAGTAACCCGCTCCACACTGCGAACGCTCATTCCTTCCAAGAGCAATTGCAGGATGTTGACTGCGCGATCCGGTACAAGTCTCATCTCGTCTAGCGGCTTTTCGTGTTCTTCTGTGAATGTCTTTTTGCACTGGCGGCAGCGAAATCTTTGTAAGCCATTCCTGTGCCTGCCGAATCGCTTGCAGGTTGTTTGGCAGTTGTGGCATGTCATTCGATTTACCTTGACCTTTCGGTGAAGGCAAGCCGATAATCGAGATTGCGAGGCTGCGATTACGGCTTGCCGTGGTTGTGGTTTCTGAAGCCCTTTAGAGACGCCAATCTTTAGAGGGCTTCGCTATTTGCGGTTGTTTTTGGTGGAGGACGCATCTATGCTCCTTTCTGCGTTCGTTCACCGATCCAAAAAATCTTGCCATCGCGCTTTTCTACATCGCCCTTCTGTTCCCATTTATCGATCAGGTTGTAGGCGAAGTTTGTTGCTATCGGAATGCTCATCAGTTCGTAGAAGTCGTGGATCATTTTGTAGGTGACGCCCTTTTGCGCGTCCTTCGATTGCAAATAATCGCGGAGGATTGCGCTCTTGTTCGTCGTTTCTACAGCTGGTTGTGATATTCCAGCAATGGATTCTTCGACGGTCACGACCTGCTCCCATACAGCGACTTCCCGCTTGGCTGATTCTAGCTTTTTGCGGGCTTCCGTTAGCTTCTCGCGCATTTGGTGGAGAGTGATTGAACTTTCCATGATTGGTTCAATGTAGCCGTTTTCTATCTCCCATGTCAATAGGGGAGGGAGATTATTTGGAGATATTTTTGGCATGGTTTTCTCCTTTGCTTGTTTTTGGGTAGTGTCCTAATGTTGGAAACAAATAGACTAGGTTTCTGTGATACATTTCCGGCATCATGCTGAAACGCCTGACGATACTCAGTTTGCTGTTGGCAATCACAACAGTAGTGTCCAGTCAACCAAATAAAGCTACCAACCAGAAACAGGAATCCGCAAAACAGAGTCAGCCAGCCGTTCTCCCTGCGAACGGCCAAAACAAACAGGGCAGCGGCCAAGCAAATCAGCCCAAGGCCGGTAGCAACTCGCCAGCCGGGAACACAGCCGTCGAACGGCCTCATTGGTGGAGTGCTCCCGATTGGTGGCTCGTTATCGTAGCTGCATTGACGGGTGGTGTAATTTGCTGGCAGTCGATAGAAACGCGCAAGGCGGCGCAAGGGGCTTTTCTGAATGCTCAAGCTGTCATCAATGCCGAGCGTCCGTGGATGTTGATTTCTGTCAAGTCGTCCCCCGGACCAACGGGAGGGTTTGATGTCTACGTTAGAAATAGAGGACGCACCCCAGCTATGGTGACCGAAGCCCGCATGGGGTGCGTAGCGGTTAAGAATGTATCCGATCTGCCGCTTCCGGCTGTTTTTCCAATGGACAATCCTATTAAAAATAAGGTGATTATCCCCGGAGGTACGGCGCACGTCATCTGGTTCGACCAGGGGCTTTTCAAGGCGATTTTGAAAGACAACTTGCCGCGGTCCAGCTGGGAGGAGCAAATATTTGTTTACGGAAAGGTTCTCTACCGCGACCTTGCAAATCCTGATAAGAGTGTTGCCCACGAAACGCGATGGATTGGTGTCTATCAGTTCCCCGCTGAAGATGATGAAGGGAATTCGATTTTTCGTGTTGAGGGCATCGGCGTTTCCGATGAATACGATCGATATAGCTAGGGCCAAGACTAGGGCTCTAATCCAAATTAGGGCGCTATTGCTTGGCAACGCATTGTTAGGACAGCACCGGCGGCTGCCACCTGGCTCTCGCCGCGTGGTAGCATGGCGGGCAAGTCTATCTCTCTGTCGGAAGGGGGCTCGTATGGCCGCGAAGATTCTGGTGACCGGCGATGTGGTGCTTGACGTGAACCTCTACAAGGGCGGGCGAATGACACCGGACTCCGGGGAAACCGGCACGCGCGTGATCAAGACGGCGGGCGGGGCAACGATTGCGCATGCGCTTCTGCGCAGGCTGGCCGGGATGAAGCCGGACCCGCGCTACGAGGGAAGCGCATTCGAGACCGGCGACGTGCTCTTCGGGATCCAGGAGCCGGCGATTTGGCCGGAGGGGTTCCATGCCTCCACGCTCTGGGAGGCGTTGGAGGTTGAGGCAGGCAAGAAGAAGGAGAAGCGCTGGTTCCCGGCCAAGCCCCCTCTGGGCTATGGCGCAGCCGGAGCTTCCTCCACGGCCCCGGAGTATCCTGCAACTCGCATGAACGGGCCGAGCGAGGAGCATCCGCGCATTGTGGTGATCGACGACGGGATGCTGGGCTTCCGCAAACGGACAGCCGAGGCCTGCTGGCCGGAGTTTTTGGCCAAGGGGCCGGAGTCGGCACCTGGGCTGGAGTGGGTTGTGCTGAAGATGGCAAGTCCGCTGGGGCACGGTGATCTGTGGCATACGCTGGCTGGAAAGTGGAAGGACAAGCTGATATTGATCGTCAACGCCGCCGACTTGAGGCGAGCCGACGTGCGGCTGACGAGGGGATTGAGTTGGGACCAGACGGCGGAAGACATTGTGGCAGAGCTGGAAGAAGATAGCGCCCTGCGAAGCCTTTGCGCGTGCCGGCACCTGGTGGTGACGCTGGCGAGCGAGGGAGCCGTGTGGCTCTCCGACCCAGGCGACGCTGCGGCGCGGCGAGGGACGCTGGTCTTTGATCCGGGGCGGGCCGAAGACGAGTTCGACGAGGAGAGCGGCCGGGTGGCTCCCTACGGGTCGCTGTCGGCCATGACCGCTTCCGTCGTCTGGCGGCTTTGGTTCGATGGGGAGAAGCCTGACCTGGTTCCCGGGCTGAAGGCTGGGCTCTCTGCTGCTCGCGTCTTGCGGCAGTGCGGGCATGGTCTGGCGGAGAAAGGCAGCCCGCAGCAAGGGTTCCCGTGGGATGAAGTGGCGCATGAGCTTTGCACACCCATTGTCACGATGAAGACGGGCGACGACGGGAAGCCGACAGACGTGGTCGAAAAGATGGTCATGGCGCGGCACGCATTCGCTAAAGTGGAACTGCCTCTGGCGAAGCCCCAGCCAGACGCCGCAAAGGCTGGTGCGCAAGCGCCCCCTGCTCCTTGGACCATCCTGAAGGCGAACACGGAAAGCGCTGTGATCCAGAAGTTCTGGCCGAAGGAAAAGAAGTTGCCGCCGCTGTCTGGAACGGCCCGTAGACTGGCCCTTTATGGCCCTGGCTCCTTGAGCGGCGTGCCCTATGCTCGCTTCGGCAAGCTGCTCACGATGGACCGCGGGGATATTGAGTCGCTGCGGTCGATTCGCCAGCTTATGCTTCGCTACAAGGCGGAAGAGAGGCCCAAGACGCCTCTCTCGATTGCGGTCTTTGGCGCGCCAGGCTCCGGGAAATCGTTCGGCCTGAAACAGATTGCCGAGGCCATCTTCCACGACAAGGCGCTTGAATTCAACCTGTCGCAGTTCAAGGGGCCTGAAGAACTCTACGGGGCGTACCACCAGATCAGGGACAAGGTTCTGACTGGTGTCACGCCGGTTGTCTTCTGGGATGAGTTCGACTCGCGCGAGCTCATGTGGATGCAATACCTCTTGGCACCGATGCAGGACGGCGTCTTCCAGGAAGGACCATTTACGCATTCGATTGGCAAGTGCGTCTTTGTCTTTGCGGACGGCACAAGCTACGACTACAGGTTCTTCGGACCGTTGGATCCTCCGGGGGATAAAGAAGACGAGGAAATGAAGAAGGCCCGCCGGCAGTTTGTCCAAAAGAAGGGGCCGGACTTCAAAAGCCGCCTCACGACCTGCCTGAATGTTCTTGGCCCGAACCCACGCAAGCTCCTCGATCGAAAACAGGCGGAAACTGGCCGCGACCCATGGTTCGACGATCCTTCCGACGTCGAGTACCCGGTGCGCCGCGCAATCCTTTTACGCGGATTGTTGAACCACGGCAAGAAAGAAGACGCCACCAAAGAACTCAAGATCGATCCAGGTCTGTTGACTGCACTGCTTGAGGTGGGCCATTACCGAAATGGGGCTCGATCGATGGAGAAGTTGCTGAACCAGATTGTTGCCGATGGCTCTACGGTGCCCAGCCGTGCCGGCCTTCCGCACCGCGAGATTGTGGAATCGTTGGTGCAGGAAGTGGACGAATTCTATGAACGACTCCATACGGCCGGGTTTGGGAGCGACATCGAGAAACTTGCAAAAGGGATCCACGAGCGATTCCGGGCGATGAACAAAGAAGCGAGGAAGAAGAATCCTAAGACTCCCAAGCTGGACCCAAAGAGCGACATGCCATGGGAGGATCTGTCGCCGGAGCTGAAGGCGTCGAATCGGGCTGCGGTACAGCGTATTCCTCAGATTCTTGCTGCTGTCGGACTGACATTTGAACCGGGCAAGGCAACGAAGGTCGAATCGGAGGCAGTTACCACAATTCTGAGGTCAAACCTCGATATGTTGGCACGCATGGAACACGACGGTTGGATGGAAGAAAAGAGGAAGCAGGGGTGGAAGTCTGGAGAAACGCGGGATGAAAGGCTGCAGATACATCCATTGTTGATTCCGTACGACGACCTTCCATGGAATGAGAAAGAAAAAGATCGCGACAGCGTCCTCGAGTTTCCCAACCGGGTTGCTGGGGCGGGCTGCAAGATTGTGTACAAGAATCCTGAACTGTGGCCGAAGGCTCGAAAGGAGAGAAGACCCCTTCCCAGGCAAGCAAAGGTCAGGAAAACCGAGACGGCAAGCCGATGAAAGTATTGCTGTCGTGTGTCAGCAGCGAGTTTCGGTCGTACCGCCAGCACCTTGCCGCCCAGTTGGCAGCGCTACCCAAACGCGGATTCGAAGTCAAGGTCCAGGAGGAATTCCAGCAGGGCGGCTTCACTCTCCTCGATCAGCTCGGCGCCTACATTCGCGAATGCGACCTGGTCATCCACCTTGTCGGGGATGCCTGCGGGGCGCGGCCCACGGCGGAGCACGTGCGCACCATGTTTGCTCATCTGGGCGTGCCGGCTCCCGAGCCGCTGCCAGAGCGTTCTTACACGCAGTGGGAGTACGATCTTGCGATTCGGTTCGATCGAAGGGTGCTCTGCTATTTCGTCAAGGCGGATGCGGCCCGCGATTGCGGACCAATGTTGACACAAACAGACGAGGAAGCGGGCCTTCAGGCCGAACACCGCACCCGAATCGAGTCCAGCGGCAAACACTACAGCAGCTTCTCCAGCCACGCCGATCTTGTTCGCCTTGTCTTCCACGACCTCGGCCTGAGCCCCGAAGACAAGGTCAATAACCTTCCCTTCCCCAGCATCGGCTCGCTCTTCAAGGGGCGCGATGAGTTCCTGGTCAAGCTGCGGCAGACGCTCGGCGAGGTGGAGCATCGTGGCCTGAGGAGAGCCGCCGCCATAACCGCCGCGCCGGCCGCCGCGCTCTATGGACTGGGAGGCATCGGCAAGACGCGCGCCGCCATTGAATACGCCCACCGCTATGCCGACGAGTACACAGCGCTGCTCTTCGTCGTCGCCGACTCGCCCGCCAGCCTTAAGCAAAACCTGGCCAGTTTGTGCGGCGCAGCGGTTCTCAACCTGGCCGAGAAGGACGAGCGCGAGACCGCCGTGCAGGTCGCAGCCGTGACCAGGTGGTTGCGGCGTAATCCAGGCTGGTTCCTAATCCTTGACAACGTGGACAGCGAGGAGGCGGTCGGCGCGGTTGAGGAACTGCTCGGCACCCTCACAGGCTCCGGCCAGGTGGTCATCACCTCGCGCATCGCCCGCTGGGGCGGCGAGGTCGAGCCACTCGACCTTGATGTGCTAGACGAAGCTTCCTCTGTCGCGTATCTCAGCGAAAGCACCGCGCGCGAGCGCCGCCTGGAACCGGACGACGAGCCGCTGGCGCACACTTTGGCTCTCGAACTCGGCCAGCTTGCCCTGGCCCTCGAACAGGCTGCGGCATATATCAATGCGGAGGCGTGCTCCTTTGCGCAATATCTGGTCGCGTGGTCGCGCCGTCGCGACGAGCTTCTGAACTCGCACGATCCGCTGGTCACGCACTATCCCAGGAGCGTAGCCATCACCTGGCTCACCTCGTTCCAGCAGTTGACCGAGCACGGACGCCGTCTCTTACGGATCCTCAGTTGGCTCGCTCCCGATCCCATCCCGCGTTCGCTGATGGAGGCCGAAGGCGGACCGTTTGCCGGGCACAGCGAACAGGAACGGCCGCCGGAAGAATGCAATGAGCTAGTCCGCAAAGGCGAAAAGGCCCTCGCCAACTTGCGCCGCTACTCGCTGGCAATATTGAGCGCGGACAAGCTGTCCTTCCTTGTTCACCGCCTGGTGCAGGATGTAACCCGCCGGACGCTACCGGAAGTTGAAAAGGTGCCCTGCCTGAAACAGGCGCTGCGATGGGTCAATGATGCGTTCAAGGGCGATCCCACAGACGTGCGCAATTGGCCTGTGCTTGAGCCGCTTACTCCCCACGTACGGGCAATCGTGACGTTTGCAGACCAGCAAATCACATTGGATCCGTCCTCCCACCTCGTCATGCAGATTGGTTTGCTGTTCAATCAAAAGGCTCAATTTGCGGAGTCAGAGCCGCTGTTGCGGCGCGCTTTGGCTATCGCCGAGAGGACCTCTGGGTTCGATAGCTTGGATGCAGCAGAATGCTTGAATGGCCTGGCCCTGCTGATGATGGAGACGAATGTGCTGGACGAAGCAGAACGTCTCTTCCGCCGTGCTCTGGACATATACAAAGCAAGGCTTGGGCCGGAAGACCGTGATGTTGCTGACGTCATGAACAATCTCGGATTGGTCCTTCAAGCAACAGGCAGGCTTGATGATGCAGAGCGGCTCCTCCGGCTGTCTCTCAAGTTCTTTGAAGGCGCCAGAGGACCTTCGCATACCGACGTGGCAACGGCTCTGAACAACTTAGCGCAGCTCTTGATCGAATTAGGCAAGTTTGGGGAGGCTGAGCCGCTCATTCGTCGAGCGTTGGAAATCGACGAGAATGAGTATGGATCAGATCATCCGGGTGTGGCGGTTGATTTGAACAGCCTTGGCCGGATCCTGGAGGAGACGAACAGATTCGATGAAGCAGAACTCCTCTTTCGGCACGCCTTTGAGATTGACGAGAAAGTGTATGGGCCGGACCATCCTACAGTTGCAGTTGACCTAAGCAGTCTAGCTTCGGTGCTTGCAACATTGGGCCGAATCGCGGAGGCCGAACCGCTCTATCGCCGAGCGCTCGCAATCGACGAGAAAACATACGCGCCGACGCATCCAGAGATCTCTAACGACTTAAGGAATCTCGCTTCTTTACTGCAGGAAGCGGGTCGGCTAGTTGAGGCCGAGCCGCTCTTTCGCCGTGCTTTTGAGATCGGCGAGAATGCGGTTGGGCGAGACCATCCTGCCGTTGCAACAGATCTCAGCAACTTAGGCTGGATGGCTTGGGAAAGGAACAGGTTTGCAGAAGCTGAACGGCTCTTCCGTCGCGCCCTTGAGATCGACGTGAATGCGTATGACCAAGAGAATCCCGAAATCGCAAGAGACTTAAACCTTCTTGGCTCGCTTCTGCAACAAGTTGATCGCTTTGCAGAGGCGGAGCCACTTCTCCGCCGGGCGCTGGACATCGACGAAAAGGCTTATGGTTCGCAGCATCCAGAGATTGTAAAGGACCTGGGAGCTCTCGGGTGGTTCCTTCAACAGACAAACCGGCTTGCCGAGGCTGCTCCGTTACTTCGCCGTGCGCTAGACATTGATGAACAGATATTTGGACGTGGGAATCCAAGGGTCGCCTCGAGTCTGAACAATCTGGCCCTCATTCTGCAAGAAACTAACCAGATGTCAGAGGCTGAATTTCTCTTTCGTGAAGCCCTTGGGATGGAGGAGAGTGCGCGCGGGATCGATCAACAAGAAGTCGCGATGAGCTTGAACAACCTCGGATGGTTATTGGTAGAAACAAGCAGGTTGGCAGAGGCAGAACCGCTTTTTCGCCGAGCGCTGACGATCTACGAAACAGAGCGTGGCGCAGAATACTTCGAGGTTGCGGTCAGTTTAGACAATTTAGGATCGGTCATGCTGGAGACGGACAGGCTCGACAAGGCCGAGCTGTTGATGCGCCGCGCACTAGCAATTAATGAGAAAGCATTCGGTCAAGAGCATTCTTCGGTTGCAGCGAGTGGGAATTATCTAGGCGAGTTGTTCGCTAGGAAGGGGCAGTTTGCCGAGGCCGAAGCATTAGTGATACGAGCCTTAACAATTAGAGAGGGAGTTTTCGGCAAAGTACATCCTGAAGTCGCAGCCAGTTTGAATACTCTTGGATCGTTGATGCAGAAAATGACACGAATCGAAGAGTCTGAGTTGATCTTTCGCCGCTCGTGTGCGATATACGAAGGCTCATACGGACCGGATCATCCCAAAGTGGCAATGAGCTTAAATGGCCTTGGATTAGCATTGTGGCAATTGAAGGGACCTATGGCGGCGGAGATGATCTTCAGGCGTGCGTGTGAGATACTCACGCGTTCGCTAAATGATAATGGGCACAAACCACTTGGGGCTGGGCGCATTATGAGCAACTATCGCGCACTGCTTGAAGATTTAGGATCCAGCTTCAAAGGCGAACTTCCAGCAGGTTTGTAGGTTTGTCTAACTAAGGTACCTGGTATCATTCGCCGCGCAACACGGAAATAACCTCTCAGTGTTGGGACGAAGACAGTTGTTGTGAGCAGCAACCTCTGACTTACGGTGTGCCCCGCACGAAGCCGGTGGAATTCTCAACTTGCCTTGATCTCCACATACCGTATGAGCATCAGCCAGTCCTGCGTTTCGCGCAGCATGATCTCATCCACCTGCTGCAATAAACTTTCAAAACGCTCCGGATCGGTGGCCGAGGCCATCTGCCGGTTCACTCGCTCCAGTTGAGGCCCCATGTTGGCGCTGCGCTTTTCCAGCCGCAGGTGCTCGCGATGCGCCTCCATGCCCGCCAGCGAGGCAGCAATCGCCGGGAACAGCAGAGCGATGAACGACAATCCCTGATGGAACGCGCGATGCAACAGATGCACAGCTTCCGGCGCCGTGCCCGCCGGACGCCATAGAAGCAGCAGAAGGTGCAGCGTTGCTGCCGCAATCGTCGTGGGAAGCACAATCGCTCCAGCCTTGGCGAGACGCTTTCGGGCCCGCGCTTCACGCTCCTTCTTGTCCTTGTGAAACTTCACCTGTTCGCCAATCCACACCTCCCGCAAATAAAGATTCAGAATCTGGCACTCCCCTCCGCTACAACCAGTGAGCCGCGGCAGACGGTCCCATATCTCGTCAAACACCCGCACTGTCCAGTCATTCACCGTCTGCGAATGGCCCATGTACGGAAGCACTTCGATGGGTCTCGGCTCCACGCCGCAGATGGCCATGAAGATTCCGCAACGGATGCGCTCGGCGAGAAAGCGATTTTCGATCCAGTTCTGTTGGAAGTGCTTCCTGAGTGCCTGGCGAAAAGTCAGCGCCATAACAATCAGCAGCACCAGTTCCGCACTGAATCCAAGCCAAGCGATCGCCGGAAAGAGAACCGCCAGCGCCGCGCATCCCACAGCGGCAGCGGAGAGGACATAAACATATTTGCCTGCCCGGTGAAATCTGTCCCGATACTGCTTGGCCATGATGGAGGCCTGTGCGTAATAAGGAAGGAGGCAATTGTTCACGAGCTCCCGCACGTTTGCCGGGATTTCAGTAGCGTTCTCTGGCTTCTCAAAGTGGTCGCGGTAGAGGTTCTTGACGTAACTCGCCCTCTCGTTGGGAGTGATCGCCTGCCGCTTGAATTGGTCGATTCCGTCGAGTGCCGATGCATCGAGACCATTGCCGTGGTTCAACATCTCAAAAGAATCTCCCCAGATACGAATAATGGGACGTTTCTGCTCCCGGGCGTACTGGACGATCTCGGCCGTACCACCGCGTCCGCGCGACGGTTCCCCGTCCCAAACGGCGATGAGGACGTCGCAATGGTCCACCACATACCGGCCCACCTGGGCATAGGCATCACGGCGTAACTCGCCTTGGTCGTCCGGATCGTGACGGTCGTCCTGGATGTGCCGTGCCCGCAGCAAGACGGGCTTCCTGCACCGACTGAGTAATTCCTCGAACTCCTTCCGCGACTCTTCGGTCGCAAAGTCTTCGAGGTAGTCTTCGAGCGCCAGCGGAAGAACGGCATCGAGACGCGCATCTGACTCAGCTAGTACCGCCCTCGCCACCACCCGGTCCGCCCCCTCCGCCAGCGGACTCAGAACGCGGAACCGAACTGCGGTTGTGGCTGTCTCGCGGACGCGTTTGATCTTCTGCTTCGACTTCTCCGGAAACAGCTTCTCGATCTCGGCGTCGATGGCCTTCTTCACAAGCGCCTGCACAGCAACCGGATCTTCCAATTTCCGATGGCCGGTAACGCCAATTCGAATGCGGTACGGAATTGCTTCAAAGTCTGGCATCTACCCTCCTTGAGATCTGTTCATTTCCATAGAGTTCCTGCCACTGGTGCTCGCTTGGGTCTTTTCGGCGATTGTAATTGTACCGTCGGGCCGATCACGCTAAACTTATCGCGAATTCCCATCGAAGGGTTGCGGCGGCGTCTGTGCCACAACGTTGGCTGTTCTTCTCTGTTGACTACCGGCTGGAGCGAGTTCTTACCCGTCCAGCGCAACCCGAAGGAAATGCGCTCAAAAGGCGAATATGGCGCAAACCGACCAAACCGTACGGGTCTTCATCAGCAGCACGTTTCGCGACATGCATGCGGAGCACGATCATCTGGTTACTGTTGTCTTTCCGGAGTTGCGCGAGCGGGTCGAGCGGCTGGGGCTGGAGTTCTTCGACGTGGACCTGCGCTGGGGCGTACCCGCCAAGGACGCCAATGGCGAGACCGCCAACTCCTGGGAATACTGCCGGCAATGGATCGACCGCGTCGAGCCGTTCTTCGTCTGCATTCTCGGGCAACGCTATGGCTGGGAACCTGAGCCTGGGCAACTGAAAGACCCGGACGACCGCCAGCGTCAGCAGGCACGAGGCGTTCGATCACCGACATGGAGGTGCGTCATGCGGTGCTCGACACCAAGCTGAACCGCCGCAGCTACTTCTACCTTCGTGATGCCGAAGCGCCTGCCAGCGCCAGCGAATTCGTTGATCCACCACCGCTGTTGCGCAAGCTGGAGCAATTGAAGGACGAGGTCCGTTCCTGTGGCAGGCCGGTGCGCAACTATCCGTGTCGGTGGACGGGCGTGGGCTTCGCCGAGATGGACCAATTCGGCCGGCTTGTGCTCGACGATCTCTGGTCCGGCGTACTGCGCGACCCACGCTTCGTGAGCAAAGATGTCTGGCGGCAAGCGCTCCGCGCGGACCCCGACACCGATCCGCTTTACACCGACGAATCACAGCCGGTTCCGCGCGAGCTTTGGGGAAAGATTCTCGACCTCGCCAAGCCGGAGCCGAAAGAGCCGTTGGAAGCCGAGCGCCAGCTAATGGACGCCTTTGCGGCTTTGCGGCTGCGCTGGTTTCAGGGCCGTGTGCACGAGTTGAAACAGCTAACGGGCTTTCTCAACGACACATCCGCAGACGCTCCCCGTCTAGCCATCGTCGCGGCCGTGCCGGGACAGGGGAAATCAGCACTGCTGGCAAAGCTGCACCAGGAACTCAAGACATCGCCGCATTTTGTCATCACACACTTCGTTGGGGCCACCGAGCGTTCTGCGTCGGCTCACGCGCTTGTCCAACGGCTGCTCGACGAACTCCACCGCAGCGGCATCGCGTGGCCCACCGAGCAAACGGAAGAGCAGGAGCCGAAACTGGACTTCAACAGTCTCCGCCTGCGGCTCGCCCAACGGCTCGACGACTACGCGGGCGAACGCCGCATCGTGATCCTGCTCGATGCGCTCAACCAGCTCTCCGACGGCCACGTCCTGCAATGGCTGCCAACCCGACTCGGACCGAGTGTGCGCGTGGTCGTCAGTT
>OCZT010001061.1_pt1 | contig 28269 bp, 15 predicted proteins | sample 1539031 | NCBI WGS metagenome assembly OCZT01 (sample SAMEA3539308, study PRJEB22396) | soil metagenome | biome: tundra; feature: field; material: soil | place: USA | collected 2010-05 | depth 0.15 m | reverse complement strand
CCTGCCAGGGACGTTGAGTGCGGTGCGGCGAAACCAGTACCCAGGACTGCCGCAGGGGATTCCATCGCCGATGCGGAAACTGACCCGTCTTTTCCATGCCTTCTCCGAAAACTGTCTTGCGTGGCCAGCCGTGGACTCCTGGCAAACCATTCGTCAGCCACTGACCACAGGCAGCAGAAAACCGGCTGCCGGTCCAACCTCCGACATGGGCACTGAGTGAGGATAGCTCCACTATATCAGCCGCAACCGGCTCTAAGAACCTGTCTAAAAACTAGGGATATCTGCGGAGAAGTAGATGGGCGAAGGCTATGTGGATCATGGTTTCAGCTGAGTCATGGCGCAGTTCGTAGTCTTTGGATAAGCGGCGCGACCAGTTGAGCCATGCGAAGGTGCGTTCGACGATCCAGCGTTTGGGCAGTACGCGAAACAGGTGTTGTTCGTTGCGCTTGACGATCTCCAGACTGTATCCGAACATCGCCTTGGCCCATTCGATCAAGGCGCCCGTATAGCCGCCGTTCCGGCAAAAACACAAGTGCAGCTCGTCAAGACCACCTCCAGGGCCCTGCGCAGCATCCAGGAACAGCCCCCAGAGTAGAACAATACTTGATCCACCCGGACGTGAATTATGCCGCGAAGTCGCAATTCTTTCAGGCCGGATCAATATAAGCATCCTTTTTCCGCCAAGCGGACGTTAAAATCGCCGGCGAGCTTGGCGCCTCTCTTCAACACCACCAGAGCCAGCGGTCACCCGGGCAATCGAGCCAACCCATGCCGCAAAGCCATTCTCCAACTCCTCCGGGGCCAAGGCCGCAAACACCCGGTTGAAGGTGTCATGGGAGAGAATCCCGCCCGGCAGGCGAAGAAAACTGCTCAGCCATTCGCGCTTTGCTTTGCCGTAGTTCTCGATCTCATTCCAACCGTTGGCCCCGCTCAATATCGCCGCGATGGGTTGGCCTGACACAGTTGCCCGAACGAAATAGAATAGAGTCGAGCTCCGCACTCCAGCCTTTTATCAGGATTATTTGGCGAAACGTTGGGCCGAAGGTTGCCGACATAGGTACACGCTTATGGGAGAGATACTAAAGATTGGATGCAAGGAATGCTTTTCCTACCTGGCCGGATTTCTGGCCCCGTGGCGGAAAAGGCCTCAGACTCCCGTGGCTTTTGAGACCACGATGCCGACTGCGAGTATCACACCACTCCAGCTTGCAGCCAACTCTTTATTCCGGCAGATATCTCCACAGATAGCGGCTGCGTTACTCGGTAAGCTACAGCCAAAGATGACAATTGAGCAGGAGAAGATCGTGGATGCCTTGAAAAAGGTCTGTCCCGGATATGCGGTCATGCGCAGCCTGGTGATGGGCTTTCGTACCATCCTGCGGACCGGCAAGATCGAGACGCTGCATGATTGGATGAAGAGAGCCACCGATTCCGGCATATACGGAATGCAGCGGTTCGTCCGCACGTTGAAGCAGGACCGGAGTGCGGTGGAGGCTGCCGTCGAAATGACCTGGAGCTATGGTCATGTAGAAGGACATATCAACAAACTCAAGACCATCAAGCGTCAGATGTATGGCCGGGCGGGATTTGAACTGCTTCGAGCGCGCATCTTACCCCTCCCGCCATCTCCCAGCTTGCACCAAGAGTGAGGAAGAACCTCAAATTGTGCGATCCGAAAGACGAGCATTTTGCACAGACGCATTTCCTCTGTTGAATTGTATTGACGAATAACATTCCTACGTTGGAGACTCAGCGAACAGCTATCGAGCCATGGCTTCTATTACTCGCAGAACCGCAATTGCCTCACTTTTGGCGACGCTGTCAGGCGCGTTCCTGGGACGAAGGCTTTTCGCCCGGCCGCTCTACACACAGGCGCAATCCGACTTGCCTGGCGCGCACCCCGAAGCCCAGCACGGCGGCTTGCCTCGCAACAAACCGCCAACCGCCTGGTTTACCGATATCGCCAGCCGTTCCGCATTTGCCTACTGGACCAACAACGATTTCGAGGGAAGAAAGTACTTCCCCCAGCCCATGTGCGGCGGCGTGGCAGCCATCGATTACGACAACGACGGCAGGATGGACTTGTTCTTCACCAACGGCGCCAAATTGCCGGAACTCGCCAAGACTAGCTCTGCATACTACAACTGCCTGTTACGCAATAGAGGGGACGGCACTTTTGAGGATGTAACCGCGAAGGCCGGCCTCAACGGCGCCGCCCTCGGCTTCAGCTTCGGCGTGGCTGTGGCCGACTACGACAACGACGGCTTCGACGACATTTTCATTTGCAACGCGGGAACCAACACCCTCTATCACAACAATGGCGACGGGACCTTCACCGATGTCACCGCTGGCTCCGGGCTCGACGGCAAGCCGAACAACGTCCTCAGTGTGGGTGCGGCTTGGTTCGACTACAACAATGACGGACTGCTTGACCTGATCGTCACCAACTATACAGTCTGGACCCCGCAGACAGACAAGCACTGCATGATGGACCCGCAGCACGAGGAGTATTGCAGTCCCACGGTCTATTCGAGCGTGGCTTCGAGGCTCTACCGTAACCTCGGCAAAGGGCGTTTTGAAGACGTCACCGATACCAGCCAGATTGGCAAGGCGCTGGGAAAGGGTATGGGCATCTCCATTGCAGATTTCAATGGTGACGGCCTGATGGACGTGTTCATCGCCAACGACACGGAGCCGAACTTCCTCTTCATCAACCAGGGAAACGGAACCTTCAAGGAGAGCGGACTGGAACTGGGTGTGGCCTACAATGCCCATGGCGATAGCGTCTCCGGCATGGGTTCGGACGCCAAAGACTTCGACAATGACGGCTGGGTCGACATCGTTTATAACGACCTATCCGGGCAGGTCTTCGGACTATTGAAGAACGAATCCGGCAAGTCCTTTGCCGATGCGACCTGGAGTTCAAAGCTGGGGCCGCTCTCGCGCAACCTCTCCGGCTGGAGCATCGGATTCATCGACTACAACAACGATGGATGGAAAGATATCTACTCGGCCAACGGAGACGTCGACAACCTGACTGCCACCTCAAAGCAGCACGACACGATGTTTGAGAACATCGACGGCAAAACCCTCCGCGACGTCACTCAGGAAATGGGTCCCGACTTTGCATTCAAGGGCTATCAGCGCGGCTCGGCATTTGTGGATCTCAACAACGACGGCTTTCTCGACCTTGTCGTAACCTCGCTGGGCGAGAAGCCGCGCATCCTCATGAACAACGCCCTCAACGGCAATCACTGGATCATGTTCGATTTGCGCGGCCACAAAAGCAACCGCAACGGCATTGGCGCAACCATCAAGGTGACCACCGGTTCGGGCCGCGCGCTTTTTAACCACGTCACCACCAGCGTGGGATTCATGTCATCGAGCGACCGCCGGGCGCATTTTGGAATCGGTGCGGAAGCGAAGATCGACCATGTGGAAATTCGCTGGCCCAGCGGGATTCTTCAGCGCATCGACCACCCCGCGGTGGATCAGATCCTCAAAGTCGATGAGCCCGTGGCAGCTTCATAAGGCGCTCGAAGAACAGTAGATAACCCGGACGCACGGAGAAGTGGGGGCTACGGCCCCTCAGGGTGTCTTCCAGCACTGACCGGGCTCACTTTTCAGCAGTGCCCTGCTGGCTCTCCACCACCGTCAACACCTGATCGGCCTTCACATGCGTCAACACCTGCTTCACGCCGGTGGGCCAGGAGAGTTCGATTTTGTCGATCATTGCAGCCTTGCCCAGGCCGAAGTGCACGCGCTTGTCGCTGGATGAGCTGTAGCCCACGGCAGTGGTGGCGTGGTTGTACTGCACGCCTTCCGCGGTCGTAATCTTCACCTTTGTTCCCAGGCCGTCGCGGTTGTCCTTCGTACCCATCAGCTTGAGAATGATCCAGTGATTCCCGTTGGTGGTGCGATTCATGAGCAGCTGCGGTTTGTCATTGATGGTGCTCACCACGATATCGATCTTCCCGTCATTGTTGAAGGAACCGAAGGCTGCGCCGCGGTGAAGGCGCGGCGACAGAAAGGCGTCGCCGGCCGTCGCGCTGACGTCTGTAAAGTTGAAGTTGCCGTTGTTGCGCAGCAGACCGTCGGGCTGCAAGGTAAGCCGGTGCAGCACCTCCATCTCGTTGTCCAGAATCGCGCCGCCCGCCGTAAACAGGTCCTTATGGCCGTCGTTGTCGAAATCAAACGCGCCCGTGCCCCAGGCCGTCATGCGATGACTGAAAGCGGACATGCCGGAGACATTGGTCACATCGTCGAACTGCGCTCCCGTGTTCCTGTAAAGCGGAAAGGTGTCGCCGAACATGGCTGTGTGAAAGATGTCGGGCAGGCCATCGTTGTTCAGGTCGCGGAACTCCGCCCCCATGCCGGCGACGAAGCTTCCGTTCGAGGTATAAGCTACGCCCTGCTCCAGAGCCACATCCTTGAATGTCCCGTCGCCATTGTTGTGCAGCAGAAAATTGGGAGATGTATCGTTGGAGACAAAGATGTCAGTAAAGCCATCGTTATCGTAGTCGGCGAAGGCCAGACCCATGCCTTTGCCCACGTACTGCCCGATGTGCGAAGACGCCGACACATCGGTAAACGTCCCGTCGCCGTTGTTCCTGTAGAGAATGTTCGGCGTCCCTTTGTAGTTCCCCGGTGCGCAATAGGTGCGGGCGTTGCCGATGGAGCACAGCTTGGCATTCGCAATGTTGTAGTCGAGATAGTTGATGACAATCAGATCGAGACGGCCGCTGTTTGTGGAGTCGAACCACCCCGCGGCAACCGCCCAGGGCTTGCCGTAGCCGGCAATCGTGCCACCCACCATCGCCTTGTCCGTCACATCGGTAAACGTTCCGTCGCCGTTGTTGTGCAGCAATTGGTTGTGATTCATGCCGGTAATGTAGAGATCGACAAATCCGTCGTTGTCGTAATCCCCTGCGGCAACACCCATCGAATACCCAACGCCCTTCACCCCCGCCTGCTCCGTCACATCGGTAAACGTTCCGTCGCCGTTGTTGCGGTATAGCCGGTTCCAGTAACTCGGGTCTGTCTTCTCCAACGAAGGAATCGCTGCGCCGTTGGTAAAGAAGATGTCCAGGAGGCCGTCGTTGTTGTAGTCGAAGACTGCCACGCCGCCTAGCATCGTTTCGATTGAGTATCGCTGCGGGCTGATACTGTTTTTCAGCTGAAACCGGATACCGGATCGCTCGATCAAATCCTCGAAAGAAATCCGGCTCTCAGGCGCCGCGACGGTCGGTGCCACTATCTTCATTTCCGGCGTGCTCAAAGGGAGCTTTGGCTGCGGGCCATCTGAAAGGCGCGGCACTTGTAATGCGATGCTGTGCAGAGAAAGATGTGCAATGGCCAAGATCAGGACAACACGGACGAACTGCCAACACGCTCTCGGCAATGAAGTGGCTGTTGCTGTCGTTGATTCCCGGCGGCGACGTGTGGCCTCAGAAGAGGCAATCTGCGACCGTGTTTTTACTATCAAATTAACCAACATCCGCTCACGCCCACTGTAGTCGCCAGATCCATAAGTGATCCCTGGTTGGTGATTCGCACTATGGATAGTCTCCCATAGTCGAGCTGTATCTGCATGTCAGTGCCAGCAAGTCGGTGACCTGCCCATCTTCAACAACGCCTCTGGCCGAGAAGCGAGGCGAAACATTTCCGGGGCTCCCCGACCGCCGACTAGCAAAGCCTCGTACCCACAACGTTATCGTTACTGCAATTACAGATATGCGTCTTAGTTTGCTTTGTCAAGCACTGTTCAGAAGGTGGATGTGTTCCAAGACTCCAGAGCTATAACTCACGCCCTTGGGGGTCACCTCAAAAGCGATCGACCATTGTCCAAGAGGCCATTCGCGGAGATTCCCCTGTGATCCTATAGAAACCAAGGAGCGTAACAGTCCTCGAAAGTTTCCCCTTTTGACTAGTTCTTGACAATCTCATTTTATAGCATTATTATGTTACGGTAACGTACACAATGTAGTTAACGGCTCCAAACGTGGTTCTTCACTGGGCGGCCAGATCGACCCCTGAAGAGAAGTTTTTAGATTGCGAATGATTCGGACGGTTGGGGAGAGGAAAGAGGTAGAGGAATGCGCACAAAGATTCGAGGATTAAGGCAAGAGATTGCTGTCTGCACATTTGGGATCACTACAGTTCTCCTGGCCGGCCTGATGGGAAAGACCTGCCTTGCCCAAGTGGCCCTTGGCACGGCAAATGGAAGCGGAATTCACCCTCCCGCTATGGAGATGAGCCCTGCGGTAGTAACATCTCCCGACAAGCAGTTGATTATTCGTTTCGAGACCCTGCCAGGACAAAACGGGGACGGTACTGGTGGAAAACTGGTTTATTCCATCACTTTTCGAGGCAGGCAGATTGTCGACAATTCAGCTCTCGATCTAGACTTGGAAGGCCAGCCTCCGCTCGGTTCCAATGTGCGCATCGTTAGCAGTGATGCGGACAAGGGGGTGGACGACTATGTTCTTAGTAACGCCAAGGTAAGTAGAGTCCATGATGCCTATAACAGCATTGCCGTGCATGTGGACGAGAGTGCCGGAGCCCACCGAATCATGACTGTGGAAGCGCGTGCTTACAACGATGGGATTGCATTTCGCTATTTTGTTCCCGCCCAGGATTCGATACCTGAGTTGCATCTCAGGCAGGAGGACACTGAATTTCGGCTGAGCACAGATGCAACTGATTGGGCTTTGGCGCTGCCAAACTACCGAAGCAGCTATGAAAGCGAATACGTTAAGCTGCAGACCAGTTCACTCAGTAATCAAGGAGGGGTAGCAAGCAGTTTTCTTATAGGTCTTCCACTCCTGATTCATGAGCCTGGCGCAGCGTGGATGGCTCTTATGGAGGCTGATCTCGAAGGCAGCAGTTCCATGTATGTAACAAACCCTTCTGGAAACTGGGAAGGACATTGGCTTGTGTCGAAGCTGGCCCCGCGCTTCGACAACCCGGAATTGGCGGTAAAAAAGGCGCTACCTTATCGTTCGGCCTGGCGCATTCTGATGGTTGCGAACGATCCTGGACGACTCTTAGAATCGAATCTCATGTACGATCTGAATCCCCCAAACAGGATCGCCGATACAAGCTGGATCCACGCTGGCAAAGCCTCATGGAACTGGTGGGTGAATGATGCCGACAAGAATGGGAAGCCCGCCTATACAACAGAGAACATGAAGTACTATGTCGACTTCGCAGCCCAGTCCGGCTTTCCTTACATGATGTTGGATGCCGGGTGGTGCGCGGGGACCGACGTTACTAGGGGAAGCAATATTACCAAGCTTAACGGCAAGGTTGATATACCCGAACTGGTGCGGTATGCCGACTCAAAGCACGTGAAGGTTTGGATATGGGTTTATTCTGGGTCTTTAATGAAACAGATGGAAGAGGCGTTTCCGCTCTATGAAAAGTGGGGCGTTGCGGGGATAAAAATCGACTTCATCAACAGAGACGACCAGGAAGGCATCCAGTTCTATTATGACGTTGCACGGGAGGCTGCGCAGCATCACTTGATGGTCGACTTCCATGGTACTCGTACGCCTTGGGGACTTATGCGTACTTATCCCAATGTGATGAGCTATGAAGGTGTGCTTGGCCTGGAGAATAACAAGGCGGGGCGGCGAGACAGCCCTGTAGATCGTTCGGTATTTGCGTTTACACGCCTTTTGGCAGGGCCGATGGACTACACGCCGGGCGGCTTTCGCAACACTACAGAAGATGAATTTGTCGCACAAAATGAGAATCCCATGGTCATGGGCACGCGAGCACAACAACTTGCTCTCTACGTCATCTTTGAGACGCCGATCCCCATGGTTTCCGACAGTCCTCAGGCTTACGCAGGCGAGGCCGCGTTTCAGTTCATCAAGGATGTGCCTACTTCATGGGATGCAACCCACGTAATTAATGGAGAACCTGGGGAGTTTATTACCATAGCGCGTCAACATGGCGACGAATGGGACCTCGGAAGCATGACAAATTGGACGCCGCGCACATTGCATGTTCCGCTGAGTTTCTTGGCGACAGGTCACACTTACACAGCGGAAATCTATGAAGATGCTAATGATGCAGCCACGAGTCCCATACATGTCCGAGTTCATAAACAAACTGTGCACAGTTCAGAAATACTTACCCTCAATCTGGCACCAGGAGGCGGTTGCGCGATCCGCTTTATCCCGGCGAACGTAAAGTGAATTGCTTTGATGACTCTCGATCGTTCAGTCGTAGATGACAGCATCAGCCTAACTCGTCTGGGATGCAATCACCGATGAGGCCACGATCTTGAGATTTCTTCTGTGTAGGTACGGTCACATGCCGTATCTGCACAGAAGTAGTACTTTTGTTATCATGGCAGCGGGAAGAGCACAGCAAATATCGAGTTATCTATTTTGCAGAGCGGATCTCCGGCCTAACTTCTAGGATGCGCATCGTCTCGCGACGCTTCGCTTCATTTTCCTCTTTGACGGCATCAAAGCGCCTCGATTGCTCAGCCCGCCTGGAATCACCCGTGCGAGCATATAGCTCCAGCAGACCGAAGTTTGCTGCGTAGTTGTCACGATCTAACCTAATCGCCAGATTCAGTTGCTTGTCCGCCTCGGCATACTTCTTCATCTGTACATACACCTGGCCCAGCTCCGCCAAGGCATCTGGCTGATCAGGTTTCATTCGAATCGATTTTCCCAAATCTGTTACGGACTCATCCAAGCGACCTTCCTGTCGCGCAATTCTTGCCAGATAGTAATATGCGAAAGGCGCTGTAAAGGCAACGTTTGCAGCTTGCCTAAGCCATGGCGTCGCGGATTCGAAATCCTTCGCTCGAAAGTATGTGGTCCCTAAAGCCAGCATTCCACCTGAATCCGCGGGACGCAATTCGTGATACTTCGAAAGATATGGAAGAGCCTCCGCGGGATCGTCGGCAAAAGAAGCAACTGTACCTATTGCGAAGTTATAATCGGCATTTTCGGGGTCCAAATGCACGGCTTCAGCTAACGCTTTGCGCGACTCAGCCAGTAGAGTCATTTTCAGACAAATCAAGCCAAAGCGATACGGAAGACTAGCATCGTTTGGTTTCAAATCGCGCGCATGAGCCAGATAACCCAACGCTCCTTTGTAGTCCTCGCGTGCTTCTGCTATACGCGCTAAGTCGACAAGGATGTCTGTCGAATGGAGGCCAGCAGCAAAAGCATGCTCCAATGTGTCCTGCGCAGCAGGTAACCGATTCTCCGCTTCTTGCGCAAGGCCGATCATACGCAGCCCAATCGCTGACAGTGGCTGATGCGATGCAACAGCCGACAGAAGAACGTCAACCAAATCGGCCCGTCGAGATGCAAACAACGCTGGGACTATTTCGACAACGTCCGCTTCAGTCAGATCGGAATGAGTGGCCAGAGAGGCTGCTCTGCGGGTGGCGTCGGCAGTGTGTCCCACGCCAGCTTCATCTGCACAGGCAACCGCCAGGGCGCTCACCCTGAACTTGTCTACTGTTCCCAGGTTGGCCAAGTGCGCTAGAGATTCACCATAGTTCCCGGCACGCGTTAACAAAATGGCAGCGTCATAATTCGCTTCCGCATTCTCCGGGTCAATCTTCAGCGCGTCTTCATAGACGCGCAATGCCTTGGCGGCCATATCTGAATTCTGTGCGGAGCCTTGTAGGTATACCCGCCCGAGATTGAGATACGGACTCATGAGGCGCGGGCTATGCCGGATCGATGCGGAAAAGTCCTCTACAGCCTCTGTGATGTTTCCCTGTTGAATCGCAATGACGCCCTGCAGATTTTCCAGGCCACCATTCGCAGGGAATCTCCGTTCAGCCGCTTCGACAAGTGTGCGAGCTTTACCTAGGTTATCTTTTTGAATCTGCTCTTGAATGGCTAGGACCGTCTGTTCATAAGTGCCGGTATTGGTCTGTGCGTTACCACTATTCACCATAAAAAGAAGAACAATTGCGCTTGAACAGCGCAACACTATGCCTCCAACTTTTCTGTGCTCTTGATGATTACGCAGCATATTCACCATGCCCATTGCGGAGTCACCGGGCTCTTCCGCTCCACACTTATATCTATCTCGACATGGACGTCACCGTGATCATAAACTCCACCATTGATTGACAAATCACTGGCGCAAGTATAAAGCGTGTGAAGTCTCACAATCCAGTTCTCAAGCGCTCTTGCTGCACCATTTTAATAGTATTGCCCTGTGCAATGCAAATGACAAAAATGCCACCCGGCGAACACGTTGAGCTCGCCGGGTAGCAGCAAAACAGCCAGACAAACGGCTGCGGCTTATTAAAACTCCACTCGGCCAGAGAACTGGATCGTTCGCGGTGCGCTCACTCCGCCATTCCATTGACCAAAACCGGCGCTGCCGACCGTGGTGTTGAAGGCATAAGACACACCACCGTTGTTGTTACCACTAATACCTTGGAAATAGTGGTTGTTAAATGCATTGAAGAAGTTCGCGCTAAACTTGAAGCCGACCTTGTCACCGAACTTCGTATCCTTTGTCAGGGAGATGTCTGTGTTTCTGAAGTTAGGACCGTAGATCGTCGTCACTCCCTTTCCATAGCCGGTATAACCGAAGGTAGAGAAGGCGCTCTCCGATTCAAAGGCATTTGGATTGATGTATTGACCGCCATTTTTTGGATTGAAGCTTTCGCCGTTTCGTCCGTGAAGAAGGACAGGCTGGCCGGGAAGAATGCCCGGCAGGCAACCTTGACGGGTTTCGCTGACCACGTTGCAATTGGCCGAGTAGAACGACAATGGGATGCCGTACTCGTAACGGGTAATCGCACTAACTCTCCATCCGCTGACGAAGCTACTTATGGGTCCCCCCACGTTCAGGAAGCGCTCATTGCGCCCAAATGGAAGTGCATATACAAAGGCTGCTGAAGCAGTAACCGGTGTATTATCCTCGGCCAAGGTTCGGAGTGGTTTGATATTGAATGGCGAGAACTTGTTTTGGCCGCCCGAGGAGTCTATAAACGATTGAACGGATTCGGCCGCATCGGTGTACATCTTGGAGATCGTTAGAGAGCCCAGAAGATAGAAACCATTCTTGAAGTGGCGTTCGATTCGGCCCTGGAAGGAGTTGTAAATCGAGTTGCCATGCTCCTCATTTTCTCCTTGAAGCGTGCCACAGTACTGTGGAAACGGTGCCAACGCATGCGATAGAGTCGGACTGCAATCACCCGCCGCATTGAGCTGTCTAGCCCAGTCAACGTAAGGAGAACTGACGCCGTTCTGCGCAAAGACGGTTGGGCCGTCATAGTCGTTGGCGGCGACTGTCGCATTGTAGTTGGCCTTCAGCACTGTGTCCGCCACTACTTTGCCATCAGCTCCTACCAGAGGTTTTGAAGCGAGCGCTTGGAAGGTTCCGGTATATGGGTTGACTACGTTGATCGGGCTCTTTTCTGACGGCAGATGCGTACCCTTTGTGCCGACATATGATGCGCTCACGAAAAAGCTGTTTGGCAACTGCCTTTCGATAGTAAGGTTCCACTGCGATGAATATGGACGATGGTTGGCGTCAATGGGACGGTAAAGTGGTGAGAGCCCGTTATCGGCGCTGGCACTGATATTCGATGTCGATGTGGGGGTCGGAAAGCCTGTGTGACTAAGATACATCGGCGACTGTTCGGCGGCTCCGACTAATACCTGCGAGACCTGGGCGTTCTTGTTAAACCCGTCGAGGCTCATGCCGCCGCCCCAGCCAGGATAAAATGCCTGCCCATAATAGACGCCGTAACCAGCCCGAACAACCGTATTCGCATCTGGTGAGTAGGCGATACCAACGCGCGGTGCGAAGTTATAGAGATCAAGTTTCTCCGGATACTTGGCTCCATAGCTGGCATTGCCATAGCCGTTGCCTGCAAAGGCCAATCGGCCTGGAAGCTGCGAACCTGTTGCAGTGATCGCGGTTGGGTTGGGACCTAGCTGATCAAAGAAGGAAAAGTGATTGCCCTTCTCTTCGAAAGGCGCAATGTAATCCCAGCGAAGACCGTAAGTTAAAACCATTTTAGGAGTGACGCGCCACGCATCGCTAAAGTGAGCGGCGGAGCCGAACTGACGCGGATAGTCGCTCTTGACGTTGTAGAAATTCACGCTCGCATGCGATGGGGCACCAAGCAGGAACGAGAGCATGTCGTTGCCTGAGTTTGTGCCGGTTAAGCCGGTGGTGCTCTGGCTGAAGGTATACGTACCGCCCTGATTTACGGAGCTATGGATGTTACCACCGGCATTACGCCATTCGTAGCCAGCCGTTAAGGTATGCTTGCCTTTCAGGCGTGTAAGCACATCGTTGAGAGCCCATGTCTGACGGGTGGTCAAACTGTTGCCATGGGCACCCTGGCTGTCCCCCAACTGCGAGTACTGGCTAAACACCATTTCTGGTAGATCAGTGTTGGCCGCGCCGGCGACGCTGGGAAGGCCTGATCCAGCGTTCAGCGAATAGTAGCCTTGATTGTAGTTGAAATAGCCAATGCTCGCGTGGTTTGTCATAACGGGCGAAAAAACGTGTTCCCAGTTAAAACGGGAGATGGGTGCATTTAACGGACTAGAAGGCTCCGCCGTGGAGATTGCTTTTGGCAGATAGCTGGAGGTAGTCGGACTGGTATACTGCCTCCAATAACTGATGTAGAAGTGATCACTGTCTCTGAAGTTGAAGTCCTCGCGGGTCATGTATATGTTTTCAAGCGCTGCGTTCTGGTTGCCAACGGGAGCCAGATAGTTGTTCAACTCCCCGCTATTCGTCGGCGTCGGCATGGATGCAACCCAGGCCTTGGCAATCGGATCTTCAATTTTCGCAAAGATTGTCGGATCGATGATGTTGTTTGGAATCAGTTGACCGGAATACGGGTAAAGGGGATTGGTCGGGTCAGTGACAATAGGATAGTAGAGCGGAATCAGGTTCCCGTTCGCATCCTTAAGCTTACTGAAGTTTCCTTGGCGGTCGTTCAACGAGGCAATGGACAAAACCGGCGACACCGCTGCCCCGTGGTCCCGAAAACCCTCCCAATTGAAGTAGAAGTACGCCTTCCTTGGTGAATTGGCACCGTGCAACCAAGGAAGATCCACTGGACCGCCAATATTGGCGCCGTAGTTGTTCTCCTTATCGGGAGACCTAGTCGTACCGCCGTACTGAATCGCATTCAGCGCATCATTTCGGATGTATTCGAATGCAGCGCCGTGGAACTTTTCGCTACCGCCCTTGCTCTGGACAATGATCTGCCCCGAGGTGCTTGATCCGTATTGCGCCTCGTAGTTGGCAGTGAGCACGTGGACTTCGCTCACCATATCCGGTGACATCTTAAAGTCCCCGTAGAGAGAAGTCATACCGCTCTGATTCATGTAGCCTTCCGTCATGGTTACGCCATCCAGCACAGCCTCGTCGCCGATAACGACGCCGCCGTTGATACGGGAATTATATGGGTTTCCGCTACTACCAGTGGATACACCCGGTAGCAGGATGACAAGGCCAGTGGCGGCACGAGGAGAGCCTGAGAGTGACAGCGGCAGGTCCTGCAGAGTCTCTGGGCTGATGCCACCTTCAAGAGTGGGATTTTCATAGTTGATCAGTAACGCATCGGCGGTCACGGTGACAGTTTCAGCACTCTCGCCAACCTTCAGGTGAATATCCAGTCGCGCCGTCTGGTTAAGCGACAGTTCGATGCCCCTCTGGAGGAGCGATCCGAAATTGGCTGCAGTTACATTCAGGTCGTACTTGCCCGGCGTCAAATTGCGGAAGGTGTAGTCGCCGGTCATATTCGATTGAGACTTAAGTTGGAATGCCGTTGCCTCATTCGTGAGGGTCAAGCTCGCGCCTGGCAAAATGGCATTGCTGGGGTCCATCACCGTGCCACTAAGCGATGCATTTGTATCTTGCGCACGGCTAATCTCGACGCTGGCTAACAACGTGATCCCAAGTAGAGCTACTCCTAGGCAGTTTATACTTCGCCAGTTCTTACCCATCGTCGATCCTTTTGGCGATCTGTTCATTTGCGTGCAAGTTTCACTAGCCATCTCTGATTCTCCTGTCTTTACTACAAGTGAAGCATGCTATTTATGAGGGACAAGCATGCGCCATTAACCCATAGCCTCTGCAAACACCGTGAATTGATGTTGACTCCATCGCCTATCTCAATATCACCGGGTAGTGGCCACCTGTTCTGCGTTAACCTCCCAATTGCCGACCTCTCGTCCTCCACATCTTAGTGGACGAATTAATACGAGACAGTCAACTCTTTCTTTTGTGCTTCCGCCAACATCTTTCTTTTGTGCTTCCGCCAACAGAGTCCGGCCAGACATTGAGTTCCATTGGTCGCTTTCAGTTCTGCAGGATTTTGCGCTCCTGGAGATCCTGCTGATGCTCGAGCGACCCTCTTAACAACTGCCCGCCAGCCCTCTGTACTTGTCAATCGTCAAGCGAACGCCTCATTTGGAACTCATTCCGAAAACTCGACGAACATTGGTTTTGCCTATCAAGTGCTCTCCGTTCGATTCCACAGATCAGCACGCTCTAGATGGACATTGTGCCCCGATGAATTGCGGTCCTGTCGGTCTGTATCTGTGAAAGCATCTTTTGATCAACCCCTAGCCTCGGGCCGCACGACCAAGCCGCTGTGCGGATTCTGCTGGACCCAGCCGAGATTTTTCACTCACATTTTCCTCATTCTGAATTGAACACCTATAACTACGCCGTTAACGTTATAGCGTGAACGTTACCGATGTCAAGAATATTTTTCGTTTAATTATTCTGTCTCACTGCTGTCCGAATACAAGTCTAATAGAATCAACTGGTTGCCTGAATCGGGTAGGTCGATTTCGGAATTGGATGGCTGAAGTGCCCATAGAATCCAAAGCGAGAAGGAAGACCAAGAGGGCGCCGAAGCTTTTCGGCGGCTCATCAAGAACGCGATTGTGTGCTGGAACTACATCTATCTCTCACGGGGAGCTTGCCGGCGAGAAAAACGATGAGCGCAGGGCGCTACTGCTTGAAGCGATTCGCCATGGCTCGGTCGTTATCCGAATGTATTGAGCTACTAAGGCGTGCTCGGCCTTGAAAACAACAAGGTCGGACGCCGAGACAGCCCGGTGGAACGCTCCGTGTTTCCCTTTACCCGGCTGTTGGCCGGTCCGATGGACTATACCCCTGGTGCGTTCAATAATGCCACGGAAGACGGCTTTGAAGCGCGGAATACGGACCCCATGGCCATGGGCACCCGCGCGCAGCAACTGGCGTTGTACGTAATCTTCCAGACAGCCTTGCCAATGGTTTCAGATAGCCCGCAATCCTATGCAGGCCAGACCGCATTCCAGTTCATTAAGGATGTGCCTGTCTCCTGGGATGCAACCCGTGTGCTGAACGGCAGGCCGGGAGAGTTTGCTACGGTTGTTCGCCAGCACGGAGACGAGTGGTATCTGGGAAGTATGACGAACTGGACTCCGCGCACCGTGAATGTACCGCTGAGCTTCCTCGGCTCGGGCACCTATACGGCTGAGATCTATGAAGACGCCTCAGATGCAGCCGTCGACCCGAAGCACGTCGCGATCCGCAAACAGAACGTCAACAGCGGTCAGACGTTGCAGTTGCACCTAGCTTCAGGAGGAGGCTGCGCAATTCGCTTCGTTCCGCGAAAAGGAAAGTAACGCTACCGCATGGGCCCAGGCGTCTGACCGTTTCTTCTTGTATCAACGTGGTATCCCAGGTTCCCGTTTTGAAGCCTGGGATACTGCGGTATTCAATCACGGCGCACGAAATCATGCGACCACTTACCCCGCCGGCTCATTCTTCCGGCAATTCCGACTTGATCTCATCTTATCTGCCGCAAAGCTGATTGCCCAAACGCGAGAACCAGCCCTACTCGGCAGATCACTCCTATAAAGCAGCACAAAACCGCGAACAAGACTATACCATGAAGTTAAGGAGATTCGAACGCTCTATGACGAGGACGCTTTTGTACACCCCCGTTTCATTATTCTTCTGGAAATGCGTGCCTGCGTTCCGGCGCAGCCTTTTCCCATACCCGGCAATCTTGGTTCTTCTCTGTTGCGTCTGCGGCGTTCAAGCATCCACAGCGCAAGGCCAGGATGCGCATATTGCTTATGATGCAGACACGCGCATCTTTCGTATCGACGCCGCGAATACAAGCTATGTGCTGGGTATAAATGATCAAGGTCAGGCGCAGACTCTCTATTGGGGATCGCGCCTGCCGGAGAGCGACCACTTTCCGGCAGCGAAAGCCATGCCCGGTATGGCATCCTTTGATCCTCCAATCACCACAACTCCCGAAGAGTTCGTCGGATGGGGTGGAGGACTGGCCGTCGAGCCCAGCTTGAAGATCACCTTCCCGGACAGCACGCGCGACCTGACGCTCAAGTACGTCTCGCATGCAATCCATGGCAACCAACTCGCCATCAGGATGAAGGACATCGCGCGCGGGGTTTATGTAACGCTACAGTATGAGGCCGATGGAGAGACGGGCATCCTGCGTCGCTCGGCGGAGGTGGAAAACCGGACCGATGCCCCGTTCACCATTGAACAGGTGTCCGCCGCGTCGTGGAATCTGCCGCGCGGAACAGATTATCGGCTCCGCTACCTGACGGGACGATGGGCCGGCGAATGGAATGTGCAGGAGCAACCCATAAATCCCGGCAAGACGATACTCGAAAGCAGGCGCGGCACTACCGGCGCGCAGAACAACCCGTGGTTCGCGATTGATCGCCAGGGAGATAGCGATCCGGAGCATGGTGGCGTGTGGTTCGGAGCATTGGCCTGGAGCGGTTCGTGGCAGATTTCCATCGAACAGGATATGCTGCGTCAGGTGCGCGTCAACGGTGGCCCGAACAGCTTTGATTTTGCATACAGGCTACAGAAGGGCGAACACTTTCAAACGCCCTATTTTTACGCGGGCTACTCGAACGAGGGCATCGGAGGCGCATCCCGTCTGCTGCACAGGTTTGAGATCGGCTCACTGCTTCCTCATGCGCCGGAGCCCAAGTTGCGGCCGGTGCTCTACAACTCCTGGGAAGCGACGGAGTTCCGCGTCAATGAAGCAGGGCAGATGGAACTTGCCGAGAAGGCTGCCGGCATTGGCGCGGAGCGCTTTGTGATGGACGACGGATGGTTCGGTCAACGCAACAGCGACCACGCCGGACTGGGCGACTGGTATGTCAATCCGCAAAAGTTTCCGCATGGCCTGAAGCCGGTCATCGACAAGGTGCACGCGCTCGGCATGGACTTCGGTTTATGGGTCGAGCCGGAGATGGTCAATCCAGACAGCGATCTCTATCGCGCGCATCCCGACTGGGTACTCAACTTCCCTGGTCGTCCGCGCACTGAAGGCCGCAATCAGTTGGTGCTGAACCTGGCGCGTGCCGACGTCCGTGCATACGTCTCCGCTTTTCTTGACAAGCTGCTGACGGAGAATGACATTGCCTTTCTCAAATGGGACTACAACCGCAACTGGTCAGAGCCCGGCTGGCCCGAAGTTGCAGCGGAAGACCAGAAGAAAGTCTATGTCGATTTCATTCGCAATTACTACGCGATCCTTGCGGAGTTGCGCGCCAGGCATCCGGCAGTGGAGATCGAGAGTTGCTCGGGTGGTGGCAGCCGCGTCGATCTTGGCGTGATGCACCTGACCGACGAAGTCTGGCCGTCTGATAATACCGACGCATATGACCGCCTGCTGATCCAAAACGGATTCACCTACGCCTATACTCCGGAAGTCATGATGTCCTGGGTCACCGATTCTCCCACGTGGGTAAACCAGCGCACGCTTTCGCTGGAGTATCGCTTCCTGTCCTCGATGCAGGGTTCGCTCGGTATCGGTGCAAACCTGAGCAAGTGGACGCCGCAGGAACTCGCAACGGCCAGCAAGATGATTTCCCAGTACAAAGCCATTCGCGAGACAGTGCAGCGCGGCGCGCTCTACAGGATCATCTCGCCCGAGCATGAAAGTGAACAGTCGGTCACCGAGTCGGTGGCGCGCGATGGGCACGAAGCGGTGGTCTTCGGCTTTTTGCATTCGAGCCGTGAACTGTATCCGTTCCCGCGCGTTTACCTACGCGGACTGGATGCCGGAGCCACTTACCAAATTACCGCGATGGATGGACAGTTGGCAGCGGACACGCTCACCAAAGCCAGTGGAACCTACTGGATGGAGCACGGGGTCGACTTGGAACTTCGCGGCGATTTTCAGGCTGCTGCGTTTACGCTGAAGCGCACCGCGACGAAGCCGGCACAGCCATGATATGGCCCGCTCCCAAGCGATACAGGAAGTCTCTGGCTACTTGTGGATATATAAATTGAGGGTACCCCAGGTCTCGCTTTTGAGACTTGGGACCCTACCGCGCTCGGGTGCGAAACACGCAGCGGCCTGGTCATTGACGTGGATGGATCAAGTGAGCTATCACCGCGCACTGTCGATCCGGATTCAAATGGATGCACAACAGCAGAGCTATCAAGTCGGACGCAGAGAAACCAAAGGGAACCTGCGGTTGCTTCTTACCTTTGCTCTTCTCCGTTACAACTCAATCGGGCCAGGTCAATGTTTCTGACCATGCGCCAATGCACGCTCGATTACGCTGGTCTCGATCTCCTCGAGCGACTGCCCCTTGGTCTCTGTCACGCTCGACAACACGAACAGTCCTCCCATCAGGCAAATCGCCCCGTAGGCGAAGAAGATCCCCGAACTGCCCAGCGCCCTGTTGAGCATCGGAAAAGTATACGTGAGCAGGAAGGAAGCAATCCACAGGGCACTGACTGCCACCGAGACCCCCATCGACCGGATTCGATTCGGAAAAATCTCCGCTATCAGGACCCAGGTGACCGGCGCGAGCGTCATTGCATAGCACGCGATGGCGCAGAGCGTAAGCAGGAGGATAGGAGCCCCATGCCAGCCGGCCCGATACGCGAGACCTGAGAGCAAGTGCGATACGCCGATGCCTGCGCAACCCAGGATCAACATGAACCGCCGGCCGATTCGGTCCACAATCGCCATGGCCAACACCGTGAACACAAGATTGATGGTCCCGGTAATGACGATATTCAGGAAAATATCGTTGGCTCCATAGCCTGCGCTTCGATAGATCTCAGCCGCATAGTTGAAGAGGATATTGATCCCCGTCCACTGCTGAAGGAAGGCCAGCAGGACAGCCACCACCAGGACCTTGCGGACGCCAGGCCGGAGAAGGTCGCTCCAACTGTGGCGATTCCCCGCTTCGCGCGCCAGCGCATGCGCGATGCCACGCGTTTCGCTTTCCGCATAGGCCGCGCCGCCGATCCGCATGAGAATGGCGCGCGCTCTGGCCTCTCTTCCCTTCGCCATCAGCCAGCGGGGACTCTCTGGAATAAAGAGCGAAGTGAACGTGAAGACAATCGCGGGAATGGCGACCACCGTGAACATCCAGCGCCATCCATATTGAACATTCCACGATTGCAGGAAGAGGGCAGAGGATATGCGATCGGGAATGGGCCGTGCAATTGTCCAATTCGCAACCTGCGCCAGCAGAATGCCGACCACAATCGCGAACTGATTCAAACTGACCAGCCTTCCCCGAATTGCGGCAGGGCTGATCTCGGCAATATAGAGCGGGGAGATATTCGAACTGAGCCCGATGGCTGTGCCGCCCACGATGCGCCAAAAGATGAAGGACGAAAACACATTGGCCCATCCAGTCAGCACAGAAGAAACCGCAAACAGAATCGCGGACACAAGCAGAATGCGCCTACGGCCAAAGCGGTCTCCCATGAATCCCGCAGCTAGCGAGCCAACAAAGCATCCCACCAGGGCACAACTGTTTGCCCACCCTACGAGTTGCTCCGAGGCTAGGCCGAAATAGGACTCGTAAAACTGCCGTGCGCCGCCGATCACGACCCAGTCGTATCCGAAGAGCAGACCGCCCATGGCAGCGACGATTGCAATGCCCCAGACATAGTTGCTGCGCTCTGCCTCGACCGAGCGGCCTGCCTTAAGGTTCGCATTACGCGTTTCGCGCACGTTACCCTACTCTCTCAGCAAGACTGGCAATGAGGTCCGCGGACCCAGTGTGATTGCGATCAAGTTGCTGAACCTTCTGCAAAAGCGCAAGGGCAGGTTCCGTCTCTCCCATGCCGACGAGAGCCTGCGCCTTCAGGAAATTGGCCTGAATCTCCTGACGCTGCTTCAGATCTTCATCGAAAAGGAGCATCGTGGGCAACGAGGTTGCGAAATAGTCGATTTTCGGCTCTTGTTGCCGCAATTGCACCGAGTAGTCGTATATCTCCTTGAACAGCGAAGCGGCCTCCTCCGCCTTCCCCATTCTCCTGAGCGCCATGGCGCACCAGAATGTTGTATCGGAGATTGCGTGGACCTGCATCTGTTGAAAGTCCCCATGCTGCGCAGCCGCCCTTTCCCACAAGGCCATGGCCGTGTCTGTGTTTCCGAGAGCCTCATACGCTGCGCCTATCCAATAGTCGATGACGCTATGGCTCGCGAGCAGATGCTCCACCTCGCCCAGGCTGTGCTGCGGCTTCAAAGCAGCCTCGAAATGATCGATCGCAGCCGCGGCCCGGTTCTCTTCCAGGGCCGCTTGACCCAGAAGGCAATGCGCCCGAACGTACTGCGCAAGCACCAATCCCTCGCCGCCCTCCCAAGGCTGAAACTTGCGCGAGAGCAACAGTTTCAACGCTTCCTCGGGCCGGTCCATCTGGTTGTAAAGCGTCGCCAGTTCCACGATCAAATCGTCGCGGGTCTCCACCAAAGCACGAACACTCTCAAGCGCGGCAAGTCTGCGCCCCGGCAACTCTCCGGTACGCTTCAACAACTGGTCCTGCTCATAGAGGATGCGCGCATCTTCCGGGGAAAGCATTCTGGCGCGCTCGAATGCCCTGCTTGCCTTTTGCTCCTCGTGCTGGATGTTGTAGTAGGCAAAGCCGAGGTTTCGCCACGTTGTCGGAAATTGAGGGTCCAGCGCCGCAGCGCGCTCCCAAGACACAATCGCTTCGTCGTGCCGGCGCCGGTCATACAGCAGATTCCCCAGGTAGAATCGCGCGCGGGCGTCTTGCGGGTTCACCTTAATCGCCTCTTCGAGCAGCACCATCTCTTCCAGTCGGTTGGGAAATATATAAGTCGGGTCAACAACTGCAGCCCTTCTATAAGCCGCTTCGCTCTCTTGTTGCAGGCCAAGCCGCGCGCAGACCGAGCCAAGCGCATACAGCAGGATGGCCCGGCTCCCGTCCGTGGTGCTCTCGCATGGCGCCGATAGGACTCGGAACGCATCATTCAACAGGCCGGCACGCATCAGATCGAAGCCAAGGTCAAGCCGCCGCTGGCCGTCTTGGGGCACTTCGCCGGTTTCAAGATACCGGCTCCAGATATCAAGCGGATCGAGGGCGCGCGTAGCCTGTAATAAACGTGTCGACTCGTCCTCGCGCTCTAGCTTCTGCAGAATCATCGTCTGCAAATTCCGCGCATTCAGATTGTCTGTGCCAGACCGCAACGATCGTTCGATGTGATCGAGGGCGCGCTCCCACGCATGGTTTGCGCAGTCAATCTCCGCGAGCCGGTGATATGCCGGGCCGCTCCACGCCGCGTTCCATGTGGACTTATAGAACGCATCGTAGGCACCCTCCATCCGCCGCTGCATCAGCGACACAAGACCGAGATTATAGTGCGGTTCTCCATCGTACGGATTGGGATTGCGCTGCGTGAGCCGGCCAATTGCAGTGCGAAGCAATTGCTCCGCCGCCGCGAATTCGCCCCGTCGCAGATGCCACCGGCCCAGCGCGCAATTGGCCCGGCTATCCTCCGGATCGCGACGAATCGCCTCGCGCCAGTAGGGCTCGGGACTGCGGGTTGCATGGCGATATTGTTCCAGATGCAAACCGATCAGGTAAAGCTCGTCATTGGATGCGACCTCATCCGGCAGAGGGGGTTCGGTTGCCGCATCAGGCTGGTCTGTGGGAACAACTTCCGCCGGAGCATAGCGCAGAATGGTTTTGCCCGCGCATTCCAGAACGACCTCCAGATTCTGAATCGCTTCGGGAACGGCCAACTCGATGCAAACGGGAGACTCCGGCGCCAGGTCGTCACGGTGCGCCGCAATCTCCTGCCCGTTCGACTTGAGCAAAACTGCGCTTCCCGGCATGGCGTGCGTTACCAGCAGGTTAAGCAGTACGCGATCCTCTCGCCTCTCCAGGCGCAGAGCGGCATCGATATTAGCAAAGTCAGGCACGCCAATCTTGCGAATCGGATACCAGAACTGGCTGAAGGTCTTGGTTTCTCCCGGCGCAAGAAACGAAAAGTCCGGCTGGTTATCCGTATAGGCCCCGGCCATCAACTCGATATAAGGTCCGTCGGAGTCCGTCAGGCTGCGATCCCAAGAATACCCGAACTCATGATTTCCCCATGTCCACTGCTTCCTGCCGGGGGCGATATGGTGGTTCGACACATGCACCACTCCAGCCTGAAGGGCGTGATCGTACCCGCCGGCAAAATCTCCCCGGGTACCAACAATCATGTAACTGGTCGGCACCGGAATGTTCGCATACCAACTCAGATCGTTGGGCGCATACAATCCATCCGGCACAAAGTGCGCCGGCTTCTCCTGCTCGGGAATGCCTCGTTGAGTACGCTCTCCATAATCGACGCCATAATAGGTTCCTTGGCTCAACGGAAACTCGGTCACCGCCCGTTTTGCATGATCCGCCACAAAACGAACATCCTTCGGAAAAAAGGACTGATATTTCTCGTGAACGCGCGTCGCAACGTTCGCCCACCATAGAAATGTCTGCGTATCCGTCGTCCGGTTATACAGGCGCACCTTTAATTCCAAGTAGGCCTTTCCTGGGTGCAGGCAGATGCCGTGCATCCCCTTCAGCCGCGACATGGGGTCATGGTCGCTGCACCAGACGGTGATGGAACCATCCGAATCGCGCTCGATCGACACCTCGACGGGCATGAAGGTTGCTGGCCGGTGGTGTTGCGGCCAATTGAACTCTACGCCGCCTGAGATCCATGGCCCGGCAAGCCCAACCAGAGCCGGCTTGATCACATTCTGCCGGTAGAAGAAGTCGTAATCGTCGATTTTGTCGTAGCCCACATGAATGCGCCCGCCTATTTCAGGAAGCACCATCAGCCGAATGAATTCATTCTCCAGGTGAACGGCTTTCCAGCTATGGTTCTGCGGCTCGGTATCCACCCGGTCGATCACCGGCAAGGGATAGACGCGCCCGCTGCTTCCCTGATAAACGCGCTTTTCAAGAAAGAGCGGATTCGGATCTGGCGCGGCGGGCATATAGGACCGCATCACCACCGGCTCTTCCCAGACTTTCACGACGCCCGTCTCGGTAACCGGTGCTGGAGGTAGCTGTAATTTTGAGAGACCCTCTATGGTGCATGCTGCTTCCGCACTGGCAATCGATTTCTCTTGCTCGGACATGGACTTCCCCTGAAAGTGTGACCCGCGCTGCTTCCAAGGCCGGCCCAAAGACGGCAACAGCCTCAGAAGCGCTTGGCCGTTACAACAGTTCGTGAACGTTACCGCTGCAGCCACTTTAAGCTGATAACGCCACCCTGTCAAGACTGAGTGATTCAGAGAGGAATGTGCCCGGCACCGGAAGACCAGCAGCTTTCCGGCGGCAGGCTGAATTTAGTGCTCTTTCAAGACTCCGAACGGCTACCGTCGCCGAATCGGCTCGGGGGGTACTCTGAGTTGCTCACGGATTCCGGACCAGGCATTGTCACGTCATTCGCTCGTGCCATCCCTGAAAGCCTAGTTGAGATTTACACCTCCTGTACACAGGACACCCCATGGTCAGTAAGCTGGTTCCTTCCATGCTCATCCCAAGGTACTTTCAAAACCTTGGTTCCGATGTCATCTGGCTACCCGTGCAAGTGGGCCTTTCTTTCCGCCCAGCAACGAAGACCTGTCTCAGGGGCCGGTTAAGGAAAGGAACACTCGGCTGCCCGGTTTCCGTTAAGAGCAAATGTGAAGATGGTGCATTTGCACGTTGTTTGTTCGCAGCTAATCGATTTAACATTGTTCCTGTCGATGGCGACCCCCCGAACGGAGCAGCACGAAGGCCGGACAGGCAACACCTGTGAAGGAAAGTTCTGCTCCATCGACTACAATCTAAGACTCCAATGAATGACAGAGTATCCAACTCCGCAGGTATCAAAGAAATCGCAAGGTCCCTTGGTATTTCGATAGGGACGGTTGATCGTGCCCTGCACTCCAGGCCTGGAGTCAGCCCGAAGACCTGTGCCAAGGTTCTGAAAATGGCTGAAACGCTGAACTACAAGCCGAACGTAGCCGCAAGAAATCTCAAATTGAACCGCCGTCTGAAGATTGCAGTCCACCTTCCTGTTCAAATTGAGTCGTTTTTTGATCCACTGAGGGCTGGTGTGCGAGCTGCGGCAACTGCGGCTCTTGGCACCACAATTGATCTCGATTTCAGGGAGTATCCCCGCATTGGAGAGGGCGATGTGGAACTACTGGAAGCGGACGTTTCTGGACAATATGACGGCATCATTCTCGTGCCAGGCAACCCGGCCAAGATCAGCCCCATATTGGAACGCTTTGCCCATCAGGGCACTGCAGTAGTCTGCGTAGCAAGTGATGCCCCACGTTGCCAACGACTCACCTCAATCTGCGCAGATGCCTCGGTGAGCGGAGGGATCGCAGCAGAACTGCTGTCCAGATGCATTCAAAGGGAAGGCGCCGTCGTGGCGATGACAGGCGATCTAAAAACCCAAGACCACGCTGAAAAACTGCGTGGTTTCGCAGCGACTTTGGCTACCCTCGCGCCACATCTGACCCTGTTCCCGGTAATCGAGTCGCACGATTCCCGGAAAGACGCCTATAACGCCACCCTCAATATGCTGGCGCGCGAACCACTCCCATTGGGTATATACATTGGCACTGCGAACAGCATGCCCGTCTTGCAGGCGCTCGAGGAACGTCACCTGCTGGATGACATCCGCGTCGTGACTACCGACCTGTTCCCCGAACTTGCGGCGATGATCGAGTCCGGCGGTATCCTTGCAACGCTTTACCAGCGCCCCTTCACCCAGGGCAAGTTGGCACTTGAAACCCTCATTCGCTTTCTCCTTGAGGGGGCCCGGCCGCACTCCGCGACAAGACTGGCTCCGTACATTGTTCTGCGTAGCAATTTGGGCCTCTTTCTCAACCAGCACTCCGACCTGTCAAAAGCGAATTAAAAGGGAACCGGTAGAGCGGACGATCAGGCAGAGTTTCTCGGAAGAGGTACTTCTCCCCCGAAGGCGCCTTCGGGGAGAGCTCAGGGTTCGCCGGCTGGACTAGAGTCGGAAGCTGTCGCCGGTCGTCTCAAGGATGTGGAAAAGATGGGCATGCGCGAGATCTGTCTGCTGAATATGCCATTACGCGAAGTGGAGAAGTCGCCCACTCTCAAATCCCAGAAACCTCCCCGTCGAGGTCGACGCAGACTACGGGGCTTCCGACGAGTTCTGTTACTCAAACTCAACCTACCTTCGGCAAGCCGGATGCCGGCGCCGAGACCAGGATGAGCGGCGGTTACTGATAGACGAGTTTGTGCGCCTTGGAGAGGCCAGGATTCCCGGCCTTCAGCTTGCCGTGGAAACATTTCAAAGCGCTGGCAACTGGGGACAGCCGACCACGACTTTGAGAGTCGGTCGCAGACGATGTGATCCCCTGAGACGGAGGATTACGGAGTTGGGAATAGCGCTAAGGTGATCCTAACCTTAGTGATGCCTGCCTAGCGCCACCGGATGTATCCGCTTGAGAGGTTTGGCTTAGCTTCCAGTCAAATGATGGCTGGACCTGACCTGTCCGGAAAACTCGGTACAACTTCGGTACGATTGAGGAGAAGATAGAATGGTCTTTTGGCCCCTAAGCGACACCATGTAAAGCACTTAGAGTTTGAAGTTTGCCGGTTCGGGACTAGGGGGTTGGGGGTTCAAATCCTCTCTCACCGGGATAAGAACGGTAAGCTGCTTGTAGCCAGTGGAAAACAATGAAATTAGCACTATTCTGAATTCACCATGAGGCTGGTTTGTGCATCGATCAATGCAGGAGGTCTAGTCGACAGGTTCCTTCGTCGCTCTGCTGTTGGGAGAGACCGCGCACGGCCGGGTACTCCCAGACGTTCGTCCGGTAGCGGCCATACATACCGAGCATAATATTATTGCGGCTACGGGACTTGCCGTTACGAAAGACATACACAAGTTCATGGCGGGAACGGTAGAAGGACCCCTGGCCGCCGCTGTTCTTTACCCAGATTGCGAGGTTGAGGAGGGTGTCATAGGCCTGTCCGCCGGCTGCGAGCATCTCACGCTGATGTCTCCAGTCGGAGAAAACGAAATGGACAGATCCGGGGATGGTGTACCTGGCTAACAGGCCGAGGCTGTCGGTTAAAAACTTCGTAAACTGCGCCTCATCCATTTCGCCTGAAGCCATCTTGAAGTCTCCGTGCTTTACGGCGCCCTTCCCACTCACATTTCCTTCAATGACGACATTGTATGGTGGGTCGACGAAAACCATATGCGCTCTATGGCTACCCATCAGAACTGAAAAGGAACTATTTTCAAGCGCACTACCACAAAGGATTTTGTGCTTGCCCAACAGCCACAGGTCGCCTAGCTTGGTGACAGCCGTGCCAGTGTTTGTCGGCTCTATGAAGTCATCTGGATCATCCTGCGTCGCCTCCTGCAGAATCAGATCGATCTCTGCGACTTCAAATCCTGTGACGGTAACGTCGAAGTCAGCGCCGTCGAGCGTCAACAATTGTTGCAATTCGATGGCGAGGATGGACTTGTCCCAGCCGGCGTTCTCGGCGAGCTTGTTGTCGGCGATGATGTACGCGCGGATTTGATCCTCCGAGAGTCCTTCAAGCCGGATCGTCGGAACTTGATCCATCCCAAGAAGTTTGGCTGCTTCAACCCTGCCGTGGCCGGCAATGATTCTGTTGTTGGAATCAACCAAGACTGGGTTGGTGAAGCCGAATACGCGAATGCTTTCGGCGATCTGTCGGATCTGGTGTTTTGAATGCGTGCGCGCGTTTTGAGTGAATGGTTTGAGTTGATCGATTTTCTGATCTGAGATTGAAAGAGAGGGGTATTCCTTTGTCTTCATGTAATCTCCTTGTACCTTTTCAACTGAATTGGAAATGAGTGTTGGTTGAGGCTGCCCACCTGTTACCGTCGGCGTTAGGACATGGATCAAGACGTAGTCAGGAGACAAAAATGCAACCAAACAGCGGGTTTCGAGAGCACGCGATTTGTACCAAAGATGCCGTTAGACAGAACACCGCACCGCGAGAATAGAGTTCAGCCCGCAGTGAGCAAGAATTCTGAATAGAAGCGCGAAGGGTTTTTGGGAGTGGGGTTAGAGGATTAGCGAGACAAGCGCTCCTGGTTTATTACAAGACACCAGTTCGTCTGCGCCTAGTTCAGATGACGTTAAGAGGCCATTGCGTTCAAGCTGTGAGTGGAAAGTCAGAGAAATGTGGATTGATCGGAGACGATCGCCTAGCCACAATCTAAAGCTAAGGAAACTGGAACTTTCTTCCCAGGCCTCGGCAGAGTTTATAAACAGCTCTCCTGTAGTACAGGCCTGTCGGCCAATCAGTGGCTTCGGAGTAGGCTTATGGTCCTACTGAACCGTGCAAGCACTCGTCGCGCACTGGACTACGAGTGGTCGGCTGTTGTTATTTCTCCAACGGTACGTGCTATTCACTACTTAATATAATACACGAATCTAGCACGAAATATGGCAGTTTTTCTTCCAAGAAGCAGTGGATTTTTCCCGACTCTCGATGCCCGGTCTTTAGGCCGATGGTTAGTCCCAGCAGAGTGTCGTAGGTTGCGAAATCCTTGGCGAACACAATCGACCCATCCGCATAGCCCTTCGCCTCTGACAGCCTGCAATGGAACTTCCCGAACGCGAACGCCACATACTTCGAATTCGACTACGTTGGAAATGCGAAACTTTCTGGGCGGCAACTCTCACCTTGATAGTCCTTGATGTCCCCCCGGACTGCGCTCCGGGGAGGGCCGAGTAACAGGTAGGGCGCGTGTGCCCAACAGCCGAACCCAATCCGGCACGCAATACGTCCTCGCAAACACCACAGGCTCCGGGAGCCTCCTCGGACCCCAACCCGGCGAAAGGGCACAAAATTCCAGTCGCCATGCCGACTTTGAGGACCAATCCGGCTTCCTTGAGCGCTATGGCGATTTCGCAACAACGGAGAATCCCTCCCGGCGACAACGGCGCTTCCGGAGAT
>OCZT010001060.1_pt1 | contig 28272 bp, 13 predicted proteins | sample 1539031 | NCBI WGS metagenome assembly OCZT01 (sample SAMEA3539308, study PRJEB22396) | soil metagenome | biome: tundra; feature: field; material: soil | place: USA | collected 2010-05 | depth 0.15 m | reverse complement strand
GTTCGATGCCGAGCCGCTGAGACTGAGTCCTTCCACATCATCCTTGGTTATGTGACCCAGGCGCATGCCGACGATTTTCGTCAGCCCCCGGCCTCGAACCGGTAGCCGATTCCGCGCAGCGTTTTCAAATAGCGGGGACGCCGTGGGTCCTGCTCGATTTTCTCTCGCAGACGGCGCACAAAGACGTCAATGGAGCGCGGGGTTACGAAGGAGCCTTCTTTCCACACGGCGTCAAGCAATTGGTCGCGGGTAAAAACTCGTCCCCGGTGCCGGGCCAGGTATTCGAGCAACCGGAACTCGCGGACCGTCGTGAGAACTGTCCTACCCCGCACGCGGACGGTCATCGAAGCGAGATCAATTTCCAAATCTCCCAACTGAATGATTTCGTGATTGGGGGCTTCCGGCGGAACCCGGAGAACGTTGCGGACTCGCGCAATCAACTCACGGGGACTGAACGGTTTGGTAATGTAGCCGTCGCCACCCGCGTCGAAGGCCTGCAGGCGGTCCGGTTCCTGAGTCTTGGCGGAAAGAAAAATGACGGGGGTCTTGCCCAGTCGTTCGTGCTGGCGGATCTGGCGGCAAAGATCGAAGCCGCTGATCCCCGGTAGCATAATGTCGAGAAGAAATAGCGCGGGATGCGCCATGGCTGCCCTGGGGACCACCTGCGCCCCGGAGAGAAATGTGGACACCTCGTATCCGGCGGTTCGCAGGTTGTGTTCGATCAGGCGGGACACATCGGGATCGTCTTCCACGACGTAGATCAGGTCGGGGCCACACGGAATGTCTGTCCCCTGCAAATGCTCCATGTTCAGAAGGAGAGCCTCGCTCCCGAAGGGCTGTGCTTTGGTGGTCCCCATCCGAACACTAGAGGGACTGTGTTGCAGCAATGTTGCGCCAGCATTAAAATAGAGTTAATTGATCGAGGCGCGTGATGTGCCCCTCCGATCGCGAACCCTATTGTTGTCTCTGTCCCAGAACGACCGCTGGGTGCCCGTTCAGCGGTGAAATGTCGATGTAGAAAAACTTCGACGGACTGGTCACTATGTAAGTATTGCCACCCCAAAGCGCTATTTGGGCGTACTTGAAGTAATTTCCGAGCCGTCACAAATCGCCTGACTCGAACCTACGGTTTACTTGGGCTCTTACACCCGGCAGTTACGCTGAAGGTTGCACGACCGATAAGAACGGGGACATCGCATCCTGGGGAAGGTGCGCTGTCCCTGGTTCTTATCGTCGCCCAGCCGCATACGTTCTTAGAGTACGTCCGAGCACCTTGAAAGAATCCAAAGGTGGGGCTGAGAACATCTGACGCAGATGACACCATGCCAGCCGGACCGTTGCCGCCTCCGTAATTCCGGGGAGTACAATAGATTTATTATGACCAGTCGGATTATCGAATCTTCTTCCGTCTTGGAAATCTGCGCAAACGTCAAACGTATGGGCTACGCTGCTTCATCGCGAGTTCGGCTTTATGGCGAAGATTTTGAAGTACTTTCAGACCCGTTTCCCGAGGCTGGCTGCGTTGCCGTTCACGTCAAATCGGAGAAAGACTCAAGGATTTGCGTGCTGCGGCTTCCTGCAACGGTTCTTCAGAGTGTAAAAGGCAAAGTCAGTAACGCCGCTTAGCCCCCGACCAGACTGGCAACCGACGGATTCAATTCAGGGGGCCCGTTCCGCTGGATCCTTGGCCCGTCCCACCGGTCCCAGGTGGTTGTCCAAAGGCGCCACCGTTCAGATTTGGCGTCGGGAGGCCAGGGTTTACCGGCCCCTTCAGCAGGCCTCCCCGATCGTCCTGCGGCAAGTAAATGAAGAGCCAGTCCTTGTAATGGGTTTTGTTGTAGAACTCGCGAATCGCCCTCGCTTTGCTCGCGCTGGCGACCCCCACGATCGCTCCCCCACCGGTCGGGAGGTTGAGGGCCGCGCCGGGATTGGAACCTGTGTTGGAATTCGAAGACGACGATCCGAACGAACTTGAATTTCCCACCGCATCCGATGCGTTGCCTGAGCTGCCCGAGGATGAGTCACCGGAATCACTGCTCGCCGCGGCCTGATCGCCCGAAGCGGTGCCGCTGAAACCGCCTTGCCCCTGCCGTCCGCTTTGCGGAGGAACTCCACCCTGCCCTCCTAGCCCATTCAACCCGGATGTTTGGCCCAATATGTCGGTCTGATACAGAAGCTTGAAGTCCTTCTCTTTGCCCGTGGCTGGGTCCCGGTTCAGTGGATCGGTATAGCGCTTGCGGAGGAAGCGGCGGTTGTTGGTATTCTCCAGGTCCTCGATGCGCGATGGATAGCGCCCAAACATTCTGTAAAAGTGCTGAATCGCACGCCTGTAGGCCGTACCACGATGGATCATCTCCTCTTCGCGGTCGCGGCGAATCTGCTGCGTCATGTCGGGCAGCACGGTGAGCAGCGCAATCGTGAGCATGGCCAGGGCCAACGTGAGCGTGATCAACATGTAGCCGCGCTGCTTCCGACGAGGGTGCGATATTGCAGTCGAGATATTTTGTAAACTGGAGACGCGCGGCATGACCACTATCACGGAACCGGAATCGCTGAGCTGCAAGCTGTCCACCTCGTGAGATCACTTCTTTGACACCGCCGGTCGTTTCGCTGAGGCACCGGCAGGCGGCACGGGCAGGCTGGCCCGGGCATAGTGCCCGAAGGAGACCACACCAGAAGGACTGTTTGAGTTCGTTAAGTCGGTTTCGACGAAGAAGCCGTGATCGGAGTCAATTTCGTAGAAATCTGCACAGAATGGTTGGTTGGGGCTGACGAATGGGGGATTGCCTGAGAGAAGTTCCGCAAAACTGCCATTGACGGACGTGCCTGGTACACAATTGCTTGCGGGACTACCGACAAAGGGTACGTCCATTCCACTACTAAACGGGGTGGCATCTGCGACCCCAGACAAGTTTCCGGTCGAGTCCACAGTCACCTGGGCGGAGGCGTCGATCTCGCCCCCACTACTCAACTGGGTGAAGGTGGAGCCGTAATCGCCGTTGAACGTCAGAGAAGACGTCGCCTGCGGATAAGCGATTCCCGTCCCAATGAATGGATAGTTGCCATTCCCGTAGGAGAGAACCAGCGCCGGGCAGTTGCCATTATCCGCCGTATCCGCCGGGCAGCTTCCCAGGCTCCCATTGCCGGTGAGATAAAAAATGAAATGGGAGCCAAAACCCTTGCATGGCGGCTGGGAGGAATAGCTGGTCGTGGGAACAGGCGCGGTGACGCGACCGATTCCTGGCTTGTAGGAAAATATTGAATTGAACGTCGAGCTGACCTGAGCGCCAAGTGTCGGGTCGGGGCACGCGCCGGTTGGGCCTGCGAAATTGTTGACCTGCAGAAGCGTGTCGGTGAATCCATTCTGCAGGCTGCCGGTACCGTCGCCATTGTCATTGGCGGTGAGCACGCCCGCCGATGTCAAGGTGGCCGGAGCGACATTGCCACTGAAGAGGTCGGTCCCAGTGGCACCGAACACGTAGGTTCCGGAGAACGTGGCGGTGGCGGTGGCCTGCGCGATGGCGACTCCAGCGGTCGAAGCAAAGGGAGGGTTTGGGTTGGTGGGTGTGTTGTCGCTCTCGACCAGCTTTATGTGAGTGGCGTCCACAATATAGCCGGTGAACTGGATCGGGGCAGAGGCATACTTGACGGCAAGATTCAATGTGACCATGCCGAACGAGTCGGGGGGGCTCGAAATTTTCCCAGAAGAAGGTTCCGCGCTGTGCACGACCGGTGCAGATGTGCCCGGGAGGACCTCATCGATCACGCTGCTTGCTGTCACGACGTTAGAGGACGAATCAACGTCAAGAATGCCGCCCAAAGCCGTTGGGATCGAGCCCGTAGGATCAGTGCCGCTTGCCAGGAAGGCATAGCCGCCCACAGGCGCCGTTGTGCTGGTCTGCAAATCCATGGTTCCGGTGGCTGAGGCTCCTGTGGCCGCAGTGCCGAGATCGCCTTGGGCAATCAGCGCATGGGAACTGTTTAAGTACGCGAAAGTAAAAGTCTCAATGCCGTTCCCGCCAATGTTGTTGTTCCCGGTATTGAGGGTAATGCTTCCCCGTCCGTCAGGGCCGAGGAAATAGCCGCTTCCCGCAGGAAGGATAGGGTCCGTCTCGGACGTCAAGGTTCCATTGTTGTCGAAGTTGATCGTTTGTTCGCCGCCGGTAACCCCGCCGTTGCCGTCGAGCGTGATCACGCCCGCGAACTGGTAACTGAGGCTATTTTCAACTCCCTGGGCTTGGAGAACATAGTTGCCCGCCTGAAGGCTGCTGCCAAAGGCCGTGATTTGGACAGGAGCAAGCTGGTTCTTTGTAGGATCCGCGACCGCAAGGGCAATGATTTCTAAATATAGGTTGTTCCCGACCACGGGGAAGCTAGCGGGGGGCTGGTAGGCTAACGTGGCGTTGTCGGCCGAGGACGTCACTGGCGTCTTAGTTGAGTCAGTGGAGAGATAGAGGTAGCCGCAGGCGTTGTTACTGTTCGGGCCGCACACTGTGGTGTTGCAGTTGCTGAAACCGTTCGGGCCGTTCTGGCACGAGGCCAGATCCCAGTCCACTCCGGCGCCGTTAGGGATGGGATCGTTGGTGACGGCAACTGTGATCGTGGGCGGGGGGGTTTGGGCGATGGAAACGGTATTGGGCGGTGCGGGCGGCGCCGACGTAAAAGCAATCTGGACTTGCTTCTGCGTTGGCGGAGGCGGATTCGTTACATTGAACGTGTTGCTGCCGCACCCAGCAAATAGCGGAGCCATCGCCGCCGAGAGCAAGAGGAGAATCCATCGCCTAGTTACCACGTCAAACCTCCTTAGGGTTGCTTCATCCTGAATCAGGTCGGGGCCAGCTCACGAAACTGGCTGAGCACCTTCCTCGCAAAGCCACCTCCCGATGAACGAAGGTGTTCGTGGCGACGGAAGCTATTGCCCCTTGCCTCGCAGATACACAAATTGGGGGTTAGCGCTCGCGCCGGCCGATCCCAGCGTGTAAACAATGCTGAGCTTCCCTCCATTGAATCCCGCAGCCTTGGGCTTAAAAGTGATGGTTAGAGTGCACGATGATCCGGGGGCCAGGCTGAAGGGGCAATCGTCGGACTCAGAGTAATTGCCTGACACCTGTATCTTGCCCACGAAGTTCACCGCTGGGGAGCCCGGGAAGGCCGGGTCGTTCGGGTCGTCGAAGAGCGTAACCGTCTGTGCGGTACTCGCCTTGCCGACCGTCTGGCTGCCGAAATCCAGCCCCGCCGCCGGAAGTATTCGAAGTGGGCTCGGATTATTCGCCGTTAACTCCACCGGGAAACGTCCGCTATCGACTTCGCAGTCGTTTGGTTGGTTGGTCGTACAGGTTAGCGTGTTAAGTGCGAGAGAATAGTCCACGCTTGGAGCTGTTCCAGGTTTGAAGGTGAATGGCTGGGGCACAAACGTGATTTCGAGGCTGCACGAGGCCCCCGGCTGGATATCCGTGCCAGAGCAGGTATCCGAGGAGATCTGGAAATTGGGCAGCCCGCTCCCAAGAGGTGGAGGCGGATCGACGTCGCAGGGGTAATTTGCTAATCCGTTACCAACGCTAATGTTTTCCCCTCCGCCGTTGGCCGCAACCTGCAGGCCGGCGACCTGGCCGAAGTTTGCCGTCGTTAGCGGGAGCTGAAACTGGAACTGATAGTTATAGACATATTGGCAGGGGTGGTTCTGGTCTCGCGGGGGCAGGATCCGCACAGAGCTCGCGCCATAGTTGGTGAAGGAAAGCAATTGAGGAAGGCTGGCTTCGCCCTTTCCTTCTGCTCCAAAATCGAGTTCGTCGGTCGAGGGCTGAAGGTAACTGAGGCCGGTACCGGTGATGGGGACAGCAAATTGATTGTCCTGCTCGGTACTGTTGCCGATATCAGCTGGGGTTGTAACGGTCAACTTGGAGGTCAGAGCATTCAGACACCCGGCATGTTGGGTGTTGCCTGGAGTCGGCCCCCACGGGCAGCTTTGCTGAGGGGAAAAGGAAATGGTAAGGGTGCAGGACTGTCCTGCCGATAGATTGAACGGGGTTTGGGGCGGCGAATCAGCCGGGGCACACGTGTCCGTCTCCGCGAAATTGTCGGTAAGGCTGAAGTCGGATTGATTTTGTGTGAAATTTAACGTCAGACCGTCCAGTTCCTGACTCGCATTGTTGGTAAGCGTGATGGTCTCGGTGGCCGGAGTGCCCTGGATGACTTGCGAACAATCTGATGTCGCGCCTGGAGTCGCACATGCCACCAGCAGTTGAGGCGGGAAGGTTAGAAGGCCTGGAGTCAGCGTGATCGGCAGCTGGCACGCGGTTGAGCCGTTCAAGGCCAGACACAGATAGCCGACGTCTTCGGAACTACCACCGGAGCTATTGGGGTTAGGGCAGGCCTTCGTGCTCACCAGATACCCTAGTCCAGCGGAGTGCAGAATATAGGACCCGTTCGACGCCGAAGGCTGGAAAGTAACGGGCTCGAGACCGTTTAAGCCTGCTTGACTCGCCGGTACGCCAATCTGTCCTGAATTCGATCCGTCAATTCCTATAAGCTGGAGAATGACGGTGTTGCCGCTGATTTGGCCATTGACGGAAACGGTACCAGCGGGGATACAAGGGTAGTCGCTAAGACCCGTTGTCGGGTCGAGAAAGCTCAACGTGCCGGTGACGGTCGCGCTGCTGGCTCCGATGTTCTCGCCCTGGGTTAGGGAACCGGTCACCGCATAAGCCTGATTGTACAAACCTGACGGGGATACCTGGTAGGTGTGGAAGCTGCCTGTGATCGATCCCGACAGTGGCGGCACGGGGATTGCGTTCCATGGCAGGTTCATCGCTGTTGTCGTGGGCAGCCCACAACTGCTAAAGCCAGCTGCCGTGCCGCCGGGTGTCGTAAAGGTCCCGCCGGTTACCTTGCCATCGGACCCCAGCGTGCCACTCGCCAGCGCAAAGGTCTGCGAGCCGGCAACCGCAGTGAGGTTCACGGTCTGACCGCTGACCGTTCCAGTGATCGGAGCGGATCCACTGTCGCATACCAGCCACTGGGAAGTTGATTGGTTCCATCCCGAGATGGAGTAAACCGCTTGGCCGGTCAGCGCGCCATTGTTCTGCAGCAGAAAACCACCTTGCAAACCATACTGAGTAACCTGCGGTGTGGTCGAGTCGGGATTCGTCATCGAGAACTGCCAGTTGCCGGAAAAGCTTGCGCTCTGCTGCGGATCGTGGGAAGAACTGCCGCCACAGGCGGAAAGCATGATTGTGCCAGCCACCAACAAAACCACCCACAGACTATTCGCGCAACCTCGCGCGTAACTTCCAAAGGAACGGGGCGAAAGAGCTTCCCGGTTCGTCCGACATAGAATTGGATTGTTAGTCAATCTCTGCATGGTGTTCCACGTCCTGGAAGTGGGATTGGCTTGAGCCACACAGGCTCTGCACCGGATGTTGGTTAGTGAACGCCAGCAGTTGGAGAAGGTGGACTTGTGAAACCCTCTCCTTATCGAAATCGTGTGGATGAGTCGAGGCGGCACTGCCGCCGGGACCGGTTCCGGTACCAACGATGGGTACGGTATAAATCGTATCGTTGCTGGGGCTGTTCACCGACAGTGTCGCGGTCAGACAGTCAGGAGCCCCGGTGCAGGTTAGCTGTGGGGAAAAGCTGATCGTCACGATACAAGACGGTGGGTTTCCTGGCCCCCCCAAAGAAAAAGGATTGTTCGTCCCCGCAAGAGTGCCGTTCGGGCCGCAATTGTCCGTCTCCGTAAAGCTGACTGTTCCGCTTTGGTCGGTTTCAGCTAGCCTCAATATCAGGCCGCCCAAGGCAGAGGAGGTAGTATTTGTCAGCGTGATAGGCTGCGTCGTCGGAGAAGAAGACACTGCTTGAGAAGCGAAAGTCAAAGCCGACGGAGTCAGCGTAATCGGCTGCTGACAAGCATTCGAACTTCCCAACGCCAGGCAGATGTTTCCGTAGTCCCCGGCGGTTTTTGTGCTGCCAGGGTCGCCCGGGCAGGGTGTCCCCGCGGCCGTTCCCACCGAATATGACGGCGCAATACCCTGCAGAATGTATCCACCCTGGGCCGAGCCGAGCGTGACCGGGCTGAGTCCCGCCGCCGGGTCTCCGATCTTCCCCAAAATTGATCCGCCAGTACCGACAATTTGCAGGACCACAGAACTGCCACTGATAGTGCCGGTAATAGCAGCAGTAGAAGTGAGGCAAGGGTAGTCGCTTAGAGTTGTCGCCGGGTTTACAAAGTTCAAACTGCCTGTAACGGGTGCGCTCGCCCCAGTACTCTCCCCTTGCGAAAGCCCCCCGGACACCAGAAAGTCTTGCTCATACAGCAGGGGAGCGGCTACGTCACTGCTATGGAAGCTTCCTTGAATCGGCCCGGTGAGGGGCGGCACCAAGGTCGCGTACCATTGTGGCAGGGGGCCGATGGAGGTGCTTTCAGAGTAGCCGCAAGTGGAGCCGTCGGGGAGCGGCCCCGCCACCGACGTATAGGTGCCGCCCATGCTCATTCTATCCAGACTTAAGGTGCCGGTGAGGGAGAAGGTGTCGGTGCCTGCGACTGCGGTAAGGGTCACGTTCTGGCCGGTGATGCTTCCGGTGACCCCCGCGGATCCAGCGTTGCACGGCCCCGTGGTGGACGTTGACGACGCCACGGAGTAGGCCGCCGTTCCGGTCGCCGTGCCGCTCGTCGTTCCGGTCGTCTGCGATAGAAATCCGCCTTGCAGGCCACCTTGGAATGCTGGATCGCTGGGATTCCCGTCCGTCTGCTGCTGCATCGTGAACTGCCAGTTGCCGGAGAGTGTTAAGGGAACGGTCGCGACGCCGGAAGAAGAACCGCCACACGCTGTGAGCGTCATGGCAGCGGCTAGTAACAGAAACAGTAGATACTTCTCGCGACCTCCGTGAGCCTGGGGTGGGAGCGGTCGGCGATTCATTCGACACGGCATCGAATACTTGGTCAATATCGGCATGTGTTACCCGTCCTAGAAACCTAGCTTCAAACCAAACTGTATGGTGCGGGGCCGGTGCGCATCCAGCGGGTGCAAGAAGGAGGCCCCGGTGACGCAATCGGCTCCGTTGCCTTTAAACCCAGCGGAATACGCTGGGCCGGCATAGCAACTGATGATGTTGTTTCCCGTGCTGCCCGGATTGTCTGGGTCATAGATCCGGAACTGAGTGTGATTGAGAACATTAAAGGCCTCGGCGCGAAACTCAAGGTCGCCGGACTCCCGGAGCTTGAAATGTTTCAGCAGCGACACGTCGAAGTTCGTGCGCCTCGGATTATTCAGGAAGTTCCGGCCCGCGTCTCCGAAGGTGAGCCCCCGTGGAGCCACGAACTGGGAAGGATTGCCGATGAGTGGCCCAAAGCTGCGGGAATTGTTGAAGGGCGCCGGCAACCCCTTCATAACGTCGGGGTATGAGGCCGCGATGCCGAGCCCGCTGGAAACCCCGGCGTTGTCCGTCAGGGAAATGCCGGTGTTGCCGGCATTGTTGATCACTGTGAACGGAGTACCCGATGCGACGAGCATTACTCCCGAAAGCTCCCAACCGTCGAGTAGCAGATTCCCCAGTGCGGAACAACAATTTGCCTGGGGCGCGGTCGCATCCTTCGGCCGTTCGTTGGCCCAATCGATGAAGCGCCGGTAATTCTTGAGCGGTAACTGATACACGTAGCTGATGTTGAGCAAATGACGTTCGTCAAAACTTGAGCTGGCGCGGTTTTCACGCAGGTCGTAAGAATTGGCCAGAACCGGGTCACTGCGATCCGAGGCATTGTCAATCGAGTGGCTATAAGAATACGAGACTCCGGTCGTGAGCCCTCCGCTGGTGTGTCGCAGCGTGAACTGAAGTGCGTGGTACGTTGAATTGGCTACATTTTGCAAGGAGAGAACTCTTCCGAGACCCGGGTACGGACGGCTCGGGAGGGAATTCACGTTCGGGATGTTTGGATTCGCGCACGCTGCTTGTAAATACATGTACGCGGGATTTTGCGGCGTCACCAGTGTCCCGCTCTGCAGCAGAAACGGGACGGTGCCGTTCCCCGGGTTACCGGTGAACGACGGGGGAGTAACGGTGCAATCCGCGATGGTCAGGGGTTCGTTCGGGCCAAAGGGATTCTCGTTTAGCGGTAATGGCTTTAGCTGGTTGAGCTGGCGCTCCACTGTCAAATGCGTTCCCCGACTTCCGACGTATGCAAAGTTGATCACCGTCGCCTTCGGAAGTTCGCGCTGAATTCCGAAACTCCACTGCTGCGCGTAGGGCCAAATTGCTTTGGTCGGAATTGAGGTTATGTCGATGGGAAAGGCGGTGCCGGCAGGGGGTGGCGAAATGCCCAGCCCATGGCCCACAAGGGTTTGACATTCGGGGTTGGCCGAATTCCCATACCCAACGTTGCCGATACACTGGTAGTTCGAGGGGAGCGATTGCGTCATGCTGAGCACGACCGGCGCGCTCGCTTCGAGCGAACCGGTATTAGCTTCGTTGCCCGTGCCGTGCTCAAAGAAAATGCCGTAGCCCCCGCGGATTGAGGTCTTTCCATCCCCTCTCGGGTCCCAAGCAAAGCCAATCCGCGGCGCAGGATTGAATAGGTGCCCTTGCATGCAACTTGACGGCGTGCCATTAAGACCGCACCGAACCAAGCCCAAAGCACGCACCACGCCATTGGGGTCGCTGGGCACCAGTTCGGTAGCCGACACAGGAGAGCCGCCATCCAGCAGCGCGCCGTAGGCCGGGTCTACAGAAAAGCGCGTTGCATTGAATTTCGAAGCTTCCCAGTTCCAGGCTTTGCGGTTCTTCTCACTATAGGTGCCAAAGAGACTAATCCTGAGACCAAGATTCACAGTAAGTCTGCTCGTTACCTTCCAGTCGTCCTGGAAATAGGGTTCGGCAATCTGGAAACGCTGGTAATAGCGGCCCTGCGCGGAATCCTGGGTAAAGCTCTGAATGAATCCCAGGTTGGCAAGGTTGGCGTCCCCAGTATTCGAGTTATATTGAATCAGGAAGTCAGCGAAAGCATTTCCTGTGCTGTGCACGAGATTGCTGAAGGTCAGCAGGCCCTGTAAGTCGCCAGAAGCCGCACCGATCGCGTTGTTGGTTTGATTGCGCTGGGAATAGACATATTGCGCCCCGAATTGTAGCGTGTGCCTGCCCACCGACTTACCAACACTATCGCTTAGAGAGTAAGTCGGATTGCTGTGGCCCCATGGCATATAGGAGGGATCCACCGCGAACCCTCTACTGCCGTATGCGGCATTGGTGCCTAGAAACTGAACCCCCGGCATCTTGCCGCCAAAACCGTTATTGAAAATGTGGCCAAGGGCGCATTCGGTAAAACCGCTTGCGGGGTCGACACTGAGCGTAGGATTGCACACCGTCGGATTCGATGGATCGATCACCAACGGTTGATCCAGGGTGGGGTCGCGCTGGAAGCGAGCGCCACCCGGCCCGTTCCGATCTGCCAACGTAATGCTGGAATTGACGTAACTCACGGCCAGATCGTTTAGCAGTGTGTTCGATATTGGTTGGGTCAGTCGCGCCACCAGGCTTGTGCCCGGCCCAAAGAATCGGTTTTGTACCGTGGGGAAGCTGTTTTGCACAATGCCCCACTGCGGCGACAGGACGGTAGTGTCCCAGGCATCGTGGATGTAGCGAAACGACAGCTTCGCCCCCTTGCTGTTCAATGCCTGATCGATGTGGAACAGCTCCTCCCGCCAGTAGGTGGAAGGGGAGACGGCGGCCACGTAACAATGGTTGGGGTCTTGCGGATCGAGGTTGCTGAGATCGGCGTTGAGATTGGGCAGGGTAAAGTTGCATCCGAAAGGAGCGTTGGGCAGGGGGATCAAATTCGAGTCCAAGATGGCCTTGGCGTTTTTATCCACGCCGGCTTGGGTGCCGCCGCCCAACAAAGCTAGAGGCTGAAGAAGTCCATTCACAGTCAAGATGGACGGGCAGTCTGGTTCCTGCGCACGCGTGAAGCCCGACCCGCCGCTCGATGGACACACGTCGCTGAAGTCGAAGGCCTGGTAAAGGCCGTCCGACGTAGTTTGAAGGTTCTGCACGATCCCCTGCGATGTCGTGACCTGACCACAGGGTGACAGGCAAAGTCCTCGCTCTTTCAACCCGGGAACTGCCTGGTTATAGGGAACCGGAGTTTTCTCCAGGCGAAATTCCTCGGAGAAGAAAAAGAACGTCTTATCCTTCTTAGTGTTGAAAACGCCCGGAATGAAAAGTGGGCCGCCGATCGTGCCCCCGAAATCCTGCCGGCGATAGAGCGGGGCCTTGCCGCCAATTGTTTGTCCCACAGTTTGCCCAGGAGCGGGCTGGGTGGTAAATACAACGTCGAAAAAATTGCGCGAGTTGAAGGCCTCGTTGCGGGCGAAGTCGTACAAGTTCCCGTGAAACTTGGCGGTTCCTGACTTGGTGGTCACCTGCACGCTTCCAGAGGCGGTTCGTCCGTACTGGGCGCCATAGTTGGAGGTCAGGACTTTCACTTCCTGGACGGCATCGAGGCTGGGATAGACCATCAGCGTACTGGAAGCGCCGTTGAGTCCAGTATTCAGCACGTCGCTGCCATCGACCTCGTAGCTGTTGTACTCGACACGGCCTCCATTCACGCTGTATTTCACGCTGCCCACCACCCCCACCTTGGCTTCGTCTTGCCCGGTCTGATTGCTTACGCCGGGCGCCAGCGCGATGAGTTGCGTGAAATTGCGACCGTTGAGTCCAATCGAAACCACTTCTTGTTGCGTGATCGTGCCGGAAACCGTGGAGCTCTGAGTCTCCACTTGTCCCAAGCCGCCGGATTCCACGTTTACTTCGGTCTTCCCACTGGCCGGCAGCAGAGATGCATCGAGCGTTAATTCGAGGCCCGCGGTCAGGTTGATCCGATCAAAAGTCGTGGGAGCGAAATTGGGGGCGGTTACTACGAGTGTGTAAGTCCCTGGCTTAAGTCCGGTAAAGGAATACACGCCCTTTTCGTTGGCCTCGGTTTCAAGTTTCTCCCCCGAGTCACTGGTCAACACCGCTTTTGCACTGGCTACGACGGCTTGGGTTTGGTCCGTCACCGTCCCGTTGATGGCGGCCTTGCCGGTTTCCGCTTTGGGCTGCTCCTGAGCGGCACTTGATGGCGGAAGCAAACATATAAACAAGGCGAGAATCAATAGCGTGAGGAGATTGATAACGCGAGTAAAACGGTACGGCGCAGACGATCTCACACTAATGGCTCCGGAAGAACAAGTCTTTGGGGTGAAAGGCAAGCGCGGATTCTAAATGCTGGGCCAGGGCCGCGAAGTTAAAAGAACGTGAATTTTGCGGGTGTTCTCCGCTGCGCTTGTAACGATTCCTTAACAAACATATCGCCGAACCTTAATATTTGTCGTGGCCGGTCAACCGCTATACTCGGGCTTCTTTTGTCCAAGATTCGAAAGCGTGTTTTCTAACCGAGGACGCCCTCGTATTCCACAGCGGAGGTTGCGGGCGTAAGAAACCCGGCGCCGGCGGGAAGGAACTTTCTCTGAGCGACCGCAAGCGACATACGCAAGAAGGTCGCGAGTTTGCAACGCTTTTACCCCTTTTACGTCAATAAATATTCACCAACTTGTCTTGTGCTCTTAACACTTTTCGGCGGACGAACAGATACACTTCATCCGAAATTCAAGTAACCTTCGCCGCCGACAGCGGCTGTGTGCAGAAGTGCAAGCTCCACGCGGTTCGAGGCCGGCGATCCCTCGCGATTCAGGTTAGGCAAGATTTTTCTAGATTGTATTTGCGTGTGGCGCAAGACCTCACGTGCAACCAAAACAACGTTCGAAACCATGCGAAAGGAATAAACTATGTCGCGAATCAAATCGATTTTCGTGGTGCTGGTTGTGGCCGCGATTGTGGGCATTGTGCCTCAGGCCTTTGCTACGAATCCTACGGTAGAAGTGGTGATCGCCGGTTCGTCAGCGTTTTGGCAGACGGCAGCACTGGCGGCCTTCAACAACGGCACCAGCCTTGTCTCCGGTGGTGGACAAACTTTCCACTGGACGAGCAAGTCCAACGCAATTGGCCTGGTCGACTCGCGTCCGCTGGCCTTGGGCGGCGCGAGCAACACCGACCTCGGTACGGTGTGGGTGGTGTGGGACAGTGCCACGCCACCTCACGTGTGGGCCATGAACAAGGTTGACTCCGTAGTCGGAGCGCGCTGCTATTTTGCCAGGCCGGCGTGCACCGTGCTCGGCACCACCAATGGCAGCACCGGCACTCTCGACGTTGCCGGCAATAAGATCAATTTGCCGAACACGGTCTGGGGTTCTAATGCGGATGTACCCCTGCCGGGGACTGCGATCACGGGTGTGATAGGTATTTTCGCAGGTGGCGAAGGCACGCTGAACCATGTCGGTGCGGGCGCCTCCGATATCCGTGCTGAAGATGCGCAGTTCGCAATGTGCCGGGTCAATTCAGCACTGGGCGCGGGCAGCGTTCTCAATACCGCCGACGGTCTCGACGGCATCGGATACAACGCAGCGAACCCAGCTGGCGCTTGCCCAACCACCAATGATCTTGCTCATCTTGTCGGAACCCCGATCGCAAGCGGCGTGCTGCCGTCAACCGGAGCCACAGCCAATGTGCTCGCTTTCAACATCATCGGTAAGGACCCGTTCACCGGCACAGCGGAACCGGCCTACAAACAGATTAACGTGGGTGGGGAACCGATGATATTCGTTGTCTCGCGTAAGAACAGCCTGAAGGGTGTGCATAATGTGACCTCCGCGGCGTTGCAACAGGTGTTCTCGGGCGCGAACTGCGACGCGAGTGCTTTGGGTGGGACTTACTCGAACGGGATCAACATCTTCCTGCGCGAGCCTCTCTCGGGCACAATGAACACCGTCGAAGCAACCGTATTCCGGCGCCCCACGGTCGATGGAGGCACTGGAAATGCCGCGATTGGCATCAGCCAGGAAACCAATGTGGGCGCCAACAATCCGCTCCAGGGGCAGGCAGGAACTTGCATCCTTAACCCTTCGGGCACGAGCGCACGGTATCGCGGAGTGGGTACCGGCGAAGTGATCGACAACGGTGTATGCGCCAGCAACAACGACAACGGCGCGAATTGTAAAGTGACGGGAACCTATCCCACGGCTCAAGACGGCATCGCCTACACGTTCTTCAGCTACGGGAACATCAGCAAGGAAGCTAACCAGGACGAATACGGCTATCTCACACTGGACGGGATTGATCCCATTTTCAGCAGTTATGGAAATCAGGTCAGCACCGGTGCTCCGCATGATCCGAGCCAACCGGCGGACGGTGCAGTCGGCGGCTCCGGAGTTTTGCCGGGCGCTGCCAACCTGCCTGGCACTTGCGAGTCTGGATCAGCCGCGTTCCCATGTTCAGAGGACTTGATGTGGGCAGCCAATCCAACCGCACAAACGACCAATCCCCCCACGGGACTGTCGTTCCCGAACCTCCGCAACGGCCAGTACCCGGCGTGGGGTGTCCTGCGCGTATTCAGCGACAGTGGAACAGGTGGTCAGTATGCCGCCCTTTCAGCAATGATCACTGCATCGAACAAGACCGCGGTGGGCTTCGTTCCTGACTACGTTCCCCTCGCGTCTGTGGCTAGCTTCTGCTCCCCGGCAGGTACTGTTCCTCCTTGCGGGGCGGGGCAACACCAGGTTCCGAAGGATCCGGGCATGCCGCTTCTGCGCTCGCACTATGTACAGAAAGACGGAGCGGGTGTCACGATCGGTTGCGCAACCGCGCATAACTCCGGAAGCACGGAGTGCGGCGGCGATATGGGTGGCCGAATCCTCTCGAGCTCGGCAACGACTCAGAAGAGCATCACTCAGAACGTCCAGGGCACGAATGGCTTCCAAGTTCGGCCGTAAAGACTCAACCGAAGCCGAGCAGTTCAACCTAGCAGAAGGGCGGGCGAGATTTAGCCCGCCCTTTTTAATCTGTTCTTAATCTCGGACCGGTAGGCTTGAGGAATCGCTTTGCGCCAAGGATGCGCGCACCGTAAAGTCGCAGAACAGTTCTTCAAGTTTGAAGCAGGGAGTTTTTCACTGCAACGCGTTGCCTTCGGATTTGACTTCGTTTGCGGAACAATTCCAATCTGGGGAAATCAACCATGTCGAAGTTCCTGTCATCCTTATTCGTGCGAACGATGGCACTGGGAATCGCGTTCGTCTCCCTGGCGCCGGCTGGCATCGGGCAATCGAAGCCGGTTCCCGTGGGTAGTTCGGCGCCCTCGGAAGCGACTCCATTCATTCAAAGTCTCTTCGATACCCGGTTTATGGATGTTACGGAGGACTGGACTACGCCCGCGTTGTCCGGCAGCCACCTGAAAGCGGTCCCGCCGATCGGCGTCGTCGATGACACCCACGCCGGCTATACCGTGGAACTCCTCCAGGTGCAGTGGCGATGGAACGATGCGCTTGATTTGTATGTGCTGAAACCGAAGGGAGTCAAGAAACCTCCGGTAATCCTGTATCTTTTCGGTTATCCGCAGGACACGGACATCTTTAAGGATCCGGATTTTCAAAACGCCGTGACCAAGGACGGTTTTGCCGCCGTGGGTTTTGTCTCGGCGCTCACCGGACATCGTTATCACGACCGGCCGATGAGGGAGTGGTTCTTGAGCGAACTGCAGGAGTCACTGGGGAAGTCGGCGCACGACGTGCAGATGGTGCTGACCTATCTGAACGCCCGCGGCGATCTCGACATGAGCCGCGTGGGCATGTTCGCGCAAGGGTCGGGCGCCAGTATCGGGATCCTCGCTTCCGCGGTCGATCCGCGCATTGGAGTGTTAGACGTGCTGGATCCGTGGGGCGATTGGCCAACCTGGATGGCAACTTCGCCCTTTGTGCCGGAGGACGAACGAGCGAATTACGTCAAATCGGAATTCTTGCAGAAGGCAGCCGCAGTCGAGCCCGTCGAGTGGCTGCCTAGAATTCAGGCGAGGAAATTTCGCTTTCAGGATGCGGTCTTTGAGGCCAAGACGCCCAAAGCCGCCAAAGAGAAGTTGCGAGCGGCGGTCCCAGCTGGTACAACTTTTGTATTCTACAAAACGGAGCCGGAGTTCAGCGCCGTGTTCCAACAAAACAGCGTGAACCTGGAATGGATGGAGCACGAATTGAGAATGCTTGCGGAGCCGGCGTTGGCAGTGAGGACTGCTGCCCTCCGCCAGCGATAAATGGGGGTTCGAGTGGTCGCACGCTGTCCGCGCCACGCCGGAACGATCAGGCATGGCCCACCAACAAAGAGTACCCTGCTCCGCGGATGGTCTTCAGGTAACCCGGGTTCTTCGGATCCCGCTCGATTTTGCGGCGAAGGCGGCGCACACATGCGTCCACGCTGCGCAATTCCACATACTGACTGCCCCAAATTGCATCCAGCAACTGCTCGCGGGTAAACACTCGCGCCTGATTCTGCACCAGATAGTGCAGGAAGCGGAACTCAAGGTAGGTGGTCACGACCTCGCCGCCCCGAACCGAAACTTTCATTGCCGTGGGATCGATCTCGATTTCTCCCGTCCTTATCGCGGGGTTGAGTGTTCCTGCCAAAGACATTAGAAACGGAGGTGAGATGTGAGGCATCCAAGCGCGCTGCTGTTGCCGCGCCATGCGACGAATGACAGCTCGCACGCGGGCTACGAGTTCGCGCCCGCTGGACGACGCCGCAATGTAGTCGTCCGCACCCGATTCCAGGGCAAGAATGCGTTCTTCCTCCGAAGGGTTCGCAGCGAGAAGAACCAGCGGCGTCCAGGCAAGTGAGTCGGCGCATCGAATGGCCCGGCACAGCGACAGTGCCGGCCCCTTCCTGGTGGCAGTTTCAATGATGACCAAAGGTGGATGGAGTCTCTCCAAATGTTGAACCACATCGGTCGCCATCGAAAGCGTTTGAATCCCGAAGCCTTGGCGTTCCAATTGGTCCAGAGCGGGTTTCCCCATACCAGGTTCGCGTTCGATAATACAAACTAGGGGGATGGGTACTCTGGCATTCGAGACTCGTTCACGATAGTTGAAGGCTCTTCTGCTTTGAGCTGCTTCCATATCCATAGGACCACCAACCGATCTTCCGTATTTGGAAATTTGTTCTTTCACTCAACTTTGTGTCTCGTCTGGCAGTTCCGCTTTCCAGGTTCCCTCGAGCCGAGTAACCGATGCCACAGCACAGAAAACTCGGGAATCACAGAAAACAAGCGCAAGGTTGTCGCATGGCAAGGGGGAGGAATGTAGCCACCTGAGGAATGTAACCAGCTAATATTGAATTAAGGTGACAGAAATGTGAACCGCGTGTTAAATTCTCAAAACATTGGAAACGAATTGTGGTGGCTAACATCAACGTGCCAGCACCGGCCACCCTTCTCTCGCTGCAGGAGTCTCTCTCTTCAGCTTCGGCCGGCATTTAGAAAATTCAACAACTCTTCGGCTCGGGTGTACTCCGGATTTGCCTTGATTGCATCTTCCAGGATCGCCGAAGCTTCCTGGTCCTTTCCTTTCGCCCGCAGGAGCAGAGAAAGTTTTAGATATTTGCCCTCGGAGGGTTGCGCCACAAGGGAACGGTCAACGGTCCCTACTGCCCGATCCACTGTGGATGGGTCGCACTGATTTGCGCCCCGAAGGTTGGTCAAGGCGTCGGCGTAAGCGTTCAACATGCTGTGGGCAAGCCCCAGATTGAGTAGAGCCGAACACCGATAGCCTCTATCGTCAGCGCTCAAGTCTTTATCATCAGTCAACTTGACCGCCGTCTCAAACTCCTGGATTCCATCCTGGAGGTGGCCTTGGGTTGCATAAAATGCGCCAAGATTTACACGGGCAGCGATGTCCTTTGAATCAAGCGTCACGGCGTTCACTAAGTGAAGCACGGCTTGCTCGGTATTGCCCCGTTGAGCATAGGCTAAAGCAAGCTTTTTTCCGCCAGAGGATTCCGGGCGCCTAAAGGCTATTTACAAACCGTTTATCTTGCGTTGGTAAAGTGCAAGAGTTTGTGGATGGTCGGGTGACAATTTACGTTGGCGATTCCGATGGCCACGCTACAGCTTCCACGATAGGTTCGCGCCATGTCCCAGTCTCCAAACCCAGCCGCGCCGCAGCAGGTGGCGCCTCTGCTTGCGTTGGCCACGAAGTTGCTCAGGGCCGGGCGACCAGCCGATGCGATCGCGCCGTTGCGCGCTGCCGCGCTGCTGCAGCCGTCCAATGCCATCATTCAGCACGATCTCGGCCTCGCCTGCCTCGAGGTCGGCCGCGTGCCGGATGCCATCGCGGCATTGCAGCGGGCTGTCGCCAGCGACCCGAGCTACGCCGATGCATATTTCCGCCTTGGAATCGCCTTGGAGAAGCTGGGCAACATCGGCGGGGCAATCGCTGCCTACGACCGCGCCACGAAGCTGCTCCCATCCTTGACCGAGGCGTGGTTCCGCGCCGGCGCCCTGGCCTACACACTGGGCTATCGCGAGAAGGCGATCGGCTGTTTCCGGCGCGCGGCTGCGACCGGAGATAGGAACAGCTTCAGCCGCCTTGGCAAGGTGCGGGCGCTGCTGATCGAGGACCGCAATCAGGAAGCCGAACAGATGCTGCGAGAGACGCTGGTCGCCGATCCAAGGAACGCCATGGCGTATGAGTTGCTCGGCAATCTGCTCTCTGAGTTCGGCCGTTTCGACGAGGCCCGTGCATGCTTCGAACGCGCGCTCGCGCTCGCGCCGCTGCTGGCGGGAAGCTACTACGATCTGGTCCGGTGCCGCCCGGTCACGAGCGATGACGACGGTCTGCTTCAAGTGATGCAAGCCGCCCTGGCCACGCCGGGACTGGAAGCGGGGCAAGGCTTGCGGCTTCACCTCGCGATTGGCAAGGCGGCGGAGGATCTTGGCGACTACGGCTTGGCCATGCACCATTTCGACGCCGCGGACGCCGTGCGCCGGAGCTCTGCGTCGTTCGACTCGGCCGCGTTCTCCACCGAGATCGACCGCCTGATTGCCCGCTGCACACCCGAATTGATCGCGCGGGCGCCCGAACTCGGCAGCCGCGATGCGACACCGGTGCTGATCATCGGCATGCCGCGGTCCGGCACAACTCTCGTCGAGCAGATCGTCTCCATGCATCCCGAGGTCGGGGCGGGCGGCGAGTTGCATTTCTGGAACCAGCGCGGGGCGGAGTGGCACCGCTCCGTCGCGGCCGGGAACGAGACGCCGTTCGTCGCCACCGAGTTCCTGGCCAAGGCGGCGGCCGACTATCTCGGCGTGCTGCGCGCGATGGCGCCGACGGCGGCGCGAGTGACCGACAAGATGCCGTTCAACTTCCTCTGGGCCGGGCTGATCCACGTGGCATTCCCGCGGGCAGTCATCATCCATTGCCGCCGCGCTGCAGTGGACACGGCGTTGTCGATTCATCAAACTCATTTCCATCCCAGCATGGCGTTTCCGACCGGAGGTCCCGAACTGGTCGCGTATTTCCGCAGCTATCAGCGGCTCATCGGCCATTGGCGGAGCGTGCTGCCGGCGGATCGCTTCCTCGAGGTCGATTACGAGAACCTGACCCGCGCGCCCGAACCAGTCATCCGGCGCATCATCGCGGCCAGCGGCCTGGCGTGGAACGACGCGTGCCTGCGCCCCGAATCGAATCCGCGGGCTGTGAAGACCCCCAGCAAGTGGCAGACCCGGCAGCCCATCTATCGCACCTCCGTCGCGCGCTGGCGACGCTACGAACCCTGGCTGGGCCCCCTCCGCGCTCTCGTCGACGATGGGTCGGAAGACGACGGGCCGGAACTGGACGCGGGTACCGCCCGATCGTGATTGGGCTGAAGCAGCCTACCTCACCGCAAAGACACGAAGACAAGTCCACGAAACAGACTCTGCTTAACCTAGAGCTGCGCGCGTCACAATCCGAGAGAAAAGGTTTAGCCCCTGATTATTAACGGAAGTTTCACCTGATCGTCACGAAGCCATCACAGTCGCCTGTTAATGTTCGCGTTCACGATGTGCAGGGGGCGCTGGTTGTATATCCGCCTCGATGTCGCACGGCCGATCCCGGTTGCGTGATGAAAACAAATCCAAGGAGGAAAACGGTACATGTCTCGAAAAAATAAATCTCGAAACAAGTCTCGGATGAACGGTCTGTGTCCGATCACCGGCCTGCTGGCGGCGGGGCTGAGTTTGTCGACGCTCGCTGCTGGTCAGTCCAAGGAGTACCCGACGTACGTCACTGGCCCGCAGCCGAATGGCTCGTGGGTCGTCAGCAGTGGCCAGGTCATCAACCCAGCCGGCATCCAAGTCGACCTCGGCATCCGGGTCCGCGCCAAGGCCATCGCGCTGAATCCCAATCTCAAGAGTCACACCGCCGCCGTCCTGACCATGGGCGCGACGCAGGCCGTTGAGGTGTTCGACACCAACACCGGCGTTGTCCTGCAGAACTACCTCACGCTCGGACAGGATTCGAGCGGCAGCTATAGCGGCATCACTTATTCGGCGGACGGCAACTCCCTGGTGTTCAGCCAGGACAGCAGCCACGTCACCATCGCCAAGGTCTCTGCAGAGGGCTTGCTGGAAGACGACGCCCAGATTAGCGTGCCGCCGAATAATTCCTTCATCACCTGCTTTCCGAACAGCCCTCCGGCTGCTTATGCCAACCCCTGCGGCTCGTTCTATAGTCCGAGCACTTCTTATCCCGGCGGCGTCGCGATCTCCAAGGATGGCAGCAGCGCCTATGCCCTGCTGAACCAGAACAATACGCTCGCCAAAATCAATCTTACAGCGAAGCCGCCGAAGCTAAGTGAGCAGATCCGCGTCGGCAACGCGCCACACAGCATCGTGATCAACGGCAACGGCACGACCGCCTACGTCAGCAACGAGGGTGGCCGGGCCGCTACCGAGGAAGACTTCCAGATCAACTCCGCCGGCACTGAAATCGTCGCCGACCCGGTGGTTGGCGCCGCGATCACCGGTACCGTCTCTGTGGTTGATCTGGCCTCGATGACGGTCACCGCTACCATCTCGACCGGTCTGCACCCGACCGGGATGGCGTTCTACGGACCGTCCCTGTTGGTCGCCAATACCTATAGCGACTCCATCTCAATTATCGACACGGCCACCAACCGGGTGGCGCGGACGATCAGCCTTGGGCTGCCGATCCGAGTGCCCGGCGCAGGCCACCCGGCCTACGGCGCTGCTCCGAACTCGATCGCCGTCGATGCCAAGACAGGCGTTGCCTACGTCGCGCTTTACAATGCCAACGCGATCGGGGTGGTCAACCTCAGCAACGGCGCGACGAATCCCGTCATGGGCATGATCCCGGTAGCCTATGCGCCGAGTTCGGTCGTATTCGACCAGGCCGCTAACACGCTCATCGTTGCCAACGACAAAGGCATCGGCACGCGGTATTCGTTCGAGACCGACCACGGCGTCACCGGCTACAACACCCACCAGGACAATGGCACCGTCAGCATCGTCCCCCTGCCGGACAGCGCGACCTTGGCGACGATGACGGAGCAGGTTTTCGTGAACAACCACTGGGATCTGGCGCAAAATATCGCGTCGGCCTCCGGTGGCAGCCCGGATGCCAAGCCGGTCGCAATCCCGGCCAAGATTGGCTCTCCGTCGCTGATCAAGCACGTGTTCCTGATCATCCGTGAAAACCGCACCTATGATCAGATGCTGGGCGACGTGGCCGCCGGCGATGGCGACCCCTCCCTGGCAGTGTTCGGCGGCAAGGACTCGCCGAACGTGCACGCGCTGGTGAAGCGCTTCCCTCTCTTCGACAATTTCTACGACCCGAGCCGCCAGTCGGCTGACGGTCACCAGTGGATCACCGAGGGCATGGCGCCCTACGCCGACGACATCCAGTCGCCTGACTGGGTCCGCAGCTATCCAGGCGGGAACGCCGGCGATGCGCTCGCCTATCAGAAAAAGGGCTTCCTGTTCTCGGAAGCCGCCGCCGCCGGTCTTCCGGTGAAGATCTACGGCGAATACGTCGAGAACGATACCTTCAAACAGCCGAACGGGTCGACCAGCGAGCCGAGTTGGAGCGAGTTCTACGCCGACGCGAAGAACTTCGAAGCTGGAAAAGAGAAGACGCTGTATTACCAGAACACGGTCCAGGCACAGTCCTCTCTCCCGGCCGTGTATCAACACCTGATCACGAACTTCCCGCAGTTCGATCTGGGCATCCCCGACCAGTTCCGCGTGGATGTGTGGGTGCAGGACTTCAAGATGGACGTCGCGGCCGGTACGGTGCCCACGTTGAGCATCCTGTGGGTAATGTGCGACCACACCGGCGGCCCGCCAACCCCGGACGCCGAACAGGCCGATAACGACTTGGCCGTTGGGCGCATCATCGACTACATCACCCACAGCAACGTGTGGTCCACGTCGGCGATCTTTGTTGAGGAAGACGACGCGCAGAACGGCGTCGACCACGTCGACGGTCATCGCAGCCCAGGCTATATCGTCAGCCCATACGCCGTGCAGCACGGACCCACCGACCACACCTACTACACGCAGGTCAACATGACTCGGACGATCGAGCAAATCCTCGGTCTGCCGCCCATGAACCAGTTCGACCTCGTGGCGTCGCCGATGAGGACGGCTTTCGTCAAGGGGACGCCGCCCGCGGACAACTTCAAGCCGTGGACGCACGTGCCGAACCAGGTCCCGCTGGACGAGGGCGTTACAGCGAGCGCAGACAAACCAATGGGCGGCGCTAGGGTCAAGGCCCTGAGGACGGCTTGGCTCCAGAAGAAGGCGGAGATCTTCGCCGGCAAACTGACCAAGCCCGACTCCGAAGACCCGGACACCGTCAACCACCTGAACTGGTACCTGTCCACCGGGTTCACGCGGCCCTATCCCGGCGAGAGCACAGTTCGCCCGCCGAGCGACTTCAACAACCCGGCACCCACCACCGCTGACCTGGACGACTAAAACACGTTCCGGCTGCAACGGCCCTCTCCCCGATCACCGGGGAGAGGGTTCCTCACAGACACCAACTCCTTCAACCCACGGGATGAAGGTCAGTCCCAGTTGATACTCGCGCTTTGGCCGGGCTGGCTTCCCAAAGCTGGCCCGAGTCAAGGCTTAGGGGATTCCAATATCCCTCATCTAAGCTGGCAAATAACGCGGCAGGGAACCGCAACTTGCGTACAGCCCGCGTAGGTCACGCAGGCTCGGAGTTCGGCAGTGGAAATCGTTGGAGGAACCACGTTGAGGCAATCCGTCATTCGATTCAGCGGGAAGATGACAGTGGCCAATCGTCTGGCTGTGTGCACCGTTTTGGGGATATTGGCGAGCTGCGTAATGCTGGCCGCTCAGAATGTGGTTTTGACGGGCGCGCTCGGCGGAAGGGTCACGGACCCGAGCGGAGCGGTAGTACGGGGAGCGTCGGTGGTCGTGCAGAGTCTTGCGACCGGCGTGCAGCAATTTGCCGAGACAAACCACTCCGGGCTCTACCGACTTCCGGTGGTCATGCCGGGCACCTATTCGATCACCGCAAGTGGCAAAGGTTTTCGTGATGTTCAGGTCCTGGTGCGGGTGCTGGTCGGAAATACCACGTCGCAGGATATCAAGCTGCAGGTCGGATCCAGCCAGGACACGGTTAAGGTAATCGGCACCACGCCGCTTCTGCGACCGGAGGAATCCTCCGCCACCACCGTGTTGGAGCGGTCTCTTATCGAGGAATTGCCGCTCAACGGACGAAAATACACCGACTTTACTACCCTGTCGCCGAATACCAGCTACGACGGCGACACCGATACGGTAAGCATCGCCGGACAACAGGGCGCAGAGGATTCGGGATACGCCAACGGAAATGGCTCGAACGCCTTCACCGTGGACGGATCCAATGCGACCAACAACTTCTTCGCCGACATTATCGGCCGTTACCGCATTCCGTACCTGTATGGCGAGGACGCAGTCGAGGAGTTCCAAGTTTCGGCCAGTCCCTACTCGGCGGTCTATGGCGGCGGAGCGGCATTCGTCAATACTGTGACCCGCTCAGGAGGCAACGCGTTCCACGGCAGTGCGTTCTACTACAACCGCAACTCCGCGACTGGGGCCAACGACGCCCTCGACAAGGCCGACGGCTATCCGAAGCCAGAAGATGCTTTGCAGCAATTCGGCGCCGGGCTGGGCGGACCTATCCTGCGAAACCGCTTATGGTTCTTCGTGGATTATGAGCAGCAACTGCGGAACAATCCGATTTCCGTCATCAACTCAGCCCTGGCGACGAACCCGTCGAACCTAGTTTCTTTCTTGAGTACTTACTTTGACATTCCGACTGGGACGACGTTGCCTCCGCCAAACGGGCCGTTGCCAGTACCGGGCAGCGACAGCACGGCCGACCCCACCAATCCCGTATACCTCCAGCAGGTGTCGAACACTGTGAACGCGCTCGACTCCAATCTCGGCAGCCAGGCAAGGAAACGCAACGATTTGGTGGTTACGCCGCGGCTCGATTATCAGGCCAGTCCCCGCGACGGCTTGTTCCTCAGCTTCAATGTAAACCGCTTCAACTCGCCCGGAGGCGTCATCACCGACCCTACGACGGGCAACTATGGGACGCAAACCCTGGCTAACGCCACTGTGCACACCTTCCAGGCCACCCTGGGCTGGACGCACACGTTCTCCTCCCGCCTGCTCAACGAATTTCACGCCGGCACTTCGCAAGACAACGAGATCTCGACCCCCACCGGCCTGGCTCCAAACATCCCCACCTTGATTCTGGACAGTCCAGCCTCTTTCGTTCTAGGCAACGCTCCTTTTTCGATTGGAAGGGTGTTCGAAAGGCAGTACTCTCTGGCCGACCGGGTCGATTACGTAATCGGCAAACACACGCTGCAATTCGGTTTCGATATGAACCGCGCCTGGGATGCGGACAACAATGATGGCGGCGCGGACCCAAACGCTGCGGTCCAGTTCGGGTCGCCCCTTGGCAGTTATGAATTTTCCAACCTCGAAGCGTTCGCTCTCGGTGAGTACAACATCTTCAGCCAGACAGCGGGCAACCCTACATTCTCTTTTCATGTGCCGTACTACGGATTCTACGTGCAGGACTCGTTCCGCGTTTTGCCGAAGTTGACGCTCGAAATGGGCTTGCGCGAGGACTTCCAGGTGTACCCGCAGCCGGTAAGAAATCCGGCGTTCCCGCCCACCGGGCAGTATCCGAACCAGTACCTGCGCCTCGCGCCGCGCTTCGGACTTGCTTGGCAACCTGAGTCGAAGACGATAGTGCGTGGCGGATTCGGGCAGTTCTACACCAACATGAACGGCCTGAATTACCGCAACGCAGTGGCCTCGAACGGCCTGCCGTCACAGCAGTCTTCGGCTAGTGTCAGCTACGGCGCCGGGGCCCCAAACCAGCAGACGCCAACGTTCCCGAATATCCTCCCCGCTAATTCCCCCCTGTTCGCGGCTTCTCCCGACATTTCCCTGGTTTCTCCGCAGTTTCACGTGCCTTACATCCTGCAGGCGAGCTTGCAGATTCAGCGCGAGATTTTCGAGAACACAACGCTAACCATCGGCACCATGTGGAATCACGGTGTGCATCTGTTTTCGGGCAGCGCCTACGACTTGAATCTGCAACCCTTGCAAGGCACAACGACCTACACCGTCTGTCCTCCCGGCACGACGACCGCGCCCTGCACAGGACGGACGATCACCCTACCGAACATGGACAACGGACTGCTCACCGAAGGCCGCACCAACCCCAGCTTCAACGGGATCAACGAACTGATCAGCCCCGCGCAAAACCACTACAACTCTTTGTTCGTGCAGTTGCAGCGCCGCATGTCGCAAGGTGTTTCGCTGCAATTTTCGTACACGTTTGCCAAGAGCATCATGCTCGATGGAATGGATTTCAACAATCAGTTCGACTTCAGCAATACCCATGCTCCCTCGCTGCTCGACCAGCGGCACAACATTAGTTTTGCCGCGGTCTATCGGCCCGGCATGGAACGGCTGACTACTTCCGATGCGGGCCGGAAGCTGCTCTCCGGCTGGACTCTGAGCAGCGTCATGCAGTTCTCCTCGGGCCGTCCCTACGCGGCGTTGTTGAGCCCTGCCTGCACCAGTCCTGCTCCCCTGTCCTTTAACACATGCAAGGGCATCGTCGCCAACGGCGTTCTGACGGGCAATGACAACCTAAATGACAGCGCTTTTAATCAGGCTACGGCGAATACCGCCGCAGGCATCAATGGCGCTGGCCCCACGCCCGGCATCGGTCTGAACTCTTTCTATGGCCCCTGGCTGCAGAGGATTGACGTTGGGCTGGCGCGAAGTTTTGAAGTCCAGGAAGGCAAGGAACTGGAATTTCAGGTGCAGGCGTTCAATTTGTTCAACCACGCCAACTACTACGTGCAGAACGGCAACGGCATCAATCAACTGCAATACAACCCCATTGGGAGCAACTGCGGCGATGGAGCATCGCTCAACCAGATCTGCTATCTGGTGCCAAATTCGGGCCCGGGCAATTTCGGGAGCTTGCAGGAGATCAGCCCTAACGGCCTTCCGCGCGTTTTGCAGTTTTCCGCACGATTCACGTTCTAGGGGCACGTGAATCTCCCGAAGACTTTAGCCAGAGGAACGATGGGGGTCAAGCTGTGCTTCGAGCACGTCGATAACTTGGGAGCGTACAGCATCCCGTCGGAGACCGGCCTTCTCATCCCATCTGTTTACGACAGTGATTACGACAGTGAATCGTGGAAGTTCGCCTGTTCGTCTTCCAGTTGGGACCGCAACAATTCCAACATGAACAGATGATTGGGATGTGGGCGACTCCACGGCATTGCGGCCAAGAGGATGATGAGCACCGCGAGCAGCGCCAATGGAACCGCGAGGGACACGTCTGCCTCTCTCCGATACAATTACGCCCCAAGTGTTACGGGACGATTAAATTGCCGTTCCTGATTTGGGGACTCGGAGCACGCTATGACTGCCGGTTCTAGCCCGCGGAGGTAAAGCACTACGGATACAGGTGGAGAGTCTATAATTGCTGGTTAAACAATCTTTTCCTTTCGTTCCTACCTAAACGAAACGCAGGTCAGCGAAAAAAACACAGGTATTCATATGAATCAGCAACAAGTCAGACTTTGCACGAGATTAAAAAGATTGGGTTTCACACCAGGGAACCAGATGAAGATGTACGGGTTGCAGTTTGAAGTCGTCAGCGAGCCAATCGTGATGGGGGATGACCTGGTTTTTGTGGACGTTACCGAGACGAGGTCGGGTCGCCCGAGACGCGTCCGCATTCCACTACCGATAACGAATATGGCAAGACAGACCGCAGCGTAGCCTGAATAATCGATAATCGAGTTTCGGCAGAACGT
>OCZT010001058.1_pt1 | contig 28278 bp, 27 predicted proteins | sample 1539031 | NCBI WGS metagenome assembly OCZT01 (sample SAMEA3539308, study PRJEB22396) | soil metagenome | biome: tundra; feature: field; material: soil | place: USA | collected 2010-05 | depth 0.15 m | reverse complement strand
AAAGTAACTGCTTTTTTCCGGAAATTTCAAACTTAATTTTTCATAAATATCCATTGCCCTTGAGTAATACCCTTGATTTATATAAATTTTTGCAAGTGTTTCGGTTACCAGACCGCCGGCCTCTTCGACATATGGTTTAGAAATATCATCATCTGGAACGTACGATTTATCCTTTTGGGGCTCAATCCTGGGGTTGGCAAAAATGAATTTATCTATAAGCTCAGACTCCAACAGCTTTTTTGAATTTTTCTGCAACTGATCCTGGTCTTCCAGGCTTATTTCTTCCTCGGCCAATAAGCTTATGCTATCTTCGTCAAGATCAAGTTCCAAAAGATCAGAACGCTCTGGAAACGCGAAGCCTGGATCCATAAAGAACACCTTATCGTCAGAAGGTGAGATATCTTCATCGGGAAGAAATATAACTCCTTCTGATTCAATATTATCAGGCTCAGTGGCAATCATTGTTGAATGGTCGGGATTCTGACCATGAGCATCCTGTTTTTCAATGAATTTAGTTTCATCGAAATCTTTTTCAATTTCATCTATCAAATACTCACTGTTTTTTGCCGATTCAATAACTGTCTGATGAGTATCTGAAACAATTTCTTTTTTTAAATCGCTATCCTGTTTGATATCGATCTTATCAGTATCAGAAGTATTCTTTGTTTTAAGAAGCCAGTATAACACTTCACGGTCGCCAACATGAATTGCTGAATTCCGCAACTGATTCTCGAATTTAACATCTGCATTACTGTATAAACCCTTCAATAACAGTAAATGGGCACTCTGGAAATAAGGAAAAATATCAATCAGCTCATAAACTTCCCCGATCATCTGCCTGCTAACAGGGACAGTATCCTCAATCATGTTTAAAAAGTCATTCCTGTTCATGAAGGTTACCAGTTAACAAAGGCCTGATTGAAAATATCTTCAACAAGTATTTCAACAATCTGATCCGATAGATCTTTTTCAACAGCGCTTAGGTCGAGATTGCTGTTGTAATCCTTATATCCTGAAAAAGTTTGTTCGAAATTCAGGCTAGGATCAATAGCATTTGTGAATTTAACTTTTATTGTAATTGAAAACCTGTTCGTCGCAGCCAGTGCGTCTGCACCTACAGTAAGTGGTTTGGTATTATAATCAGTTATTTCTCCTTCGAAATTTACATCACCAATCGCGTTTATATACTTAAGACTCGTCTGACCCTTGCATTTATCTATAAGAGCATCTGTTATATTCTGGCTGAGTCCGGGTTGAACAATAGGAGCCCTGTTCTGAAAATATTGTACACTGAACGTTTTTGCCAGAGGGGATATACTAGCTCCTGAAAATGAATATGTTACTTTACATCCGTAAAAAAATACCATTACTAAAATCAATATCCAAACTGAAAGCCCGGACGTAGTAAGTCTGACAATATTTTTACGATTCAATTCCATATTCTTTTATCTTTCTGTAAAGGGTCCGTTCTGAAATCCCAAGTTCGCCAGCCGCCATTTTCCTTTTCCCGTTGTACTTTTCAAGAGCTTTTTTTATCATCTCCACTTCCTTATCGGCAAGTGAAAGTGATTCTTCAATTATCTCTTCTGTATCCTGTATATTGTTTACGGACTTATGCGGTGTGAAATCAACTGATGGAGTTTCAGTTTCATTATTAGTAGTGGTCTCTTCCTTCGCCTCTCTGAACAGATTCTTGATAGCTCTCGAGTTTGTCTCCTGGAAAGCAACATCAATATCACCACGCCTTATAAGATCAAAAACAAGTTTCTTAAGGTCATTCATATCACTTTTCATATCGAAAAGTATTTTATACAGTATCTCCCTTTCGGAAGAAAATGACTTGTCTTCATCTTTTTTTATAATAGCCGGGAGCTTAACGCCGCCATAGTCAGGCAGATAATTGCGAAGGTTTATTGCTACAATCTCCCTTTCATTCTCAATAATTGAAATTTGTTCTGTTATATTCTTAAGCTGCCTTACATTTCCCGGCCAGGAATAGTTAAGAAGTATGTTTTTAGCCTCTGAATCAAGTCTGATTGCGGGCATCCTGTACTTTTCTGCAAAATCAACTGCGAACTTTCTGAAAAGCAGAAAAATATCCTCGCCCCTGTCTCTTAAAGCAGGTACCTTTATAGGGACAGTATTTAGCCTGTAAAAAAGATCCTCTCTGAATTTACCGCTGTCAATGGCTATTGGGACTTCAACATTACTTGCCGCAATAACCCTGACGTTTGTCTTCTGAACCTTCGATGAGCCGACGCGTATGAATTCACCTGTTTCCAGTACTCTGAGCAGTCGAACCTGTGTTGACAATGGTAATTCAGCCACTTCATCCAGAAAAATTGTTCCACCGTCTGCAACTTCAAAATAACCTTTCCTGCTGTCAGATGCCCCGGTAAAAGAACCTTTTTCGTGTCCAAAAAGCTCAGAATCAATGGTCCCTTCGGGAATTGCTCCGCAATTAACTGCTATATATTGCCCATGTTTCCTGGTGCTATAACTATGAATTACCTGCGGAAAAATCTCTTTCCCTGTCCCGCTCTCTCCGGTAATAAGCACTGAAAGATCAGTTGGTGCCACCTGAACAGCAATGTCGATAGCTCTGTTAAGACCTTCAAAGTTGCCAATAATGCCAAACCTTTGTTTAATATTTTGCAAATCTTTCATTTCCGGTTTTACAATGGTGCGAATTTAAGATTTTTTTAAAACATTGGGAAATGCATTTTTTGTAAATTCGCAACATGAAAAAAGACCCGCTTCCCCAATTTGCCGGAATTATACCAGCCCGATACGCATCTGCCCGGTTTCCGGGCAAGCCTCTGGTCCTTATCGGGAACAAGCCAATGATACAAAGAGTCTATGAACAGGCCAGGAAGACTCTTGATATTGTTTGGGTTGCTACGGATGATAAGAGAATTTTCGATGCAGTAACAGATTTTGGGGGGAAAGCAATTATGACCTCTCCCAATCACCTTAGCGGGACAGATCGCTGTGCAGAAGCTGTTACAAAGATTAATAATGAAACGGGCAAAAAAATCGATATTATTATAAATATCCAGGGAGATGAGCCATTTATCAATCCTGAGCAGATCAAACTTGTGATGAATTGTTTCTCAGACAAAACTGTTGAGTTAGCAACACTGGTAAGAAAAGTTGAACCGGGAGAAGATGTCTTCAACCCAAATCAGCCAAAGGTCATATTAAACACAAAGAGAGATGCGATTTATTTCAGCCGGGCTGCAATTCCATATATAAGGGACACAGAAAAAACTGAATGGTCGAAGAACCATGTTTTTTATAAACATATCGGACTCTATGCCTACAGGAGTGAAACTCTGAAAAAGATAACTTCATTGGCACGCAGCCCACTTGAAATTTCCGAGTCACTTGAACAGAACAGATGGATTGAAAATGGGTACAGGATCAGAACAGCAGTAACAACATGGGAAAGTATAAGTATCGATACTCCCGACGATCTGGAGAAAGCAAAACTGTTATTTGAGCACTTTCTTTAAAATATTACTAACTTTAGCACAATATTTGATAGAGATAATCAAAATATAATGCATGAAGAAAAGTTTACTCCTTATCTTCTTATTGATTTTCACGTTAACCCTTCATGGTCAGAAGGATACTATCAATGTTATAGGGTCTCTTGCTCAAAAGAATTTTTCAGGAGAAGCTAACAATGCAAGTATAAGTATATATCCAATACCCGTGAGGGATAACAGTTTTACCATTAAAACCGACAGAGATGTCTCATTTATAAAGATTACCAACATCATTGGTCAGGACATTTTCAGACTCCATTATAATGACCCTCAGCAATTAATAAAGATCACACTCGAAAATCCCAAAAGAGGAATGTATCTGGTCACAATAATTTTCAGTGACGGAATCAGAGTTGTGAAAAAAATCATGGTTGAACAATCTGAATAAAATCAAAATAATTAAATTTTGTTTTTTGTTAGAATTTTTGGGGGAATTACTCCGCAATATATAACGTTTATCAGATTTTCTTATTCAATATTTAGTAAACAATCTTCTTAAATGATTGTTTAATTCATATTGTATTAATGAAGTGTACAATTAATTAATTAAGATATTTATGGAAGACGGGGTAAATGTATTTTCGATTAAAGATCTCGAAAATTTCTCGGGTATTAAAGCGCATACTATAAGGATCTGGGAGAAGCGGTATAAGATACTTGAACCCAACAGAACAGACTCAAATATAAGAACATACAGTGAAACAGAGCTTAAAAAAATCCTTAATGTTGCTTACCTTAACAGGAATGGATTGAAAATATCCAAAATTGCCAAGCTTGAAGAGGATGAACTTACCCAGCAGGTAATGACATTCAGTAGTAAACATGATGATCTGGATCAGAATTTTCAACCTGGAAAAATTCTTATGTCGGCTATCAGGTTTAATGAAATATTATTTAAGGAGGCTCTCTCTCCTTTCATTAAACACCAGGGCATAGAAAATGCTTATTCCCATTATCTTTATCCTCTTCTTGAAAAAGCCAGAATCCTCTGGCAGACAGGAAGTCTCTCAAGAGCCCAGGAACAATTCGTCAGGAATACTATCAAACAGATCATTATTATTGAAGATAACCTGCTTAAGCCTGTGACAAGTAAGTCAAAACAAGTTGTGGCCATGATTAATACATCTGATAATCTTACAGATAATAATTTCCTCTTTTATAAATATGCACTGAAGAAACGCGGATTTGATGTGATTTTTACAGGCGGTATTCTGCCTGCATCTGAAGTGATAGAGATACATAAAACAAAACCTTTTGATTACCTTGTCGTAAACTCAAGTGCATTTGATTTTGCCGAAAAGAAAATAGGATATTTCAACAGTATCGGAAAATCCCTGATGATAAAAAAGATTATTCTGACTGATTCTCCCGAAGAGTTTGCAATTAAAAAATCTTACGATAAGTTGGTAATAACCAGGGACCCGCTCAGTTTTATTAAAGCTATCGAGTCGCTTTCCTAATTTATCATTTTTGGAATGAGGCAAAGAACATTAAATCAACAGCCTCATATTTAATCTATTACATTTTTCCCATTTTGAGAAAATAATCCTCTTCTCTGGAAAGGTCGATTGTAGGTACTTTGGCTTTTAAATCAGAAATCTGTTTCAAGATACGTTCAGCAAAGTACTTTTTTTTAAGACCTGATTCAGTATTAAAACGATGGTTTAAGGCTTTGGTTATTTTAACAACCTCTCTCCACGTATTTATTGTTTTATTGTTAAGGTAACATCCTGCAAATGCTTCCCAAATATAATTTACCGCAGAAACTGAAGGATGTAGCATATCGTCATTATAGAACCTGTAATCTCGCAGATCATCCATAACAAGTTCATAAGCAGGGAAATAGTGAGGAGTAGTTTTGTGTTTAAGTAACTCATCAACTGCCACAAAAAGAACCGATTTACTTACCTGGTTGCCATGAGCCCCATCTTTCCAGTGCCTGACAGGACTTATTGTAAAAACAACCTGTAATTGCGGGTAGAGCAAATGCAGTCTGTTTAGCTGTTCTGTCCACAAATCCACTATCTCATTAACGGTGAGTAGTTTAGATTCAAACTGACTGGTGGGTATTTTATGACAGTTTGATACAATAAGACCTGTTGCCTTATATTTATAAACCCGTGCTGTTCCAAATGTTACGAATAAAAACCTGGCATGCTTTAAAAAACCGAGAGCTTCTTTTGATCTTCCGTTTATCTTTTCGAGTACCATTGAAGGATCTTCAGAAGAAAAATCAGTATAATGATAGAAACTAAGCCATGTACCATCATAAAAATGAAGATCTTCTGGCAAAAACTCCTTTCCGCCTGTTATGGTATCAAGGGTATTGCAAACCGATACCGGATTGAAAACAGCTCCGGCAGGATTAATCAAAACCGGCATATGACCCATTTCCAACTGAGAACCAATTGAGGATGCAAAGCAGGAGCCAATAAACAACACCGGATCATTGTAGGTGATCTTATTCTTAGAGGGATCAATAGTAAATGTAGTTCTCAGTTCCATATTGCAATTGCGGAATTTGGATTACAGATTTGGATCCGGCTATAGAAACTCAATCAGAAATCAACAATCTGTAATCCGAATTGATAACCCTAACTCTTAATCCAGTCTATAATATATTTAAATACTTCATCTTTGAATGGCTCATTGTGTAATTCATGATAACCGCCATCCCATATTTTCAATTTAACCATGTTCGTTTTTCCTGCAAACTCCCGGCTTCCCTCCGGGGAAGTAATCATATCATCACTCCCATGGAGTATGAGAACCGGAATTTTGAGGTCGGAAGCATGAGTAAGTGAATACTTTGCGGCTGTCAACGCCCCATCAAAAAGCCTCACTGAGACTTTGTCATGAACCAGAGGGTCTGTCTTATATCTCTCAACAACAATTTTATCATGAGAGATGTGATTTATGTTAAGGCCCGATGGTTGAATAAGTCCGGGAATCAGTTTTTTCATCACTGAAACTAAAAAGAGTTTAATCTTTGAAGGATCGAATGCCAGACGAAGAAACGGGGAGGTAACTATTGCACCCTTTACTTTCGGGTTTTTACGTAAAAGATAATCTAGAACTATTCCTCCGCCCAGGCTGTGTCCATAGATATAAACCGGGCACCCGGGGAAAGTCTGGTTACAACTTTTAATCATGATATCTATCATTTCATCAATCAGGGCAAAACTTATTACATCGCCTCGTGTTCCGTCAGAACTGCCATGACCCGGCAAATCAACACCGGTAAAACCTATCCCCTCTTTATTAAACAGAGCAGCCCATTGATCATAGCGATGAATGTGTTCCCCAATACCATGTACAAAGATTATTACAGCTTTCATGTTTTCGCCGGGGCTTTGAATCATCCCGCGTAAAACCTGTCCGTTATTAAGCCTGATATTAAAATCCATACCATTTTTCTTTAAAATTACGAAACCTGATTAAATATCCTGTATATGTTCAGGGTAGATTTTTAATTTATCCTTAATCAAACCTTAACCAATTCTTAATCTCTTCTCTTTTAGCAAGGTTTAAATTTGTTGAAAGTTAGTTTATACGCTTTAACAACAGTTTATCACAAAAAGCAAATTTATTTAAAACAGGTAAAAATTTTAATATTTCAATTTAGATAATATTTAGACTGCATTAAGAAATTCGACTTTAATTAACAGAATATCATAATTATACAAATGAACACTAATTATAACAAGCGCAGAATATAACGATTTTAAGATATTAAGATTTGCATATCTTTATTTTTCTGTATATATTTGTTTCAACAATAAAAACATAAGAGTTATGACACAGAACGAATTTAACAGCAGCCTGATAGAAATGAAGACAAATCTTCAAAGATTTGCAATGAGTCTTACCTCCGATCGTGACAGCGCTCTGGATCTTGTACAGGATACTTACCTTAAGGCTATTACTTATAAAGAAAAATTTGTCGATTACACAAACCTTAAGGCCTGGATATTTACTATTATGAAAAACACTTTCATCAATAATTACAGAAGAAATGTGAAACAGAATACCATTATTGATGGGACACAGGATCTCTATTATATTAACCAGCCACACGACAAAGGATTTATTTCACCTGAATCGAAATATGCTGAAGGTGAAATTGAAAATGCAATTGATTCTTTAAGTGATGAATTCAGAATTCCATTCAGGATGCATATCGAAGGGTACAAATATAAAGAGATTGCTGACGAACTCGGGTTAAAAATAGGCACTGTGAAAAGCAGAATCTTCTTCACTCGTCAGAAATTAATGTTGATGTTAAAGGATTATTCAAAATAGGTAATTAGTTAGGTTAGTTAGGTTAGTAAGTTAGGGTTGAAAAAGGACTGAGCGATCAGCCCTTTTTTATTATCCTTACAATCACCCCGGTTAGTACAAATGCAAGAAAGATACCTGAAACAATCCATGCCCATGTATTTGGTGTTTTTGATTCAGCCCACATTTCGTAGGGTTCAGTCATAAAAAAGTCTGACTTTACAGGCCAGAGCAAAACATGGCTGCTGTCTATAAACCCATTAGTGCCAATGAGTTTTCCCGTCATCACTATCCTGACAGAATAATCTTTGAAATCCACAAGAAAGCATTTAGTAACAGATCCGAGCGCTGAATCTGCTTCTGTCTTAAATTTTACAGCATTTTCTTCACCAATAAGTTCTTTCAGGATAATTCCGTTTTGCCATAAACTATCGAATTTAGCATTGTTTGATTCAACAACCTGAATAAATTCATCTTCTCTGGCTTTTAAAGATTCTCGTGTCATGTCTTTACCTGCTCTCCCCGCAATAAGATCAGAAAATTTCCCAATCCACTCTGAAACAATATTTTTTGTGGACCAGAGATCAGTTTTATGTTTGATTGAATCCGCAAGAGCCCTGAATTTAAGACTATCCGGGCCTGTTTCTTTATCGTGTTTCAGGCTTTCAGGAGAATAAAAATAGAGGAGTTCTTCACTATTAAGGAAATCTTTGACAGGATATCCATAAGACAATTGTTTGTCTATTATTTCAGAGAAGCGGAATTCTGTATTAAACCATTTGAACCTTTTACTAAATCGGGCTTGTCTTCGAACGTTTTTGTTAGCACTGGAGTCTTTTTTATATGCCTGGTTTAACTCATCAACATTTTTAAATTGTTTCACTGCTGTTCTAATCCAGATCGAATCTTTCTTTTTGTCAATATCGACTGAGTCTTTGACAGTCCATGTACTGTCAAGCGGTACCTGAATTTCAGAAATCTTAAATCTTTTATTAACGTCGGCTTCATTACTTTTCATTTCAAGCTTCCGTGTAACAGATCCATCGGGATGAACATAATCGGTTACCACTGTTTCAGGTTCATTACATGAAACAATCAACATTAGAATCAATGCCAAAACCAGTTTAATTGATTTTCTTTCCATGGCTTCAAAGATTAATTTTGGAGTGATTATTTTCGATTAACTTCTTTTCAATCATCTCTTTCAATTCAGGATCCTCCTCTATCAGGTTTTCTAGATCCTTATATTTCAATTGCAACTCGTTTACAGACTCAATAAGCTCCTTCATCTGCCTTTCTGAAATAGTTATATTCTTTGAAGGGAGTCTCCAGCCAGAGTTCCTGTATAGCATAAGCATTTTTTCAATTCCATATGCAGGTACGGATCCACTTTCTTTCTCAGTAATAATTGTCTGTCTGCTCAGATAATCTATCCTCTTAAGAATGATAGACTGCTGATATACAAAAACCAGAACCAGAGCAATTGAGGCAGCGATAAGGCTTCTTCTAACCCATTGTATATATACCCAACCGAACAGAAAATCAACCAAATCAGAAAGAAACAATCTGGAATGATTAACTCTTGATATTCTTTTAATAACCTCTCTTTCAATCCCATCAGTTGAATCTAAATCTGGTTTTGATTCCCTGAGAAGATCCAGAACTTTTTTATATTTTTCGTTTTCTGGTTTCATACCTATAAATATTTTTCAACCTTTTCGGAGATACTTTTTCTTGCATGATAGAGATTGGCTTTAACTGCTGATTTACTTATTCCGGTAATTTCAGATATTTCACCATTTGACATTCCTTCAAGATCGGATAAAACAAAAACTGCTTTTTGTCGGGGACTAAGTTTTTCAGTAAGAATACCAATGATCTTTGATATCTCGCTATTTTCCAGAGTTACAGACGGTTCAACTGATATCCTGTTTGAAATCAATTCCCATGTTTGTTCATCTGTAACAAATTCCGGATTTCTTTTCCTCTTTCTCATGTGATCATAGCATTTGTTAACAACAATCCTGTAGATCCATGTCTTATAAACTTCTGCCGATTTGATCTTTTTAAGTTTTTGCCAGATTGTTATCATTGTTTCCTGGACAACATCCTTAGCCTGATCTTCATTACCCAGAATCCTGAAAGCCACCGAGTAAGCAAAGGGGGATGTCAATTCAATAAGTTTTCTGAAATTGTTAAAATTTCCTCCCCTGCACTCTTCTATAAGTTGTATGTCTATCAAAATATTTTGTTGAGTTGTACAATTAAGACGTTAAATTCAGAGCAAGGTAAAAAACATGTAGTAATTTTACATGAAATATGGTTAAAAACCTATTTCTGAACCTTGGTGATAACCTATGTGTTCCCTGGTGGTATAGTCTTATTCTTTTAACCACAAAGGGGCACTAAGGAAAACTCAAAGTATCACAAAGGAATAAATGATATAGAATAATTTACTGGATAGATTAATAGCTGTAGTTATGCAAAAGAAAATTATCATCCGCACCGACCGGCAGAATGGATTATATGATATTACTTCGGAAGTTACTTCCGTAATCAGTCAAAGCAAAGTTAAGACGGGGATCGCTTCGGTTTATGCCAGAGGATCAACAGCAGCAATAATGATTCAGGAAAACTGGGATCAGTCTGTCCAGAATGACGTTATCACTCTTCTTAAGAAGATTATCCCATCAGGAATATGGGAGCACGATCACCAGGATAATAACGGGGATGCCCATTTAAAAGCTGGCCTTATAGGCGCTTCTGAAACAATTCCGATAACAGATTATAAGCCCGGGTTATCTACCTGGCAGAATATATTTTTTTGTGAATTTGACGGACCCCGTGAAAAGAGAGAGATTGTGGTTACAATTATCGAGGACCGGTAACCAAGTATCAGCTTTCTGATACCGAAGCGGAAACTGAGGCAGAGGCGGCTATAATGTTATCCATAAATCTACAGTAGGTTCTTCTTCCGATAGCTGATGCCTTAAAAAGCCTCTTATAATCTTTCCTGGAAAGGTTCTTCCAGTCTTCGGCTGTCATAAGTGCGACCTCTGCCGGAAGTTCAAATTCAGGATTTTTATGGGGCTTTGCTTTTTTATTCCAAGGGCACACTTCCTGACATCTATCACAACCGAAAGCTCTTCCTTCCAATTTACTGACAAGATCATCCGGAATTAGAGATTTTGATTCGAGAGTCAGAAAGGCTATGCACTTCCGGGCATCAAGAGTCTTGTTATTGTTAATAGCCCCTGTTGGACATGAATCGACACATAACTTGCATGCTCCGCAATTATCCTCTTCCGTGGCTTGATCATACTCAAGGTCAATATTAACAACGATGACTCCAAGAAAGAAAAAAGACCCTATTTCCCTGTTTATCAATAATGAATGTTTTCCGGGCCATCCCAGACCAGCCTCTCTGCCCCAGGCTTTCTCGAGGAGAGGTGCGGAATCCACATAAGATCTTACAAAAGCCTCCGGATAAATGCTTTTAATAAAGTCACGGATTTTATTAAGCTTCCCCTTTATAACGTCGTGATAATTAATCCCATAAGCATATCTGGAAATCACAGGGACGTCATTGCCTCCCTGCTTTTTCTCGGAGTAATAATTCAAACCGGTAACTATAATTGATTTTGCACCGGGAACCAGAATCCGCGGGTCGGTCCTTTTTTCAATATTGTGACCAAGATAAGTCATATCGCCGTTCATGCCGGCATAGGCCCATTTTGTAAGGATCGGTCTGTGTTCATCGAGCGATTTTGCCCGTGCTATACCGCAAAGATCGAATCCAACTTCTGCTGCATATTCTTTTATAAGTACTGAAGAGGATTTATCAACTGAAGTATTCATCTATGATGTTTTTAAAGGAATCCAAGTTCAAGTTTAGCTGTATCGCTGAGCATACTCTTGTCCCATGGAGGATTAAAGGTAAGTTTAAGATCACAATCCTTAACACCCTTTGTTCCTGCCACCTTATATTTAACTTCCTCAAGAAGATCTTCTGCCATAGGGCAATTTGGTGCCGTAAGAGTCATAGTGATATGTGCAACATGATCATCATCAACATTGATCTCATATATAAGGCCCAGATCATATATATTTACAGGAATTTCCGGATCATATATGCTCTTCAGCACTTCTCCGATCCTGGTTTCAATTTCCAATTCTTCAGATGGATCCATATTATAAATTTATATATTTTTTACATTATATGCCATAGCGTATAATTTCATTTGACGAACCATTGAAAGCAATCCGTTGGAACGGGTCGGAGAGAGATTTTGCCTCAGTCCTATCTTATCAATGAAATACAGATCGGTCGATATTATCTCCTGCGGTGACCGGTTTGATAAAACTTTAATAAGCAAAGCTACAATCCCTCTTGTTATAATAGCATCACTGTCGGCAGTGAAAGTTATTAGGTTGCCGTCAAACTTGGGATAGAGCCAAACCTTCGACTGACATCCCTCAATAAGAAAATCCTTTACTTTATATTTCGGATCAATAACAGGCAGTTCTTTACCAATATCGATCAGCAGATTGTACTTATCCATCCAGTCATCGAACAGGGAAAACTCCTCAATAATATTATCCTGTACTTCAGAACTTGTCATATAAATAATTTAGGCAAACATACTTTTCACTTTTTCAATACCTTCAGCCAGTGTGTCAATCTCCTCTTTTGTATTATAAAAACAGAATGAAGCCCTCACAGTACCCTCGATGCCATAATGGTCCATCACAGGCTGGGCACAATGAGTTCCGGTTCTGACTGCTATCCCCATTTTATCGAGAGTAATTCCAGTGTCATATTGGTGTATATCTTTAATATGAAACGAAATTGTCGAAATCTTCATCTCAGATGTGCCATATATCTTCACTCCTTCAATTGCTGATAATCTGGTGGTTGCATATGAAAGAAGTTCTTTCTCCCTTGATGCAATATCCTGCCTGCCTATATCCGAAACATAATCAAGTGCTCTGGCCAGGCCAATTGCAGCAGGATAATTCATGGTACCTGCTTCAAATTTAAAAGGTAATTCGTTATAAGTAGTTTTTTCAAAGGTAACTTTATCTACCATATCTCCGCCTCCCTGAAAAGGAGGCAGCCCGGAAAGCCATTTCTCTTTACCATATAATATTCCTATACCATTGGGCCCATATATTTTATGGCCCGAAAAAACATAAAAATCGCTATCCATTGCTTTAACGTCCACAATTCCATGCTGAACTCCCTGGGCTCCATCAATAAGAACTGGAACATTGATATGATGTGCAGCTGCTATAATCTCCTTAACAGGAAGAATTGTTCCCAGCGCATTGGACGCTTGTGTCACAGACACAATTCGGGTTTTTGATGTGAGCAGTTTATAGTATTCTTCAAGGATTATCTCTCCATTGTCGTTTATAGGTATAACACGTAAAACAGCTCCTTTCCTTTCGCACATCATCTGCCAGGGCACAATATTAGCATGATGTTCCAGCTGGCTGAGGATTATCTCGTCGCCAGATTTAATATATTGCTCACCGAAGGAAAAGGCAATTCCATTTATTGATCCGGTAGTACCTGATGTAAAAACTATCTCCTCTCTTTTGTCTGCATTTATGAAGGATCTTACTTTTTCCCTGGCTTTTTCATAAGCCTCAGATGACATATCGCTTAAAAAATGCACTCCCCTGTGAATATTGCCATTATACGACTCATATACTTCATCTACTGCATCAAGAACGCACTGCGGTTTTTGAGTAGTTGCGCCATTATCAAAATATATAAGTGGCTTGCCATAAACTTTCCTTTTCAGAATTGGAAAATCGGCCCTGATTTCAGCTATATCTTTCATTGACTTTTCAGATTACATGCACTTCACCAGACAGCTGGCACACCTAGATAATTCTCCTTTCAACCGTTGCATAACAAGGTTATCCATCCTTTCACGAAGCGCCTCAATCTTTATATTTTGAATTACTTCATGAGCGAATCCAAACATCAGCATTAGCCTGGCCTCACGTTTATTAATTCCACGTGACTGAAGATAAAACAGTGCATCATCATCAAGCTGGCCAATTGTTGCACCATGGCTGCATTTTACATCATCTGCAAATATCTCGAGTTGAGGCTTGGTATCCATTTTTGCATCGTCGGTGAGAAGTATATTGTTATTCTTCTGATAGGCAAATGTGCCCTGAGCATCAGGACGAACAAGGATACGACCGTTAAAGGCTCCTGTCGACATATCATCCAGAACCCCTTTAAACAACTGATTACTTGTGCAGTTAGGAAAAGCATGATCAACATTTACAAAGTTATCGATATGTTGCCATTTATCAGCCAGGAATAAACCGTACGAATAACTTTCTGCACCCTCACCTCCAAGGTAATGATATGTATTGTTGCGTATCAGACCACCGTGAAGAGTTATATTATTTGAAGAGGTTACACTGTTTTTCTCCTGATGAATAAATGTATTTGTTATTTTACATGCATTATTGTGCTCATTCTGCATTCTAATAATATCGAAATGAGCATTTTCACCCACAAACACCTCGGTAACAGCATTTGTCAGAAATTTATGCGGTGCGAGTGTGTGGTCACAGATTATGATGGAGAATTTTGAATTTTTCTCCGCGATAATAAGATTCCTTGGCTGATTGAAAGTATCGTTATCTGCCTGGACCAGGTTCACAACCTGTACGGGTCTTATCATATTTACACCTTCCGGGATATAAATAAACAGCCCATCTGAAGCCATCGAAGTATTAAGATGTACAAGTCCGTCTGTTTCGCTCTTTGCATATTTGCCGAAATGCTTTTCAAATTTATCTGCAAATTGTATTGCACCTTCATTGAGACTGCCGATCCATACACCGCCTGGCAGTTGACGAAGTTTCTCTTTTAATGTGGGATAAAATCCATTCAGCAAAACTATCCCATGGGCATCAAGATCAGTTACCTCACAGCGGAACTCCTCGGCTTTAACAAAATCAGCCGGTACCGGCATAAAATAGTTCTCATAGTCATGATCAAAGAAGATGTTGAGATTTGTATATTTATAAGCTTCGTTCTTCTTTGTAGGAATTCCCAGTTCATTGAATTTATCAAAAGCTGCCGCTCTGAAAGAATTGAAAAAGGGAGAAGATATACCGGAAATCTTATTAATATTATCCTTATAAAGTTCCAGATATTTTTCTGTTATTTCAGATTTTACGATCATGCTGTTACATTATTTTCAATCTCTTTTTTGATCCAGTCGTATCCTTTTTCCTCCAGTTCAAGTGCGAGTTCTTTGCCGGCAGTTTTTACTATCCTTCCATCGTAGAGGACATGAACAACATCAGGTATAATATAATCCAGAAGTCTTTGGTAATGAGTTATTACGATGAATGAATTATCGGGATGTTTAAGCTTGTTTACCCCATTGGCCACAATTCGTAACGCATCAATATCGAGTCCGGAATCGGTTTCATCAAGAATAGCAAGCTTTGGTTCGAGCATTGCCATCTGAAAAATCTCATTTTTTTTCTTTTCTCCGCCTGAAAATCCCTCATTAACAGATCTGTTAGCAAGTTTTGAATCTATTTCAACAAGTTCTTTTTTATCGCGCATCAATTTAAGAAAATCGGAAGCAGAGAGCGGTTCGAGACCATTATGTTTACGATGCTCATTAACAGCTGTTTTCATGAAGTTTACCATACTCACACCCGGAATTTCAATAGGATACTGAAATCCCAGGAATATTCCTTCTTTCGCCCGGTCTTCAGGTGACATATCGAGAAGGTTTTTTCCCAGGTAAGTAATTGTGCCTTCTGTTACCTCCACAAATTCCCGTCCGGCCAGAACTGCAGCAAGGGTACTTTTCCCCGATCCGTTTGGACCCATTATAGCATGAATCTCCCCCGGTTTAACCTCAAGGCTTATTCCTTTTAAAATACTTTTGCCCCCGATTGAGGCTTTTAAATTATTAATAATCAACATGATAATATAATATTGTAATAACTTAATTTTCTATCCTACACTGCCTTCCAGGCTTATCTGTAGAAGCTTCTGGGCTTCAACAGCAAATTCCATTGGAAGTTTATTAATTACCTCGCGAGCGTACCCATTAACGATAAGGCCTATTGCATCTTCAGTTGAAATACCTCTTTGGTTGCAGTAAAAAATCTGATCCTCACCTATCTTGGAGGTTGTTGCTTCGTGCTCTACAATCGCAGTTGAATTATCAACCTCCAGGTAAGGGAATGTATGAGCCCCACATTTATCTCCAAGTAACAGGGAATCGCACTGTGAATAATTCCTTGCATTAGAAGCATTCTTTAAAACCTTAACAAGTCCTCTGTAGCTATTCTGACCGTGACCTGCGGAAATTCCTTTAGAAACGATTGTGCTCTTTGTATTTTTACCTATATGAGTCATCTTAGTTCCGGTATCAGCCTGCTGGTAATTGTTTGTGACGGCAACCGAATAAAATTCACCGGTGGAATTATCTCCCCGCAAAATACAGGAAGGATATTTCCATGTTATAGCAGAGCCGGTCTCTATCTGTGTCCATGAAATCTTTGAGTTTTCTCCTTTGCACATTCCTCTTTTAGTTACGAAATTGAAAACTCCGCCTTTGCCTTCTTTATCGCCGGGATACCAGTTCTGAACTGTAGAATATTTCACTTCGGCATTTTTTTCAGCTACTATTTCAACAATTGCTGCATGAAGCTGGTTTTCATCCCTCGAAGGAGCAGTACATCCTTCAAGATAGCTGACGTAGCTTTCTTCATCGGCTATAAGAAGTGTCCGTTCAAACTGACCTGTATTTGCCGAGTTGATCCTGAAATAAGTTGAAAGTTCCATAGGGCACCTTACTCCCTTCGGGATATAGCAGAATGATCCATCGCTGAAAACAGCGGAGTTAAGGGTGGCGAAAAAATTATCGGTATAGGGGACTACAGAACCCATATATCTCTTTACCAGATCGGGATACTCCTTGACGGCGTCACTGAATGAACAGAAGATAATTCCCATTTCAGCAAGAGTTTCCTTGAAAGTTGTTTTCACCGAGACACTGTCAATCACAGCATCCACTGCCACCCCGGCAAGGTGTTTTTGTTCCTCCAGAGGGATTCCCAACTTGTCAAATGTCCTTTTCAGTTCAGGATCTATATCGTCAATATTTTTAAGCTTTTTTCTTTCTTTAGGAGCAGCATAGAAAATAATCTCCTGGTAATTAATCGGAGGTATTTTAAGATTCGGCCATGTTGGCATTTTCATTGTAAGCCAATGGCGAAATGATTTCAGTCGGAAATCAAGTAACCATTCAGGTTCATTTTTTTTAGCAGAAATAAGCCTTACTACTTCCTCGCTTAAGCCTTTCGGGATCCTGTCCATTGCAATATCGGAATAGAATCCATATTTATATTCGGTTGTAGTTACATCATTTATTATTTTATCCTGGTCTTTTTCCATATCAATTATTATCAAGCACTTAACTTATTATGAATAAATTATTCCGATTTATTCATTCAATGGATTTTTTCGTTTACCCCTATCCGCCAGCCGGCGGAGAGCGAAAAAAATCACAATTAAGCCCCCTTGGGAGGTTTGGGGGTAAGAAACATCCACAAAAACCATTCCGTTAATTGTATTTAATCTAAATAAACATACAAAAATATAAAAAATTGGATTAGTAGAATAAATTCACGGGTAAAATCTACATAACAGGACGATCTAATGGTATAAAAACAGAAGATATTATAGGTTTGGCGTAAAAACTTTATCATTAGCTTGAACAGGCATAAACCTCAAATATTATAAGCTTATCATAAGCTAAGCTATAATCGGGTGTCATGATTAAGATTTTTTACGAATCCTTGGTCTTATCAATATTCAGAATTCAGTAGCGATTGAATGAGATTCCTCATTTCGTACCGATAAATCGGTACTCAATTCGGAATGACACTTTAATTGATCATGAAAAGGGAGGAAGAGTCGATCCGCTCTGACGGAACGCCTCTTCCTCCCTTTATACCTTGAATACAAGACTTGTCAATTCCGAGCGTCAGCAAGGAATCTCCTTCTCCTACTAATTATATTAAGAGTTGTAGTTTTATTTGCTTTCCTTATATTCCTTCAGAATGGATTGAAAGATCTCTTTTACCGAAGAAATTTTTGTTGCCCTGAAAGCATTTGCACCGCAGAATGCATAACCATTTTCAAAGTTGCCCTTAAGTGCATTTATAAGCGCAATAATTATACAATAGGGACTTTTTGATATATCACATGTCTTGATACATTTGAAAGGACATTTCTTAGGTTGTTTTTTACCTTCCCGGACTTTAGTTATGAAATTGCTAAGGATTGCCCGTCCTGGCATACCAACCGGACTCTTAATGATCTCAATATCCGAACTCTCAGCGTCGATATAAGCCTGTTTGAAAGCAGTAGAAGCGTCACATTCGTCAGTGGTTACAAAACGGGTACCCATCTGAACTCCCGAAGCCCCAAGGTTTAGAATATTATGAATGTCTTCGCCGGTATAAATCCCTCCTGCAGCTATAAGAGGAATTTTAATGCCATATTTATCTTCAAATATCTTAAGTTCACTTACTATTTCAGGAACAAGCTTTTCAAGAGAATAATCATCATCGAAAATCTGCTCCTCTTTGAAGCCCAGATGTCCGCCAGCTTTGGGGCCTTCTACTATAACTGCGTCAGGAAGATAATCATAATTGGCTTTCCACTTTTCACAAATTATTTTGGTTGCTCTTGCTGAGGAAACAATAGGAACGAGCTTTGTGATGCTGTCCTTTTTTAAAAATGATGGCAGGTCAAGGGGCAGGCCTGCTCCGGCTGTTATTAAATCAACTTTCTCAGAGATTGCTGTTTTTATCATATCTGCGAAATTGGTCATTGCAACCATAACATTGACACCGATTACGCCTAACGTCTTTTCACGTGCTTTGCGTATCTCTACTTTAAGCCCGTAAATGCTGGCTTCAAGAAAATCAGATGAAAAATCTTTGTACAAAAGTCCAAGTCCTGCGCTTGAGATAACCCCTACTCCACCTTCATTTGCAACTGCGGAAGCAAGTCCTGAAAGAGAAATCCCCACTCCCATCCCACCCTGTATAATTGGAATTGCTACTGCCAGATTCCCAATTCTTAATCCCTTCATTTTAAATTTTTAAAATTTTATCAAAGGTAGACTATTTAACCATTCTTATGTGGGGAAAAGACATATTTAACATATATTAAGGTATAAAGACTCAATGGCAAAACGTCGCAATGGCGCACCCCCTGTCGCTTCGCGACTGTCCCCCTAAAGGGGGACTAATTATATGGCTTTAACGAAACTTCACTTGACTGTTGAGTTTTAACCCCCCATTAGTGAGGAACGGGGGCAAATAAAGCCATAAAGCAGTCAGTATTTGATATCCACTACTTAAATAAAAGTTTTACCTTTAAGCAGCAAAATTCATATACGCGATGAAAAAAATACTAATAACTTCATTATTTATTGTTTCAGTTGTTTCCTCTATTACAGCACAGAATGAGAAGGAGATTAAGTCTGAAATAAAGCATGTTACTGTTTTCCCCGACAGAGCCCAGATTGTTCACGAAACAACTATTTCACTCTTACCGGGGAAAAGTGTGCTTAAGCTTTCAGGTCTCTCGCCCTATATTGATGTGCAAAGTATTCAGGTTAAAGGTTATGGAGAATTTACAATCCTTTCCGTAAATCATCAGAATAATTATCTGCAGAATCTTGAAGACTCGCCTGAAGTTAAAAGCATAAGAAGCCAGATTGATGAGCTTCAGATTAAAGTTGCAGATGAAAATGCGGCTATAAATGTACTCAAGCAAAAAGAGGCTTTTCTGACAGCTAACAATGCAGTACTTGTAAAGACAACAACATTTTCACTGGAGCAATTTAAAAATTTCATGGATCTGTATACTAACAATATGGAACAGATCGCAATGGCTTCATTAAAAAAAGAAAGACTTATAAAAGATTATAATAAACAAATTTCTGCTCTTCAGAAACAAATAGCCGATAAACTTGGTAAACAGCAACTTCCTTCCGGTGAAATCCTGGTTTCTGTTACAACTGAAAAACAGGTAACCGGGAAACTTACTTTCAGTTATGTAGTAGCAAATGCCGGGTGGTATCCCTCATACGATATCAGGGTTGATGATATAAAAAACCCGGTTGCAATATTTTATAAGGCAAATGTTTATCAGAATTCAGGGGTTGAATGGAAAGATGTTAAGCTTAGTTTCTCAAATGCCACTCCATGGGTGGCTGGCGATATTCCTGTATTGAATACATGGTTTGTTGATTTTTATAGCCCTGCGACGATAAGAATCAGAGGATTGGCATCAACAGCAAAAAGAAGTGAAGCTCCGGTGATGATGGAAAAGGGTGTAAGTGAAAATGCATTGGAGGCAAAAGACATGGAAGCTTCACCTGTATTGGTTCAAAAACAAGTAGGAGAAACAACAATTACATTCGACATCGCTATTCCCTACACAGTTCTATCAGATGGAAAAGTTCAGACAGTAGAAATACAACGGATTACTGCACCTGCTGATTATAAATATGTTACAATGCCTAAGATGTCACCTTTGGCTTATCTTACAGCAAATATCGCCGATTGGGCAAAATTAAGTCTCCAGACAGGTGAGGCTACTCTTTATTTTGAAAATTCTTTCGTGGGAAAATCTACACTTAATGTTAACCAGTTAAAGGATACTTTGACAATCTCTCTGGGAACTGATAACAGTATCCTGGTAAAAAGAGAGAAACGAAAAGATTTCACCAGCAAGAAAGTAATTGGAGCTAATAGAACGGATACCTTTTCATTTTTACTTAGCATAAGGAATAATAAATCAAATATGGTCAAGATCACCCTTAAAGATCAGATTCCGGTTTCATCGAACAGCGATATTAACGTAGACCCCATTGAATTATCAGGTGGCAAAATTGACCGCCAGAGCGGTGAAATAAAGTGGGATTTTGAAATAAAACCACAGGAAACCAAGCAGGTAATTTTAACATACTCTGTCAAATATCCGAAAGATAAAACCGTGATTCTTGAATGAAATAATAGTTAACTATCTATGAATTTTTTGGGAAATCTTATATGGCTGATATTTGGTGGTTTAATAATAGCAATTGAGTACGTTGTAGGAAGTCTTGTGCTTATGATAACCATCATCGGTATTCCTTTCGGAATCCAGACTCTCAAAATGGCTTCACTTTCGTTATGGCCCTTTGGTCGCGATACCATTGTACATTCAAGAGCATCGGGTTGCTTGTATGTTATAATGAACATAATCTGGCTGCTTACCGGAGGTTTATGGATAGCGATCACTCATGCAATATTCGGAGTTATTCTCTGCATAACAATTATCGGTATTCCCTTTGGTCTTCAGCATTTTAAACTTACTGCTATTGCATTGTCGCCATTCGGAAGAGATATTGTAAGCAAATAATCTGTGTCGCATCGAAACTCCTTTGTGAACCTTAGTGCAAACCTTTGAGTTCCTTTGTGGTGAATAATATCTTTAACCACAAAGGAACACTAAGTAAGACACGAAGTAGCACAAAGGGAAAACAACAAAATATGGACAAAACTGAAAATAAAAAATCAATTAATGATTTCGGGAAATTTGGTTTGATAGACCATCTGACCAGAAATGTAAAAATAAAAAATAAAACCACCATAATAGGTATTGGAGATGATTCTGCAGTTATTGACTCAGGAAAGAACCTGACTCTTGTTTCAACTGATCTGCTTCTCGAGGGGATTCACTTCAACCTGATTTATACTCCTCTGAAACACCTTGGATATAAGGCCGTTATCAGGGCTATTTCTGATATTTATGCTATGAATGGAACTCCGGGTCAGGTAATGATTGGTCTTGGCATCAGTTCAAAATTCAATATTGAACAAGTTGAGGATCTATATGAAGGAATTTCTCTTGCATGTAAAAATTATGCAGTCGATCTGGCAGGAGGAGATATAACCAGTTCCCTTACCGGAATGGCCATAGGTGTAACCGCAGTGGGTACAGTAGCGCAAAATAATCTTATTAAAAGAGATGGAGCCAGAGCCAATGATCTGATATGCGTAACAGGCGATTTCGGTGCTTCATTCATGGGTCTCCAGCTACTTGAAAGAGAAAGAAAACTTTTTATAAAAGATAAAGTAACCCAACCCGATCTTGCAGGTTATGAATATGTTATCGGAAGACAGCTGAAACCTGAAATTCCGGTTTCAACATTATCTGAACTCAAAAAAGAAGAAATCAGACCCACTTCGATGATAGATGTCACCGACGGTCTGGCTTCCGACCTGCTTCATGTCTGCAGATTGTCCGGCACAGGTTGCAGAATCTTCTACAGTAAGGTACCTATTGATTTTGAAACATCCAGACTGGCGGAAGAATTCAATATCGATCCTATGGTTCCGGCTCTTAATGGAGGTGAAGATTACGAACTGCTTTTCACAATTCCACTTGAGATGGTTGAGAAGATCAAAATGATACAGTCTGTGAAAGTAATTGGCCATATGACCTCTTCAGGTTCCGGTTATTACATTGCGGGCGACGACGGTTCGGAAGTTGAGATCTCGGCACAGGGATGGAAAGAGTAATTAGTACGTTACCTTGCCCTTATAATTCCTCTTTCTGATTTTCTTATAAATTCCAGGATATAATCTCTGTCGGGAGAGGATTTGAACTCTTTTTCCACAAATTCCAATGCCTGTGAAAAATTCATCCCTCTCTGATAAATAGCTCTGTAAATTTCATGAATCTCATCAATTCTCTCCTTTTCAAACCCGCGCCTGGTGAGGCCTACTGAATTTAAGCCTAGGAAAGAAAGTGGATCGCGGTCGGCTTTTATAAACGGAGGAACATCTATACGTACCTTTGCCCCTCCGCCGACCATTACATGTGCACCGATATGAGCGAACTGGTGAACCATAGTACCTGCACTGAGAATCGCCCAATCGTCAACACCAACCTCTCCGGCAAGAGCGGTGGAATTGCCGATAATGACATTGTTTCCAATAGTACAGTCGTGACCAATATGGGAATAAGCCATTAAAAGGCACCCGTTACCAACAATAGTCCTTCCGACGGCAGCCGTACCACGGTTAACTGTAGCACATTCTCTAACAGTGGTATTGTCTCCAATTTCAACGGTCGATTCCTCCCCCCTGAACTTAAGATCCTGAGGAATTCCGGACACAACCGCAGAAGGGAATATCCTGCATTTCTTGCCGATTCTGGCTCCATCCAAGATGGTTGAATTTGGTCCGACCCATGTTCCTTCGTCGATCGTAACATTGGCTGCTACATAAGCAAAAGGTTCAATAATAACATCTTTGCTTATTTTTGCTTTAGGATGAATAAATGCTAAATTTGAGATCATTAAATCCATTATTTGTTTTTTACTACTTGAGCAGTCATTTCTCCTTCTAAAATCAGTTCGTTCCCTACAAATGCCTGTCCAAACATTGTGGCAATTCCTCTCCTCATAATATCGGCAAATTCCATTTTAAGTATTACGGTATCTCCCGGAATTACTTTATGTTTAAATTTAAGCTTGTCGATTTTAAGAAAATATGTTGAATACTTTTCCGGCTCTTCAACTCCACTGAGCACAAGTAGCCCGCCAGTCTGGGCAAGAGCCTCAACAAGCAGTACCCCGGGCATAATAGGTTCATCAGGGAAATGGCCCTGGAAGAAAGATTCATTGAATGTGACATTCTTGATTCCGACTATTGAGGACTCATCAAGAGCTATTATTTTATCAACCATTAAAAAAGGGAATCTGTGAGGCAGTCGTTTTTTAATATCTTCAATTGTATAAACAGGGGGCTGTGAAGCATCATAAACAGGAATATCATGTTTTGAAATTGCCTTCTTCATCTCCTGCCTTATGATTTTTGCCAACCTTGTATTGGCATAATGGCCCGGACGCGTTGCAACAATTTTACCTTTTATCGGGTGGCCAACAAGTGCAAGATCGCCCATAATATCGAGGAGTTTATGACGTGCCGGTTCATTTGGATATCTTAATTCGGTATTATTAAGTATCCCTGCCGTATGGGCGTTTATACCGGGCCGGTTAAAGAGTTTGGCAATCCGGTCTATTTCGGATTGTTCAACTTCCTTTTCAAGAATCACAATTGCATTATCAAGATCGCCACCATGAATAAGTCCCTTATTAAAAAGCGGTTCCAGATCATGAAAAAACACAAAGGTGCGGCTTTTGCTTATTTTCTCTTCAAAGTCATCAATTGAATCAAGGATCGAATACTGGTTCCCAAGAATTTTGGAGTTATAATCAATAAGAACATTGACACTGAAATGATCGTCGGGATAAACTATCAGATCCACACCATGTTCCTCGTCGGAAAAGGTGATTTTTTGTTTAACCACGAAGTAATTTCTGTCTTCTTTCTGGTCAACGATACCAGCTTCTTTGATCGCCTCAACAAACTTCCACGCGGAACCACCCATTATCGGCGCTTCTGGTCCATCTAGCTCAATAAGGGCATTGTCAACCCTCATGCCATTAAATGCCGCCATTACATGTTCAATAGTTGAAACGGAGGCATTGTTTTGCACCAAAGTCGTTCCCCTCGAAGTATCTGTAACGTGCTCAGCCAGCGCATCTATCATTGGTTTTTCAGGAAGGTCCACTCTGCAGAATTTGTAACCGTGATTTACCGGAGCCGGTTTAAATGTAATCGTTACACTATTTCCTGTGTGCAGGCCTTTTCCGGTAAGGCTAATCTCTTTTGCAAGCGTCCTTTGTTTTTCACTCATCAGTGTTGATTATTAAATTAAAATCCGGGTACAAAAAAAATAAAAATATTTTGAACAATCCAGAAAATTTACCGTTAACTGAATTTATTACAACTGATTCAAGTCTGAATTCTGAACAAAACTACTTCTTTTTCAGCGACTCTAACTCTTTTTCGAGTGAATCAATTTTTAACATCATTTCAGGCAATTTTTTAAAGATAACTGAAGATCTGAGAAATTGTTTCACTTCGATAGCCGGCGAACCTATGATCGCTGTATTTTCTTCTTTGACATCACCAAGAATTCCGCCCTGAGCTCCTATTTTTGTCCCATTGGCAATTTTCAGATGCCCGGCAAGCCCTACCTGACCTCCAAACATGCAATTCTTCCCGACTTTTGTTGATCCGGATATTCCAGTCTGGGCAGCCATAACTGAATTTTCTCCCACTTCAACATTGTGGGCAATCTGTATCAGATTATCGAGTTTAACGCCTTTCCGGATTATTGTCGAACCTATAGTGGCACGATCAATTGCAACATTAGCACCGATTTCAACATGATCTTCCAGAATAACATTGCCTAACTGAGGGATCTTCATAAATTCACTTTCTGACTGAGGCGCAAATCCGAATCCATCGCTTCCGATTACGGTCCCCGCATGAATAATACAGCCTTCGCCAAGAATACAGTCATGATAGATCTTCACCCCCGGATTGACAGTACAATTATTTCCAAGTTTAGTATTGTCTCCGATATAAACATGTGGATATATGGAGCAGCCATCGCCTATAATACAATTTTCACCAACATAAGTATATGGCCCGATGAACACATCAGACCCGACTTTTGCAGTAGCTTCAATGATTGCAGTGGGATGAATGCCTTTCTTACGGGGCCTGGCCTGATCCACAAGTCTGAGAAGTGATGCAAATGCCTCGTAAGAATTTTCCACTTTAATGAGTGTAGCCTCTATTCTGGCTGAGGGTACAAAATTTTTATTCACAAGAACAATTGAAGATTTAGTTTCATAAATAAAATGTTCATATTTCGGATTGGCGAGGAATGATAATGCTCCGGGTTGACCCTCTTCAATTTTAGCTAACGTATTTACTTTAATATCGGGGTCGCCTTCTATCACACCATTTAAGAAACCGGCTATTGTTGCTGCTGTAAATTCCATAATATTATAATTTAAAATGAGTATCGGTTTTCAATATTAAGCTATTTTAAATAGCTTAATATCAATTATTTAATAACATGAACTCACCCCAACCTCTCTCTGCTTTGCAAAGAGGGGCAAAACACTGCACTCCCCCTTCTTTTGCCTGCAAGAGAAGGGGGTCGGGAGGATGAGTACATGAAGAACGTATAAATGATTTAGTCTATTATTATTCATTCCTGATAGTCATATAATTAAAATTATCGGCATTCTTTTGGATAACAGAGAAAGTATTTAGTTATTCTTTCAGAGAGGAACTGGTGGTCAAACATATCTGATACCGTTGAAATATCAGCTGTTCTCCCATTTTTCAGAAGTATCTTAACTACTGGAGCATCGGGAGTATAAGCCAGGTTTGAAATGCTGTTTGTATAAACATAATACTCTGTCAAACCCGGATTAATATCCATCAGCTTCCTCGCAATGCTGATCAGGTCATTTACTCTTTTCATTGCGAACGGTTCGTTCTGAAGCTCGATTGCGAAAAGATCTCTCCTTAGTAACCTGCCTGACAAATCTGAAAGCACAGTGTCAGAATGATCAGCCCAGTATTTTGCACAAACCAGGATATCTGAATCATCGAGTCTGGTAAAATTTGATGCGATCATTCCCGGAGTAAATTTCCCCTCATCTGTGAGGTCCGAATGACCGATATCATTATAGAGGAAGAATCTAAGAGCAGGAGTGGTAAATAAGTCATTTCCTTTAGTAGCAATTTCTTTTGCCCTTTTAAGAATATTTACAAGGAGGCTTTCGGAAGAAAGGACTGTCTTATGCATATAAACCTGCCAGTACATAAGCCTGCGGGCAATAAGAAATTTTTCAAGTGAATATATCCCTTTTTCATCCACAACCAGGCTATCATCCACAACGTTAAGCATCCTTATTATTCTGTCCGATCCAACAGATCCCTCAATAACTCCGGTGAAAAAACTATCTCTTCGCAGATAATCCAGTCTGTCCATATCCATCTGACCGGAAATCAGCTCATGCAAAAATTTCCTGTAGTAAGTTCCTGTGAAGATTTCAATTGCAAGATCAAGTTTCCCGTCATATTTTTCATTTAGCTTTCTCATCAACAGAAGAGAAAGATCTTCATGCGTAATGCCGCTGATTATGGAATTTTCAAGAGCATGTGAAAAGGGACCATGTCCGGCATCATGTAGAAGTATTGCAATAAGAGTTGCTTCTTCTTCTGCGGGTGATATTACAACCCCTTTGCTTCTGAGCGTAGCTATAGCCATATTCATCAGATGCAATGCTCCAAGTCCATGCTGAAATCTGCTGTGAGTTGCTCCAGGATAAACAAAACTTGTCAGACCCAGTTGTTTAATATTCCGTAATCGCTGGAACCATTGATGTTCGATGAGATCAAAAACAAAATCTCCCGGGATGCTTATAAAACCATAAACAGGGTCGTTAATTATTTTTCTTTTATTAGTCAGATAAACCACCTGGAAATTTTTAACTACAAAAATAGGAATTAGTTTTACAATGTTGTTATCACCGTCAATTCATAGTGCTAACCGGTATACAAAAATTTCATTTAATTAATGCCAAAAAATCAAAATGATGGAATATTTGGTTCCATTTATGAGTCTATATCTTGACGTCTCTTTTAACCTGAAATTAATTATCAAAAATGAAGATTTATGAAAATTGAAATTCAGAATCTTAACCAAATATATCCCAATGGTAATCACGCTCTTAAGAATATTTATCTTGAATTTGGTACCGGTATGTTCGGTCTGCTCGGCCCGAATGGAGCAGGCAAATCAAGTCTGATGCGGATATTGGTAACCCTTATGAAACCCACCTCCGGGTTGGTTATGGTTGACGGACAAGATATTCAAAAACACAGAAAAGAAGTCCGGAGCATGCTGGGATATCTTCCCCAGGATTTCAGGTTTTTTACGGCACTTAAAACATGGGAGTTTCTCGATTATGCAGGTTCACTGGCCGGAATAAAAAACCGAAAGGAAAGATTGTTTGAAGTAGATAGATTACTTGATCAGGTCGGACTCCTTGAAGCACGTGACAGAAGGGCAAACAAATTATCCGGGGGTATGAAACGCCGGTTGGGCATCGCACAGGCTCTTATTGGCAATCCAAAGATTATAATTGTTGATGAACCCACTACAGGGCTTGATCCGGATGAGAGAATTAAATTCAGGAATGTGCTTTCACAGTTAAGCCAGCATGATGTAATAATTATTCTCTCGACTCATATTGTCGGGGATATTTCTTCAACTTGCCAGGGAATGGCCCTTCTCAACAGGGGAGAGTTGGTTTATTACGGATCTCCCGAAAACCTGGTAAAAAATGCTGAAGGTCACGTCTTTAAACTTAATCTGACCCCGGTTGAATATGAAAAGGTAAAAGAAATTTATAATGTTATTTCTACAATACCAAAT
>OCZT010001057.1_pt1 | contig 28304 bp, 22 predicted proteins | sample 1539031 | NCBI WGS metagenome assembly OCZT01 (sample SAMEA3539308, study PRJEB22396) | soil metagenome | biome: tundra; feature: field; material: soil | place: USA | collected 2010-05 | depth 0.15 m | reverse complement strand
GTGGGAGCGGGTTCTGGCCTCAGACCTTGTACAAAGTCTTCGTAGCCGTATGAAGGGTGGAACTGTACCGTGAGCATGCGAGCTTCGTCACCCCCCAAGATGTAGCGCGCAACCGCGCGTGCCACAAAGGTCTTACCGGTCCCAGGAGGACCCGAGAGGATCACCTGCGGACTGTCGTCCTGCAGTGAATCGAGCAGTTGCTCCACCCGGTCTTGGGACCAGCCGATTTCGTCAGCCAAGTCAGAAGTTGGCCTGCTTGGAGGCACCGGCGGCACAGATTCACCTGGTGAGACCTCGTAGATGTACATCAGCGTGGACTGACCCCGAAGGCCCCTGCTTACGGAACCCTCCGTTCCGTCGGACGCTAGGACAAATGAGGCATCAAGTTCATCGGGAGTGATCTCAACGAAGTCGCTCAGCTCGAAAAACACGGAGCATTGATTGGCGTCGTAGTAGTGGGGCCGCCGACTGTGATCGACCTCGGACGAGTTCGTGGTGATCGATCGGAGTTTCGTTCCCCAGACGGTGTCGGGCCCGACGAGCAGGACCTTTGTGGCTCCAGGGTGGTTGACAAGTTGACCTCGAAGGAGATCCAGCTTGTCGTCGGTGAGGCTCTGGTTTCCAAACTTGCCCCACCACACTGCACCTGATCGCTGTGCGATCGTTCGATGCTCTGCAATGGTGTCAACGCTGGCATTCGCCCTCCACTTCAACAACACATGCAGGAGGGGGTCGGTCTCGAATGCCAGACCTGAATCTTCAACCGTTGTCAGAAGATCAAGCATCCGTTCGAGGTCCTCCAGCAGCTCAGCGTCATCTGGAAGTCCCCCGGTTTCGTAGGCAACTGCTAGGGCGTTGCCACGCTCATATTTCGCAGGTGTGCCAACACTCGACGCGAGATCAATGACGGTCAGGAGATTCGACTGCGGCCCAACGGCACGCCGCATTTGAAGAGCTCGCGTCGAGATGAGCCCTGGAGTGGTTCCAGCAGTTCCCTGGTTTAGCGACAAGTAGACGCGACTACCGTCGGCCGCAAACAGGTAGACGAGATAGAAGCCGACCTGGGCAGAGTCGTTTCCCGTCTTATCGCCGACAAGAACCCAAGGCACTGCGGCTGCGTTGCCCTGGCCGTTGCTTCCCTTGACGGCCCTAGGCGGCGCCACCCACCTTCGCAAGGCAACAGGAAGCCGACTCTGAACAAGATCGCGTCGCGCGTCGGTCTGCTCGGGAATTTGCTGGCCATCTGAACCAATTGCTCCTTGGAGATTGACCAATATGGCTTCGAGAAGCTCCGATACCGAATCCTTGCTGGTCGATGTCACTTCAATACCGGGTTGCCATCGCTCGCGCAAACCCGGGTCGTAGAAGGAGAAACTCGCTCCATACTCAGGCGTAAGCCGCTCGCGAATCAGGGCGAGTGCCCGATCCACATCGGCTGGTAGAGGTTGAGAGGATTCTGATCCCAAGGCGGCGATGATGAGCGCTTTGTGATCTCGGGAGACCATGTCCTCGAATTCCTCGGGAAAGAGTAGGTGCAAGAGCCCCTGGCGCTGCGTGTACGCGGAAGTTTGGGGGATGGATTCGACCCAATCTTTGAAGCCCCACGGGTCGGCAAGCAGTCCAGATTGTCGATCGGTGGGCAGCTCTTTCCAGGCTCGGAAAGTGTCGATCAAGAACCACAGCTGGCGTGGTCGGTACGTCTTGAACGCCACTCCGGTGTTGCACACACCAGTTTCGAAAGCACTTTGTAGGTCTTCGGGAATCGTCACGGGCTCGGGGGACCAACTGAGAATTAGCTCGACGAGCCGTCGCTTGGCTTGGGCCCCGATATCGCGGGCGATTAGGAAATGAACGTAAACGATCTCGGCGGCAAGCTGGATAGTCGCCGCCGGAGCCCCATTGAGTTGCCGTGCCAACTTATCCTCAAATGACGCAGTGGATTCGTCCGGGGCCAAATTGAACCGGGTGTGGAGGTCTTCCAAGGTTGGAGAGGACCAGACCGACCTGTCCGGTAGAAACAGTGAACCGTTGGTGCGGAGCGCAACCTCTACGAAGCGGCGTGCAGCGTCGTAGGCCGCTTGTTTCGTTGGGTCGAGATAGCTGCGCACACCAAGACGATAAGTCGTTTCTCGTATCGGCGCTGGGTCCTGAGCCGGCAGTGGCAGGAAGGCTGTTATCTTGCGGGATTCCCGAAGGGCTGAACGGCGGCGCCCATTGTTCCAGCAACTCCGTGTGCTTCTTGGCGTTACTCCTCGCGGCGGCCCGCGGCAGGCTCACACTCATTGAATATGAGACGATTGACAACATGGCCAAAGCGGCCTAGGTAGTGAAGCGCCCCGAGTCAATTTATTCCAGGGACGGACCCCATTGGAAATTGAATCAGCCAAAGTTTAGTGGGAATGCTACGCGACCTTCGGATCGAAGCCAGAATTACCCAAGAGGATTTGGCTAAGGCAATGGGGAGGCCACAAAGTTACGTCTCCAAAATCGAGCGCGGGGAGCGATTAATTGATCCCGTGGAGTTACGCCGAGGATGCGAAGCCCTAGGCGAAGACGTGAGCGTCTTTGTGCAGAGGTGGGTAGCGAAACTGCCATAGCAGCTTCATTCTGCAGAATGCCGCATGGCGCTCGAATTCGTGTTAACACTAGAGAAAGAAACAGGTTGTTTCTCGGTTAGCGGGGTGCAAGCGTGCTACGAGGTATTGCTTTGGGCGTAGTTGTAGTTGCCTCGTTCATCCCTTAGAAGTTACGGCTCTGCGCTTTATTCAACAGGGTTCCAGTGTGGCATCTGGGCATACACCAAGACAAATGCCCAATTCAATGTCTGCATTGGGTGGGTCGTAAAGGAGAAGGCAATTCAGAATCAACTTATCAATCGACTGACTGCCGTTCTCGGGTAGCTCCGATTGTTCACGTGCCTTCGCAAAGTTGAAGGACAGGTCTATCGCTTGGCATTCCCTTGTGACGACAGTACGACGTACCTCACCGTTGCGGGATACCAGCACTTTCCACCTTGTGCAGTCGGTACTCCTTCGCGATTAAGCGACTCGGAGATCGAGGACCAGGTAAGTCCGTCATCTCGTGATTTGGCAATTCTCTCAATCAAATCCTTTGGCAGCAGGGGCGGGCGGCCCAAGCGAACACCTTGGGCGCGCTTCACCGCCAACGCTGACTTTGTCCTCTCACCGATTAAGCGACGCTCCAGCTCGGCGAATACTGCGAGGACCTGCGCCATCGCTGCACCTTGCGGTGTTGTCGTGTCTACTGGAGCGTCAAGGGCAACAAGACCCCATCCACTTCTTTCGGCTTTCGCCATCAAGCCCGTGGCGTCATGCACTGACCGAGTCAGTCGATCTAATTTGGCTACCATCAGCACATTGCCGCTGCCGTTCTCTAAATCGTCCATGGCCATATCGAGTGCAGGTCGAGAGAGAGTTTTGCCTGAGACTCCAGCGTCAGAGTAAATGGCGATTAATACAACGTTTCTCCTGGTACATTCGCGGCGGATCGCGTCTTCTTGTGCGATCAACCCGAGTCCAGATATTGCCTGCTCCTCTGTACTAACACGGCAATAGCCAACGACGCCGGGTGATCTATCCTTTTTCTGGGGCATTCTTGCCATGTCAGTATTATAGCAAACGGATGTTTGCTATATATTGAGGATGGAACAAGCCGACGTGGGAGAGTAACTTGCGGCTTGGAATCACCAATTGCAAGAGAATCTGGAGAATTGGACACATGCGTGCTTTGAGGGGGTATCGGTTGTTCATCTCGGGAATCCTCTGCCTTCCACTCGTCCTCCTGTCCTCCCCTTCTGGAGCTAGCTCGCATGGGCACGATTTCGGTTTGCCAACGGCAGTAGCAGCAAGCAATGGTCGGATTTGGATTGCAAACTTCAGCGGTGGCGTTACCGAGGTCTCCGCTACAAGTGGTGTTGTCATCCAAAAGATTCCAAACCACGGCTACCTATATCATCCGGTGGCCATAGTCGCGCAAGGTTCGTATGTATGGGTTGCGAGCGCCGCATCAGACTCAGTCACCGAACTGAACGCCGCCAACGGTGCAGTAATGAGGGTAATGACTAGAGGCGTTAGCGGTCCCACTGCATTGGCGATCTTCGGTGATCGACTGTGGGTGGACAATTATGGAAACAATTCGCTGACTGAATTGAACTTGGCAACAGGTTCACCGATCATGGAACTGCACGGCGCAAGTTATCGGTTCAGCCAATCCCTGGGCATTGCGGTCGGTGGAGGCAAAGTTTGGGTAGCGAATAGCAATGGTAATTCAGTCACCGAAGTTCAAGCGAGCACGGGCCGACTCGTCAAAGTTCTCAACTCATCACGCGATAAGTTGTCCGAGCCAGACGCCTTGACTTTCGCTAACGGAGAACTTTATGTCGCCAATGGGTACCCAGCATCAATAAGCGTTATCAATACTGCCAGCGATTCATTTGTTCGTCAGTTAGCGATGCCACTATCGACTACCAATGAAGCGAATATTCCCATGGCTCTTACCAATGACCGAGGAAAAGTGTGGGCTGCGAATGGGTATGGCAACAGTGTTACTGCATTTGATGAGTACAACGGAGACGTCGTTTTCAATGTCCAGCAGTCGTTCGACGAAGCACGCAGTGTCGTAGCTAGTAGGGGATTCATCTGGGTGGCAAACTACGTGAATAGTTCGCTCACTCAGATCAACGAGAGCAACGGCATTATTGAACAAGTGATTAGGTGAGTCTCAAGTCCCTCCCGATGGTCGCGATCACGACTGCCTTCACCCTGGGCCACGACAACGGCACGCAGTTCACGTCCGAGCACTAACCGCACCACCGCCAAGGACCTCGGCATCAAGCTGAGTCGCACCGCCTATCGCCACCCCGACGGCAACGCGTTCATCGAGCGGGTGTTTCGCACCTTGAAGGAGGAGGCCGTCTGGCCGAATGACTTCCTCTCTTTTGAAGAGGCCTTCGAGGCGATCATGATCTGGCTGGACGACTACAACAACGAACGACCACACGACTCACTCGACGACCGCACTCCGAGCGAAGTCCGCGCGGCCGTGCTAGACAATCACAAAACCGCAGCCTGAGTGTCAACGGGCGAGGGGGTCGTTACGTCAATAGCAAATAAAATGCCAGGTGCGAGAGGCGATAGTAAGTCTGCGTTGGTTTTTCTCAACGCAGAATTTCCACACCATTTCCAGCCCGTCACCACCTAAAGTTCTGCTATGAACCGTGGGACGCTCAGGAACTGGGTCGCGCTCGCCCTTTGCTCGGTGGCGATTGTCGTGGCGGCGCTTGCGCCCACCACCCCGTTAAATCATCGCGCTCCGGTTGCCGAATCGGTTCTTGATACCTCGGTGGCGCTCATAGGCACGCTGGTCGCTCTCCTGGAGATTGGACGCTTTCGTCGTTCGGGAAACGACGTGAACTTACTGATTCTTTTCGCAGTTATTTTACTCGCCTGGGTTCACACCCTATTTGACATAATTCCCGGCCTTTTTGTCCCCCACCTAATAAGCGCCGCGCTGAGTGGACGGATTCAAGTGTGGGGAACAGGTGTTACTAAAGTGCTGGCGAGCTGGTACCTAGTGATGGCGAGTTTCTACGGTTCTCAAAAGAAGCGGCTCCCAAAGATGGGGCATCGGGTTCCGTCTTTATTTGTCCTTCCCGCCATCATCGTCGTAGGGGCATTTTTGATCTTTGTTCCGCTGGTACCCGTGGTTCACGCTGGCCTACTCGAAAGGGTTCTCTGGCCACAGTCGATTTCCTCGCTACTTCAACTACTCGGCGCACCCTTGTTCGTCATCGCCGCTTGGCAACTTTCGAATCAGTCAGATGCTCAATCGGACGAGTTCAAGGGCTGGCTCGCCACGGGGTGCATCTTCGCCGGATTCTCGATGCTTAGCTCTGCCCTTTTGCAACTTCATGGGGTGTACGGGATACGGCTCAATGACCTCCTGCGGGGGGTCGCCGTTGCAGCTTGGGCTTGGGGCGCCGTTGTCGAAATTCGTCTCTACTGGTCGACGATTGCCGAGTCAGCGCGTCGAGACGCCTTACGGACAGCGGCGCTTGAATTGCACGATGGTCTGGCCCAGGAGTTGGCCCTGCTCACCAGCTTGATGTATTTACCGGCGCAGGAGATGGATGGGCCCGACTGGCACGAGCAGTTGCAATCTACCGCCGAGAGAATTCTGACGGAGACTCGCCGAACCATCGTTACATTGATCGGCGAGCAACCGCTGCCAATCGAGACTGATCTGAAGATGATTGCGGATGAAGCCTCGGCAACCGGCGGCGACGTCAGCGTTGGAGTTGATATGTCTTCAGCCCCGGTTCTGAGTGACCTGGCACATCGTGAGGCGATTGTGAGGATCGTCAGGGAAGCCGTTACTAACGCAGTTCGCCACGGGCAAGCCGAGTACATCGGTATTCGCGTCGTGAAAGAAGACAGTGGCACGGCGCTGCGGGTGTCGGATAATGGTATCGGTTTCGACCCCACCGCCGCGACCGACTCAGGACGTTTTGGAATCATCAGCATGAAAGAGAGGGCGAAGGAGGTCGGGGCGTCGCTGGAAGTCCATTCGGTGCCGGGTCAGGGAACCATGGTCGAGGTACTGTGGCCGTAATTATCGAACCCAGCGTTCTCATTGCCGATGATCACGCCCCGACAGTGGCCATGATCCGCCGCGTGATAGAAGAAAATGGATTTCGCGTCTGCGCCGAGGCTGATGATGCGGTAGAAGCAATTCGGGCGGCACGCGCGACGGCGCCAGACGTTGCAATTCTTGACATCCGCATGCCAGGAAATGGTCTCCACGCGTGCGCCGTGATTCGATTCGAGCGTCCTGCGACTTGCATCGTGATGCTCACCATTTCAGAGGATGTGTCCAATGTCCTCGCAGCCATGTCGGCGGGTGCTTCGGCCTATTGGCTAAAGGGCGAAGATCCAATGGTCATCCCCCAGATACTTCGTCGAGCACTGGCGGGCGAATTGATTATCGCTAACTCTCTATTGAAGAGTCTCGTCATGACGTGGGGGAGCCGAGATTTACGACAGCGCTTACGCGACTACCTACCCGAAGGAGTCAGCCTCAGTCCGAGGGAATATGAAGTGATCGAACTACTGTGTGAAGGCCTGACAACCGCCGAAATCGCTATGCGGCTCTTCGTCGCAGACGTCACCGTGCGGACTCACATCGCCAAGATCGTCCATAAGTTGAATGCCGTTGACCGCGAGGATGTCAAGCGGATGATTAGCAAAATGTCGGAGACCGCCAACCTCGACACGAGGTATTAAAGAACATGGGGCGCACGAGTACGGTCACGACCACCACTGTCACATTGGTTCAGCGTAAGTTTGAGATGTACTGAGGGCTGACCACGTCACTTCTGAATGTGCAGGAATAATCACCTCTATTGCATTCACTACGTGTGAGTCGTCTATTTCTCTCTTCTTATCGTGTTGCATAGATCGCAATGCAATCGTGAGTGGAACAAAGATAATTGCTAACGCGAGAATCGCCCCGAAAAACTGAAATAAATAAATCAATTCCATTGTTGGCTCCAATACCTACCTATGAGAGTGTTGGTCAATCTGACAATGATCGTAAACTCGAACGAAGTCCATAAATTAGAAAGACGCGTTGGTTTCCGTTGATTCATCTTGAAGTCAAGGGAGACTTGATCGTGTGGCCGGAAAGGTCCAAAATGTGTGGAGGCGCCATCTCAAGTGGCCAGCCATTTCTCGGCGCACAGAGTTTCTTCAACACCCCTTACCAATAACCCTGAGCCAAACATGATCCCTGGGGACAAGGACCGTTTCTTCCTAACTTGCAACTCTTTCACCCAACTCGGTTGAGAACGGGTGAATCTTGACACGGAGCCTGCGCCAGAGAGCACGAGCACAATCTCAATCCTCTGTTAGCCAGATTCGGAGTCTTTCATCGTTGCCAGTGATCAACTCAACATTGGCTAGACCTGATGTTTTCATGTCCTCGCATAGCCAATCGCCTAGCCAATCTTTCAAACCTCCAAACACTTCCGCGAACGTTGGTGCACTCACCACGTCGTCTGACCAGACAAATTGGATATTGAGCGACGTCAATGGACTACTTTGAACGGCTCTCAAGGTGCCGGGATCGAGACCCGGGCGGCCCACTAGAAGTCTCACAGGCGCACCAAAGTTGCGCACCAAAGTAGTCAAGTTCTATGGACTCATGCATCCCAACGGTCGCATGAGCAATTGATTGCGATGGGAATTTTAGTGGTCAAGTTCTCGGGTCGCACGACATAGCGATCGCCGCGCCGGGCCTCATTGCGGGCCTCATTTCTGTCACCATGTACTGGAGCCTGGCGCAGGAAATCGCTGAGATTCGAAGATTTAGAAGAACATGGTGACCACGAAACCCGTCGCGATTCAGAGTTAGCCCGACAGTAATGTCCCAGCCGACGAGTGTCAGCGTTTCCGTCAGCAAATATTTTGAACTGCTACGGTTCCGAGTGAACGCGCATGAACCAAAAGCCTTGCAAATTGGGACTTCCTGAACTCCTGCGAACACACCTGAACCCAACGGAATGGCATGGCATGCAAGGGGTCAGGGGTTCGAATCCCCTTACCCCCACGAATAAAGTTCCTGATAAAGGAACTATTCCGTAGAACATCCCGCTCCAAAATCACTGATTTGTGTGAACGCCGGCCGAAAAGGGAAACACCCGCCGGTCGAAAACGGTCGAAAACGGGAGCACTTCGGTTCGAAGTTAGTTCAGGGGCTCAAAACAGTTCGAGCGTCTGCCGTCAGGCGCCCTTCGAAATCACTGCACGAAAACTCCAAAACGGGTGTACGGATTGGCCGGAATACGCAGATATGAAGGAATGTTGTGTTTGACGCTGTGAGTTGAGGAGTTCGTTGGCCCCTTTAGGTGGACCCGGTTCCGTGTTGAATTGTCATTGACCGTTCGAACCCAACAAGGAGACCCGCAAACCCATGACGATGCTAACCACTGACGTTTGAAGAACTCCTTTCGCTCCGCAGTTTTGTATTGAACATTCTCAACACCCCTCTTTCGATTTGACGGCGATGCCACTGCAGCCCCTTTTGAAAGTCAGGTGTTGCTTCGACCGCTTGAATCCAAGTCACTCAGGGCTTCTTGTACTTGGGGGCGGTGATGGACTGGCACTCGCGAAAGGTGCTGTCGTGGCGAGTGTCCGACACCATGACCGCGGACTTCTGCGTGGCGGCCCTCACCGAAGCCCTCGCCCTCTACGGCACGCCCGAGATATTCAACACCGATAGGGTTCGCAGTTCACGTCCGACGTCTTCATCAAGATCTTGCGCGACGCCGAGGTGCGGATCTCGATGGACGGAGCCGGCAGGGCCATTGACAACGTCTTCATCGAGCGACTGTGGCGCACGCTGAAATACGACCACATCTACCTGAACCCCGCCGAGAGCGGCACGGCGTGTCGAGAAGGCATTGGAAACGTTTCTCAAGTACTACAACGAGGACCGTCCGCACAGCTCACTTGACGACCAGACGCCCGACGAGGTCTACTATCAATTACGCATCAACCAGCGCGCCGCCTGAACTCGCTGTCAACCACCTGCTCACCCCTTAAGAAGCCCGTCAGGTTGTCCAAGAGTTGGGGTCCACTTCAGTGGCCTGTCTCGGACTGGGGTTAGCCGCATCCGAGCAACGATTCCGGTACGGCAAACCAAGCATCAGCAACTCGACAATCTCCGGACTAGCCCTATGGACTGACGTATGCGGTCTTCACTACACTGTAGAACTCTTTGGCATAAGCACCCTGCTCGCGTGCTCCGTAGCTGGAAGCCTTCGTGCCACCAAATGGAACGTGGTAGTCGACACCAGCGGTTGGAACGTTGACCATTACCATTCCTGAGCGTGAGTTTCTCTTGAAGTGTGAAACATGACTGAGCGAAGTTGAACAAATACCGCTGGATAGGCCGAACCAGGTGTCGTTGGCAATGGAGAGAGCTTCGTCGTAATCGTCGGCTCGAATAATCGATGCGACAGGGCCGAATACTTCCTCGCGGTTGATCGTCATATCATTATTTGTACCCTTGATTAGTGCTGGTGCCAGGTAGAAACCGGGTGTCGATCGCTGCAGTATTTCGCCTCCAACGACTTCGCCGCCTTCAGATTTTGCTATCTCGATGTACCGGCAATCCTGCTCAAGTTGCGACTGGTCGACGACGGGCCCAATCTCGGTTGCAGGATCGAGCGCGTTACCGACTTTCAATTCACGCATGCGCTTCTCCAGAGAAGCGACGAACCGATCATGGATACCTTTTGTGACAATCAACCGCGAAGACGCGGTACACCGTTGACCAGTTGAGAAAAACGCCCCGTTGATGCAGATTTCCACGGCTAAATCCAGATCCGCGTCATCAAGTACAACCATAGGATTCTTACCACCCATCTCAGTTTGTACGCGTATTCCCTTCTTGGTTGCGGCCACCGCCAGTTGATTGCCGACCACGACCGATCCGGTGAAACTGATAGCGTCAACGAGCCCGGATTCGGTCAATGCCGACCCGACCGCTGATCCGCTGCCGTAAATGAGGTTAAGCACCCCGTCAGGCAATCCTGCCCGCACCAGGATATCGGCGAGTTCCCAAGCGCAGCCGGGAACATTGCTAGCCGGTTTGAATATGACAGTGTTTCCCCAAGCCAACGCTGGCGCAATTTTCCATGCTGGAATAGCGAGGGGGAAGTTCCAAGGTGTGATGATGCCGACTACCCCGATGGGTTCGCGCGTTATTTCCACAGTCACACCGGGACGAACCGAGGGCACTATGTCGCCAGTGAGCCGGAGTGCCTCGCCGGCGAAGAACTTGAACAACAGTCCCGACCGGGTAGCTTCACCCGTCGCTTCCTTTATCGGCTTCCCTTCTTCCCGTGCCATTAGTTCGCCGAGTTCGCCGGCACGGTTCAAGATCTCCGATCCCGCCCTGTCAAGAACATCAAATCGCTGCTGAGGGTTACTGTAAGCCCAGACGTTGCGTGCTGCGTGAGCGGCACTTATCGCCTCGCGTACCTCTGTCGAAGAAGCTGACGTTGTCAGACCGACAATGTCATTCGTATCTGAAGGGTTAATATTGGGAATTTCACCGTCTCCCTGCCAATGCCCTGCAATAAGGTGTTGGTACTTTTTGATCATTTCTAACGCCTTTCCAATTATTGATAGCAATGAAAACGTGCGAGCACGGTGTCGAACCGCTTAACTTTCGTTACTCCTGTTTGCTTTTCCAATTACTTGAAATGTCACGACGGCGGAAGATTTCGCACCGCGAACCTTTGTTCGCTAGAAAGCAGACCCCTTTCAGTGAGATTGCGCATAACTGCCATAATGCCGAAAGTCCAGTCCGGCGCAACTTCGGACGTTGTGACCGCATTAATCAAGGAGCCAAGTTTCGGTGTCGAAATGATCACCGTGTCGCCCATATGGTGTGTGAAGCCAGTCCCGGATTCACCGCGGTCCTTGGTGGGCGCGAACAATGTTCCTGTGAAAAGAACAAATCCGTCTGGATACTGGTGGTGAGCCCCGCAGGCATGGCCAACCAAATCTAGGAGGTCCCGGCTGATGGCAGCCATCGAACTGACGTCATCCATTTGGAACCCGTCCTGCCCGATGAGCTGCAGACGAATATCCAATTCTCTCGCACTCTGTAAGGTAAATGACTCATCAAAAAGTCGTATAAACGGCCCCAACGCACAAGAGGCGTTGTTGTCTTTCGCTTCCGTGAGCAACAATGCGCTTCGTCCTTCGAAGTCACGTAGATTCACGTCATTACCGAGCATGGCACCGACGGGCTTCCCCATTGACGTAACTGCCAACACGAGTTCCGGTTCGGGGTTGTTCCAGATTGAACGAGCCAAAACGCCTACAGCGGCGCCAAGGCCAACGGCGGAAAGGACCGGGCCCTTAGTAAAGATTTCTGGGTCGGGACCAATTCCCACCTCCAGATACTGTGACCACAGATTCTCGCCAACAAGAACTTCCTTGATCGTCTCTGCTTCGGAACTGCCTGGGCGGACACTACCCAGAGTGCCACCGATGGCCTTATCAAGTTGAGAACGGATATCTTTGGCCCGATACGGATCGCCAGCTGCTCGTTCTTCGATCACTCGTTCGAGCATGCTTTGAACAAATGTGACCCCGGCGGCCTTCAGCACCTGAAGATCCACAGGAGCCAAGAAATGAGGCTCTCCCCAATCTTGATGAAGTGTCGCGCGCAAGACGGCGTTCAGTCTCCACGTTTTGCGTGGCTTTGCATCACGTACGATCTCAATGACGTCGTCTCGCTCAAGGAGAGATGACACCGTTGGCTCTACATAACTAAGGTCCACAACATCACCTTGGCGGATGGCAACGACACTAGGCCCGCCCTCGGCGGGGTCAAAAAGCCTACCGACGAGCGTGCAACCCTCGTAGTTTTCCGGAAGAATTCCGGCGATAGATTCGTTGTAATCCATGAGCAACCTTTCTGACGGGCTTCCCTTAAGAGAACACAAGTTTTCTTAGAGAAGACGAGCACTCAACGAGCACACCGATCGGTCTAGAGACCGATTGCCAGTGTTCGGCCGTAAGGCCTACGTACCCAAAGAGAGCGGCGCACCTGCCGCTCAAACAACCCCAAGGCGAGCCCTCGGGCAGGCATCCGATTGAGATACCGATCATCACCCGATTGACTTCTCAATCACTCGAATAACGTTCCCACCCATAATCCGAGCAATATCCTGCTGAGCGAATCCCCTCATCACCAAGCCTTGCGTAATGTTCGGGAAACTCTCGAGATTCTCGATACCCATCAGAGAGAGGTTGGTGAAGTCAATATTTGATCGTCGATAGAACGAGCGTGCCTGCTCATCTCCGTGAACGACAACGTTAAGCCCTAGCCCAACATGTTCTACGCCAACCAGGGCGACCGCATACTCGATGTGGTCAAGGAAATGATCAAAAGACGGCTCAGAGCCTACGTGTGCTGGGAATGACGTGATCCCAATTACGCCTCCCGTTGCCGCAAGACCTCTGAGTTGATCATCAGTGAGATTACGCACATGTTGATACAGCCCACCGCAATTACTATGCGAGGCGACGATCGGTCCTTTCGTTGATTCAAGCACATCGTCGACGGTACGCGGACTGCTCTGGGAAATATCGATGAGCATGCCAAGTCGTCCCATTTCGGCGACCATCTCGCGACCAAAGTTGGTTAGACCTCCGTCTCGGCGCTCCCCGACGCCATCGCCAGCGCAGTTGGCTTTGAACCAAGTGACGATGATTGAGCGGAGCCCCAACCCGTACATATTCCGAAGAATTGATAGGTCACCATCCAGCGGTGCCGCACCCTCGATTGTTAACATCAGCCCCACACGTCCTTCACTTTTGGCGCGGGCAATGTCTGCAGCGTTCGTACACAAACTAAAAATCTGAGAAGCAGCTATTTCTTGACGCGCGACATCGATCGCTCGTAGGGTTCCGCGCACATAATCTCGGTCGTAAGTGAACATCTCATCGTCACCTCCGACCGTGTAAAAACTGAAGTCGATGCCTCCTTGCTGAACCTTTGGCCCATACAGTCTGTCGAGACTCCCAGCCTGACCTGCAAGTACACCTCTTTCAACTTCAAGACTCCAGTCATCATGCAAATTGCATACGAGCATTTGCATATGGCTTTCACTGACATCTGGAGGACTGCTCAAACTAGTTTCCATTGCTGCGGCCCGCTCGACAATAGGCGAACGTCTCTGGTCTATGCGCTCTTCTTCCACCTCGACTACTCCCTAGGGCCCGTACTCAAAATGCACCAATAAGATTGCTCAATCATCCTGACCTGCAGATTCCAAGGGTGAAATAACTCGGGACGCGGCTGCATTGACTAAGTCAATGCCCTTCTCACCCTGTCGGATGCTTCTCAAGTTGCCCGTCTCTTCACCAGGAACTGCCGACGATTCCCTCACGACCAGAGATGGGGCGACAAGTATAAGTTGATGGGGGGCCGGCACACCGTCAAGACGATCTAGAAGCAAGCTAGCTCCGATGCTCCCCAAGTGAGATTTGAACACCTCCACAGTTGAAATTGTGGGTCGAGCGATTGCCCCCGCTGGACTGTTACCAAACCCCACAACTGCAACCTCCTGAGGAACGGCAATGCCAAGATCTGAGAGTGCTCGACACGCTCCGAGCGCCATCGGATCATCAGCAACAAAGAGTCCATTTGGTGACTCTCTCTTCCCAGTGAAGAATCGCTTGACCGCCTCGTATCCACTCTCAAACGAGAACTCCCCGACTTCTGTGCCTACTTCCGAGGCGGTCGCAAATTCGGCCAGCGCATCTTGAAATCCAGCCCATTTGGATTCGCTGGTTCTGGTCGTCCTTGGACCATTAATCATCCCAAGTCTCAGCCGACCTTGCTCAAGCAGATGCTTCGTCGCCAGATAAGCGCCGCGCCGATTATCAGCGAGGACGGTGTCATAAGCCCACCCCGGACAGTCAGTTCCTATCAGCACAGAAGGCTCAGGCGCTCCTGCCAAAATATCAGTTGTGAACGACCCTCCGAGGTAAGCGAAGCCCGAGATCGCGCCATCGCGAATACTTCCATATGTTGACCACCCTTCCCAAGTAGCGACTTCAAGGGCGATCCCAGCCTGTCGGCAATGCTCCTCAAACCCAGCCAGCAACGACGTGATGTAATAATTTAGCGATCCATCCGGTTCAGTCCGAGATATGACAACGCCGATCTTTCTATCTTGCCTAGAATCGAAATCTCGGCGAGGTCCGCGCCTGACATAACCCAGAGACTTTGCCAGTTCTAGTATCTCCGTTCGCGCTCGCTCACTGACTCCTTCTCGACCGTTTAGCGCATAAGAGACCGTTGCCTTCGAAAAGCCTGAGCGCGTCGCGATATCAGCTAGGGTTACACGGCCGTCTGGATTCTCCCCGCTATCTACCCGTTTCTTCATAAGCGCTTACCTGCATCGACCAAGGTATCTGCGAGACATTGATGAATGGTTTGTCGAGCATAAGTAATGCGTTCATTACGACGCGTCGGGTACACACGGTTTGATAAAAGCACTGCTGAGATGCCCAGCGAAGGTACCAGGAACACACTTGAACCCGTAAAGCCAATATGGCTGAATGTTGGTACAGACCATTTGCCGAACTCAGGATCATTCATTACGAAAGCCATAGTGCGCGAAATTTCAGGTGCTGGCGTGAACGAGGAGAAAAGCATTCCAGCCAGGTGACTCGGCAAAATTGAAGAATGCCCGGGCAGAAGTGCTTCCGCGAACCGGAGAAGATCCGGCGCACTTGCAAACAGTCCGGTGTGTCCGCAAGGCGTCGGAAACAATGAGGCTGTTTCATCATGTACTTCCCCGCAAATAACGCGGCCTCGTCGCCGACTGTACTCCGTTGGAGCTATTCGATAGACCTCTTCCGCACGAGGTTTAAAACTCAAACCACTGAGTCCTAGCGGATCCAAGATTATTCTTCCCAGAAAATCTTCCAGCTTTTCCGAGGTTATCCGCTCCACGATCCAGCCCAAGAACATGTAGTTGAGACTTGAGTAACAAACACGAAGTCCGGGATTCGATTCGAGACTTACTCTTTCGATTGCCCCTCGCAATTGGGTCGAGTTGTCATACTCCACATTCAAATCCGGCAGCGAGGGTAGTCCGCTCGTATGCTGAAGGAGATCTCTCACGGTGGCCCTTCCGAGGTCCGTGGGGATACCATGCAGCAGATTTCCAATCTCAGTATCAAACGTGAACTGACCGTCAGCAATCAACCGGAGGACCAAGATAGCGACAAAAACTTTGGTGACGGAGGCAAGTTCGTAGATAGTTCGCGTAGTCGTCTCTCCGGAACTTGAGTCGTAGGTCAACCGACCTACAGCCTCCTCGACGACCGTGCCGTCCACACCACTGACCATCAAGACAGCACCGGGAAAAGCCCCATACGCCATCATCTCTGCCATCAACTCCCTAATTGACTCATCGGGCATCGGACTCCTCATTTATACCGATTCCCTCGATCCTGTAAACATTGAACGATCTACCCTACATGTCAAGAGCAAGCCGTGCATTCTTGCCTTCTGAGACCCAACTTACTCAGAGGGTGCTGCCAATCCGAGCAAGTGCAAACTCTCCGTGGCCCAGACGCTCGGCAGCCGTCTCTTCGCCGTTAGCTGTCGCAATAACGAACTCGAAAATCTTCTCTCCAATCTCTTCGGGGCTCGCTACCCCATCCGCGATCAAACCCGCGCCAATATCCATGTCCTCGCGCATGAATTCGTAAGTCGGTGTATTAGTGCAAATCTTTATGACGGGCGTTATGGCGCAGCCAACCGGGCTACCGCGGCCAGTCGTGAACAAGTTGATGTGCGCACCTCCAACTGCCTGAGCCGAAATTGTCAGGATGTCATAACCAGGAGTATCCATGATCCACAGCCCGGGTCCGGGCACGTGCTCTCCGAGATCGAGAAATCCCTCAAACTGTCGTGTACCGGCTTTCGTGTTGGCACCCAGTGATTTTTCGACAAGGGTGGTGAGGCCCCCTTCAATGTTTCCAGGACTCATCTCACCTTCGGACATGGGTTCCTCCAATCTCAGAGACTCCTCCCATACGCGATCTAGTGCGGCCGACAGTCTCGCGGCGCCGTCCGGATCCTTCATCCGCGCGGCAAGATATGGTTCACTTCCAAAAAGACCGGGAGTTTCCGAAAGGAGGACGGCTCCTCCGGCGTCGACAAGCATGTCGGCCGCGACACCGGTCGCAGGATTAGCCGTGAGTCCGGACAGCCCATCTGAACCGCCGCATTTCGTACCGACGATCAATCGACCTACGGGAAACGGCTCGCGGCGGGCTTGTGATACCTCTTCTTGTAACTCCTTTACAAGTACGCAACCACGCTCAACCGCTGACCTAGTCCCACCTTCATTTTGGATGCCCACGACAGTTATAGGTTTTCCATTAAGTTCCTTAATGATAAAATTGGGCTGCATAAATTCGCAACCTAGACTTACTAGGAGCACGCCTGCAACATTGGGGTTCCGGGCCGCTCCAATCAGTTGCCTCTTCGTAAGTTCCATGTCAATCCCAAGTTGGAGACAACCTTGTTGGTGTGTGATCACAGGGCTATCCGTCTTGGCGGCAATACGTTCAGCAACCACGTTTGCACATCCGACGGTTGATATCACCAACACGTAGTTACGAATTCCCACTTGACCGTCAGGTCGACGGTAACCCATGAAGGTCCTTGCCGCTAGGTCGTTTGGTTTCCAGGGCCCTAGTCTTGGCGGCTTTCGGGGAACTTTCGTCACAAGTCCAGCTGCGGCTGCACGTCCTTCGGCCCCTTCAGACCGTCCTATTATGTCGCCCACATTATGCACATGTACATGATCACCCTGGAGGGTGTCGACGGTCATCACTCCGATAACTTCGCCGTATTTTCTGAGAAAAGCATGGGCGGCCATGTCCTCCAACGCAAACTTGTGGCCACTTGGTATCGGTTCACGAGTGATATATGAACCACGGTTGGTCTCAACGGATCCAACCCCCAACGGTCTCAAGGCGGTAGCGACATTGTCGCGGGGATCAATAACTAGCGCATCAAACATTCTTCATCCTCTCCTAAAACTGATTCGCAATTAACTGGGTGCAACTCGGGCTCGCAGGAGCAGACTTCAAGTGCCTGGATACTTGATCGTGGAACCGCAATCAACGGTAAGCATGCAGCCGGTCACGTAACGTGCTTCTTCCGAAGCTAAGAAAAGAACTGCATTACTAATGTCTCGCGGCTCAACCCACGGCACGGGTATTGCATTCAACTGCGTGAATGCAGACTCCACCTCACCGCGCGTCGCGTGTGCCTTGCCACGGGCGAACAACTTATAAGTAGGCTCGTTATGAATCATGTCAGTGTTCACGGCTGTGGAATGAACAGTGTTAACTCGAATGAAATGAGGGGCCAACTCTTGCGCGAGGGCCCTCGAAAGACCCAGGACGCCAGTCTTGGCCGCTGAATAGTGACTTGCTCCTGGGATGGCAACGATGGCTGCCGTCGAACTTATTAGAATTACCGCACCGCCGTTGTCAGCCTCAATCATGTAAGGGACCGTGGCCCTGATTGTCTTCCAGACGCCCGTCAGATTGACATCGATCATCTCCTGCCAAGTTTCGCTTTCCATCTCCCAAGAAGGTCCTCCATAGCTAGCGATGCCAGCGTTTGCGCAAACAACGTCTAACCGACCGAAAGTTTCCATTGCAGTTGCAACGGCACTTTCCATGGCCGCCAGATCTCGAACGTCAACCTGAAAGGGTAAGATCCGACGACCCACCCCTTCGACAAGTCTCACTGTCTCCTCGAGGTCCGCTGTACGAGAATGCTGCACCGTGCCGACTGGCGCACAGATATCGATTGCAATGACGTCGGCTCCCTCCTCGGCAAGCCGAATCGCATGCGATCGCCCCTGACCGCGAGCCGCGCCTGTGATGAGAGCAACTTTGCCTGCGACACGATCCACCGACTACCTCCTAACCATCAATCCAACTTCTTAGTGGAATTACTTAAATAATCTACTGAACTTCAGACTTACTGAATGTTAATCTGAGAATAGCGTGAATTCACCTAATTGTCAAGAGATTCTGCACAGGCCGCTTACCACGCTCGTAGGAGCACGTCCCATCCATTGGAGTCACTTTGAGTCAACCCTCGTGTCTCGGCTGGCGGTAATGAAGTTGCGTTCAGTTCAACCGACGCCGGCAAGTACATCGCAAAGAGTTGAGCAATGGATCCCTCGGGCGGCGCATCACCTATCGCGGACAAACCAACCATCGTGCAACTCTCTTCCTGGCGCTCCGAACCACGTCGGTCCGGAGCTCTTCTGGAACTGCCTTCGGCACTATTCCCTTTTACTTCCTGCATGGCTGTGATGTTTGCAAGGTTGGAAGTCCACCGAAGCTGGGCACACCCACACCCCCAAGATAATTTTAAAACAATCCAGGACTACGAAACACTCATTAATCCTCAGTCAAATTCAAACGTTCCCGTCGGCTTTCTATCGTAGGACCACTCCTGCTTCTGTGTCACGGGATTTGCCAGCGAGACGAAGGCTCCAGTGCGGCTCTGCACGACCCAGTCTGCCTAAATCTCGCAAGTGTGCCTCTGCTAGTGAAGCGGTTTGTAAGTTGACTCCACCAAAATTTCCAAACTCGAAACCGATTCGTGACGCGACTTCCCTCGTGGATATAGCACCCTCCTCGGTTAGCAAATTCAGCACATATTGATCTAGTTCATGAACAAAAGCAATGCTGTCCTCAATATGCCGCCTTCCCTCCCTCTTATCAAGCACTTTCCCATGTGAGGGAGCGAGAAGTTCAAAATCTTCTTCTAGAAGTCTTAATAAACCAGACAGATACTGCCGCCGGTCACAATAAAGAGGCGCCAAAAGGGTAGGACCATCAAGACGCGCAGTACCGTGTCCTTGCACAAAATCAAAAGTGAACAACACCCTAGTTTCGAGATCCAGCAACACAAGGTGTGCAGGACTATGCCCACCGGTAATGATGACCTCGAGTTCATGTGTTCCAACGGAGAGATGGTCCCCGTCTCGAAGCAGTATGTCGACCCGAGCGTTGGGACCACACATCTCACGGATTTGCCGGCCCTTTTCACTATCAATCTCGAGCACCCCTGGGTACGCTTCCCACAATTCCGACACGTAACGATCGCGCTCTTCAATCCACTCAACCTCACGGAGCGGAGCCGCCAATTTCGCCTTTGACCGCGCGATTACCACCGCGTCCCCACCCATGTGATCAGCATGAGCGTGGCTATTAACCAAAAGAGTAATGTCTGCCAAGGTCACATCTGCTCCCGCTAATTCCACACCGAGATGCGCCGGCGTACTGGCTATACCCGCATCTAATAAGGCATTATGTTCGTCTGAACTTATAAGATAGAGCCACAGCGGGATGCCATGATCTTCGCCATAATTTGTACTCAGCCGGTGCGTATCCCTCGCAATAAGATCACTCAAGACTCATTCAATTCAATTCAGTCACCGAGCGGCACAATCAATTTAGATCTAGAAAGAATACAGATATAAGATTTCATAGGCACCCGAATCAGAAACCCCTTACGGTAATAAATATCGATCACGCTTCAGCAGCCGTCCACGTCCAGCCCTACTCAATATTTCACCATTCCGAAAAATGACCTCGCCTCGCGACATGGTCAGCACCGGCCAGCCGACTGCCTTATATCCCTCAAACGGTTCATAATCCGCTCGAGATTCGATTGGACGCGCACCCATCGTGACTTCCAGATGAGGATCTATAAGAACAATGTCCGCGTCGGCTCCAATAGATAGAGTCCCTTTGCTCGGATACATTCCAAACAATTTAGCTGGATTAGCGGAAACAAGTTGAACGAAACGAGAAAGCGAGATCCGATTCTTACCTACTCCCTCGCTAAAAAGCATGCCAACACTGGTCTCCACGTTGGACACCCCTGCCGGAATTTGATCGAAGTTGCGTAATGAATCCAGCTTCTCCGCCGAGTTCCATGGGCCATGATCTGTGGCATATGTCTGTATCTCGCCGGTCCTCAATGCGTCCCACAAGACTCGCTGGTCCTCGATCGTGCGCAAAGGCGGATAGCACACGTATTTTGCCCCTTGTCCGTCGGGGAGAAGATACTTGGAGTCATCAAGAAATAAGTACAACGGCCGAGTCTCCACATATATCTCTGCACCGTCATTCCGTGCTCGTCGCACTGCATCCAGCGCGCTAGCGCTCGATAGATGCACAAAGTATACGGGGCAACTTGTCAACTGCGCATACGCTGCCACACGGCTTGTCGCGAGACCCTCCGCAGACGCCGGACGACTTGCCGCGAAATACTCTACAGTACGTTTCCCCTCTCCCAAAAGCGATTCTGTCATGCAATGGACTGTCGCGTCATCCTCAGCATGCACATTCACGAGCATCCCTTGACGCTTCGCCTCCCGTAATACGCGGATGATGTCCCGATCTGATAGCCGCACTGCATCCAGCGTGGTAAAGATTTTGAGGCTAGCAAAACCATCATCCGCCAGCGGTCCAATCTGTTCGCAAACGCCTTTAACGTCTAGATCCGTAACGACTAGGTGCAAACCATAATCAATATGTACTCTCCCTTTGGCCTTCTCAATTTCTGTCTCAATACCATCTTGAAGACCCTGTCCCTTAGTTTGAAAGGCGAAATTTAGGACTGTCGTGATGCCACCAGCGGCGGCACTTCGGGTACCACTCTCGTAATCGTCGGCATTGTTGAGGCCGATGTTGCGATCAAACAAACCAAAATGCGTATGGACATCGATTGCCCCAGGGAACACAAATTTCCCCTCAGCATCAATCTCCATCATTGCTGCCGGCAAGTCCTTCCCAATCGCAACAATCTTCCCACCTGCAATACCGATATCCGCCATCATCTGCGAGGTGCCAGTTATCACTGAACCATTTCTAATCACACTCTCAAATTCCATTCGACCGCCTTATAATAAAAGCCCGAAATTCCCTCGACTTGACCGTCACCCGGTCAATTCCTCCTCGCGGACTTCCTTCCATCGAGCAAGCTGTCCTAGCGCGACGGCTACGATCAGCGCACCCCCGTAAAATAGGTCTTGAACAAACGCCGTGGCTCCCAATAGCTCAAGTCCCGTGATGCCCGTAATTAAAAAGTACACCGCAATTATGGTTCCCCACGGATTGAAGCGTCCTGGCAGTATGCAAGTTGACCCTAGGAAAACCGCCGCGAAGGCGGGTAGCAGGAATGACAATCCTGACGTAGGGTCTGCCGATCCCGTCGTTCCTGCGTACATCACACCGCCGAGCGCGCTCAGGACCCCTGACGCAACAAGTGCGCCAAGTCGCACACGAGTAATGGGAAGACCGCTCAGTCGTGCAACATTTCGTCCCCGCCCCACGAAGAGTAGCCAACTACCAACAGGGGTGTACTCAGACACGTACCAGAGGAGGGCGCAGATTCCGACTCCGTAGTAGAACTCCAATGGAATTCCTAGCCAGCGGTCCACGACGACAATTGAGACAAGCCCAGGCGATATGCCGCTGATCGTGTCTGAATTACTAATCCAGAGGACAACTCCGCTGATAAGTGTACCGCTACCAAGAGTTACAATCAAAGCATCAATGCGGAACAAAATGCTAATTAGCCCATTAATCAGCCCGACGATGCCCCCCACAAAAAGGGCCACAATAATCGCCGCCACTATCGGCCAACCATGATTAACATTAAGCACCCCGACGATCATGCTTGCCAGAGTGAGATTTGCGGCTACAGAGAGGTCATAGTCACCCGCAGTCATCGGTGCCAATAGTGAAAGAGCCAAAATAACCAGCACCGCCTGTGACCCAAAAATTGTCGAGAGGTTGCCCATACTTAGAAAGGTGCTATGTTCAATAATTCCAAATACAATTACGATCACAACCCAAGCTCCGACCAAGGCAAGACGTTTTCCTAAGTCCACAATGCGACTACGTTGGCTGGGCGTACTTACTTTTGTCTTCGTCATTTTACTATCCGTATCCATTGAAGAACTCACGTCATCTTTCCCATCATTAATGCCCGTCAATGGGCGGTCTTTGAAGACGCTCCGTAGCAGCAGTCGGCAATAGTTTCTTTGGTTACTTCACTGCCGCTCAACTGCGACACAATAACGCCGCCAAAAACGACTAGCACCCGGTCGCACAGAGTTTCTAATTGCTCGTAGTCGGTGCTAGCACAGATAACTGTGCTTCCAGATGAAGCGAATTCTCGTATTACATCCCATATCTGCGAACGCGCCCCCACGTCCACCCCCTGGGTCGGTTCGTCCAACAAGAGAAGTTCCGGCGCCCTTGCGAGCCACTTTGCAAACAATACCTTCTGTTGATTACCCCCACTGAGGGCATTGAAAGCCAGTTGCGGTCGCGGAGGACGAACTGAATATGTTTCAAGTTCTTGACGTGCGCGGGCGGAAAGACGTTTTCGATTAAGCACCAGTCGTTGAAAAAACGACGACAGAACCATCAATGTCACATTGTCACCAACCGACATAGATCCCACCGCCCCGTCGCGAGCCCGGTCACCTGGGACCAGCGCTATCCCGTATTTCACCGCTATTTTCGGTTTTAGAAGCGTCATATCCAGCTCTTTTGACCCAATTCGTAGCGTGCCGCCGCTACAAGGACGTGAACCGAACATTCCACCTAAGATGTCCTCAAATCCGGAACCAACGAGTCCCGTGATTCCAAGTACTTCGCCCTTTCCGACGTCAAACGAAGCACTGCGTACAGAGCCAGACTGTAGATTCTTTACGGCTACATGTGTGGCGTCCGAGCCTTTGTATTTATACGGACGCTGACCCGGAACGTCACGCCCGATAATCATTTTGATCATGTCTTTATCGCTCACGGCATTCGTTTCAAACGGACCATGAAGTTGCCCATCGCGTAGCACTGATACTCGATCCGTTACTGAGCGGATCTGATCAAGATGATGCGAGACGAAAAGAATGCTTGCTCCATCCGAAGCAACCGCTTTCATCAAATTGAAAACCTGATCAATTTCTGCTCTCGGGAGAAATACCGTAACCTCATCCAGTACTAGTAGCCCCCTAAATCGCTTACCTGTCGTTCGACTGTGGCGTAACTCATCGGTCGCGCGCACAACTGCCAATAGTGCACGATCAGTTGGCCGCAGGTCCCGGACAACTGCCGAAGGGTCTAAAGCAAGACCAAACTCCTCGAAGAGTTCCAACGCGTGAGTTCTCATTTTCTTCCACGAAATATGGCCAAGACGAGTGGCCGAGAAATTCCCAACGAATAAATTTTCAAGAACAGTCAGAGAGGTTACGAGAGCCAAGTGCTGGTGTACGAAAGAAAAACCCAAGTTGCGGAACTGACCCGGACTGAACGGCAACGGCACCCGACTACCGTCGATATACAACTCACTTCCCGGATCAGGATTGTAATAGCCAGCAAGAATCTTAATCAGCGTGGACTTTCCTGAGCCATTCTGTCCGACAAGTCCATGCACCTCAGCTGGCAGAATTGAAAGATTCACATCGTCTAACACGCGACCACTGCTAAAGGTCTTTCCAATCCCTTTCAGTTCCACGGCAGCCCACTGGGAACTCTTATCTTCGCGATCACGAAAATGGTCTTTCATTCCCTCCACACCAACACTCCCGTCTATCTAGATCCAGTCACCTAGCTCGTAGGTCACCCTGGCGGCTTCTCGAAACCAGTAATCAAGTGATTATGGTGCTTCTATACCCCTAACGGTGTCTGGGAGTGTTGATGTGGAGAGGGGGAGAGACCATTAACTCCACATCAACACTCCCATTTGTCCAAAAAGTATCACCTACTTTGTCGGCAGTCCCCACAACTTCTCGTAGCCGGTCATGAAGGTATTCCCATATCCTTTAGATGCACTTGGGGGTGTCCCTGCACTGCGAATATTTGATTTGTCAAAGATACGCAACGGGATCAACTCATCAGGAACGGGACTTTTTCTAGCGAGTACGCGCATAGCTTGATCCATTGAAGCCCAAGCAGTCCATGCCAGGCTTTGCCCGACGTCCATCAGAACTTGACCGCTAGAAATCATGCTCAGAATGGATGGTGTTCCATTAAAGGTAGCCCCAATCTTCACCTTTGCAGTGCGGCCGACACTGAGAATGCCGGATTGGACATACGTAGACATGCTGTCGAAGATGGGAAGTACGTAATTAATCTTTGGATTTTTCGTTAGCGCAGTGGACACCTCGGTCGGGATTTTTGTAGCCCAGTCTGACACTGGAGCACCGATGACCGTAGTCGTGCAGCCGGAGCCGCAGCGCGTTCGGAACTCATTCTTAATCATGGTAACGATGGCAGAGCTGTCATACAGATCCGGTGATTGAACTATGAGAACGTTCGCGTGGCCTGCGGAATTGTACGTTATGCCATCCGCCTCCAAGATTGCTGATGGCGCAAATGGTGCGGGCACGAGGCCGTCCATATTCTTTGTGACCGCGGCCGGGATTGTTCCAACCGGTTCGCAGATAGGAATGGCTCCGAAACGACGCGATACATACTTGGGATTGCGGCTGCATTGCACCGGCTCGGGGGTATTCGTTGAAATGACACGGATTCCGGCTGCGTGCGCGGCCGCAATCTGAGGTTGAAGCACCGCAGGATTAGGTCCTGCGTCCAAGATTATGAGACTTGCCTTTGCTGTAACGGCTTCGTCCATACACTGCACCCACTGGGAGGGCAAACCTTGATTGGAACACTCCACGAAATGAATCCCGACCTTCGCTGCTACCGCCTTCATTTCTGCGTCGATTGTCTGCACAAATGGAACAGCACTCGAGACGGGGATGTTGTAGACGGTCTTGCCAGCAAGGCTGGCTGCGTTGAACGAAGGCCCAGGCGCGATGAAGACGGGCACTTTCTTATATTGACTAATCCTTTGCTTCAGAAATGAAAGGTTCGCCTTCGTTGACGCACCGGAACTTATTGTTCCGCTAAATGCAACTGCCGTGACAAGGGCAACGGTCAGCAACGAACTACGTTTCATGACTCGCCCGAATTGTCGTGAAGTAATTTTCATATCTGTCTCCTCCATGTATTTTGCGTGGTTGTACTTAACTTTGATGCAATTCACTGAACAAAGTGATTATTGATGAACAACTGATGAGACGATGCTTACCATATTGAAATGATCCTGTCAAATAATGGCTTTCGGTGTTCACGGGCATGCAGTGGAGATCACAGTGCGGGCACAGACGAAGCGGTCAATACAGTTTCTCCGGCAGACCAACTAAACCCATGCCCGCAGATTGCCGACGAATTAAGTTTTGAAGAGACAAGGCTCCTACTTGATGACGTTCCGAATGCGAGTTACCAATTTGGGTCTCGCGTCGTCGGACCTTTCGGACCGGCAAAAAGCGCGGCTTTCCGCGACTTTTCCCCTTCCCATGGAGCGGGGATCGTTCGCAACCTCCCTTCTCCGCGACCCCGTAGTTCGAGCCGAGAGCGCCGCACTCCTCTCAGCGTTACCCTCGTCGATCAGCCTAAGTGAGGTAACCACAACTCTCGAAGAAGAAGGTGTTGACAATTTCGTTGCTGCGTACAGGGCACTCTTGGCTACCATCGAGACGAAACTTGGTGCAAACAAATAGGGTCGCCGCAAAATTTGGATTTTGGATGTGGAGGTCGAAGAATTGTTGTTGACGGATGTCGAACGAACTCTGCTTCATAAGTCACTTTCCTCAAGCAATCGTCAGTTGCGGAAAGGAGGATATGCACTTGATAGGTCCACTTCACATCTTGTTCATAGTAGAGAAGATTGTGAAGCTGTCACACTGATTCGCGACGGGTCAGCTAGTCACGTTGGATCGCGACAATTCTGTTGGTCATAGGACCGTCTGAGACGATTGCCACTCCCCCATCCACAGGTGCACTCCTCGCCATCAACTCCTCGATATTGAATAGTGACTTGACCTTGAAACCAACCTAGGTCTAGCCAATTGTCTAGCCACGAGGTCAAACGTGAGAGAACTTCTGTGGACGTTGGTGGACATCGCACTTCATCCGGCCAACAGATCTGGACGCTGATGGACGTCCCTGGACGTTCTGGAAACACTCTCAAGGTGCCGGGATCGAGACCCGGGCGGCCCACTACTCAAAATCTTTTGGATGTTCGTTTAAGTGTTCGTGGGTCCCAACGGTCGTGGGGTTCTTGCTTGAGAAACTTAAATCTCCGAGAATGTTGAAGAGGAAATCAGGGACCCGAAACGCCCTCCATATCGTGTGTTAGGCCTCATTTGAGGGACACCGTGGGTTCCTGTGGGTAGTTTGACGCCCTTGACGTGACGTACTTATCTGCGAAGGCCAGTCCCCACTTGGGGTGACGGCCACTCCTCGACATCCTGGGACAAAGTCAAATGGCGCGCACGTAGCACTCGTAGTTTCGGAAGTCACTTTCCACTCTGGGGCCGCTCAGTACGGCGTCGGGCTGCCGCCGCGCGCAGGGTCGAGAGGTCTTTGGCGAACCGAGTGGTTGCGCCAGTGCCTAGCGACGCAGAAAACCAAATCGACAGTTCGTTGTCAAAGACTTCACTCGCGGAATCGAGCGCCTCACGGCCAGCGGCCGTGAGTTCCAACAGGGACGACCGTCGATTCGTTGGATTCGGGACCCGCGCAAGGAGCCCCCGCGCCTCGATGCGGTCCACCGCCTGGCTGACTCCGCCGACGGTGATGGACAGGGCGACAGCCAAATCGTTGACCCGACAATTGGGCATTTCGCTGACGACGAGCAGCGCGTTAAACGCGCCAAGAGTCACGCCGCACTCCTTGACCAGCCTCGCGTCGAGAGAGTTCCACAGTTCGGTCTCAAGCCGGATGAAGTCGTCAAAAACTTGGCGAAGATCCACCGGTCCCCTTCCCTGCTTCATGGACGACATGATATCTTACCATAAGTAACATTAGTACTAAGTATATTAGTGCTAGTGTTAATGCCGTGGTCAGGCTGACCACATCCTTGAATAGAAAGAACACCCCATGTCACAGCTTCAGCGCGACACCCTCAACACCATCCTGACGAATGCGCCTCTCGACCTCGGCGGCGACGTCACCGAGCAACGGGTCATCCTCAATCAGCTGCTCACAGCACACCCACTTCCCGACGACGTCATCATGTCGCCGATCACACTCGGTGGCGTGTCGACGCTGTCAATAGAGATCGACGGGCAGGCATCGGAAGGTATCGTCCTCTACTTCCACGGCGGGGTCTTCGCCATGGGCTCTGCACAGGCATCGTTAGGTCTGGCCTCTGATCTAGCCCGACGTGCCCACATGCGTGTCGTGACCGTCGATTACCGACTCGCGCCCGAGAGCCCCTACCCAGCCGGCCCCGAGGACGCCCTCGCCGCCTATCGCGGTCTCCTCGAAGCCGAAGGCGATACCGCGCGGATCGCAATCGCCGGCGAGTCCTCCGGTGGCAACCTGGCCGTGGTCACACTGGTGAGCATCCGCGACTCAGCACTGCCTACACCCTTCGCCGGTGTCCTCATGTCGCCATGGACCGACTTGGCGGTTACCGGGGAAAGCAGCATCACCAAAGCCGAAATCGATCCGGCATTGACGGCCCCAGCCCTCCGGACTCGCGCCCGCGACTACCTCGGCGAACTCGACCCAGCGTCGGCCATCGTGAGTCCGATCTATGCCGACCTAACCGGCCTT
>OCZT010001056.1_pt1 | contig 28311 bp, 21 predicted proteins | sample 1539031 | NCBI WGS metagenome assembly OCZT01 (sample SAMEA3539308, study PRJEB22396) | soil metagenome | biome: tundra; feature: field; material: soil | place: USA | collected 2010-05 | depth 0.15 m | reverse complement strand
TCCTGGCCATCTTCTACCACTACCGAAAACGCCAATCCCCCCTGCCTGATTGCTTCCAGCGGCTCTTATCTGCTCGCTATCTACAACTGTAGTACTAGCAGCGATTTGCAGCGGTTCGCTGACCCCAAAGCATTCCCTAATTTGTATGCCCGACGAGGGAAAGCGTAGTTTTTCAACAAGTTCGTAGGACAAATAGATTTGTGTGTCAAGCAATCAAGTATATAACCACGCTAAATAAATAACGCACAGCATTTGCGAGTTTATTACGAACAGGCGCATCGTACCCGCCCGGCGGTCTGCGGCACCTAAAGTTTAGCTTTTTGGATATATCGGAATGAACGATGAATACCATCAATATTATCCCATTGACCGATTAGACCGCTGACGCCTAAATTGGAATCGCTCTCGGGTACTAATATTTCAGGGACGAATAGGCTGTGAGGTTCTCACCGCACCGTAAATCCCTCGTCTCGGCAAAGAGGTTGAGCAATGAGCACTGTAGCGATAAACATGGCTAGTCGCGCACGGATCACCGCCACGCTGAATCACAAGCAACCGGACCGGGTGCCAATCGATTTTGGTGGACACATGTGCAGCGGCATCCATGCGAGTTGCGTGGCAGGACTGCGAGACCATTACGGTCTCGAGAAGCGGCCTGTCCGCATCCACGAACCCTACCAGATGCTAGGGCTGGTCGAGGACGATCTGATCGACGCGATGGGAATCGACGTGACCGGCATCGCCGGGCGCAATTGTAAGTTCGGCTTTCCCGTAGGTGAGAAGTGGAAGACATGGGATTTTCGCGGGCTGGAAGTGCTGGTGCCCGAGGGGTTCAACGTGACCATGAACGAGAAGGGCGACACGCTGATGTATCCAGAGGGGGACACGAAGGTGCCACCCAGCGCGGTAATGCCGCAGGGCAGTTGTTTCTTCGATTGCATTGTGCGCCAGGACCCGCTGGACGAAGACAAACTGGATCCTGAAGACAATATGGAGGAGTTCGGCGCTGTTACGCAGGAGGACCTCGATCACTTTGCGCGTGTGACCGCGGCGGCGAGGGCCACCGGGTTGGGCGTCGTCGCAAGCTTTGGCGGAACCACCTTCGGCAATGTGGGCGATGTTCCGGGACCGATGCTGAAGCATCCCAAAGGGATTCGAGACATTACGGAATGGTATGTCTCGACCAGTAGCCGTCAGGATTACATACATAAAGTCTTCGAATGGCAATGCGCGATTGCAATTCAGAATCTGGAGCGGATTTACGCGGTGGTTGGGGACAACGTGGATGTAATGTATCTCTGCGGCACGGACTTTGGCACGCAAACGTCAGCGTTTTGCTCGGTGAAGACCTTCCATAATCTCTATTTTCCGTACTACAAACAGGTCTGCGACTGGGTCCACGCGCACACGCCGTGGAAGGTGTTGAAGCATTGTTGCGGCGCGGTTTCCAAGTTTCTACCTTCTTTTATTGAAGCGGGGATCGACATTCTGAATCCTGTGCAATGCTCCGCGACAGGGATGGAGCCGGAAGGGCTGAAGGCAAATTTCGGCGACAGGCTTACGTTCTGGGGCGGAGGGGTGGACACGCAGCATGTGCTGCCATTTGGAACTCCGGCGGAAGTCCGCGAACAGGTTCTACGGCGATGTGAAATCTTCGCTCCAGGAGGCGGGTTCGTGTTCAATTCCATCCACAACGTACAGGCGGAAACACCGATCGAGAATATCGCCGCGATGATCGATGCAGTGCATGAATTCAACGGCAGAATGTAAGGGCCGGCTACTGCTTTTCTACTGACAAACCGACGGACTGGACACCGTCTCTGAAGAGTTAAATTCTATCAACTCGGAAACTCTGTTTTTTCAGAGACTAAGGAACGTTCTCTTGAGTCAAATGCCGCCTATGTTGCGGATTGAGAATCAACAGGAAACAAATGGCGCTTAGTAACGACGAAGGACATCGGCAAATAGAGTATTCAAATGTGACAACCTTAGCGCAGACTAAATACTACTTTGCTTCTAAACTAATTCTCATGCGTTCCTACAGGTGTCGAAAGATTGGCACTGTGAAACGCCGTACGGAGTTTGACGAGCGAGTGTGTATCTTATGATTGGTCGGGAGCGAATTATTGCAGTTCTTGCAGGACGGGAGGTAGACAACCTGCCGTGCATGCCGATCACGATGATGTTTGCTGCCGATCTCCTTGGGGTCGAGTACGGACAATACGTCCGCGATTACAAAATCCTGGTGGACGCGCAGGTCAAGACAGCCGAGATTTTCGGCTTTGACCATGTCTCCGTCATCTCCGATCCCACTCGTGAAGCGGCGGATTTGGGCGCAACGATTCAGTGGTACGAGGACCAGCCACCCGCAATCGTCGAGGATGACGCGATATTTTCGGATAAGTCCGTCTTCGCTCAGGTGAAAGCTCCGGATCTGATCGCCGGTGGACGGATGGAAGATCGTGTCCGGGGTGTCGAACTGCTGCGTCAGCGCGCGGGAGGAGATTTGTTCGTCGAGGGCTGGGTAGAAGGGCCTTGCGCCGAAGCTGCTGACTTGCGTGGGATTAACCGCCTAATGCTGGATTTTTCCGATGATATGGCGTTTGTCCACGATCTATTCAACTTCACATTAGAGGTTGCGATTCACTTTGCCGCTGCACAGATTGAAGCAGGAGCGGACATTATCGGAGTTGGAGATGCGGTTGCATCGCTCGTGGGTCCCCGCATTTACAAAGAGTTCGTGTGGAATTGGGAAAAGAAGCTGGTAGATGCCATCCACGCGAAGGGAGCAAGGACGCGCCTCCACATTTGCGGCAATACACGTCGAATTCTCGGCGACATGGGCGAATTGGGTGCCGACATGGTGGACATTGACTTTCCTGTGTCGATGGCGGAGGCGCGGGGGCAAATGGGGTGGCGACAGACATTGACCGGAAATCTGGACCCGGTAAGGGATATCCGCAATGGTTCACCTAAGATAATCACTGAGTCACTGGAGGCATTGCAGCGGCAAGTGGGTGAACGTTGGGTTGTGGCTGCCGGTTGCGAAATTGTGCGCGATACCCCGCACGAAAATCTGCTTGCACTGACGAAGTTCGCTCAAACGCACACGGTGCAAGCGTGACCGAGAACATATCTAACCGAGATTCATGTGAGGTCAAATCATGAAGTTGTTCGAAGACAGAAAGCGGCTCGTACTTCCGTATGTTCTTATCATTGGTGTTGCTCTGCTGCGTCTTGAATCTGGCCATCCCTTTCACTTTGTACCCATTTTCTCCTGTCTGCTATTTTTCGCAGCAATGCGACCACTGGGAGAGTTTGTGCTGCCGCTAGCGGTTCTGATCGGCGTGGATATTTTCCTTACCACCCATCAATATGGCTATCCGCTCACCTCCGATGACTTGGTCACCTGGAGTTGGTATTTGATCGCCTTATTGCTCGGAGCAGGCATTCTACGCAATACTCGCTCGCTGTGGCGTGTTGTTGGATCCACTCTGCTGGCATCCGTATCCTTTTTTCTGGCGAGCAACTTCTCTGTGTGGTGCACCTGGACTATATATCCAAAAACTCTCAGCGGCCTTGGCATATGCTATGTAGCTGCCCTCCCCTTCTTTCGCAATGGACTGACCTCCGAATTAATCTTTAGTCTGCTGCTGTTTGGTCTTGGCAGCTATGCCCGGGGTACTGTCACTGCTGATAATCGCCCCGGACATGAGCGTGTAACGCCAGCAACTTGTTTTTGAGGAAACGAATGTGACTCAGTCAAGAGAACTTTATGACGCAGTGTTGAATGGCGACGCTAAGAAGGCGCGTGCCGCAACAGAGGCAGAACTTGCATCTGGAGTCGCGCCCATGACGGTGATATCTGAGTCCATGGTTCCTGCAATGGACGAGGTTGGGCGGCTCTTTCAGGAGGAAGAGTACTTCGTTCCGGAACTTCTGCTCTCTGGCCGTGCAATGAAGAGTGCGTTGGAAATACTTCACCCGCTCTTGGTGGGCCTGGGCCAAAAGCTCGCCACCAAAGTAGTGATCGGAACGGTCAAGGGTGACCTGCACGATATTGGGAAAAATATTGTTGCCTCGATGCTCGAAGGGAGTGGGTTCGAGGTTATTGACCTTGGAACTGACGTCGCGCCAGAGAAATTTGTGGCTGCGGTCGAAGAGCTGAAGCCGCAGATTGTATGCATGTCCGCTCTGCTTACCGTGACCATGCCCGCAATGAGAACAACCATTGACGCGCTGAGGACTGCAGGCCTGCGAACCAAGGTCAAGATACTGATTGGTGGCGCTCCTGTCACATCTCAGTATGCCAATGAGATTGGCGCTGATGGGTACAGTGAGAGCGCCAGCGGAGCAGTGGGTCTGGTCAGAAATCTGGTCGCAGGTGCGTGAGACTCTGAGGAACCATTCAGCTCGGAAGTATTCTTCGCTGACAATTTCAGATCGGGATCAACTGTTGTACGGTATTAGCCCGCATCCTCTTGAGTGCGGACTGGGCCTCACAATTGGAGGAGGTCTGGTATTCCCGGAAGTCAACTTCACTCTGCCGACGATGAACATGGACGAGAATACGTGGGCAGAGGTTGTGGCCCATTACGATCAGATTGCGGAGCAGATTCTACGGCGAGCAATCTCACTAGGGACACCTGGAATCGTGCTGGAGTTTGAACTCCTGCCGCCTATGACGGAACGCCCGGAGTGGGGTGCCGAACTCACGGCGCTTCTGAAGTCGCACCTTCAAAAGTGCCACGACAAATACAAACTGGCTTGTGCACTGCGAGTCACCCCAACAGACATACGCGATCAGCTTAAGCCACCTCAATTGAGGAGTGGTCCCCCTTGGGAAAGACTCAGACGCTCCTTTGAACTATGCCTTGAGTCTGGAGCCGATATTCTTTCCATCGAATCTGTGGGAGGCAAAGAGGTTCATGATCAGGCATTGATGTATGGAGATTTCCCAGGTATTGTGTTTGCCTTGGGAGTGCTAGCGCCACGAGACATGTCCTGGTTATGGGGAGAGATCAGCAACCTCTGCGATGCGCACCCTGGAGCCGTCAGCGGGGGTGACTCAGCATGCGGATTTGCCAATACTGCCATGCAGTTGGCCCACCAAAAGATGTTGCCTGAAGTACTGGCAGCAGTTGTTCGGGCCATGAGTGCGGTTCGCAGCCTGGCTGCATTTGAGCAGGGTGCCGTCGGCCCCTCAAAGGATTGCGCCTACGAAGGCCCCGTAATCAAGGCAATTACCGGTTATCCAATTTCGATGGAAGGGAAATCGGCCAGTTGCGCTCACTTTAGTCCACTGGGAAACATTGCTGCAGCGATGTGCGATCTGTGGAGCAACGAATCCGTGCAGAATGTACGCCTGCTCTCCGGAAACGCTCCCGAGGTCTTCACTGAACTACTGAGCTATGACTGCAGACTGATGAATACCGCGGCGGGAAGCAAGGGCGGAGCACTGCAGATGCGCAACTGGATGACCACATCGGATGAGTGGCTAAGTCCACAAGCGGCTGTGCTGTCGCCCTCTGCCACCATCGCGATCGCGACGGCGATTGTCAACTCTGACACTCCATATCATCAGACGATCGCCGCAGGCCGGGCCGCAGTTAAGATTCTGAGCGATGGCACCGCGCAAGGTCTGCTTCGCCTCTCGCGCAAGGAGCAGCAGTGGTTGACGCGTATCGACGATTCGCTCAATTCCCTCCCCGAGGACGAGACTATGCTGATTCATGACATGGAGTCTGAATATGGGGGTCTCTACGATAAGGCCAGTTACGGCTTGTAGTCAGGTGATGCGGCTTTACTTGGAGCGCGGTTCATAGATGAGCTTGGTGCTTGACTGGCAAGAGCGGAGGCCGGAAACAGTCCGAATTTCACAAACTCTTATCTCCCAGGAGCCGATTATGAGAGGCACTCTAACGACGTCTTACCTTGTCTCCAAACTCTTTCCCGGATAAAACCATGCGCCTTAAAGTGATCAGTTGTCAGGTTCTTACCCGAGAGATTAGCCGTGTTTTAACCCTGTCGCCCCACTCAGTTGACGTGGAGTTTTTGGCAATGAGTTTGCACGATTTGGGCGCGTCGATGCGCCCAGTCCTGCAAGAGCGCATCGATGCGACAGACCAGGGTGGGTATGATGCAATTGTTCTGGGATATGCACTGTGTGGCAGGGGAACGGAGGGGCTGCACGCGGGAAAGACGCAACTTGTTCTTGCCCGCGCACACGATTGCATAGGGCTATTAATGGGCAGCCGGACGCGCTATCAGACTTACTTCGAAACTCATTCTGGTGTCTATTACCGCTCCCCAGGCTGGTTGGAGTATCAGCAGCCGGGCCAGCAGCTAGAGCCGGCTCTAGCTGCGTCAAAGAAAAGAATTGACGAACGACGCAGCCGAGAGGAGCTCATCGCGCAATATGGCGAGGAGAATGGCAACTACCTCTTTGAACAGTTCAGAGCCTATCGGACACGCTACTCCGGGCTAAGCTTCATCTCCACTGGCGTCGAATCCGAGAATTTATTCCGCATCCTCGCGCAGGCCGAAGCGAAGAAAGAGAACTGGGCTTTTGAAGAGATTCAAGGCTCACTCACGCTTCTACAGCGCCTTGTAAGCGGGGAGTGGGATGCCGCCGACTTTCTTGTTGTACCCCCAGGTTCGACAATCCGGGGTGCCTTGGGCGAATCGATCGTGAAAGTCTTATGAGCACTCAACAGGTCCGAATCCGGTTGGAGCCCCTGTCGGTAGAGATGGAAGCGCCTCGCCACAGCTCGCTCGCATCCATCCTGTCACAGCACGGAGTAGAGTTCCCATGTGGAGGAACCGACCTCTGCGGTGGGTGCCGTGTTCGGGTGCTTGAGGGATCGCTCCCGGTAAGCGAACAAGACCGCTCCGTGTTCTCCGAGAAGGAACTTGCCCATGGATGGCGGCTCGCCTGCCAGGCGCGCGCGGAGATGGCGCTCGTTCTTGAGTGCGGCCAATGGCATATGGATGTGCTCACGGATAACGCCGGGCTCTCTGGCACGGGAAGGTCCGGCCTTGGGATTGCCATTGATCTGGGAACGACCACAATTGCCGCACAAATGATAGACATGGCAACGGGTAGTGTTCTTGGAGTCCAGACTGGTCTCAATCCCCAGGCCATCTTCGGGTCAGATGTGATGAGCAGAATCGGAGCGGCGTTGTCCGGATCCGATCTGACCACCCTGGTGCGCCTGACTTTGGGACAGATGCTCATGAAGCTTGCAGCCGGACGCGAGGAGGAGATTGTCGAGGTGGTCCTCGTCGGCAACACGGTGATGCATCACCTGTTTGCTGGTCTTGATGTTGAGCCACTTTCGCACGCACCGTTTGATTCTTCCCATCTAGAAGAACAGTGTCTTCGACCGTATGAACTGGGATGGCCACTGCCTCCGTCATGCCACATTCGTTTTCTGCGTTGCCTGGGTGGTTTTGTAGGATCGGACATCCTCGCCGGAATCGTTGCCATTGGCATGCCATTCGCAGATAGGCTGCTTGCTTTGGTGGATCTGGGTACCAACGGAGAAATAGCAATCGGCAACCGCAATGGAATTCTGTGCGCCTCGACGGCGGCAGGACCTGCTTTTGAAGCTGGCTCAATCCGCATGGGAATGCGGGCAGCCACAGGCGCAATATCGCGCGTTACGCTCTCTCAGGGCGAGATATACTCTACGGTGATCGGAGGCGTGGAAGCCAAGGGAATCTGCGGCAGTGGTCTTGTGGATGCGGTAGCGGCCGGAGTGGAAAGCGGTGCGATTCTGCCCTCAGGGCGTATTGCTAATCTCATAAAACTTTTCCCGGTTCACGGATCTGTCGTTCTCTACCAAACCGATATACGCGAGCTGCAATTGGCGAAGGCAGCCATCGCCTCAGGATTCAGGCTGATGATGAAGCGCCTTGGCGCTAATACTGACGATGTTCAAAGCCTTTCTGTTGCTGGCGCATTCGGTAATTATGTACAGATCGAGAGCGCTATTCGAGTCGGGCTACTCGAAACGCCGAAGGGGCGTATCCACGCGGCAGGAAACACGGCTCTGCACGGTGCCAAGATACTGCTTCTATCGGTTGATGAGCCAACCCTACCCCATATCGATCATATGAGCCTTGCTGCCGCACCCCGTTTTCAGGATGAATTCGTGCAGTGCATGACCTTTCCTGAAAGGCGAGTAGTGGATTGAGTGTTAGCGTCCTAAATAGAGCGGTGAATATCGACAGGAGTTGTAATGAGCCACATCTTTGAGGTTTGCTTCTACATCTGTAGGTTCGCTGGATTTAATCTCCCAATGGTCCATGAAGCAGGTTGGTATTCTTGGGTGCATCCACCGACACGTATTCTACCCGCTCACCTCGTTGGCATCCATGCACGCTTAGCTACGGGCCTCACTTCGCTAGCGATGAAGCAGTTCACCGCATGTCTCGGGTTGCGCCGAGCAGCGGCAGGGACAAATCTGCAGAACGTTATCTGTTCGCATGCCGGATCAAAAGATGGGGCAAGGACACGGTCAATGTTTTTGGTGTGGCATGGACTCTTACTGCTTTTTATGTTGTTCGGAATTACAGGTCCATCGTTATCCGCGCAAGGAGTGGTTACCCCTAGCAACCCGCAACTGGTCACTCCGGCAATCAACCGCCAAGTGGAGACGCTCCTCAACAAGATGACATTGGACGAGAAGATTGGACAACTCACCTTGTTTTCAGTGGGTAGGCTGGATGGCCCGGCATTAAGCCACGGCGGCATTAAAGAGCTGATTGCGCATGGCGAGGTAGGTGCCATTGCGGGCGCTGTAAGTGCCGAACAGGCCGACGACATGCAGCGTACTGCAATCCAGGAGACACGTCTACATATTCCACTCTTATCCGGCACAGATATCGATCACGGCGATCGAACTATCTTCCCAATGCCGCTGGCATTGGCATCAAGTTTTGATCCATCCATGGTGGAGCGTCTGGCGAGTCTTGCCGCGGCAGAAAGCCGCGCGGATGGCATCGATTGGACTTACTCACCTATGGTTGATATTGCTCGCGATGCCCGTTGGGGACGAATTGTAGAGGGTTCGGGAGAGGACGTTCTGCTGAGCAGCACCATGGCTGCCGCCTATGTGAGGGGATATCAGGGAAAGAGCTTAAGTGATCCCCAATCGATTGCCGCATGTGTAAAGCACTTCGCTGCCTATGGGGCTTCAATGGGTGGTCGTGATTACAACGAAGTGGACATGTCGGATTGGACGCTTCGTCGGGTTTATCTCCCTTCTTACGAAGCCGCGATCAAAGCCGGGGCGCCATGCGTAATGGTCTCCTTCAATTCTCTCAATGGGGTGCCAATGACGGCGAACCGGTATCTGCTCCGCAATGTTCTGCGCGGGGAGTGGGGATTCGATGGCCTCGTCATGAGCGATTGGGGTGCAGTCCAGGAACTTATGGTGCACGGAATAGCAGCGAATGATGAAGATGCTGCGGCCTTGGCTATGCGCGCTGGGGTAGATATGGACAACAATGGAAATATCTATCATCTCGCTCTAAAAAAGCTAGTGGAAAATGGCACAGTCAGCCCAGCCCTCCTCAATGAAGCTGTCAGAAATGTTCTCCGTGTCAAATTTGCTATGGGCCTTTTTCAGCACCCATACACGGCAACTGCTCCTGCCTACGTTGCCACACCGGAGAAGCGAAAGATGGTCAGGGAAGCGGCAGAGGAGACTTTTGTCCTGCTGAAGAACGATCCGCGAGCTGATGGCTCGCCCCTCCTTCCCCTGCGACGCACAAAGCGTATAGCGTTGATTGGACCGCTCGCGGATTCGCAGACTGACATGTTCGGTTCATGGCAGGGCAACGGCAATCCTAAGGATGTAGTAACTCTACGGGCCGCCCTTGACAGCCGGCTTACTGCCTCTGGCGACAAGTTGCTCTATGTACAAGGAACGGATATTTCCGGACAATCAGACGCCGGCTTTGCGGCAGCGTTGCAGGCTGCCAGGGAATCAGATGTCGTCGTCATGGCCCTCGGTGAGAACGGACCATTTATGTCTGGAGAAGCCGCTTCACGTGCCCACATCGACCTTCCTGGTAATCAGGAGCAGTTGCTTGAGGCTGTTGTTGCGGTCGGCAAGCCAGTTGTTCTCGTGCTATTCAACGGCCGGCCCCTGGCATTGCCCTGGGTAGCAGAACACGTTCCCGCAATCCTCGATGCCTGGTTTCCCGGGATTGAAGCGGGTCCAGCAATCGTGGCTACGTTGTTTGGTGAATCGAACCCAAGTGGAAAGTTGCCTGTAAGTTTTCCATATGCGGTCGGCCAGGAGCCGCTATCGTACGTCGCGTTTCCAACGGGACGTCCACCGATCGGAGTCGACTATTCGCACTATCGCACCAGCGAAAAGTACTTGTCGCGCTACATCGACGAACGGAATACAGCCCTGTTTCCTTTTGGCTGGGGGCTGTCGTACACAAAGTTCACTTATGGGAAGCCGACAGTACAAATGGCAGAGATCTCGGCGCAAGACTTGAAACAAACAGGACAGAAAACAGTAGATGTCAGAGTTCCTGTGAAGAACGATGGTCCTGTTGCTGGCTCCGAGATAGTACAACTGTACCTTCATCGAAGGGTCGCTAGCGTCGAAGAGCCAATGCGCGAACTTAAGGCTTTTCAGCGAATCACTCTCCGCCCTGGAGAGCAACGTACGGTTGGCTTTCGGCTGGGTTTCAAAGAACTGTCAATGCTAAATCATGATTTGAAAACAGTGATTGAACCTGGTCTTATGGATATTTATGTGGGTGGAGATTCTCTGGCGAGCCACGCCGCTTCATTCAAAATCGACCAGTAGTGTGCTGCGAATGACCCTCACGAGGTAGACCGGACTTTGCCTGGACATAGCTCGGTTTGGATCCCTACGAGCTACGTTCGGTCGTGCCTTCCATTCACCAAACGCATAATTCCGAGAGGATTTGCCGCCTGCAACTCTGGCGGAAGAGCCGCATCAGGAAAATCCTGATAACAAAACGGTCGCACGAACCGCAGCATTGCCTGTGTACCCACGGAGGTGGATCGACCGTCCGATGTGGCCGGGAAAGGTCCGCCATGTACAAGCGCATGATTTACCGGAACACCGGTCGGAAATCCATTGAACAAAAGGCGGCCAACTTTTGTCTCAAGAATCCCTATAAGATCGCGTGCATTGGCCAGATCCTGTTCAGTCCCATGTATTGTCGCAGTTAGGTGCCCGTGCAGGCTCTTGGCAACGTCTAGTAGATCCTTCTTTGTATCGTAGTGCACCAGCAGAGTGGTGGGGCCAAATATCTCCTCCTCCAATTCTGGACGCTTCAGAAACTCCGCGAGCGAGACTTCAAACACAACCGGCAAGCCAGCGGCGCAATTCTCCTCAGATATATCTCGCGCACTGGGGACTAGATGTTCCCACCCCATGCTAAATCTCTGCTGTATGGCTTTATCGTATCTCTCCGAAATATTATGGGTTAGCATTGCCTGCCAACCCAGAGCACTCATACCAGTTCGCAGATAATCCGTGAAGCATGATCTCTCACTCCCTGGCACAAAGACAATTCCAGGCTTGGTGCAGAGCTGTCCTGACACCATGGTAAACGATGTCTGTAATCCTTCAGCAAGCTCGGCTAACCGCTCCTTAGTAGCGCCGGGAAGGATAAACAAAGGATTTGTGCTACCCATTTCGGCATAACACGGAATAGGTTCCGATCGGCTCGAAGCTAGGCGCATTAGCGCCTGTCCTCCACTAGTTGATCCGGTGAATGCAACAGCCTTGACACTGGAGTGCTGCACTAGAGCGACTCCAACTTCTATACCAGCATCGAAGAGGAGTGCGAACACTCCCGCCGGCAGCCCACTTTCTTCGACAGCCTTTTGCACAACTCTTCCAACCAGTTCGCTTGTGCCGGGGTGAGCTGGGTGGGCCTTTACAATCACGGGATTGCCAGCTGCCAGAGCTGATACCATGTCGCCACCAGCTACCGAACACGCAAGTGGCAGGTTACTTGCTCCGAAGATCGCAGTCGGTCCTAAAGGCCGCAACAAGGATCGGATGTCAGGGCGACGGATAGGTTTGCGATCATTGTCAGCCTCATCGATGCGGGCACCGACCCAGGAGCCTTCTTCGAGAACTTCCGCGAATAATTTGAGTTGATCCGTGGTGCGAATAAGTTCATTCTGCAATCGTACTAAGGCCAAGCCAGATTCCAGCTTGGCGCGTTCCACGATGGTCGGGCCCACCAAAGTCAGGCCGTCCGCAATCCTACGTAATAGCCCGCCGCGCGCGCGCCCAGTCAGATTTGCTAGTGCAGGAAATGCAGCTGCTCCCACTTCAACGGCGCGGTCGATATCCGCAGTCGTAGCGGAACGGAATGCCGGCTCCAACTTCGCGGCATTTGTGGGGTTCACACCACGGAACTCTGCACCACTCCGGTTCCCCGCCTTTCCCCCGATGAGCGACATTCCCGAAATCTTGATCTCTTGCACTTCCATTCCACTGCGCTCCTTTATAAGGATATCTTTGCCTAAGTAAATGTCTAAATAACCTCTTGCACGAGATAGGCTTGATAGCGAGTTCCTACAGAACTATACGGCCCATTGGTAGAGTTACACAATCAATCGCACTTACTTGCTGCCAAGAAATTGCGATGTGTAACAGCGTCAAGTATCAGTGGCGGCTAAGCCTGCCCCACGAGAAAGTCTTGCTAGTGTTTGTCCTCATTCCCTCGGCGGGGATTCTCTATTCTCACCGCTCTGTTCAACGCTGCACGGCACCGTTTGATCGGTAAACCGCAGAAATCTGGTACTGTCTGAAATCTGTGTTGGTTCATGCGACCTTGTGCCGGGCCAGGGCTTCTTCTCCTGAATCATCTTCTCGAAAACTCGCAATACAAACTTCAGATCGGCAATGCGCTTCTTTGCGTAGAGGCGGGCCTCTTCCCAACTGTGGATATTCTCCACAGTTTTTTTCGCTTGGTCTATTGACATTTCGTTTAGACCGTCTGTAACAGATTCAGTTTTAGACGAGGTTTTAGGCATGAGCCATTCTCCGATTATCAAGACTATGGATGAAATACTTTTGAAGTTGAAGGATGCGATTCAGATTCGCACCGAGGCAGACAAGCAGATCACCGAATATACGAACGCCGTCAAGGCGCTTGCAAGGGTCGTCGAGGACGAAGACACGAGCGCAGCCTACCTTATTGCCCTGGATGAAATCATCGGCAAATACGGATTCATGGATGCCGTGCGATTCGTAATTCGTGGTCATCCTGAGGGACTCACGCCTCAAGGAGTCAGGGATTGGATACTGATCGGCAAGAAGATGGACTTGTCGGTTTATACAAACCCGTTGGCCAGTATTCATACGACGCTGCGACGACTGGTTGACGCTGGGGAGGTCGAGATTTTTCAGAATAGCAAGGGCGAAAAGGCGTATTGCGTCAAACAGGTTCATCCGGTCGGCCCGAAGACGAAGGAAATCCAAGATCTCTGCGAGACTTTCAAGGTTGCCGTGGACAAGCGGCGGACCCTCAACAAACTTTAGCTTTGGAGTCAAATACGCTCTGACCGGGCGTCTGTGAAACGCCCGGCGCAGAGCAGGAAGGCGGAAACCACGTTCGCGGATGACCCCGCCAAGACGCTGGGAAGCCACTACACCGATCTTGATCGTGCCAGTAAGGTTCTGGCCCTGATGCTTGAGGGGATGAGCGTCCGCGCCATCTCCCGCATCACCGATCTGGACAAGAACACCATCTTGTCGCTGATGGTCACGACTGGCCAGAAGGCGCAAGCTGTATTCTACTCTCGCGTCCGAGCGATCCCCGCCAAGTTCGTTCAAGCCGACGAGGTTTGGAGCTTCTGCCACACGAAAGAGGTACGGACCCGTAGAGCCGATTCCGCCGAGTGGGGACACACCTACCTTTGGGTTGCGCTGGACGCGCAGACCAAGATGGTGCTGGCCTACCAGTTCATTTCCGAGTTGGCCAACCGCGTTCAGGGTCATTTTCAAATCACCACCGATGGTTTCGGCGCATACATCAAACCTATGGAAGATCTGCTCTACTCCCGCTCCGACTACGCCCAGCTCGTAAAAGTCTTTCAAACCCCTGCCAATGCTGGCCCCGACTGGTATGGCACCGGCAGCATTCTCAAACAGGTCCCAACCGAAGTCTTCGGCCTGCCTGACTCCCGCCACATCTCTACCAGCTTCGTCGAGCGTTGGAATCTCGGCCTTCGGATGCATCTCCGCAGATTCACTCGCCTTACCAACGCTCACAGTAAGAAACTGGAGAATCACAAAGCCGCCATTTCCCTATACATGGCTTGATACAATTTCGTGCGCGTTCACTCCAGCTTGCGCGTAACCCCTGCGATGGAAGCTGGCCTTACCGATCACGTCTGGACGCTGGCTGAACTGCTAACCGTGAACACCTAAACGACGGGCGCGATTCTTTAGACAAGCCTGAGTAATGAGGTAAGACATGAACACATCGAGAGACGAGTTTCTATTGTTGATGCAGAATTGGAAGAACTCTTCCCCCTCTGTAATGCTTGCGGTTGTGTATGGGGACGGAACTCCCCCCATACCACTTTCTACGTCCTTCATGCTCAGACTCAAAGGCAAGGTAATTGGGATCGACGGAGAAGGGTCGTTCGTCGCTCTCCTAGTAGGCGAAGATGGATTCATCTCAGTCGGTTTCGACAAGGCTTCATTCGACTTCAAAACGGTACTGGACCTTTCAGATTCGTTCACATCTGACCTCCTGCTCAAAGAAGAACTTGAGGAAATGGTCACCCTGCGCCAGTCTTCTGGGCTAACGGTGTCCTTTCTGGCTCTCAAATGAGCCAACACAAATTTCACCCTGTACCAGAAATCTAGGACTCTCATTGGAAGCCCGCAAACTATACCCCCGTTTCGAATAGTCGAAGCCAGGGAGTTCGTTGACCGGGACGGAACCATCAGCGGGGGAGGCGTAATATGCCCGGATCTCAGAAATCCGCCCTGTTAGTGCGTCAAAGGCATACCATTCTGCCCCTCGCAAAGCCATTTGCTTCTTTGTCTTCCAGTGAGTCCATTCGATTACTGCTTCCGGGGCTGCTGAGGAACACAGTATCCTCTCGATCGTCCATTGCGAGCCAAAGGTCTCGACGCACCAGAGCCATCCACGGGCTATTTGATCGGCCCCGCGCCAAGGCACGTTGGGGAGGCCGCTCGGAAAGTAATGAATCGCGTCTTCAGCGAAACATGAGACCAACTCTTGATAGTTGGCAGCATTGCAGGCATCAAAGTATCGGCGGATTGTTCCTTCCATATGCGCTGCCGTAACCTTAGTTTGCATCAATCGCCTCCCTGATATAAGGTGCTATTTCCGCGCGCGCTCCGGCCTCTTTCCACTTCACAAAGTCGGCTTTTGTTTGCTCGTTTGGAGGGTAAACACCGTAGAGAGGTTCGCCCGCAGCTATGCGCAAGCCTAAATAGGTCTCGAGTTGATCCTGCCGAACTCCGTCCTCGGCAACCTCAGCAGCGAGGTGGCGGGGAATGACAGTTACGCCGTCTGAATCGCCTACCAGAATGTCTCCCGGATAAACCGCAACATCCGCACAGGAAATTGGCACTTGAAGGTCGGCGGTATGGTGATAGGAGAGTCGAGACGAAGCTGTTACCTGTCGCGCAAAAGCCGGAAAGTTTAGGGCCGCGATCTCCATACCGTCACGCAGGGCACCGTCAGTGACCACACCTGCGGCACCCTTCACCATCATGCGGGTCGCTAGAAGGCTACCCCCTGTGCCAGCCCGGACATCATTATGGCTGTCTATCACCAGTACCTGGCCTCTTTGGATTTGCTCGACTGCCTCCCACTGAAGATTGTTTGGATTGGGGTACGGAGTAAGGGTGGCAAAAGTATCGATATCCTCTCGTGCCGGAATAAGGCGCATCGTAAACGCTTCTCCCACGAAACGTGCAGTACTCGGACTTATTGGTTTTACCCCCACAAGGAAACACTGGCGCAGACCACGCTTGAGAAGTTGCGTGGTCAACGTCCCGCTACTTATCGTCTTTAATTGATCCATCACTGCACGAGGTAGAGGATTAAGCTGTCCTTTGGGTGTATCTTTGGGCATGAAATCTCCAATTCTTATCGCATGAGTTCACCAACCTCGGAGATATCGAGGGGGTCTCCGGCCATCGGCGAGTAGAGCTTTCCGCGGAAGCAATTCGTAGGCTTCCATCTACGGCATCACCAGATGTTCGAATCATATGCAAAAGTGTTTTCATCTCTGGCTACTGGCTATCGATTGTGATCTGTTTTTTGCCGCAAGAGGAGCATTACTTGGAAGCTGTTGCAGCAGCCAACGTACTAGCTCCTCGGCTCCGGCAAAATTGTCGTACTCGGAAGAAAGATTCCGTCCGTCTGTGTACTCATTGTAGACCCAGGGATCGACCACGGCGAAGACGGTGCCTTTCCCATATTTTGCGCTGGCCATCAGGATATCTCCACGGTCTCTGAGCAAAGAAACGGCGGGACTTCTTACAGATATTGTGCAAGTATCCTTCATGTATAGGGTATGACGAGTATGGAAGAGTGGTCCATCACCTGTTACGGGAATTCGTCCCATCGCATGGTCACTCCCAACCACGTGGTGGCTAAGCACCGGATTAAAATGGATACCGAAGCGATCCGACAGGCCGTCCAAATGCTCAATATCAGCGTTGGCCGGATCATTGTCCATCATAAGAAGCACGCCGCCGCCCTTCACCCATTGAGCTACCTGCGCGGCGTCCTCAGGCTGCACATAATGTGGGTGAGGATTTTTAGCTAGTATATCCGGCGAGACAATAATGTAAAACTGTGCGCCTTTCAGGTTAGTTATGGTTGGCGCGCTATAGAGAGTATCGGTTTCTACGCCGTACTTGCGAAAGATATGCCCGAAAAGAGAATATCCATTATCGCTGAAATCATTCCACTTATAGTGGAAGTACTCCATCTGCCCCGCCGCATTGCTCTGCTGCTGACTGTTGAACCAGGCGTCCAGCACTGCCTTCTCACCGCGGCCCGAGGCGACAGTAGAAGCAGTACGCATTTCACTACCCGCAAGAAGAAAGGCTCCAACGCCTTTTGGATCGTTACTGATGACCGGCGTGCTTACATAATAGGAGTAACTTCCATAGCGGCCAGCTCCTATCAGGCCGACCCCCTTCACTGTCCCTGTAATGTCTACTGAGCCGTCCGCCTCAACTCTAACAAACCGCTTCAGGATTCCTTCCCATGCCCGCGTGGCATTCTCAGAATAGCGGGTCGGTAAATACCCGAGGCGAACACCCTTCGCCAGAGCATAGGTAAACATGCATGCCGCAGAAGATTCGAAGTAGTTTCCCTTAGCATTCGGTTTGTCCAAAACCTGATACCAGAGACCCGTTTGCTTGTCCTGATAGCGCACCAGGGACGCGGCCACCCGGTTCAGCATGCCCAAGAGCTTTGCGCGGTTCGGATCATCTTGGCTGTAATACGGCAGCGTATCAACCAGCGCCATCATGTACCAGCCCGTGCCGCGCGCCCAGAAATTGGGGGACTGTCCTGTCACCTTGTTTGCCCAGGGCTGCTTCTTTGATGGATCCCAGGCATGATAATAAAGCCCCGTGCGCTGATCCCGCGTGTGCTCTTCAATCAATACAAACTGCCTGGTGATATCTGCAAAGTCCTTCTGCTCATGAAACTGCGATGCGTATTCGGCGTAGAACGGCTCCGCCACGTAGAGTCCGTCCAGCCACATCTGGTCAGGAAGGTCCCCGGTATGCCAGAAGCCACCATATGCATTGCGGGGCTGTCCGGCAAGCTGATCTCGTAACAAGACCGCTGCATTATAGTATTTCGTCTGACGTGTCACACGATATAACAAAAGCAGTTGCCGTCCCAGCAAGAAAATGTCTAATGTGTGATCTCGTTTACGATCTTCTAGATGGTCCGTCGGAATGGATCCGTCCGGCGCTAACATCTGGTCGATAGATTGCTTTATATATTGGAAATAGGCATCATTTGCTGTGTCATACCAGAGCGTATCCATGCCTTCCAATAGTGTGCCGGTTTCGTAATTCCATATCCCTGGAGCATTGCTGGGGATGGAGCGGCCCACAGGCCAACGTTGGATCGCAGAATCGCCTACGCGATCGGGCCAGGGCCGTGGCTGCGCATAGCTCATGGACGTACACCAGGCTACGCAGAGTAGTGAAAGCAAGGCGAGCGCAACGGAAGGAATACTCCGCATCGAGGTCGCTGCGCTTTGGGGCGTGTGCCAACTGAGCTTATATATCATTTTGATCTTCCAATGAGTTAACTTAACCAAACTTTCTCGGGCTTGGGTCATCCGTGACGGCGCACCTCGATGGCCGTTTAGGTGATGGTGGCACCACCTGGGCTTACTGACTGAATCTCACTGCTTTGCCGGCAGCTCCAAATAGTCCGTCTGGGTCACCAGGGTTGGCTCAGCAAGTGCTCCTAACTGGTCCAGGTCGAAGTATTTGTAAAGATCAAGGCAGAACAGATCTGGAGCGTCACGGTAATCAATCGGCTTTCTCAGTAAGTAATCTAAGCTGTGCATCCCTCCACGGGTCACCAATGCATGAAACAGCCCGGGATCGATTGCTGCTGCCACCAACGATTCAACCTGGCTTCGCATGCCAGTACTCTCCAGGCGAATCTGGGGAGCATTCCATTGGCTTTGCGCCCATCGTGCTACCGCGATCAATTGAGCAGTCTCCATGCCCAGTGGACGCTCTCCAACTCCGTCTAGCATTTGGGTGATCGACCATGAGGTACCGGTGGTGCCGAAGGCATCCGTTATATTCGGCGACGCGTCGCCAGTAAACACCAAATCAAGGACGAGCACTTGCTCGCCCCGGCTGAGACGGTTTCCTACCTCCGATAGATGGTCCCACACTTCTGTAGCGGCAGCGCTCTTACCTTTGTCGTTTAAGATAATGGTCATCGGAGCATTGTCAGATGAAGTCAGCGCCTTCATCCATACGCCTGCAGCACTTAGCCCATTGCTGAACGCAAACCGATACGAAATCGACTCTATCCCGTTATGGTGAGCATTATCCTCCAGGCAGGACCGCACAATCGTGACCGGCTTATAACGGACCACGCTTTCAAGGCGGGACCTTTCGGATTTTCCCCACACTTTTCTTTCTGCAACGCTTGTTGGGACGGGAGGTCTCTGGATTTCACTTCCCATCTTTCTAGCCAATCCGAGGATTGTGAGATTATCTTTTGGAATCCCCCCTGCCAGTTCGCTGTAGCTCTTGATATCTTCGCCCACGGAAAATTCATGAGGAGCATTTGGCAAACCGAACGACTTGGTCAGAAACTGATAGGCCTGCTCGCGATTGGAAAGACCATAATTATGGCTCGAAATATCTGTGTTTTCGTAAAATTGAAATACGTCGGTCTTCTTGTACAACCCAAAAAAAGGTTTGGGGGCATCGAAGACATCGGGCTTTACGAGAGGAGCCCGAAAGCAGCAATTGTCTTCGGCGTTATAAATCAGCAATGTCGGTCGTGGCGCCCGCATGGCTGTCAGAGAGGCATAGTCTTGACTGACAAGAAAGTCAGATGCCTGCTGCTCGGGATCACCAGCCGCGTTCGGATTGAAGAGTTGACTGCCGACCTTCGCCGCGAGAGAGCTATAGCCGGCTACGGGAATGGAAACATTTACTCGAGGATCAAGAGAGCTCAACACGATGGTTTGCCATCCTCCCCCAGAAAGGCCAGTCATCCCAATACGGTTTGGATCAACGTGCGGGTCCTCGGCTAAATAATCGAGCCCCCGGCGCATTGCCAGATAGAACAGGCCAACCTCATTAGCTCCCACCAAATCCAGGGCCGGAGCGAGAAAATGGGAATTCTCCGCGCTGTTCAACTCCCCCATATCCAACCATTCCAGATTCAGCGCGACCATGCCACGTAAGGCTTGGTTGATGCAGAGTTTTTGCTCGAATTCCATGGACTTTCCTTGTACAAAATAATGTCCCATGACATTCAGAACTGCTGGAACTCTGCCTTCCATCTTCTCGGGCTCATATAACAAGGCCGTCGCATAGAAGCCCGGCACAACTTCGTACCGCAGTTTTCGCAGCCGGTAGCCTTTTCCTGCTGGCACACCGCCAAGATCTTCAAATCTTGGCGGTGATGTAATCCATTCTCTGGGCCAGCCATGATAGACCACATTGTCCAGCAGATTCTTTCGGATTGAATCCGCCTGTGCGGTCCATTCTTGCGCCGTTGTGGGATTCGGGAGCTTGGGACTATGCTTCAGTAGATATTCCTGTAACTGATACGTCACCACCTGACCCGAAAGAAGATGAGTTGTTAAACTTCCTGGAAATTGCTCAGGAATACTCTGGGCGCCCGCAAAAACCGCTGAAAATAAGGTGCCAATAATCAATAGCCGTGTGAACTTCATGATTCCCTTTCCACTTCGAAATAGTCCCGCAGGACATGTCTTTCGGTTCTTACGTTTACGACAGCAACTTACTAGTCAATTCCTTATTCATCGCCATTAAATTCTTCCTATCTCCAAGGAACGGTTGTGTATATCCCTCGTTAGGGAAACTACGCGAAAATTCGAGAATAGCTCCGGTCTGATCACCGAGCAGGCCTCATATAGCAATATGCGAACGTTACTAACCAGATTAGGACAGCTAGACGCCGCAGCCCACAGGTCGTCGTCGAATGGGTGCTGGATGGCGAGTTGGCTCCATCCTGGAGTGACTTGCTGCCCTCGATGGAAGCAATCACGATCTCGACCCTGGCTTGTGAGAAGGCATTTTCTATAAGCTCGAAGCAGTCTCGTCCGTAGCTCTCAACCTTCCAACGGGAAAGATAGCGAAATGAGATCATCAGGCTCCTTAGCGTCTCAGATGGGCAAGGCCACGTCTCGCTATTTCTTAGACTCCCAGATTTGGAACCACAGCAAGAACTTAACATTCAACAACAACTCCGCGTGCAAAACGATCAATGTTGGAGAGAGCCAATGCGGATCCTGTGATCCGCACTGGCTGCTAAAATGACCGACTGCATCTCAAACCGATTCTGGGAGTTCAGCAAACGCCCGGAATCGGTTTGCCTTGGGTGGATTAGTTGATGGTAATGGGGAGAACCTCAGTCACCTGATGCCCCCAGTTGTCCGTACAAATGATATTCATATCGCCATAGTATGGGTAAGTGTTGCCGGAGGGAGTTCCCGACAGCAGGCCGCTGGATGACAGCGACATACCGCTCGGTGGGCCCTGCGACCCCGTGGACCAGGTATAGGGTGAATGTCCGCCCGAAGCCGATAGCTGCTGCGAGTAATACGTCCCATGTGTCCCGTTCGGCACCGACGTCGTCGTGATCGAGAGCGACGAGTTGATGAGAAGCGGGAGGACCTCAGTCGCCACAGTACCGGCGTGGTCGGTAACAATGACGTTGATCTCCGCCTGGTACGGATAGTAGTTGCCGCTGGGTGTTCCGGACAGCACACCGCTGGACGACAGCGACATACCGCTCGGTGGACCCTGCGCCCCCGTGGACCAGGTATAGGGTGAAACCCCGCCGGTTACGCTCAGCGTCTGTGAATATGCGGTCCCTTCGGTCCCGTTCGGCACAGACGTTGTCGTGATCGTGAGGTTCTGGTTGATGAGAAGCGGGAGGACCTCGTTCGCCACATTACCAACGTGGTCGGTAACAATGACGTTGATCTCCGCCTGATAGGGATAAACGTTGCCGCTAGGTGTTCCGGAGAGCACGCCGCTGGACGACAGCGACATACCGCTCGGTGGACCCTGCGACCCCGTGGACCAGGTATAGGGCGAGGTTCCGCCCGTCGCGCTCAGCGTCTGCGAGTATGCGGTGCCTTCGGTCCCGTTCGGTACCGAAGTCGTCGTGATCGAGACTGGCGAATTGATGAGAAGCGGGAGGACCTCAGTCGCCACATTACCGACATGGTCGGTAACAATGACGTTGATCTCCGCTTGATACGGGTAAGTGTTGCCACTGGGCGTTCCGGACAGCACGCCGCTGGACGACAGCGACATACCGCTCGGTGGACCCTGCGACCCCGTGGACCAGGTATAGGGCGAGGTTCCGCCCGTTGCGGTCAGCGTCTGCGAATACGCTACGCCTTTGGTTCCGTTCGGTACCGACGTCGTCGTGATCGAGACTGGCGAGTTGATGAGAAGCGGCAGGACCTCAGTTCCCTGATTACCGACATGGTCGGTAACAATGACATTGATCTCCGCCTGATAGGGATAAGTGTTGCCGCTGGGTGTCCCGGACAGCACGCCGCTCGACGACAGCGACATACCGCTCGGTGGGCCCTGCGCCCCCGTGGACCACGTATAAGGTTGAGTTCCACCGGTTGCGGTCAGCGTCTGCGAATACGCCACGCCTTGGCTACCGTTCGGTACCGACGTCGTTTGGATGCTGATCGAGGATCTGATGAGAAGCGGGAGGACCTCAGCGCCCTGGTGCCCGAGACTATCGGTAACAATGACGTTGATCTCCGCCTGGTATGGATAGGTGTTGCCGCTGGGGGTCCCGGACAGCACGCCGCTCGACGACAGCGACATACCACTCGGTGGACCCTGCGCCCCCGTGGACCAGGTATAGGGCGACGTTCCGCCTGTCGCACTCAGCGTCTGCGAGTATGCCACGCTCGCGGTCCCGTTCGGCACCGACGTTGTGGTGATCGAGAGTCCCGGTTCGATCAGAAGCCCGAGTACCTCAGTCGCCTGATGGCCAAGATTGTCCGTAACAATGACATTGATCTCCGCCTGGTATGGGTAACTGTTGCCACTGGGTGTCCCGGACAGCACGCCGCTCGACGACAGCGACATACCACTCGGTGGTCCTTGCGCCCCTATGGACCAGATATAGGGCGACGTTCCGCCTGTCGCACTCAGCGTCTGCGAGTATGCCACGCTCTGCGTCCCGTTGGGCACCGTTGTCGTAGTGATCGAAACCGGCGCGGTGATTAGCAGCGGAAGTGTCTCAGTCGCCGTATGACTGACGCTGTCGGTGACTTCGACGTCAATTTCAGCTTGGTATGGATAAATCTGGCCGGTGGGTGTTCCGGACAGCACGCCGCTGGACGACAGCGATATGCCGTTCGGTGGACCTGATCCGCCCACCGACCATGTATAGGGCGACGTTCCACCTGTTGCACTAAGCGTCTGCGAATAGGCGGTGCCTTCGGTCCCGTTCGGCACCGATGTCGTCGAGATCGCGAGCGATCCGCCGCCGCCGGTGGGCAAAGCGATCGAGTAGTGCACCCACGTCTCCGTGGTGTCACCTGAGTTTGTAATATCGAAGACACCGTCGATGGTATTGCTGAGTGCGGTGCCACTGCGCGGACTGGCAGAGAAGTTATCTTCGATAGTGCAGTTATATGCTCCAGGAACCTGGACCCTGGTTACCGAGTTCAGGCTGGTCGCGTCGGTGTCACCCGAGGCACCCTGCTGAATGAAAACGTAGCACGTCCCATCCGTTCCGGGCCCTACGGACCAAATCCAGAACCGCCCGCTGAGGTCCTGGAGAATCCGCGCGTCATTGACGTACGGAATTCCCAGCACTTGCCCAGTATGCAAAGTTCCGTTGGCGTCAATAACTGCGTGTTGGTTGTAGTCTGTGTAATCGGGAGCTACCGGGGGGGTGGCGAGCGTGTCGCCACCGTCGGTAATATCGGTGAATACATACAGCGCATGCGTACCGCCGTTAGTGTCATAGTACGCATCCGAAGCCGCCGCACGGTGGTCGATAGGGGCTCCGTCGGACGGTGTGGCCGAGGATGCCGCCGCCATGACTGTTGGGCTGGTTTCGGGTGGACTGGATGATCCGCTGGTCCAGACATAGTCGCGCGTCTGGTCGAAACAATATCCAGTTGTGTTTCCGTCGCCATTGCAATAATACGGTGCCTCGCTATCCTGCAGGATGTCACGAGTACCCACCACTTGGATGCTTCCACTGGCGGCCGGCAGAGGGAAGTTGTAGCCGTCCCGGTAGTCACTTGTCCACTGCTGCTCATGCCACGTTCCGTCGGTCTTGCGCTCTGTCAAATAGTACGTTCCCGGACTATTTGTGCTATTGCAAGAGGTAACTGGCGTGAAGCCGGCAAGGTTGACCCAGTACGGGCATGGAACATCTTCCTCGACCCAGATATTGCCGTCTGGATCGATATAGGTTGAAAAGTACGTTGCACCTGCGTTATAGAGCTCCGTGCCGGTAAGCCAGGTACCGGGAATAGTCATAATTCCGCCATCGTTGGAGTCCCATATCTCCGGCGCTCCAGCCGCTGCACTGTCATACGCGGAGATCACGACCACGAAGACCTCATTGTTGGCGTTCACCAGAACCTGCGGGGGGCTGCCGGGAACATGATGCTGGATCCCCGTAGCGCCCGGAACGTTGGCCCAGGTTGTGGTACCCGCGGCCATCTTAGACAAGAACCAGTTGAAGTGCTCACTGTCCGTGCCGACCGTGACATAGGTGGAGTATAGATTACCCGCGGAATCGCGCACAATTCTGTTCGCATGCGCTCCCCATCCATTGGCGTCCGCTCCTGCCGCGTTCGTCGTGATGGTTTGTGATGTGACAGTTGGGGTGGGAGTTGTCTGCGAGATTGCGAAGGTCGATGTGAGTGCCAGAACCAGTCCGACAATTAGCCATCTGAAGTAACTCTCAATGCATTTGAAAGTCTTCATATTATTTCTCTCTTTCGAGTGCTCGGGATATTGCGAGCCTTATTACGGGGCGCGAGATGGAATCCATGTGCAACTACGCGTTCTCGCTCGACTGCGCGTTACACATAAAAAAACTGCCTGGGGTCAGGAAGACAGCAATCAACTTCAGTCCGCTATCGCTCAGATCGAACGTTTCGCGTGTGCACCTGATGATTCATCTTCGAACTGGCTGGAAAAATCTTCGTCGAGCGACGCTTCAGGTCTGGCAACATGCTCGACTCCTCCAGTTCCTTGATGGGCCGTGGACTATCGTGGGACGTACGACGGAATATCGTGAAGTCATCATTCTTGGCTACGCCACCACGAGAGTTAGATAATGCACGTGCGAACTTGATATACGATAAAAGATATCGAGTCAATCAAAAAGTATTTATTGATCGTCTTTGACGATGGTAAAGATCGCAAAGGAACAACGGCATTCCCGCATAGATCGCAAACGTTATAGAAGGCTCCAGGGAACATCAGTCGCGCAGGCAGTCGCTGAGGAGGTGGCATTGCCCACAACTTCAGAATTCGTCGTAAGCGATCTGGTTTGCAGACACCCCAACCTCAGTCAGCATTCTGGTGCAAGCCTTGATCATCATGGGCGGACCGCAGAGATAATATTCGACGGCTCTGGGGTTTGCGTGCTCACTCAAGTATCGATCGAGCACCACCTGATGGATGAAACCAGTATGGCCAGCCCAGTTGTCCTCAGGCAAGGGCGATGAGAGCGCGAGGTGAAACGCGAAGTTGCGATGTGCCTCTGCAAGACTCTTGAAGTAGGGTTCATAGAATATTTCCTGCCTGGATCGGGCGCCATACCAGTAGCTGACCTTGCGAGCGGTCTGCTCCGTCTCCAGAAGGTGCGATAGGTGAGCGCGAATGGGAGCCATACCGGCGCCACCGCCGATGTAAACCATCTCGCGTTGCGTGGGTTTGATGTGGAAGTCGCCGAAGGGACCAACACCGGAGACGAGATCACCGGGCTTCAGATTGAAGATGTAGCTGGAGCCGACGCCGGGAGCGCAGTCTTGGCCGATAGGGGGAATCGCAATACGGATATTAAAACGTAGCAAGTTCTCCTCAGTCTGCTGATTGCTGGCTAGGGAATAGTTGTTCCGTCGACCGGCGTAGGGATTACGAGCGATGAGATCGAAGACGTGCTGATTCTCCCAGACGGTTGCGTAGGGCTCGGGGATATCGAAGTCCCGAAAGCGAATCGAGTCGTAGGAGGGGATGTCGAGTTGCACATAGTCGCCCGGAGTAAAGGTGATCTTTTGGGTAGCATCCGCCGGTTCGAGAACTAGTCCTTTAATGAAGGTGGCAACATTGCGGTTGCTGACCACACGAAACTGATAGGTTTGTTGGACACGGGTGCCAGCGCCACCGGCGCGTTCAATGTTGACATATAGCTTCCCTTGGCGCTCCTCGATCGGGTAGGTCGCGAGGCCTCGGCAGACGGGGGCGCGCGCAGGTGAGCCATCGATAAGGCTATATCGCCCATTATGTTTGGGGCACTCGATAATTCCCCCCTTCACGAAGCCGCCGGAGAGGTGTACGTTGCCATGGGTACAGATTCCGTCTATGGCGAAGAGCTTGCCCTCTTCGTTGCGGCAGAGTGCATAGGTCTTCTTCCCGCAATCGAAGCGGGTAACGTCAGCACGACGCAGATCAGCCGCGGCACAAGCTTCGACCCAGCCTTGTGCGTCGGGTTTCGCAGCGGAGCGGTGAACGCTCTCGTTCAAGCGATCTCTAGCCTGAGGCAGTTGGCGTTTGACGTGATATGCCGGGTCTTTGACCTGCCTCAGCACCGCAGGAATGATCTCTCGCCAGGCTGCAAAGAGGCTCGGATAGGGCGCCGGGCAGTCGTCTTTCACTGCGTTATGCAACTGCGGAAGTGCATGGAAGGGCACCAGCGGGTACATGTGGTGCTCAACGTGATAGTTCATGTTCCAGTACAACAAACGGTTGATCCGATTCATGTACACCGTTCGGCAATTAAGACGATGGTCGAGAACATTCTCAGCCATGCCGGCATGCTGTGTCAGGGTGTAAAAAGGCATGAGCCAGGAACCAAAGAGATTCGCAAGGCCGATGAACATCACGGGTAGGATGCTGTGGCTGTATACGGAAAGCCCAATCACGGCAGCGTAAATGGCGACATAGATCCGTGCCCTGCGGTAAATCTTCGGAAACTCTGCCTCTGGAATGTACGTTTTTTCTTCGGCGGAGATGCGGCCAAGCGCGTGAGCTAAAACACGCTGGAAGTGCTTCGGATAGGCACCGAGGCTAAAGAACTTCATAAGGACGGCTTTTACGTCAGGGGGGCGCGGAACGGCGATCTCCGGATCGCGGCCCACGATGATGGTATCGCTGTGGTGGCGGGTGTGACTCCAGCGCCACACCGTCGACTCGCGCATGACCATGAAGGAAGCGATTTCATACAGGGCATTATTCATCCAGTCCGTTTTGAAAGCGGTGCCATGACCGCTCTCATGCCAGCGCGCATCGGAGGTGGAGGCATAGAGCACGCTATACATGACATAGGGTGCAATCGCCCACCAGGTTCCCCACAGCAGATAGGTGGCATAGGCGCTGCCTAAAATAAGAGCGAACCAGAGAAGTGTGACGCGGATCGCCGGCCCATCGCGGCGTTCCAGAAGCTTGCGCATGGTCTCCCGCGGCACCGGACATTGATACCAGTCTGCTTCGGCGAGGCCTTTCTCCACAGCAAGAGTGGAGTTCACTCCGATAAGACTGTAATCCGGTTTAGGAAGAGCCGTTGCGCTCGGGGCTTTATTTTGCCTCATGATTATGATCCCAAGGAAGGTGCGGTGGTGGCCTGCGCGCAGACCCACGCCTGGCGGCCTAGATACGTCAGCGTGTGTGTCTCCGTGGTACGGCTGAACGTTTCCCTGCCCTCGCGGGTCAAGTACGCATAAGGCGGAGGCCCGAGCTCAGGTTCGAAGAGAAAAACGGCATCTGCGGGTGCATCGGCTAACCAGAATTGCATCGCTTGCTGCCAAAGCGATTGTGTGACAGATGTGAAGGCAAAGCCGTCGTCTACGGCAACCTGGATGGATTGCCCATTGGATATACGTCCGTGGATGAGTGCGGTGCGGGCAAGCAACGGCCCGACGTGTGTGTGGAATAGCTTCTCCGATCCCCCCAGGGTCTCGCCCGCTACGATGTAATGCGAAAGATCGAGTGCGAGGACAATCTCTGGGAGCTGTGCGAGAAGCTTCGCAGTGCGGAAGAGGTCCTGTGTCAGACGGCCCCGGTGAGTCTCGAGCAGGAGGGGCATGCCATAGCCATCGGCCAGGCGTTGAACGTCGCCTATTAGATCGATGGCTTCACTCGTCGTTAGATATGCATGCCCCAGATGCAGGTTCAGCGCGATGGCTTCAAAGTCTACGGCGCGCTGGAGGAAGACAGCCGCGTCCTTCGCCGAGACGGCCCATCCTTGCGCAATGAGCTTCACACGAAAGTCTTTCCGTAGCGCCTCGGTTTCGGCTAGACTATCGCCAAGAAGGCCCAC
>OCZT010001055.1_pt1 | contig 28336 bp, 26 predicted proteins | sample 1539031 | NCBI WGS metagenome assembly OCZT01 (sample SAMEA3539308, study PRJEB22396) | soil metagenome | biome: tundra; feature: field; material: soil | place: USA | collected 2010-05 | depth 0.15 m | reverse complement strand
CCGCAGCCGGCGGGGTCCGCGTCGTGGACGGCCACCAGCCGGCGGCCACGCAACCCGGGGGCCAGCTCGCCGCCGTCGTCAGTCATCAGCGCGGCCAGGGCGGCGACCTCGGTGCCACCCGGGAGCCAGCCGGCGTTGGCCGTCAGCAGCGCAGCGGTCTCGCTGCGGTCGCAGACGACGAGGGGGCCGGAGGCGGTCTGGCCCGCGAGGTGGTCGTGGGCCGGGGGACTGTCCCCGTGCGCAGCGCCGGGGGAGTCGGTCCCGCCGTCCACAGATGGGGGGCGTGACACCAGGGCGGTGAACGCCTCGGGCCGCACCCGAATCGCCTCCGCCAGGGGCCCGGCGAGGAAGCTCGGGTAGCTGGTCGCGAGGGTCAGGCTGCCGTGCGCCCTCCGCAGCTCGCGGTTGCGCTCGACGCGGGCGTTGAGGGGAGCGGCGAGCAGAATGGCCGCCCCGATCACGGCGAGGATGGCGGAGAGGGGGATGGTCTTAACCCAGAGCATGGCCCCACCCAGCACGATCAGCATCGCTCCGAGGCCGATGAACCCTCGGGTGACCGACACCGCCGCCCGCTCCACCGCCCGGCAGGCGGCGTAGTAGAGCTGGCGGGAGGTGTAGAGGTGACCGTCGTCACCGAGCCGCTCCGCCTCGTCGACGAGGACGCCGGTCGTGATCGGGAGGAGCACCGGCCGAGTTTGCCATGAGTCGCCGCGGGCCGACGCGCCATCGGCGCCCCGCGACGCGGCGGCGCGACCATCGGCGGGCCGTCTGCCCAGATCGACCGGCACCCACCCATGTGACAATCCCGCCGTGGTCGAGGCGGCCTCCGTTCCCCACGCCCGGCTCGGTGGCCACCGCCCCGCGGTGCTGCCGCTTGCGGCAGCAGTGGTCGGGGTCGCCGTCGCCCTCCTGGCGCTCATGGCCGACCTGCACCATCCCGGCGGTGAGTCGGCCGCGGCCATCGCCCTCCACGTCGCGGGCGGGCTGACCTATGTGCTGGTGGGCGGCGCGGCATGGTGGCGTCGCCCGCACAACCGCACCGGTCAGCTCATGGTGGCGGTCGGCCTGGCCTGGTTCGTCCAGGACCTGACCCACGTCACGGCCCCGCTCCCCTTTGCCCTCGGGGACTTCTTCTTCGTCGCCTACTTCGGCTTTCTCGGCCACCTGGTCGTGGCCTTTCCGAGCGGCCGCCTGGAGACCAGGGTCGATCGCGTGGTGGTGACCGCCGGCTACCTCTGGGCCCTGGGCGGCAATCTCTTCACCCACGTGCTCTTTGCCCCGGCAAACAGCGCCGAGCTCTTCGTGCTCCACCGGGACGCCACCCAGTACATGATCGCCGACGCCATCCAGCAGGGCTCGACGCGACTCTCTGCGTGATGCTGGTGGGCCTGGTCGCCCTCCACTACGTCCAGGGCACGCCACCGGCGCGGCGCGCCATCGGTCCGGCACTCTGGGCCAGCGGCCCCATGCTGCTGGCGGCCATCCTGCTGTCCCTCCCCGGGGTCATCGGCTTGGCTTCCGGGCTGGAGAAGGCGGTGCCGGTGTTCACACCGATCGCGCTCGCCTCGCTGCCGCTCGCCTTCGTCTTTGGCCTGCTGCGCAGCCGCCTCGCGGTCGCATCCGCCGGCCACCTGGTGGTCGAGCTCGGGTCGTCACCCCCGCCGGAGCGCATCCGCGATGCGCTGGCGGCGACCCTTCACGACCCGTCGCTGGCACTCGCGTACCAGGTTCCCGGCCGGGAGGGATGGGTCGACAGCGAGGGACGCCCCCTCGACCTCCCCGATCGCCGCTCCGGCCGCGCCTACACCATCCTGGAGCGGGGCGGCGAGGCGGTCGCGGCCCTGATCCACGATCGCTCGCTGGAGAACGACCCCACCCTGGTGGCGGTGGTGGCCGGGGCCGCCGCGCTCGCCATCGAGAACGAGCGTCTCCAGGCGGACGTCCGCGCCCGGCTCGCCGAGGTCGTGGAGTCGCGAGCCCGCTTGGTGACGGTCGCCGACCAGGAACGGCGCCGGCTGGAGCGCGACCTCCACGACGGGGCGCAGCAGCGGCTGGTCGCCCTCGCCCTCACCCTGAGCCGGGCCGGCGAGCGGGTGGACGAACGGCCCGGGGAGACCCGAGAGCTGCTCGCGGACGGCGAGCGGCAGCTCAGGAAGGCCCTGGAGGAGCTGCGCCGGCTGGCCGCCGGGATCCGGCCGGCCATCCTCTCCGACGCCGGCGTGGGCGCCGCCCTCGAGTCCCTCGCGGAGAACGCGCCCGTCCCGGTGACGCTGCTCGCGACGGTGGACTGCCGCCTCCCCGATCAGGTGGAGGCCGCCGCCTACTTCGCGGTCTGCGAGCTGCTGACCAACGTGGCCAAGCACGCCCGCGCCACCTCCGTGACCGTCACCGCCAGCCTCGAGGACGGCCGCCTCCAGGTCGAGGTCAGTGACGACGGCGCCGGTGGTGCCCAATTCGGCGGGGGAAGCGGCCTGAACGGGCTGGTGGACCGGATCACCGCCCTGGACGGGCACCTCACCTTGGACAGCCCGATGGGCGGCGGTACCCGAGTGGAGGTCGACCTGCCATGCGCGTGATCCTCGCCGACGATTCGGTGCTGCTGCGCGAGGGATTGGCTCGGATGCTGGTGGAATCAGGCTTCGAGGTGGTGGCCCAGGTGGGCGACGCCGAGGCCCTGCTCGCGGCCGTCGACGCCGACCCCCCGGACGTCTGCATCGTCGACATCCGGATGCCGCCGACCAACACCACCGAGGGCCTCCAGGCGGCACTGCACCTGCGCGTGCACCACCCCAGGGTGGCCGTGCTGGTGCTCTCCCAGTACGTGGAGACCCGTTATGCGATGGAGCTGCTCGCCCAGGGCGCCGACGGGGTCGGCTACCTGCTCAAGGATCGCGTCGGCGACGTCTCCGAGCTGCTGGCGGCGCTCCGGTCGGTGGTGGCGGGACGCTCCGTGATCGACCCCACCGTGGTCAGCCGGCTGGTCGGCCGCCGCCGCCAGGCGGATCCGATGGAGACCCTGACCGCCCGGGAGCGCGAGGTGCTGGAGCAGATGGCCGAGGGAAGGTCGAATCGTGCCATCGGAGAGCGGCTATTCCTCAGCCCCAAGACGGTGGAGGCCCACGTGTCGGCGATCTTCTCCAAGCTGGGCATCGAGGACACCGCGGACGACAACCGCAGGGTGCTCTCGGTGCTCACCTGGCTGCGCGGGGACAGAGGGGAGGCGCCTTCCTAGGAGGGTCGCGCCACGGGGGTGGCCGGCGCAGAGCGAACGTGCTCGGCGAAGAAGGCCAGGACGCGCTCCCAGGCGTCGGCCGAGGCCGCGGGGTCGTGGGCCTTGCCCTGATCGTTGAAGAACGAGTGCCGCGCCCCCGGGTACACCTTGATGTCGTGGACGATCCCGTACGTCTCGAGGCGGGCATCGAGCTTGCGCCCGAACCGCGCCGTGAAGTCCTTGCCCGGGTAGCTGCCCACCACGGGGCAGAGCCGGCGCACCGCGGTGAGCGGCCGCGGATTGGTCCCATAGAAGGGGGCGATGGCGCGCAGCCGCTGGTCGCGGCATCCCCACGCGATGGCGAGCCCGCCGCCCATGCAGAAGCCGACCACCCCGATGCGCTGCGGGTCGACCCCGGGCCGGGCGGCCAGGAAGTCCGCGCTGGAACGCAGGTCATTGACGGCGAGCGAGTCCCGGCCGGTGAGCGAGCCCGCTATCAGACGAGCCATGCAGAGCGCCCGGTTGCGGCCGGCGAAGAGGTCGACGGCCAGGGACGCGTACCCCTCGGCGGCGAGGCGCCCGGTGATGTCGCGGATGTTGTCGTTGAGACCGTAGATCTCGTGGATCACCACCACGCCCGGGTGCGGGCCGGGCCCGTCGGGCAGTGCAAGGCAGCCCTGGAGTCGGGTCTGGCTCGACGGGATGGCGACGTCCTGGAGGCTCATCGGAGAAGCAGCGGAAGTATGCGCCGACGCACCGCGAGATGTGGTCTGATGCAGGCGGGCCATGCCAAGAGCGCACCACGGCGACATCGAGCGCTTCGACGAGTGGTCGACCACGTACGACCGCACCCCGGGGCAGCTCTTCTTCGGGCGCATCCATCGGCCGGTTGTCAATGCGGTCTGCTCCGGCCGGGTGCTCCCGCGCCGCGTCGTCGACCTCGGCTGCGGGACGGGCCGCCTGCTCGAGGCGCTCCTCCCCCGCCTGGCCGGGACGGAGCTGGTCGGGATCGATCCTGCCCAGGGGATGATCGCGGTGGCGCGCACCCGCTTCGCGGCCGAGCCGCGGGTCCGCCTCGAGGTGGCCACCGCCGACCACCTGCCGCTCGCCGACGCGAGCGTCGACGTGGCCACCACGACGATGTCCTTCCACCATTGGGAAGAGCAGGGGACGGCACTGCGTGAGGTGGTCCGGGTGCTCGCGCCGGGTGGCCGGTTTCTCCTCGCCGACGTGCTCGGGATCGGGTTCTTCGGCCGCATCATGCGATCGACGGGGGGGCGTCACGGGATTGGCTACCGAGACGCGGCGGAGCTGATGCGCCTGCTGCACGACGCGGGATTCAGCGCCTGGCGGCGCCGACGCCTGTTCTGGCCGGGCGTCCCCATCTACCTCGTGGAGGCGCGTCTGGCGGCCACGCCCTGAGTCCCGGTGGGAGCGCGCCGACGGGACTGAGGAGGACGGAGCGGGCCGGGCTGCGCCAGCATCACACCCGATGCGGGGGTCGCTCGTCGGGCAATCGCTTCGTTACAACCTTGGCGGCGGGCAGCGTAGGCTGCAACGATGGGATCTCAGCGGGTAGGCGCCGGGTCGCGCGAGTTCGCCGGCTTCGAGGAGTACTTCCCCCACTACGTGAGCCAGCACAGCCGTCCGGCGACCCGGTGGCTCCACTTCGCCGGGACGCACCTGGGGGCCGCGGCCGCGACGGTGGCTCTGGTGAGACGGCGACCGGCGGGGCTGCTCGCGCTTCCGCTGATCAGCTACGGGGTGGCCTGGGGGAGCCACCTCGCGATCGACAAGAACCGCCCGGCCAGCTTCGAACACCCGCTCTGGAGCCTGCGCGGCGACCTCCGGATGATCGTGATGATGTGGCAGGGTCGGGACGACGAGCTGACCCGCATCGTCCGCGACCAGAGCGCGATCCTGCTGGACGGGGGCGAGCGCAGCACCGACTGACGGGGCGAGAGGCCGGCCCGCGCCTCCGCCACCTCCGACGCTGCGTCCCGATCAGCGCGACGTCGCCGGCTGGAGCTCCCCGAGCAGGCGTCCGGTGACCGCCGAGATCTCGGCCACCGCGGCCTCGAACGCCTCGCGATTGCGCTGGGCCGGCTGCCGGTAGCCACTCACCTTGCGCACGTACTGCAGGGCGGCCGCCTGGATGTCATCGGCGGACGCCGGAGGCTCTGCACCGCGAAGGGTCTTGATGCTTCGACACATGAGACGAGGTTAGCGGGTGAGGATCTTGTCGATGCGGGACATCTGCTGCGCGGTGAGCGGTCCGAACCGCATCGCGCCGGCGTTCTCCTCGACCTGAGCCACCGTCTTGAAGCCGGGGATGGGGACGGTCGACGGGCTGCGCGCCCAGAGCCAACCCAAGGCACCCTGGACGAGGGTGCGCCCGCCATCGGTGAGCACCTCGCGGAGGGCGTCGAGCTTGGCGAGCCACGACGGGTTGGCGCTGCCGTCTGCGTTGAAGATGTCGCCCCAGCCCAGCTCCAGCGCCTGGGCCCGCCAGTCGTCCCGGGGGAGCCGGGAGTCGGGCCCGTACTTGCCGCTCAGGAAGCCGGACGCGAGCGGGCTGCGGATGATCGCCGTCATCCGGCTCTTCTCGCAGAGCCCGATCATCCCGGGGGTCTCCTGGAGCACGTTGCAGATGAACTGCAGGGCCGAGCAGGTGCCGCGCACCGCCCAGCGCTGCGCCTGCTCCGCGACGTCGCAGCTCCAGCCAAACTCGCGAATCAGCCCCTCCGACTGGAGGCTCTCGAGCGTCTCCACCACCGCATCCGCCTGGTCGTCGGGCAGGCTCCCGACGTGGAGCTGGTAGAGGTCGATGTCGTCGCGCTGGAGACGTCGCAGCGACCCCTCGCAGGCCCGCCGGATGTAGGCGGGGCTCACGTCGGTGGTGTGTCCCCGCCGGCTGCCGTCGTCGTCGAAGGTGTTGCCGAACTTGGTGGCGATCACCACGTCCTCGAGGTGCCCCTCCAGGGCGCGAGCCACCACCCTCTCGCTGTGTCCCGCACCGTAGACGTCGGCGGTGTCGAAGAAGCGGATGCCGAGGTCGTAGGCGCGGCGGATGCCGCGGACCGACTCGTCGTCGTCCACCTGACCCCAGCCAATGGTCCGCCCGTCCTCGCCGACCGTCGGACCCCCGATGGCCCAGCAGCCGATCCCCATCGGGCTGAGACGAATGGGGGAGCGTCCCAGCCGCCGGGGCTCCAGCTCGTCCGAGATCTCCATCGCCATCTCCGTCTCCTTTCCTGTTGCAGCGGCGGCGGTCCGGCGCCGGCCCGTCGGTCCGCGGTCTTGGCTCAGCCCCGCGCTGCGAGCTCCCATCCACTCTCCTCGCTCTGGTGCCCGTCGCGCACCTCGACCCCGCAGCCGGTGAGGAGGTCGCGGAGGCGGTCGGCGTCGTCGAAGCGGCGCTCCTCCCGGAACTGCCGCCGCAGTGCCAGGATGGCCTCGACGAGGGGTGCGACCCGCTCCCGGGGATCGGCGGTCCCCTCGGTGGCGGCCTCGCCCAGCCGGGTGACCATCCGCCGGAGCTGGGACCTGCCCCGCTCGCGCTCGTCACCCGAGAAGGTCTCGCTCGACCATTCCGCCATGGCGGTCTCCACGGCGAGGATGGCGGCGACCATGCCCTCCACGTCCCGGCCTTCGCGAGCGCGGTCGAATTGATCCTGACGCTCGGCGAGAAGCGCCATGAACGGCTCCTCGCGTTGGGTGGGCTCCGGTGGGGCATCCGCCCGCTGCGCAGTCGCGCCCGCGACGACGGCGGTCGTGGCGCCGGGGTTTTCGGCGCCGGAGAGCAGCGCCCGGAGCTCGCCAAGGGCGATCACGGTGCCGGCGGGTAGGGCGGACTCGATCCCCCCTCGCCGCACCACGGCCCGTCCCCTGCCGCGCACCTCGACCCGCTCGGCGACGAGGTCGAGGATGAGGGCGGTGTGCTCATCGACCCCGAGGATGGCCACACCCTCGGGGAGGAGGGCTTCGAGCTGGGTGAGGCGGCTCTCGCCCATGTAGCAGAAGCGGGTGTCGTGGGTGCCGCCCTCCGCGTTGTCCCAGTGGGTGATCACCGCGGCCGAGATGCCGGCGGCGCTCAGCAGGTCGAGACCGTCCAGCCAGCGCACCGGCTCGCCCACCTTGTAGATCTCGTAGACGGGGAGCGAGACGACCCCGAGGGTGATCGCCGCGGCCGAGGCGAGGGTCACGCAGCCGCCGCGCTCCAGCTTCTCGGCGAGGAGTCGCGGGATCTCGGTCCCCCGCCACTCGCGAAGGGTGTAGCTGGGACTCCCCGGACCGGAGAAGACGTAGTCCGCCTCGTGGATGCGGCTGTAGGCGGCTTCCTTCTCGACCTCGGAGGCGGTCTCGGCGCGGCGCAGGCTGGCCAGCGCGAGAGGGTGCACGATGCTGCGCTGGAAGTACTCCTGGGCCTTGGCGACCAGCTCGTCGGCGTTCTCCTGGAAGCCGAAGGGCGTATCGATGAGCGCGGCACGGGCGCCCTCGCCGCCCACCTGCTCGATCAGCTCGCGGTGGACCGGCGCCATGGTAGGGGCTGTCTCCCCCGAGCCCATGATGCAGAGGATGCGAGCGGCCGTCACCGCACCCATCCTACGCATCGCGGACGGCCGGTCGGGAGCGTGGTGGACGATCGCGCAGCCCGCCAATGTGCAGCGGGGTCAGGACTCCCGGAGCCTCTCCTCGTTCCCGGTCCCGGAGTAGCGGCGCTCCATGGCGGCGATGCGCTGGACGTTGACGGCCTCCTCGGGGTCGATGCCGGTCGTGCCGAGGAAGGATTCGACGATCGCCTGGGCTGCGTCCGCGGTGGCGTCGGAGAGGGCGATGGCGAGCACGTTGGCGCCATTCCACCGGCGGGCGCCGCCGGCGGTCTCGGCGTCCTTGCAGAGCGCCGCGCGGATGCCGGGAACCTTGTTGGCGGCGATGCTGACCCCGGTCCCGGTCCAGCAGCAGACGACACCGGCCTCAGCCACCCCCTGGGCGACCAGCCGCGCCACCTGCTCGGCCGCCTCGGGCCAGGGCGTGTCGGCGGCGTCCACGGCGCCGCATCGGATCACCGAGAACCCGCCCTCCTCCAGCCAGCTGGCGATGGCGTCGGGGATGGGATGGCGGGTGTCGCTGCCGACGGCGATCCGGCGAGAGGTGGGCATGGCCGGGATGGTACGCGGAGAGAGGGGGTCAGCCCTGGTACATTTCGCCGATCGTGGGTGAGCGGCAGTACCACCTCCAGGTGGAGGCCGGCGAGATCGGCGAGTACGTGCTGCTCCCCGGCGATCCAGGGCGGTGCGCGCGAATCGCGGCGCACCTGGACGGCGCCCGGCAGGTGGCCGCCAACCGCGAGTACATCACCTACACCGGGAAGCTGGACGGGGTCACGGTCAGCGTCACCTCCACCGGGATCGGGGGCCCCTCGACCGCGATCGCGGTGGAGGAGCTGGTCCGGGTCGGAGCCCGAACCCTGGTGCGGATCGGGAGCTGTGGTGCCCTCGACCCCGGGCTGCGCTTCGGCGACCTGGTGGTGGCGCAGGCGGCGGCGCGCGGCGACGGCACCCCGGACCAGTACGCCCCGGCCGGCTTCCCCGCCGTCGCCGACATCGACGTGGTGCAGGCCCTCCGCGCAGAGGCGGGGGCGGCCGGCCACCGCTTCCGGGTCGGCATCGTGCTCACCAACGACGCCTTCTATGCGGAGATGGCGCCCGAGACCTTCCCGATGGAGGGGATCATCCGGGCCCGTTGGGACGCCTGGGCCCGCGCCGGCTGCCTGGCGGCGGAGATGGAGACGGCCACCCTGCTCACCGTCGCCGCCGTGCGCCGGGTGCGGGCGGGGGCCGTGCTCGCGGTCATCGACAGCGCCTCCGATGGTGTCACCGGGTTGCCGGATCCGAGCCGCCTCCCCATCGACGCCGCCATCGACACCGCGGTGGGCGGGCTCCGACGGCTGATCGCCCTCGACGGGGCCGGCGTCGTCGGGGGCGGCCCAGCCGAACCCTGACGAGCGCCCGGCGAGGCTGCGGGGAGGCCACAGACGCCGTATCCACCCCCTCAACCCGGCTCGGGCGGCGGGATACTGACCGACACCCGCGGGTGGCAGCGATCGCGGCGCTGTCCCCGACCCCGCCGCCCGCCGGGCACGCGCACGCGCACGTCATGGGTCCGTGATCAACGGGGGCCTCACCGTCACCGGGGCGCGTGTAGGCTGGGTCACGATCATCAACAAGCCACAGACCCGCAGGTGCGTGTCGTGATCCGCCTAGTCATCGTCGACGACAACTCCATGGTGCTTGGCGCCCTGCGCGCCCTGTTCGAGACGACCACGGATTTCTCGGTCGTCGGTGAGGGCGCCGACGGCGCCGAGGCGATCGCCGCTGCTCGCGAGACCGGGGCGGACGCGGTCCTGATGGACCTGTCGATGCCCAGGATGGACGGCATCGAGGCCTGCCGGCGCCTGGCCGTGGAGTGCCCCACCACCAAGGTGATCATCTACAGCGCGCTCGGGGGCGAGAGGCGGATGGCAGCCGCCATGGCCGCAGGAGCCGCCGCCTTCATCGGCAAGGACCTGGCCCCGGAGGAGCTGCTTAGTCGCGTCCGGTCGATCGCGGCGGCGGAGGCATCGTCGTTGCCCTCCCGCCCCGCCGAGCCGGCTGCGCATGTCGAGGCCGGGTCAGGTGCGGGCGCCTCGCCGGCGCCACAGCAACGCGCTCAGCCGGACCCCGCCCTCGAGTGGCCCCCGAAGACGCGAGCCCCCACGACCAGCGCCCCGGGGAAGCCTGGTCTGACCATCGGGGTCCTGGCCCCCCTGCTGGGAGGCGGATACATGACCAAGCTGATGTCGGGCATCGGCGCAGCGGCTGACGCCGCGGGGGCGCGGCTGATCGCCATCCAGACCCTGGACCCCGGCGGGCTGTGGCCCGGCGAACACGCGCTCGCGGAGGTGGCGGGCCGTGTGCCGATCCGGGATCTTCGCGTCAGCTGGGACCGGGTGGACGGTTTCCTCGTCGTCATCACGGCGGTGGAAAGACGGTTCCTCGATGTCGCTGCCGCGGCGGGAAAGCCGACGGTTGTGGTGAGCGAGGACATCCACGGCTTCCTCGGGCCCACCGTCCAGGCGGACAATCGTAGCGGGACCATGCAGGCGGTGGCCCACCTGATCATGCACGGCCACCGCCGGATCGCGTTTGCCGGCTACCAGTCTCAGAGCGACATCAGGGAGCGCCTGGATGGCTACCGCGACGCGCTGACCGCCCACGGTATCGAACCCGACGACTCCCTGGTCTTCGCAGCGTCGGACAACGTGGAGAGCGGAGGAGAGGTTGCAGCGCGGAGCATGCTCGCCGCCGGCCTCCCCTCGACTGCCGTGATGGCGGCCACCGACTTCAACGCCATCGGCATCATGAAGGTGCTCTCGGAGGCGGGGCTCAGCCTGCCTCATGACCAAGCCGTGGTCGGCTTTGATGGCGTGCCTGCGGGGTTGTCGACGCGCCCCACCCTCTCGACGGTCCACCAGAACCTGCCCGAGATCGGGCGCCTCGCCGTCGACCTCCTCACCCAGTCTCTCGATGGTCGCAAGGTTGCCCCCGGGCGGCATCCGGTGCCGACCGTCTTCGTCGCGCGCGAATCCTGCGGCTGCGCCTTTCCCGCGGGCACGGAGAGTTTCGCCGGAGCTGAGGGGAGCGCCGAGCAACACTTTCACGAGCGGCTGGAGCGGCTCCTGTCGGGTCTGGACGTGCTCTCGGTCACACAGCGTCAGTCCCTCGAGAGGGGGACCGCGCTGATACTGCGCCTCGTCGGGCAGTCGCGGATCGCCGCGCAGGAGGTGGCCGCCGAGTTGCGGGAGGCTTGCCTGACGCTGCTTGCCGTCAGTCCCCACTGGGCCACGATAGCTGGCGCCGAGGCGTGCCTTCAGGCGTACTGGAACGAGATCACCCGAGATAGCGAGCGCGACGGGCGGACCTCAGACTTCGAGCGCTTCCTGCGCAAGATGGTCGTCGAGATGTCGAGGTCGCTCTCCGAGATCGAAAGCACGGAACGCACGCAGCTGCAGCTGACCTTGGACGCCGAGCGCGACGTCAGCACGTCGATCGTCCGGGGCGGTGTCGAGGACCCCTCCTCGCTCGACTGGCTCGCCTACACCGCGGCCCGGGCGGGATGCCTGGGGATCTGGAGCGACGACCCTGTCAGGCGGATCATGGGGAGGCGGCGGCTCCGGATCGTAGGCTCCTTCCTCCGAGGGGGGAGCCACCTGAGCCTCCCCGGGCAGGTTGCGGTCGAAGCCTTCCCACCCCAGGCGCTGATCGACCAGCACGAGCCCGGAGAGATCGTCGCCGTGGTCCCCGTCAAGACGAGGAGCATGGACCTGGGGCTCCTGGCCCTGGTCGTCCCCATCGTGGACACCGAGGTCAGCGACCGCGACCGGCTCTTCGACAAGGGCGCGCTGCTGGGGATGTCTCTGCAGCGGGAGATCACCTCGGAGCGGCTTCGCCGCTCCAACGAGGACCTCGCCACCTTCAGTGGCGCCATGGCCCACGACCTCCGCAATCCGCTGGCCACCATCCTCATGTGGACCTCGGTGGCTCCGACCCTGGCCGGTCCCGACGACCGCGCCGAGCCTGTGCTGCAGGCCGTCGAGCGCATCCGCGAGGTCGCCACCTACAGCAACGAGTTGATCGCCCAGCTGATGCGCTACGCGGAGCTGGAAGGGAACCCGGCGCCGGCCGAGCCGGTCGACCTCGACCTGGTCGTCTCCAGGGCGTCGGCGGCGCTGGAGTCGATCGTCCGGGAGAGCGGGGCGGTCATCAAGCGCCACGGCTTGCCCACGGTCGTCACCGACGCTGCGGGTCTCGAGGTGGTGATGGAGAACCTGATCAGCAACGCAATCAGGTACCGGCGGGGCGTCCCGCCCCGGGTGGTGATCGAGGCATCCTGCACCGAGGACGCCTGGGAGATCCGCTGCCGCGACAACGGCACGGGGATCCCCGCGGACCTCCTGGACGACATCTTCCAGCCATTCGTCCGTGGCGACCCGGCGATGTCGGGCAGCGGCCTCGGGCTCGCCACCTGTCGGCGCACCATCGAGCGGTTGGGGGGGCGGATCTGGGTCGCGAAAACGTCGGAGACGGGGACCTGCATCGCCTTCACGCTGCCAGTCGAAGCTCCACACCCGGCGCCCGACGGAACCGTCACGGGCCCGTCCATCTCCAGCTGTGCCGATCCCGGCCCGGGTCATGGGGACGCGCTGTAATCTCTGACCGCGGTGGCTGTATGACGTGGTCGGGATCAAACTCAACGAGTTCGACACCAAAGCGTCGGACACTCCGGCGGAGGATACGGTCAGTCGAGCGTGACCGTGACTGGTAATGCGTGGCCGGACAACGGGGGTTGGCCTTCGCGTCGCCACCGTCGCTCTGATCGTAGGCGTGGCTTTGGTGTCCGGCGCGGTGGTAGCGCTTCTGAGCGACGAGACGGCCGGGATCGCCACGCTGCTGGTGATCCCGGTCTGCATCCTCATCCGACGACGCCGGCGTAGTGTCGCACGGTTTCTCGTCCCGTTCGGCTGTGGTTACATCGCGGCGATCGCGTTCCTCGCAGTGAAGACGTCTGGACTCTTCTCCGGATCCTTCTCGGTAGGGACGGCTGCCTACGCCGCGAGCCAACTCGCTATCGGTGCGGCGATTCTCATAGTCGGCGTGCTCTTGCTCCTGCGGAGTCGAGGGGCAGATGCGAAGGGAGGACTTGTTTCCAGACAGGCAGGGGGCACCTGTACCCGAGTTCCGCAGCAGGTGTATGTCTCAAGGGCCCAGATTGGCGCCCTCAGCGGCGCTCGCCTCACACACGACAGATTGGCGCGGTTATAGAACCGGTCCGGCCAGGGACCACCACGGGCGACGGGATCAGCCCACCGCGCCCACGACGCGGAAGATCCGGCTCCCCGCGCGACGGCGGAACCTAGACTTCCTTGTCGCGGCAGATCCCACGCCCGGCCGCCGCGGGCCGTTTGTCCGTGGGATGTCCGCGCGGAGCCCAGACACTGGGGCCGACGGTCGCCGCAGGTTCGCGCTGCGACAGCCGCCCACCCGGGGACGGTCGGCAGGAAGGCGTCCCCATCCCCACGGCCCACAGCGCAGCCCGGCTCCCACCTCCCCTTGCCGGCTGCGCCCGGGCCGTCTCGGACCTCTTAAGCCGAGGATCGCCGCGCCGCCGCCAGTTGGGGTAGCGCCTCGTGGCCGACCACCGCTCCCAGCAGCAGGACCGCGCCCAACCCCTGGACCAGGTTGAGGTGCTGGCCCGCGAGGAGCACCGCGAAGAGGAGTGCCCAGGCGGGCTCCATCGCCATGATCAGGGCGGCGCGGGTGGCGCTCATCTTGGTCTGGGCCCAGGCCTGCAGGGGGAAGGCCAGAGCGCTCGCGAAGACCCCGGTGATGACGACGCCGAACCAGACGACACCGGTCGGGCGGGCGATCGAGGGGGCACCGGCCGCCGTGAAGACGACGAAGCACACGGCCATCTGCAGGAACGCGAGATCCATGGAGCCGATGCCCGGGCCGCGGTGCGAGAGCAGCACCACCTGGACCGCGAAGGCGACCGCCCCGAGGAGCACGAGCAGGTCGCCCAGCCCCACGTTCACGCTGGGATCGCCGCCGGCGAGAAGCCCGGTCCCGATCAGGGCGACCGCCACGGCCACCGCGGTCCGCGGGGCGATCTTCGCCCCGAAAAAGTGGTCGATCACCGGCGTGAAGACGACGAAGAGGCCGGTGATCAGCCCGGCGGTGCCGGGGGCGGTCCCCTTGAGGCCATAGGTCTGGAAGGCGTACCCGGCGGCGACGGCCAGGCCGATGACGCTCCCCATGCGGAGCGCGCGGCGGCTGGGGAGGCGCCGGGAGAGGAGGAGCAGCACCAGCACGGCCAGGCCGAACCGGAGCGCGAGAAAGGGGGCCACCGGGTAGCTGGCGATCGAGTCCTTGACGACGACGAACGTCCACCCCCAGACGGCGGTGACGGCGGTGAGCACGAGGACGTAGAGCACGGCGGAGCGCATGGTGACGGTCCGGCCAGGCGCGATGCCGCCGGCCGGTGCCCGGAGAGGGATCAGGCGGCCGGTGTCGGGTCCGTGCTCTCGGACGGCAGGGCGGCGTCCCCCGGTGGCAGGGCCGCGTCCCCCGGTGGGACGGCTCCGTTGGCGGATGGATGCGCCGCGTTCTCAGAGGGCGCGGCCGTGGTCTCGGGTGGCGCGGCCGCCTTCTCGGACGGCGAGGCGCGGTTCTCCGCGGGGAGGTTCCCAGCGGCCGGGGCAGCGCCTCCGTCGGCGGAGGTGGGCTCAGCGGGCGTCGCCGGCGCCAGCCGGCTCAGCTCGTCCAACCGGTAGCCGACCCCGCGGAGAGTGGTGATCCGGACGCGGGCCGCCACCGGCAGCTTCTGGCGCAGCCACGAGATGTGGACGTCCACGGTGTTGACGCCGCCGGTGAAGCGGGGGCCCCACACCTGGTCGAGCAGCTCGTGGCGCCGGAAGGCGCGCCCTGTGGAACGGGCCAGGGCGACCAGGAGGTCGAACTCGCGAGGCCGGAGCTCGAGATCGTCACCCGCCACCTGGGCCCGGCGCCCCGGCGGGTCGAGGAACAGCTCGCCGACCTGGACCGTCTCCAGCTGATGGCGGACGCGGGGCTGCCACCGGCGCAGGAGGGACATGACATGCGCCTCGACGACGGGGTCGGCCTCAGTCTCGGCCAGGCAGACGTCGGCGCCGCAGGTGAGCGCGGCCACCCGGTCGGTCGGCGCCGCGTCGGTGACCATGACGAGCGGCGCCCGGCTCAGCCGGCGCAGCGCCAGGGCGAGGGCTGCCGGGTTTGCCGTGTGCGCGAGCACCACGTCCACGTCGGTGGCGTCGAGGCCGTCGGCGGGCCAGCCGGTGGCCCGGCGCACCAGGCACCCGTCGACGGCGAGGCGCTCCTCGAGACCGAGGGCACGCGGCGCGGGTACGTCGATCAGGAGAACGGTGGGCACTGATGAGCCCTCAGACCAATGAGGTCAATAGGTCGAGACGTTGAGGTCTTCGATCCGGCCGGTGCCCAGGTAGACCGTGCGCTCGCAGAGATTGGTGACCCGGTCGGCGATCCGCTCCAGGTTGTGGGTCGCCCACAGCTGGTAGGTGCAGGGCACGACGGTGTCCGGCTCCGCGGTCATGGTGGCGATCATCTCGCCGTAGATGTCGTCGTACAGACGGTCGATGGGGTCGTCGTCCCCGACCAGCAGCCGGGCGCCCTCGACATCCCGCTCGCGGAGCACCCTGACACCGGCCGAGAGCATCGCCCGGACCATTGCCCCCAGTTGCAGGACGCTCGCCGGCAGGGAGCGCATCGGCGGGCGGCCCAGCATCAGGGCCACCTTGGCGATGCCCTCCGCGTGGTCGCCGATCCGCTCCAGGTCGGCGATGACGTAGAGGACGGCGATGAGCAGGTGGAGCCGTTCCTCGTCGAGCCCGGGGGCCAGCTCGGCGGTGACCCGCTCCTCGATCAGGTAGCGGAGCCGGTTGACCTCGAGGTCGGCCTGGACCACCACGTCGGCGCCCTCCAGGTCGGAGTCGGCGAGGGTTCGGAGTGCCTCGGCCAGCTGGGCCTCGACCTTGGAGGCGAGCTGCCAGACCTCCGCCAGAACCTGATCCGCCCCGGAGCCCGAGGAATCCGCCGCCGTTAAAGACATCTTAATCCTGCGTTTGCCATTCTTTAACCGAGCCCTAACCCGGAAGAGTATGGAGCACCACGTGGACGGCAGCACCGCCAGCTCAACGAGTTCTCAGCGGACCCTCGGCGAGGCGCTCGACGAGGCTCCTCTGAGTCTCTTCCACCTCAAGGCGGCGGTCACCGCCGCGATGGGCTTCTTCACCGACGCGTACGACCTCTTCATCATCGGGGTCGCCCTCGTCCTGATCAAGGGCGAGTGGCACCTCTCCGCCGTCCAGACCAGCTTCCTGGGCAGCGCCACCCTGATCGCCACCCTGTTCGGCGCCCTGATCTTCGGGCGGATCGCCGACCTCGCGGGCCGCAAGCGGGTGTACGGGCTGGTGGCCGCGATCATGGCCCTGGGTGCCCTCGCCACCGCGGTGGCACCCAGCTACGTCTGGCTGGTCATCTTCCGGTTCGTCCTCGGCATCGGCATCGGCGGCGATTACCCGGTGAGCGCCGTGCTCGCCAGCGAGTACGCCAACCGCAAGCGCCGCGGCCTGCTGGTCTCCCTGGTGTTCTCAGCCCAGGCGGCCGGTCTGCTCATCGGCCCGGTGGTGGCACTCGCCCTCCTGGCGGCCGGGGTCAACCACGACCTCGCCTGGCGGGTGATGCTGGGCCTCGGCGCCCTCCCCGCCCTGAGCGTCGTCTACATGCGCACGCGGATGCCGGAGTCGCCGCGGTTCGCCGCCCAGGTCCAGGGCCGCGAGGCCGAGGCCCGCGCGGCTATGGAGAAGTACAGCCAGGGGGTGGTTCAGGCGGTCGCCGACGGCACCGGCCAGGTCCACTCCAGCTTCCGCCGGTTCCTCTCCGACCCCCGCTCCCTGCTCCTCATCCTCGGCACGGCGGGATCCTGGTTCCTGCTCGACTACGTCTACTACGGGAACACCATCTCGGCGCCGGTCATCCTCCGAGGGGTGGCGCCGGGGGCGACCCTCATCCAGTCGACGGCGTGGACCCTGATGATCTTTGCCCTCTTCGCGGTCCCCGGGTACGTTTGCGCCTTCCTCACCGTCGACCGGATCGGCCACCGCCGGCTGCAGTGGATCGGCTTCCTGGCCATGGCGGTCTGTTTCGCGCTGATCGGCTTCATCCCGGGGCTGACCCACGTGATCGTCCCCTTCCTGCTCATCTACGGGATCAGCTACTTCTTCACCGAGTTCGGGCCCAACGTGACCACCTTCCTGATCCCGACCGAGGTGTTCGGGGTGAGTGAGCGGACGACCGGGCACGGCATCGCGGCGGGGGTGGGAAAGCTGGGTGCGTTTCTCGGCGTCTTCCTCTTCCCCGTGCTCAGCTCGGCGCTGGGCCTGGGCGGAGTACTGATCCTCTGCTCGGGCGTGGGGGTCGCGGGGGCGCTCCTCACCCAGGTGCTCCCGGAGAAGAGCGGCCTCAGCCTCGACGCCGCGTCCCCGCCCACCACCCCCGTGTGCGTCACGGAGTCGGCCATGCAACTCGCCACGGAATCGGCCGAGCGGGTCCCCGCGGAGACGGCCGCGTAGCGCCACGGGGCCAGCAGCACACAGCGCGCGCCGGAGGGGGCCCGGCGCGCGGAGCCCCCGCAGTTGCGAAGATTCGACCGTGACCGGCTGGAAGGACGGCGGACCAGGATGACCGGACTCGAGGCCGGGTTCGTCGCCGGTGCCGGCGTGCTCGCCGGCATCGCCAACACCGTCGGCGGGGGCGGCTCGCTGCTCAGCTACCCGGCGCTGCTGGGCGCCGGCCTGAGCCCCCTCGCCGCCAACGTGACCAACACGGTCGGGCTGGTCCCCGGCCTGCTGACCGGGAGTCACGGGTACCGCGCCGAGCTGGCGGGGCAGGGGCGCCGCATCGGCCGCCTGCTGGTGCCGATGTCGATCGGCGGGCTGATCGGGACGGTGCTGCTGCTCCGGACCTCACCAGGCGTCTTCACCCGGGTGGTGCCCTGGCTGATCATCCTGGGCTGCCTCGCCCTCCTCTTCCAGCCCCTGCTGGCGCGGCTGATCGGAGCGCACGCCGGGGAGAGGTCCCCGGTGTTCCGCGGTGGGCTGGTGCTCGGAGGGGTGTACGGCGCCTACTTCGGAGCCGCGCTCGGCGTGATGCTCCTTGCCATCCTCAGCCTCTTCATCCAGGACACCCTGCAGCGGCTCAATGCGGCCAAGGTGGTCTGCACCACCACCGTCAACGCCATCGCCGCCGTCGGCTTCGCCATCTTCGGGCCCGTTCACTGGCTGGACGCCCTCGTGCTCGCGGCGGGCACCGCGGTGGGGGGTGCGCTCGGAGCCATGGCCGGCCGTCGCATCCCGCCGCTCGCCCTCCGCTACGGGGTGGCGGCGGTGGGGATCGGATTGGCGGTGAAGCTGCTGGTCGCGCCCTGAGCCCGATCCCAGCCTTGCGAGAATCGCCCCCATGCTGATCGGCGCCCACGTGGCGGCACGGGGCGGTATCCACACGGCCGTCGACAACGCGCTGGCGATCGGAGCGGAGGTCATCCAGACCCACCCGACCCCGGCTCAGATGTGGCGGCCGCTCCACCTCGAGGATGCGGATCGCGACCTCTACCTGCGGAAGTACGCGGCCTCCGGGCTGCGCGGCCATTACCTGCACGCCGTCTACCTGATCAACCTCGCGTCGCCCCAGGAGGCGCTGCTCCGATCGTCGGTGGCCTCATTGCTCCACTACATGGAGGTGGCGGCCTCCCTCGACGCCGACGGGGTCGTCTTCCATCCCGGGTCCCACCTGGGGGCGGGCTTCGACACCGTGCTCGGCCAGGTGGCGGCGGCGATCCGGGAGGTGATCGACCGCAGCCCGCCCGGGCGGGCCAGGCTGCTGGTGGAGAACAGCGCCGGCTCGGGGGGATGCGTGGGTCGCAGTTTCGAGGAGGTGGCGCGCATCGTCGAGGCCGCCGCCTCCGACCGGGTCGGGGTCTGCCTGGACACCCAGCACGCCTTCGCGAGCGGCTACGAGTTCCGCGACCCGGCCTCCGCAGCGCGGACCCTGGATGACTTCGACCGGCTGATCGGGTTCGAGCGGCTGGGCCTGGTCCACGCCAACGACTCGGCGCGGGCGCTGGGCAGCAATGCCGACCGCCACGCCAACATCGGGGAGGGGGAGATCGGTGCAGCCGGTTTCCGGATCCTCCTCAGCGACCCCCGGATGCGGCTCGTCCCCTGGGTCCTCGAGGTCCCCGGGGACGAGCGGAAGGGGCCGGACATCCGGCAGGTGAGCCTGTTGCGGGAGCTCGCCGGAGCCTAGCCTCCCGGCGACGACGGTCAGCGCTGGCCGGTCTCGGCCAGCTCCTCGAGGGGCGCCAGCGCATTCCGCGCCCAGGCCACCCCGGCCGACGTGAGTTGGGCCAGCACGCCGAGCAGGAGCAGCCCGTCGACGACCCACAGCCCGGCATCCGGCCCGCTGGTGACCGCCGACGCTCCGTGGCCGAAATGGCCGGCAAAGACCTGGGCGAGATTCGGCGCGTCCACGACCAGCAGGACGGTCGCGCAGATGCTGAGCACGCCGCTCGTCAGCCGGTGCCAGCGCATTCCCCACACGGTCACCCCCACCGCTCCGAGGATGGCGAGGACGGCCACCAGGACCAGGGGCTGGACCCCCAGGCTGGCCTGGGCGGCGTCCTGGATCCGGCTCAGGCAGGCGGCATTGACCGACGGCGCCCCCCCGGTGGCGAGCGAGAGACCGCTGTAGGAGGCGATGCCACCATTGACACACGCGGCCGGCAGCGTCCCCAGGCCGGGGAACCGCTGGAGCTCGGCGATGAAGACGGGCGAGAAGGAGATCCTCACCATGCTGAGGACCAGGCTGCCGAGAGCGGACAGCAGGAGCAGCAGCGATACGACCCGCAGGGCCGGGTTCCGCTGCCGGTTCAGAGCGGACATGGCCTGCCACGATAGCGCCCCGGTCGGTCATACTCGGCTGCCGATGGGGTCTCGTCGCAGGGAGGGCTCGATCATCAATCGCCGAGGTCTCGCCGCCCTGGCCGGGCTGTCCGCGCTCATCGCGGGCTGTGGCTACACCGGGCCTTCCGCCGCCACTCTGCTGCAGCGCGCCAAGACCACCTTTGACCAGACCAGCGCCTTTCACATCCAGCTGACCAGCCAGGGCACGGCGGGCACCGGGATCGAGCTGACCGCCGCCGAGGGAGATGCGGTGCGCCCCGACGGGTTCACGGGGACGCTCACGGTCGAGGAGGCGGGATTCCCCCTTCAGATCAAGGTCATCTCCGCCGGGGGCAAGTTCTACGTCCAGCTCCCCTTCAGTGATGACTTCCAGACGGCGAGCCCGTCGAAGTACGGGTTCGGAGACCCCGGCCGTCTGCTCGATCCCAACACCGGGATCTCCACCCTGCTGACCTCGGCCCAGCAGCCGAGCATCGGCTCCTCGGTGCGGCTCAATGGCGAGTCGCTCCAGCAGGTCCACGCCACCCTGCCCGGCAACCTGATCGCCTCGCTGCTGGTGGACGACGACCCCAGCAAGCCCGTCTCCACGGTCTTCTCCATCGACACCGCCAGCTACCAGGTCCGGGAGGTCGATCTGACCGGCCCCATCTTCGAGGCGGGCCACCAGAGCACGTTCCACCTTGTTCTCGACAACTATGGCGAGAACGTGAGGGTGAGCCCTCCGCCCACGCCCTGACGACGTGGACGGTCCGATCGATGACGGGGGAACCGGCGGCGGCGAGGAGATGAGCGGCCGCGGCGGGGACCGGAACCGGGCGCAGGCACCGCCCGGCTCGGGCCGGCGGCTGGGCTTCGCGGCCGCGGGCGTCCTGCTGGCGGCGGCCGACACCTACGTGGTGGTGCTCGCCCTTCCCTCGATCATGGGCGACATCGGTCTGAGCCTCAATCATCTGGAGGCGGCCACCCCGATCATCAGCGGCTTCCTGCTCGGCTACGTAGCGCTGCTGCCGCTCCTGGGCCGGCTCTCCGACATCGTCGGCCGCGTCCCCGTCTTCGCCGGATGCCTTCTGGTGTTCGCCTTCGGGTCGCTGGTCACGGCGTCGGCCCAGGACCTCACCGGCGCAGTGGTGGGGCGGGCCCTCCAGGGGGTCGGCGGCGGCGGCCTGGTCCCGGTCACCCTCGCCATCGTCGCCGACCTCTGGCCGGCCGGACGCCGCGGCATCCCGCTCGGCGTGGTCGGCGGGGTCCAGGAACTGGGCTCGGTGCTCGGTCCGCTCTACGGGGCCGCGATCCTCACCTTCTCCACGTGGAGGCTGATCTTCTGGCTCAATCTGCCCCTCGCCGCCCTTCTCGCCACCGGTTTCCTGCTCGCCCGCCCGGCGGCGGGGAGCTTGCCGGTCGAACCGGCCGGCGCCCCGGTCGACGCCAGCCCGCGCGCTCCCGGACAGGCGGCGGCGACCCGCGCCGCATCCGGGCGGACGCCGGACCTTCCCGGGATGCTCCTGCTCGGCACAGCCATCGTCGCCGGGGGACTGGCGGTGGCGGCTCCCGGGCCCCTCGCCGGGAGCGAGGTGTGGGGCGTCCTCTGGGCTCCGCTCATCGGAGGCTCGGCGTGGACCACGCCGCTCGCCCTGGCGGCGCTGGTGGCTGCCGTTCTCTCCCTCGCGTGGGGGTTGTCGGGGGCGAGGGACGCGCCGCGTCTCCTCCGCCTGCGGCGCGTCCCCCAGATCTGGGGGCAGGTTGACGGCCTGGGCGGTGCCCTGCTCGCCCTGGTGCTCGCCTTCGTGGTGATCAGCTTCTCCGCCGCCGACCCGAGCCAGGGCCTGGTCGCGCCGGCCGCCGCGGTGCTGCTGCCCGCCGCCCTGGTGGCGGCCATCGCCCTCGCCATCCGCGAGACCCGTGCGCCCGCCGCTCTGGTGCCGCTCCGGCAGCTCCGGGACCCCGCCGCCGCCGGCGCCCTGCTCTGCAACCTGGCAATCGGCGCCGGGCTGATGGCGGCTCTGGTGGACGTCCCCATCTTTGCCCGGGCCACGGCGTACGGCTCGCAGCTCGGGGCGGCCCTGGTGCTGCTCCGGCTGCTGGCGGCGGTGCCGGTCGGCGCGGTGCTCGGCGGTTTCCTCTGCGAGCGGCTCGGCTACCGGGTGACCACGCTGCTCGGGATGGCCCTGACCACCGCGATGTTTGTCCTGATGGGCGGGTGGACCGCCAGCTCCTTGGGCTCTGGCCTGCGGGTCAGCGACCCGGTGCTGGTGGGCTGCGGTCTCGGCTTCGGGCTCGCCATCGCCCCCATCAATGCCGCCATCCTCGGGGCAGTCGCCGCCGCCCGGCACGGGCTCGCCGCAGCGCTGGTGGTGGTGGCCCGCATGGTCGGGATGCTGGTCGGGATCTCCCTGCTCACCGCCATCGGACTGCACCGCTACTACCAGGAGGCGGCCACCATCCCTTCGCCGGCGATCCTCTGCCCCGGGCACCCGCTCAGCTGCGCCGCCTACAACGCCCTCTCCCAGCACGCGCTCCTCGATGAGCTGCGCACCATCTTCCTGGCCGCGGCGGTCTGCACCGCGGCGGCCGGGCTGATCGGGGCGGCCATGCTGCGGCGCCACCGCGAGAGCGATCCGGGTCCGATGGCGGCCGCGCTCGGCGCCTGAGACCCTCGTACCATGCGGTGCATGCCCGCAACCGCCATCGCCCTCGCCGACTTCGACCGAGTCCTCGCCGCCTTCACCCTCCTCGTCGAGGGCGTTCGCCCCGAGCAGTGGAACAGCCCCACCCCGTGCGCCGACTGGGACGTCCGCCAGCTGCTGGACCACGTGACCTCCGGAAACCGGATGTTCGCGGCCCTCGCAAGCGGTGAGCGGCCCGAGGGGATGGAGGGCCTCCTCCAGCTCCGGGCCCGGGTCGCACCGGCAGCGGATGACGACCCGGTGGCGACCTTCCGCGAGTCCGGACGGCAGCTCCTCCGGGTCTTCTCCGACCCCGACTTCCCGGACGGCACCTACGTGACGCCCATCGGCGAACGGAGCGGCGACTTCCTCATCCTGATGCGGACCAGCGAGGGTCTGATCCACGGCTGGGACCTCGCCCGGGCCACGGGCCAGACCCCGGCCTTCCCGGAGGCCATCGCCGAGCAGACCCTCGCCAGCCTGCACCTGACACTCGCCGACCGGCCCCGTGACCCCCGCGGGTTCGGGGTCGAGCAGCCTGTGCCGGCGGACGCCCCGGCGCTCGACCGCCTCGCCGGCTTCGTCGGCCGCTCCGTCTAGCCCCGGCATCCGCGCCTCCGTTCGAGGCGCCTGGCCCGTCAGGGTGGGCCCGCCATCGGCCGGCGGGCGCTGACGCCTCTACACTCCAGCCTCATGCCGGCCCGCCTGCGCCCCGTGGCTCCGCGACTCGATCTGCCCCGGCTCCTGGAGGTGATCCGGCTCTCCGCCGCCGAGCTGGGGATCGAGGCCTTCCTGGTCGGGGGATTCGTCCGGGACCGGCTGCTCGGACGGGAGAGCAAGGACATCGACGTGGTGGTCGTGGGGACTGACGGGGTGCCTCTCCTGGAGCGGGTGGCGGCGCAGCTCGGCTGGGCGCGACCCGCCGTCTTTGAGCGCTTCGCCACGGCGCAGGTCCGTGGAGGGGAGTTCATCGTCGAGGTCGTCCAGGCGCGCGCCGAGCGCTACGACCCGGAGTCCCGCAAGCCGGACGTCCGCCCGGGGAGCCTCGAGGACGACATCGCGCGCCGCGACTTCACCATCAACGCGCTCGCGGAGACGCTCGACGGCCGGGTGCTCGACCTCACCGGCCGGGGGCTGGACGACCTCCGGGACGGCATCCTCCGCACCCCGCTCGACCCCGCCGACACCTTCTCCGAGGACCCGCTCCGGATGTTCCGGGCGGCCAGGTTTGTCGCTCAGCTCGGCTTCCGCCTCGCCGACGGTCTCGAGGAGGCGATGCGGGCGATGGCCCACCGCGCCTCCATCCTCTCCGGGGAGCGGGTGCGCGACGAGCTCAGCCGCCTGCTGATCTCCCCGCACCCCCGCGAGGGGCTGGAGGTGCTCCGGAGCACCGGCCTCTTGGAGGTGTCCGTCCCCGAACTGATCCCCATGGTGGGGGTGGAGCAGGGAGGCTGGCACCTCTACGACGTCTGGGAGCACAGCGCGCGCGCCGTGGAGCTGGCGCCCCTCGATCTGGTGACCCGGCTCGGCTGCCTCTTCCACGACTCGGGCAAGCCCCGAACCCACGCCCTGGCCGCCGACGGGCGGCACACCTTCTATGACCATCCGCGTGCGGGAGCCGAGATCGCCGCGGCGGCGATGGGCCGGCTCCGCTTCAGCGGGGAGGAGATCGATCAGGTGGGCGCCCTCGTACTCCACCACATGTGGCCGATCCAGTACCGGCCGGGTGAGGTCGGGGACGGTGCGGTGCGGCGTTTCATCCGCACCGCAGGGGAGCTGCGGCCACGGCTGCTCGACCTGGCGCGGGCCGACACCCGAGCCTCCGCCTACCCGGACGTGGAGGCGATCGACGAGCTGGAGCAGCGGGCCGCCCGTCTCGACGCCGGCAGCCAGGTGTCGCGCCTGCGACCGCCCCTCGACGGCCACGAGCTGATGCGCCTGGCCGGTCGCGCCCCCGGGCCGTGGGTGGGCCGGGCTCAGAGGGCGTTGCTCGACGCCATCCTGGACGGCGAGATCCCCGGCGATGACCCCGAGGCTGCCGGCGGCTTCCTGACCGGGCATCCCGAGCTGCTGCGGGGCGACTGAGCTCGGTCCCGGCGGGGCGGACCTCAGAAGATGTCGCCCGACCAGGGAAGCGGAGACCAGGTGAACATCGCTGTGGCACGAGCGGCGGCACCGGGGGTCAGCTCCTCCACCTGGCCGGCGCGGTGGAGGCGCTCCACGGGCGCGCCCGCCAGGCAGATCGAGCCGAGGGCGGCGACACCGAGGCTCAGGTCGGGAGAGGCGGAGGAGGAGACGCAGGTGGCTCCCTCGAGGCCCCCCTCGAGGCGGAACCGCCGCGGCGCCGAGCCCTCGGGCTCGTGGACCTCGAGCACCAGCCCATCCTCGCGACCGTAGCAGCGGGCGGCGAGCAGCACCGCGGGGTCGAGGGGACGCAGCCACAGCCCGTCGCTGAGTGTCTGGCGCCAGGCCCGGCGGTCGACGAGGAGGTCGGCGACCACCTCGTCCGCGGGCCGCCATCCCGCCGACACACGCGCCATGAGGTCGTGCTCCAGGCAGAAGCGCCACAGCGCCACCGCCGCCTCCGTGGTCGCGGCCCACAGCTCATGCACGCGCAGCTCGCCCCGAATCGGGGCGGGTTCCCACGCCAGCTTGGTCCGGTAGGCGAGGAAGCCGTCGACGCCACCCGTCCGGTCCCGGTGGAGGGCGAAGCGCATCGGCTCCCGGCCACCGACCTCGCGATCGGCGTCGCGGTACCGGCGCCGCTCCCAGGCGCCTGTGCGGGTGACCATGCCGTTGCGCCCGGCGCAGACCCGCTCCTGGAGTGGCGACAGCTCTGCCAGGGCGTCGGCTGCGCCGGCCACCTCCACCCCACCGGTGTCCGCCGGCGGCTCGCGGAAGGCAGCGCGTGCTGTCTCGACCTCGACGGTTGCCACCCGCTCTGCGGGTCCAAAGCCGAAGGCGGCCGCGTCCACGTCGACGAAGGCGGCCTCCTCGCCCGGGCGGAGTCGCCGGATCTCCACGTCCATAGCGGGGCAATCATCCCCCAGGACCGCCGCTGCCGGGGAGAGGGGGGGCGGCGCGTAGAATCGGTCGGCCATGTTCAGCAGGCTGCGCTGGTTCAAGAACCTCTTCCACGACCTTCCCCGGCAGATCCGGCTCGCCTACTGCCTGATCCGCGACCCGCGCGTGCCCATCGCCCCCAAGGCGGGCATCCTCGCCGCGCTCGGTCTCGTCGTCACCCCCGTCATCAACCTGCCCGAGGAGATCCCGCTGGTGGGCGAGCTGGACTCGCTCGCCGTCGCCATGGTCGCCCTCCGGGTCTTCATCGCCGTCTGCCCGCCCGAGGTGGTGGCCGAGCAGGAGCGACTCATCGCCGAGCGGCGGAGCCGCTTCGACGACGACGTCCGCGCCGGGGAGCGGCTGGCCAAAGTGATCTGGCGCAAGCTGCGGCCCGAGCCTGACGACTCGGCCGGAACAGTCCGGACCATCGAACTCGAAACCGAGACAGAGAAGAACGGCGCCGAGCAGGCGCTTGCACGAAGGGGCGAGGTCGCATGAAGGTCTATTTCCTCAAGGAGGTCGCCGGGACGGCCCACGCCGGAGAGGTGAAGGAGGTCGCACCGGGCTTTGCCCGCAACTACCTGCTCCCTCAGGGACTGGCGGTGGCCGCCGACGACAAGATGGTGGAGCAGATCCGCCAGCGCGAGGAGGCGACCCGCCGCCGCGCCGAGAAGGCGCTGCATGACGCCCGCGAGGTGAGCGCCCGGCTGCGCAAGCTGACCGTCACCATCTACGCCAAGACGGGCGAGGCGGGCCGGCTGTTCGGCTCGGTGACCAACGCCGACATCGCGCAGCAGCTCAAGCGAGAGGCCGGCCTCGAGATCGACAAGCGGAAGATCGCGGTCGAGCCGCCGATCAAGTCCCTGGGCCCCCACGAGGTGGAGATCGAGCTCCACCCTGAGGTCACCGAAACCCTCCGGATCGTCGTCGCCGCGAAGTGAGCACACCTCCGCAGGAATTGCGGGGGTCGGCGGCGCTCGGGCCGGCCGTGCCGTCGGGGCGCGTCCTGCCCCATGACCTCGATGCCGAACAGGCGGTGCTCGGCTGCCTGCTGATCGACGCCGACGCCATCCTTGCGGTACGCGACTTCCTGGACCCCGGCGACTTCTACGCGGAGCGCCACGGCCACATCTTCCGCGCCGCGCTGGCGCTCTCCGATCGCGGTGAACCGGTCGACGTACTCACCCTCAAGGTGCAGCTGGAACGCGACGGGAGCCTGGCGCGGAGTGGCGGGATCGAGTACCTGGCGGAGCTAAGTCAGAAGATGCCCACCGCCGCTTCGGTGCCGCACTACGCGCAGATCGTCGTCGACCACTCGATGCGCCGCCGCCTCATCGGCGCGGCCGGGGAGATGGCCCAGCTCGGCTTCGACGCCGGTCAGAGAACCGACGACATCCTCGACACCGCAGAGCGGCGGATCTTCTCCATCGCCGACTCCCGGCGGAGCATGGAGATCAGCCACATCTCCCAGATGCTCACCGAGACCTGGGAGCTGATGGAGAGCCGGGCCCAGAGCCGGCAGATCGTGCACGGTGTGCCCACCAACTACAGCCGGCTGGATGCGGTGACGCAGGGCCTCCAGCCCGGCGAGCTGATCATCCTGGCGGCCCGGCCGTCCGTCGGCAAGACCTCGTTCGCCCTCAACATCGCCCGCAACGCGGCGGTGCTCGCCGAGCGGCGGGTGGTGATCTTCTCCCTGGAGATGAGCAAGCAGGCGCTGGTGCAGCGGCTCATCTGCAGCGAGGCCAAGGTCGACGCCTACCTGATCAGCACCGGCCAGGCGGACGCGCACGCCTTCGAGCGGATCGCCGGCGCCATGGACCGGCTCTCCCAGGCAAACATCTGGATCGACGACACCCCGGCGCTCCCGATCAGCGAGCTGCGCGCCCGAGCCCGGCGGATGAAGGCACAGCAGAAGGTCGACCTGGTGGTGGTCGACTACCTCCAGCTGATGCGCGGCGGTCGCCAGGACTCCCGCGTCCAGGAGGTTTCGGAGATCTCGAGCGGGCTCAAGACGATCGCCAAGGAGCTCCACGTCCCGGTCCTCGCCCTCTCCCAGCTCTCCCGCGAGTCGGAACGCCGTGAGAACCGCAAGCCGCAGCTGAGCGACCTGCGTGACTCGGGGTGTCTCACCGGGGAGAGCCTCGTGTGGCTCGCCGGCGAGTGCCGCCCGGTCCCGATCCGCGACCTGGTGGGTCGTCGCGACTTCGAGGTGCTGGCGCTCAACCCGGAGACCTGGCAGCTGGAGCCGCGGCGGGCGGTCCGGGCATTCCATTCCGGGGTCAAGCCGGTGTTCCGGCTCCAGCTCCGGTCGGGGCGCACCATCCGCGCCTCCGCCAACCATCAGTTCCTCACCGTGGACGGCTGGAGGCGCCTCGACGAGCTCGCCCCGGGAACCCAGCTGGCCACGCCGCGATGGCTCCCGAGCGGGGACCACGCCACCATGACCGACGACGAGCTCGCCCTTCTCGGTCATCTGATCGGCGACGGCTGCACCCTCCCCCGGCACGTCCTCCAGTACACGACCAAGGATCGCGAGCTGGCAGAGCTGGTGACCGGCCTGGCCACCCGAGTGTTCGGAGATGAGGTGGTCCCGAGGATCAATCCCGAGCGGACCTGGTACCAGGTGTATCTCTCGTCGGCCGCGCCGCTGACCCATGGCCGACGCAACCCCATCGCCGCCTGGCTGGATCGACTCGGAGTCTTCGGGCTGCGCAGCTACGAGAAGCGTGTCCCGGATGTGGTCCATGCACAGACGATCAGTGGGATCGGGGTTTTCCTGCGTCA
>OCZT010001054.1_pt1 | contig 28355 bp, 26 predicted proteins | sample 1539031 | NCBI WGS metagenome assembly OCZT01 (sample SAMEA3539308, study PRJEB22396) | soil metagenome | biome: tundra; feature: field; material: soil | place: USA | collected 2010-05 | depth 0.15 m | reverse complement strand
GAGATATTGGCGTGACTGGAGTTCAGACGTGTGCTCTTCCGATCTGTTGTGAAAAATGGCACGATGCAATTGACCCCCCCTCCTGGTGAACGTGATTTTCCACAACGCAGCGGACTGGCAGGTGCTGGCCAACCTCACGAATCAAACGCTGCTTTATCAGAGCAGCCTCTCCTTACGGAACGACGGGCTGCTGCGCGCCCCCAATGGGGGCATTCTCTCGCCTAGCACTTCAATCACCAACACCGGCGGTCTCATTGAGACCACCGCCGCTTCGCAAGTTCTGCTGAACGGTTTCTACAAATCTACAAGCAAAAATACTGTTTTGAAAGTGAGGTAAGCATGGGAAATCAGAAAAGAGCATTGATAACGGGGGTAACTGGTCAAGATGGGGCATATTTGCTAAGCTTTCTGCTCAAAAAAGGATATGAAGTCCATGCTATAAAGCGAAGGACGTCAACCTTTTCGACCGCAAGGATCGATGAAGTGTACAATAATCCGGAGCTGCATGGCGTATCGTTCTTTGCTCACTATGGTGATTTGCATGATGGACAGGGACTAGCACATATACTTCAGGACACGGCACCAGATGAAGTATACAATCTCGCAGCGCAGAGCCATGTGCAAGTATCGTTTGAGAATCCAATGGCTACGGTGATGGCTAACATTAGCGGGACTCTGTGTTTATTAGAGGCGATTCGCAGAATGGGCAGGGGCATCCGGTTCTACCAGGCATCAAGCAGTGAGATGTTTGGAAGCACCCCGCCTCCGCAGAATGAACAGTCGCCATTTCATCCCAGAAGTCCCTATGCGTGCTCGAAAGTATACTCATATCATCAAGTGGTCAACTATCGCGAAGCATACACCCTCCACGCGTCAAATGGAATTCTCTTCAATCACGAATCCCCGCTCCGGGGAGAAACATTTGTTACTCGCAAAATCAGCAGGGCGGTCGGTCGCATCAAGATGGGATTGCAGCGGAAGCTAAAGCTAGGAAACCTTGAGGCAAGGAGAGACTGGGGATTTGCTGAAGAATACGTCGAGGCGATGTGGATGATGCTCCAGCAAGAGCAACCCGGGGATTATGTAATTGCCACGGGTGAGATGCACTCCGTGCGTGAGTTCTGCGATTTGGCGTTTAGCAACGTGGGTTTATGTTACACAGATTATGTCGAGACAGATGCGGTTTACCAGCGGCCAGCGGAGGTAGTAGCACTGCAAGGTGAAGCCGCCAAAGCGGCGAAAGTACTCGGATGGCGGGCTAAGACACGCTTTCCGGACTTGGTCTCATTGATGGTTGAGGCGGACCTAAAGCTTGCGAAACAGGAGCGCACAATTGGCCGCCTGATATCGCAGTTCTAGATGAAGTCTACTTTCTGCCTGTGCTGTTCGGAGCGAGCGGCTAGCGATAACGGCTAGGTGCAATAGGCGGAGGCGTGACCGCAACACCAAGTAAACTCTAGAGCCCCCTTAACAGGTACGGTACAACTGTGATCTCAATCAATGTTCTGTCGCAACAGTTGTTGCACGCCCTGTCGTTCGTGCGTCTAAAGCCGTTTGATGCATCTACCCCACAGGGGCGATCTGATGAGCGCCATCGGCGCATTGTCTTGACAGCACTAGTCTCGGCAGCGGCAAAAGGCGTCACTGTATTGACGGCCCTCATCACAGTGCCGCTCACGCTCAAATATCTTGGGGACGAACGCTATGGGTTGTGGATGACGATCAGTTCCGTCATTGCGATTCTTGGCTTTGCAGATTTAGGCATGGGTAATGGACTGCTGAATGCTATCTCAGAGGCTGACGGCAAAGATGATCGTGAGACCGCAAGGGAATATGTCTCAAGTGCATTTTTCATGTTGTCAGGAATTGCCATAATGTTGGCGGCTATGACTGCGCTGATTTTTCCCATGGTCTCATGGCAGCGCTTCTTCAATGTCGCGTCGGCCCGGGCTGTGGCTGAGGCTGGCCCGGCCATGGCTGTATTCATGGGTTGCTTCCTAATAGGTTTGCCTTTAGGTATTGTTCAACGTGTTCAGACAGGCTACCAGGAGGGGTTTGCCAACAGCTTGTGGCAAGGTGTTGGCAACTTGCTGGGCTTGGGTGCTGTTTTGCTTGCGATTCATCTCAAAGCAGGATTACCCTGGCTGGTGCTGGCCATGGCGGGAACTCCTGCGCTTGCTAGCCTCATAAACGCCGTGATATTGTTCGGGTATCACCGTCCCTGGCTGCAGCCTGCGTGGCAATGGGTTACAAGGACGGCGGCAACAAAAGTATTTCGGCTCGGAATACTGTTCTTCGTGTTGCAGATGGCGGTGGCTCTGGCCTTTTCATCCGACAATATGGTCGCCGCCCAAGTGCTGGGACCCAAGGCAGTGGCACTATATTCAGTTCCAGCAAGGTTGTTTAGCGTAATCCCTATGATTTTGGGCATGTTACTTAATCCCTTGTGGCCGGCTTATGGTGAAGCGATTTCCCGGGGTGATGTTGGATGGGTCAGAAAGACACTGCTCAGATCCCTCGTTGCAGCGCTAATAATCACTGCGTTGCCATCGGTCCTTCTAGTCCTGCTGGGCCCGCAAATACTTAAAGTGTGGGTAGGCCCAGACATGATACCGCCTCTGTCACTACTGGTCGGTTTTGCCGTGTGGACGGTTATAGGGGCTGCGGGGAATGCCGTTGCTATGTTCTTGAACGGAACCAACGTCATTGGGTTCCAGGTGGTGGTTGCCATCGTAATGTCGGTTGGCGCCCTCATCGCCAAGGTTCTCTTTGCACAAGCGATCGGCCTTTCCGGCATCATTTGGGGTACAGTTGTCGCCTACACTCTATTCTCTGCAGTGCCACAGGCCATTTACATCGCGAAGGCCTTCTCGCCACTGCACCCGCACACGGCACCGCCGAAATTGCTATGATGGTCCTCCGATTCCTGCGAGTATTGCCTCTGTACCTTCGTGGGCTGGCCGCTGCTCACTATGCTTTGCGGCGAGGTGGTCCCGGCCTGGAGTTCAACCGCTTTGGCCGGCAATTGGGTCGGCGACTGGTCGTCAAGGGAATGCGGAGTGGGCTTGAATACGTTCTGACTCCTGTCAACATTGTGCGGTATTTTGAGTTCCCCTTTGCGTTGTCTTGTCTCCCCGAGGAACCACGCCAGTGCCTGGATGTGAGCTCCCCTCGGCTCTTCAGCTTCTATGTTGCTAAGCGCAAGTTGTCGGCTTCTATTCTCATGCTGAATCCAGACAGGACAGATAGTAGCCATACTGCGAGAATGGCATCATGCCTTAAGTATGACAACATTCGGACACAATGCACAGGAGTGGATGCCATTGAAAAGCATGGAAAAGCGTATGACTGCGCATGGGCAATTTCTGTTATTGAACATATTGCGGGAGCATATGATGACCGGTATGCTGTTAAGCTGATGTACGATAGCCTGAGAGAGGGTGGAAGACTTGTGCTGACATTTCCTGTAGATCGCCGCGCTTGGGACGAATACCGTCACTCCAATGAGTACGGGACACAAACTCCGGACTCAATGGGAAAGTACTTCTTTCAGCGGTACTACGACAAGCGTGCCATTGAAGAACGAGTTGTGTCCGCGATCGGAACGGAGCCGTCAATTGTCAGGTGGTTTGGAGAAAAGTCTCCTGGTCGGTTTGCAGCATATGAGCGGCGCTGGGCACGTGAAGGCATCAAATGCGCTGTGGACGATCCGCGAGAGATTGTTGACAACTATCAGGAATTCAGCACCTGGGAGGAAATGCCCGGCATGGGAGTGTGTGGTATGATGATTGAAAAGGCGAGAGGCTAAAAGGCAAAGCATGATATGAATGAGCAGAGAATACCCGTTGCCATGCCGGACTTGACTGGCAATGAGGAAAAGTATGTCGTAGAGGCTATTCGCAGTTCTTGGATTTCTTCGAGCGGCCCTTTTAACCAGAGATTTGAAAGGGAATTCGCAGAACTATGCGGAGCGCGCTCAGCAATTGGTGTGTGTAACGGTACAGTAGCGTTGCATCTTGCCATGCTCGCGCTGGATGTACGTCCAGGCGATGAAGTGCTGGTTCCTTCGCTCACCTATATCGCGACGGCAAATGCGGTGCGGTATGTGGGCGCAGAGCCTGTGTTTGTGGATGTTGACCCGGCTACCTGGTGCATTGACCCGCACCTGTTGGAGGCGAACATCACGCAGCGCACGAAGGGAATTATCGCTGTTCATCTCTACGGGCATCCTGCTGATATGGATGCCATCAATCAATTAGCCGCTGTCCATGGGTTGTGGGTGGTTGAGGACGCCGCCGAGGCGCAGATGGCCCGCTATAAAGGGCGTCCGACGGGCAACCTTGCGCGCGTGGGGACATTCTCCTTTTATGGTAACAAGATTTTCACGTGCGGAGAGGGTGGAGCGCTTACGCTTGACGATCAACAATTGGAAATTCGCATGCGCGCCTTGCGCGGGCAAGGGATGGATCCTCAACGACGGTATTACTTTCCAATCACGGGCTACAATTTCCGCCTCACTAATGTCGCCTGTGCGATCCTCTGCGCTCAACTGGAGCGACGCGATCAAATCCTTGAACAGCGGCGGCGGATTTTTGCCCGTTATCGCGAGGCGCTGGCGGACATTCCAGCCATTGGGTTTCAACCGGTGGCCGCTTGGGCTGAGGCCGCACCGTGGTTGTTCTGCATCACGGTGGACGAGAAGGCGTGCGGCACCTGTCGGAATGATTTAATGGAACTGCTCACTAAAGAAGGCATCGAAACACGTCCTTTCTTTACGCCACTACATCATTTGCCGCCTTTCCGTGAAGGCTCGCGGTGTCGTGGCGAGCACTTGCCAGTTACTGATCATCTTGGCAGCATGGGCTTGAACCTGCCTACCTATACAGCACTCTCGTCAACCGACATTGATAGAATTGCTACTACGATCCGAAGGGGGATAAGATGAGCATTGATTTGCCATTGACTTTTAACTCGCTTGAATGCCGGCGACTCGGACCTGAGTGGCAATCCGCATTAACTGAGTTTTTTCACACCATACGGCAGGCTGGAGCGGATAATTACTTTCATCCCCATCCGCTGACTCCGGAAGAGTCGGAACGGCGGTGTCATTACACAGGTAGAGACTTCTATTATGTTTTAGTTGCTTCAGATAAAATCGTGGGTTACGGGATGTTGCGAGGATGGGATGAGGGCTACGAGACACCTAGTTTGGGAATCGCTATACATCCAAAGGCACAAGGCATGGGCTTGGGAACGGCTCTCATGGGCTTTCTGCATGTGGTAGCACGGTTGCGTGGAAGCCCAAGGGTTCGTTTGACGGTCTATCGGAGCAATGAGAAGGGTCTTCTGCTCTTTAAAAAGCAAGGCTACATGTTTCAGGCAAGTAGCCAGCCAGAGCGTCTAGTGGGGGTGTTGGAGCTATGACGAACCCCTTGCGCGTGTGTGTAGATGCCCGGCTTATCGGGGGAACGTATGGTGGAATCCAGCACGTTATTGTGGGCCTAGCGGCAGGGTTATCCGCATTGAGGGACGGCGACGAGGAGTACCTGTTTTTAACCTACAACGGCGCTGATGGGTGGTTACGGCCTTACCTTCACGGCCCTTGTACGATACTACCTGGTCCGCTGCCACCGCGAGCGGAAGCGCAATGGAAGCGGTTTGTTCGATCAGCCGTACCGAGTGTTTATCGCGTTTGGCGCAGAGTCAGGGAGCCTAGACGAAGCGTGGGCGTGGCGATACCCAGGTCAGATGGAATATTGGAAAAGGCCCGAGTGAGCCTTGTGCATTTTACGAATCAGCAGGCCTTTACAACCGCCGTGCCGAGCATTTACCACCCCCACGACCTTCAGCACCTGCACCTGCCCGAGTTTTTCCGGCCGCGTGATATTTCGATTCGTGAAGTGCAATATCGAGCATTCTGCGACCAGGCCAGTATGGTGGCGGTGGCATCCTCATGGACCAAACGGGATCTCATCGCCCAATATCAGCTACCGGCAGACAAAGTAACAGTTGTCCCGCTGGCGCCCGTTCTGAATGCCTACCCGAACCCATCGCAAAGTGATCTTGACGCGACACGTGATAAACTCCGACTGCCGCTCGACTATATTTACTATCCAGCGCAGACTTTCGCGCATAAGAACCACATAAGTTTGTTGAAAGCCATGGCTGTCCTCCGCGATCGCGACAGGCTGGGCATATCCTTTGTGTCGTCCGGCAAACTTACGGACTTCTTTCCGACCATCATGGAAACAGTTCATGCGCTTCATCTCGAAAAGCAGGCGCACTTTCTGGGCTTTGTCAGCCCCCTGGAACTGCAGTGCCTTTACGCCCTCTGCAAGGGCGTTGTTATCCCCAGTCGGTTTGAGGCGGCCAGTTTTCCATTGTGGGAAGCATTTTCCGCTGGCGCCCCGGCTGCCTGCTCGAATGTTACGTCCCTGCCGGACCAAGCTGGTGACGCGGCGATACTTTTCAGTCCCGACCGGGTGGAGGAGATCGCGGACGCCATACGGTCTCTCTGGCAGGACGAGGCACTCCGTGAGCAGCTCATTGCGCGGGGGAAGCGCAGCGTCGCCCGTTTTACCTGGGAGAAAACGGCCCGAACGTTTCGCGCGCACTACCGTCGGCTCTCAGGCTGCCGCCTGACCATGGAAGATCACGATCTCATCCACGCTGCGCCACTGCTATGACTGCGAAAGGCTGGAATGCGAGCGTGCTGCACGGTTCAACACAAAGCGGAGGAACAATTGTGAGCGGGCTCCGATGGCCTAAGTGGGTCCTTTACAGCGGCGTCGGAACTGCCATGCTGCCAGTGCTGGTGCTTGGTCTTGGAAAAGCCATGGGGCAATTTACCCAAGGCATTCTCTTCCTCCAGCTTCTGATATTGTGTGCGGCTGGTATCGTTGCGGTGGGGGTGGCTGCGAACGGGAAAAACTTCTACTTTACCCCCTTGCTCCTGACAATGCTGTATGTAGTCAGCTACCCGCTGCGCGCCCTTGACATGGAGTTGAACCCAGACCTGTTTGCTAGCTCTTACGCGACTGGCCTATTCTCATTCACGGCAGATGATTATTGGCATTTTATAGCGGTGTCAAGCATCGGCATCGCAGGCATTGGCATCGGCATCGTAGCCATGCGGCATTTGCTGCACTTGGTCAAAGTACGGCCAGCAGCGGTAAGTCCAGTTGTGACATCGCGGCTAAGAACTTGGATCTGGGTTTGGTTCTCAGCCTCCCTCATGATGGGTTTACTTGCCATGCAGTTCCAAATTGGGGCATTGACTTTGGAACCAATACACTTGCCCTTCAAGCTCACCGGATTCATTGCCTTGACGCGGCCCTATCTGCCAACATGGACCGGCCTCTGGCTGTTCGGTCTGGCTGTCAGGCAAGGTGACCGCCGCGCTGCGTGGCAGATTCTAATTATGATCGTCATTTTGGGGGTGGTAGCGGGCCTGGCAACGCTAGGGAAGGGCGCCATGGTGAGTTCGCTTCTGCCATTCATTTTGTATCTAACGATTATGGCATCAAAGTCAGCCATTACGAAGTCGTTCCAAAAATGGTTCATATTACTCGTCGTGCTGCTGTTGCCGGTCTCGATTATTACCGCGAGTTGGTTACGGGTTTATACGGTCAGGTTTGGAGAGCGGCCAAGTTTCGCCACCCTGCTACAAACGTATGATGTGGGCAGCATGTTCGAGGATACGGGATTGACTCAATTTCTGTTTCTGCACTCTTTTCGGCGGTTCTCTGGGGCCAACGAGACAATGGCGGTGGCTAGCGGGGAGCCGTTGGATTCGCTGCAAAAGCACTTTGTACTGGTGCTGAGTCTGCCGGGGTGGCAGGAGGTTCAAAGCGAGTCGATACACAATGTGTTCCAGTTCAATGACTACGAGAGTAGAGCCGGAGGGTTCGGCCCTGTGACAGGCAAGGCATACGGCTTGTTCGGGCTTGGATATCTCACTCATAACTGGTTCATTCTGCTTCTCATCACTGCATTTGCGAGCGCGATGAGTTTGTTGATAGAGGGGGTCTTCAATCGCTTTGGCAGTTTAGCCTTGAATGCCGGCATCAGTTTCATGGCGTGCATGCTGATTTGGGAGGGTGCGGTTGATCAGGTGCAGGGGCTCGTGTTTAGCCTCTTACTAATGTACACCGGACTGTATCTGCTCTCGCAGTTAAGAAAGGCACCGCGAGAATCAAGCAAAGTGCGCTGTGTTAAGCAAACTGCCAGCGCAGTGGCTTCAGCGGAACAACGGTTGACAGAACTCTCGCGAACAAGGCCTAACTGAAAGCTGTGATGAAAATTCTAAGCGTTGTTGGCCGCAACTATGCCGCTAGGGTTGGTGCCACCGAGCCCATGTATCTTGAATTCACTGACCCGTTGGTTGATTTGGGTCATGTTGTACAGCACTTCGATCATACGGAAACCCGCAAATGGTTCGGTCTGGAAGGATGCGGTGAGCGTTTTGTGGAGCATGTCCGCGCCGGCCGGTATGACCTGGCGTTCTACGCAACCGCGGGTCAGGATTGGATGCCACCAGAGGCGATTCGCGAGGCAGGGCGGTATGCTGCCATCATAGCGTGGAATAGCGACGACGACTGGCAGTGGGAATCCTATACAAAGAATCTGGCGCCCTATTTCACTTTCATGGTAACAACCTACCCTCACATCTACGAGGCGAACCGGAAGCACTGTCCGAACCTGCGGCTAAGCCAATGGGGATGTTACGACCGGTTGGCAGACTTCTCTCATACAAAGGATATGCGCTTCACATTCGTAGGGCGTATTTATGGGTACCGGAACCAGGAGTGTCGTTACCTCCGCGGAGCAGCGGGCCTGCAGGTCTTTGGGCAAGGCGCGGGGCTAGTTCGTTTAGGGTTGCCGATATTCCGAGGGTGCACGCGGATTCCGGGGCTGATGGGACAACCGATCGCTGACTACGCGAAGGTGAACACGATATGGAATCGCTCGCGCATATCATACACTCCGCTTGGCTCATCGGCTGACCCGGACAAGTTGCAGATCAAGGGACGTGTCTTCCAAATGGGACTCTCTGGCACCTTGATGCTGTGCAATAGCCACTCCGATTTGTCACGATATTATGAGCCAGGAAAAGAATTTGTCGCGTACGATGATCTTAAAGATTGTGTGGAGAAGGCAAAATACTATCTGAGCCACGAAACTGAGCGCGCACAAATCGCGCAGGCGTACCATGACCACACAAAAGCGGAACACTTATGGCAACATCGTTTTGAATCGCTCTTCCGCGAAATCGGCTTGAAAGGATAGCGCCCATGTCAGCAGCACCCAGGGTTTCTGTTTTGATGGCAGCCTACAATGCGGAGAGATACATTGACCAAGCATTGGGAAGCCTTCTGGCACAAACGTACCAAGACTGGGAATTGATTGTGGTGGACGACGGTTCAACCGATAGCACTGGCGTGCGTCTTCGCGAGTGGGGGCGAAAAGACTCTCGAATTCATGTGCATCATAACGAGGCGAATTTGGGAATTGGTGTCACGAGAAGAACCACCCTTGCGTTGGCGAAAGGGCGTTATGCGGCGGTCTTGGATGCAGATGATGTTGCGTTGCCAGAATGGCTGGCGGCGCGCGTGGACACGCTTGACCGACACCCGGAGGTGGTACTCGTTAGTGGTTCTCGAATCTTCATCGGCGGCAAGGGGGACCGCTTGCGTATCACGCACGAGGCCGCCTCCCCGGAGCTGCTCCGTTGGCAACTCCTCTTTGGCAACCCGGTTAACCAGCCTTCCTGCATGTTCAGGGTCGAAGCCGCTCGTGGAGTTGGGGGATACATAGCGGATCCATATCTTGAAGATTGGGATTTGTTCGTGCGGTTATGCTCGGTGGGGAGGCTGGTCCAGTTAGATGTGCCCCACGTTATGTATCGAGTTCATCACGCGAACACCAGCTTGTCCGTTGGTGCCGACCGTGAGCGTCTGGAGCCTGTGGCGGCCAAAATCATGAGACGCGCCGTGGCACAAGCAACTGGGCTGACGGTGCCTGTGGGGCTGACCTGGTATCTTTTTAGAGGGCGCTACGTGTTCCGCGGTGATCCCGGGAAAAGTCGTCAAGCTTTGGAGTTTTTGAGTACTGTGTTCAGAGTGTTTTTGGAGCACAATGATGTGGGGGCGCAAACCTCTTTAATCGGTGCAGCCGCCCTAGATGACGCTGCAAACGTCTTGCGATGTGGAGGGTCGAGTCCAGCGCAGGCAACGAAAGGACTTGCGGCTATCCTATCCTGTGCGGGTGTTCGAGTGTTGTTCACTTGGAGCGGCCTTCGGGGTGCGATCAAAGTATCGCTTCTTCCTGTTGCAACCGGCATTCGCCTCCTGCAAGCACGGACAGGGAGCAAGGCTGATCATGTAGGCTGAAGCGTCGAGGCGTGGCCCTGCATCACGGCGAGTCTGGGTCGCGCAGAGTGCCTTCAGTTGGGCCACGACACAAGGTCCATTGATCTGTGCGAATTCTACATACCGCTCACAGTTACGCGCCTGATATTTCTGGCGTGGCCGAAGTTGTCGGACAGGTTTCGAAGCGACTCGCAATGAAAGGGCATGAGGTATGGGTGGCGGCGGCACGCCCAAGAAACGCGCTGGCAGAAGAAGTGGTTGAAGGCGTCAACGTGGTCCGCTTCGCGATCTCCGGAAATCTGGCCTGTGGAATGTCCGGAGAAATTGAGCTATATCGTAAATTTGTACTTGGGAAGAACTGGGACCTTCTGGTCATGCATTGCGCTCAGACTTGGTCAACCGATGCTCTGCTGCCGGTACTCGGGCAACTGAGCCGTCCTTTCGTGCTGGCGAGCCACGGCTTGTCAGCCTGGGGGAACCCTGCGTTCACGCCGTACTTTGAAAAACTCGCTGTGGCACTGCGCGGCGCCTCTGCGGTCGTTTCCCTCTCTGTGCTGCTCGAAGAGAATGCCTTTTGCTCGAGATATGGACTGCCGAACCCGCATATAATATCGAACGGGGTGAACCTGTCGGAGTGGGCTGCGGATTCGTCGGGGCTGCGGAACCGGTGGGGGGTCGGCTCGCGCCCCTGGCTCCTGTCTGTGGGCAACCACAGCTCAGTCAAAGGGCATGATCGGTTCTATAGGCTCTCGCAAGCTCTTAGAAAGCAGCATCATGACGTGCTTTGTACCATTATCGGCGGCAGCCATCCGGCAGCGCGATGGGGCTTGGGAAGGCTAGGCATCCCCGGAGGCTGTTGGTTGTCGTGCCGTTTCCAGTCGTTGGTGGCCCCGGTTGAGCTCAGAACAAATGTTCCGCGAGGAGACGTGGTGGCGGCAATCAAGGAAGCAAGTGTTGTTGCCATCACCTCCAGACGTGAAGCGTGTCCGCTTGTTGCCATTGAGGCGATGGCGGCAGGCACGCCCTGGGTATCGTTTGATGTTGGCAACGTTCGAGAAAACGCTGGGGGTTTTGTCGTGCACAATGAGCAGGAAATGATGGAAAAGGTGCTTCTTCTCTTGGCCAACTGCGGGCTGCGCCGGGAGTTGGGGGAAGCAGGGCGCAGGCGGGCGCAGGATAGACATGATTGGGATAAGATTGTAAGCCAATATGAACAGGTGTATATGACTGCAATTAGTGGGCAAACGCCAGCGGGAGCTGGGCGTAGAGTCTAGGTTTTAGCTGCCACGATGAATCCGTGCTACGGCAAAAAGCCAAATCCGGCTATGCAATATCTTTACGGGCTGGAAAATCGTCTAAAAATGCTCGTGCGGAACCTGGGTTGGAAACCAACCCAGAAAGTGCATTCAGAGGTGCGCAGCTTGCTTGAATGCGATTGCCATGATCTTGGCCTCTTTGTCTGGAGGCGCCTATTACCCCTAGTGGGCACGACTCCTTTCCCACCCGATGAGATCATGTTGATGTCGGCGGCCGTCCTTCACGTAAAGCCAGATGTCATTATCGAGTGGGGAACTAATATTGGTGTTTCTGCGAGGATTTTCTTCGAGGTGAGCCGTGCTTACGGACTTGAAGTGGACACGCATTCAATTGATCTACCACCAACGGTCGATCACCCCGAGCACCCGCATAGGCGCAGGGGTTTCCTTGTCCGGCACTTGCCTGTCACACTTCATGAGGGGGATGGACCGGAAGTTGCAAAGTCGCTGCTCGCGAAAGCCAGAAGGCCATTAGTGTTCATCGATGGAGATCATCAGTACACGAGCGTATTGCGAGATGGCAGGGCTGTTATAGAGTCTGCACCCGCAGCAGCCATTTTATTCCATGATACGTTCTTCCAACCCGGAGCGAGGTACAACCACGGGCCTCATGAGGCAGTGCGCACAATTGTCCAAGAACTTGAAGGCCGGTATCAGGTATTGGAGGCTTCTCTGGGCCTTCCTGGCATGACGCTACTACTACCGCGGGGTGCCTGAGTATGCAGAGGAGCTGGTTACGGATGTACTTCGGTTTTGAATGAGTTTTTGGGTGGAGGAGATCATGCACTCTCCGTGCCTGGGTTCGTCAGGTGATGTGCGATGCACAAACGAACACACGTAGTGCGCCTAATGGGCGGCCTGGGGAACCAGATGTTCCAGTATGCCTTCGGGCGGCGGATCGCTGAGGAAACAGGCGTGCAGGTGAAGTTCGATCTCGACAGTGGTTTCAAGAACGATGCCTATCGCCGTCGGTTTGCCTTGGGTGCGTTCAACGCCGACATCGTGAGTGCCGAGTCCCATGAGATCCCGCTTGGTATGTCCTGGCCCAGCCCCTGGCATCGGGTGGCCAAGGCAGGGTGGTCTGCGATGCCGGCTGCGTGGCGGCGGGTCGTGTACGAGAAGGCGTCGTTTCAATTCGATCCAACTGTTGTGGCCAACACAAAGGCAACAGCCTACTACTTTGGTTATTGGCAGCATGAGAGCTATTTTGCGCCCATTCAGGACGTGTTGCGCCGCGAGTTTACGTTACGGACGCCGCTCCCCGAGCCGGTGGTCGCCTTGCAGGAGGCAATGGCCGGGTGCCGTTCTGTATCGGTGCATGTCAGGCAGTATCATGATATTGGTGCGGATGGGCAGATTATCCTCAAGGCACGGAAACAGCACGGTGCTTGCAGTATGGAGTATTATCAGCAGGCGTTCGAGCGGATTGGGAACCAGCCGGGAACGATGTGTTTTATCTTCTCGGATAATCCTGAGTGGGCCAAGGAGAATTTAAAACTGCCGGCTCCGTGCCGTTATGTGGCCGACGAGTGTCCGTGCTCGGATGCTGAGGAGTTGCTGTTGATGGCGTCCTGCCAGCACCATGTGATTGCCAACAGCTCGTTCAGTTGGTGGGGCGCGTGGTTGGGCAGGAACCCGAAGAAGGTAGTGGTTGCCCCCCGAATCTGGATGCGTGGCCTTCCGGAGAGCGCCATGGATATCTGCCCAGAGACGTGGATCAGACTGTAGGAGTGGTGGGAGGACCTGTTGCGTTAGCGTGAGGTCAGAGAACACAATGCTGGGGATAGCAATCGTTGCGGAAGGATCCGCAGGTAGGGCACGTCTGTCCCAGCGCGCCGTTTGGACCATCGCAAGGCGCGGCGCGCTGGGACAGACGCGCCCTACCTCTCTGGGTTCCGGCAGTGCTGCGGAAACTTTAGCAGCGGCTAAGACATCGCGAATTGCCCAAATGAAGGTGCATCCACCGAAATCCTTTCGTGGTTCAGGGAGGAAACGCCAGCCATGAGCCAGCCGTTGGTCAGCATTGCCATGCCGGTGTACAACTGCGAGAAGACGTTGGCCCAGGCCATTCGTTCTATTCTGCTTCAGACTTTTCAAGACTGGGAGTTCATCATCATTAATGATGGATCTACTGACAAGACGATGGACATTGCACAGAGTTTTGACGACCCACGAATCCGAGTGTTTGCCGATGGAGAACAGAAAGGACTGCCTATGCGACTGAACGAAGCAGTGAAGGAGAGCAGAGGGAAGTACATTGCACGGATGGACGGAGACGACATCGCGTATCCCCGCCGGCTGGAACGGCAACTCGCCTATATGAAGGAGCATCCGGAGGTCGATCTTGTGGGCGCCGGAATTCTCGTCTTCGGATTCGAAGGAGTTGCATTAGGGAAACGTGTCGGTGGCAAGATCCCTCGGCGCCGGTCGGCGATTGTGGGTGGAAGCATTCCCATTGCCCACCCAACGTTTTTCGGAAAAACAGAATGGTTCACCCAGAACCGCTATTCTGTGTGGCCGAAGAACTTCCAGGATCAGCATTTGCTGTTGCAGACGTTGAGTACAAGTGTCTTGCGGGTCCTGCCAGAAATCCTCTTGGGCTATCGTGAAGAGAGGCTGAGCCTCAGGAAACAGATACGTTATCGCCTCAGCTACCTCCAGTCTACAAGACAACTCATGCGGTCTCTAGGGCCGTCCTTGGCGGCCTCCCTTATATCGGTCCAAATGTTCAAGCTCGTGCTGGATGTCTTTGCAATCAGTACCGGATTGAAGTATCGCGTCTTGCGCCACAGGGCTATGCCCGTCACAAGGTTGGAAGCCGCCGAGTGGAGCCAAGTATGGCAAGCAGTCGGCGTCCCGGTTCGGCAGGAGCCGCATTTTTAAGGTGATATGGAGGAAGCATGGGACACGGCACACCATGGACGCTTGAAGGTCTGCCGAGTTGTGACGGTGCCGCAGACCATTCAATTAGTGTTATGGGAGCAGTTACGGTGTATTGTGGCCCACGATATAGAATTGGCCTTGGTGTCCAGTCCAGGCCCGGAATTAGAGGCGGTAGTCACGGACGTCGGCGCGAAGCGAGTGGGCATTCAGATGCAACGTAAGCCGGCTCCCCTATCCGACCTGCGGTCACTTTACAAGCTCACGCGACTTCTAACTCAAAACCGTTTTGACATCGTCCATTCCTCGACACCGAAGGCGGGCTTCATATCGGCCTTGGCGGGGACACTTGCGCGGGTGCCGGTCCGGGTCCATACGTTTACGGGCCAGCCGTGGGTCGAGCTGGCTGGCCTGGGGCGACGGATTCCGAGGGTGTGTGACCGGATCACCGCGGAATTAACGACCCAGTGTTACGCGGACAGCCCTTCCCAGCGGGATTTTCTGATTGCGGAAGGTTTGGTGGCACCTGGCAAGATAGCCGTGGTCGGAGCCGGGTCCATCAGCGGGGTGGACTTGCAGCGGTTTTCTTTAACGACTTGGGGCGGCGACACCGCGCGGCAAACGCGACGCGAGCTCGGCATTCCGAGCGACGCCTTGGTGGTTGTATTCTGTGGCCGTGTGACCAAGGACAAAGGCATTGTCGAACTACTCGCTGCGTTTGAGCTGGTTGCCAAGTCGAATCCCACCGTGCATCTGCTGTTAATTGGAGCCTTCGAGCCGGAGCGGGACCCCTTGCCGGCTGAGACTTTGGAGCGGCTCAAGCATCATCCCCGCGTTCACAGCGTAGGGTTCGCCACTACGCCGGAAAAGCTCCTCGCGGCAGGGGACATCTTTTGTCTTCCAAGCTATCGGGAGGGATTCCCAAGTGTGGTTATCCAGGCTGCGGCGATGGAATTGCCGGCAGTGGTCACACGCGTGACTGGGTCGGTGGATGCGGTGGTCGAAGGGGTTACCGGTCTGATTGTGCCCTCCAAGAATGTGGAGCGCCTTGCGGAGGCGTTGTGGACGTTGGTTGGTTCCAAGGAACTCCGGCAGTCTCTCGGCCAGGCGGCGCGGCAGCGGGTGGTGAGGAACTTCGATGCCCGTGTCATCAATGAGGCGGTGGTCGCCGAGTATTTCCGTTTGGCGCGTCGGCCGTCTCCGTAAGCGCGGCTTGGCAAGGCGGGAGTCGCTTCTGAGCACTTCGAAAGCCGCTGGCGTGCCTGGGGTGCCCGCAGTCAGGCCGATGCTCTTCCTCCGAACAACTTCTTTCGTGAAGTGAAGCGGTTCTTTGATTTCTTCTCTGTGCTGGTGGCGCTCGCGCTCTTGTGGCCGCTCCTGCTGGCCTTGGCGGTGCTCGTCTGGATCTGTTACGGCTGGCCGGTCTTCTTCTGCCAGCAACGCCCCGGACTGCGCGGCCGGCCCTTCCCCATTTACAAATTCCGCACCATGAGCGAGGCCCGGGATGCCCAGGGCAACTTATTGCCCGACGCCCAGCGCCTGACCCGGTTCGGACGCTTGCTCCGCAGCACCAGCCTGGATGAACTGCCGGAGTTGTTCAACGTGCTCAAGGGTGACATGAGCCTGGTGGGACCACGCCCGCTGCTGATGGAATACCTGCCGCGCTACACGACCGAGCAGGCGCGGCGGCATGAAGTGAAACCGGGCATCACAGGCTGGGCGCAAGTCAACGGGCGCAACACCATTTCCTGGGAAGAGAAGTTCAAGTTGGATGTTTGGTATGTGGACCATTGCAGCCTATGGCTCGACTTGAAGATTCTGGCGCTGACCGTGTTCCAGGTGTTCCAGCGCAAAGGCATCAACGCGGAAGGCCACGCCACCATGCCAGCATTCGCGGGGTCCCAGTCAGCAGGAGCTGAGCGCTCTCGATCTGCTTCCGCAATACAGCCGTGAACAGCAAAACCAGCGTGGCCGTTATTGGCGCCGGCGGGCATACCAAGGTGGTCATCAGTACTTTGCGGGCAGCCGGGCTCGATGTGGTCGGAGTTTACGATGATGATCCGGCAAAGCGAGGGCAGCAGATCGCGAAGGTGCCGGTCATAGGCTCGGTTGCCGAAATCCATTCGGGCACAGCCGGAGCATTCGTGATTGCCATTGGCAGCAACGCTCTGCGCCGCCAGGTTGCGGAACGCTTGTCCTTCGTCCGGTGGCTAACGGCAGTGCATCCACATGCCTACGTACACGAATCGGTGAAGGTCGGTCCAGGCACGGTTGTTTTTGCCGGAGCCGTTATCCAACCAGACACCGTCATTGGCCGTCATTGCATCATCAACACTGGGGCGACAGTTGACCACGACTGTTCGCTGGGAGATTTCACGCACGTGGCTCCTGGTTGTCACCTTGCGGGCGGGGTAGCCCTTGCCGAAGGAGTTTTCATGGGCATAGGCAGCGTCGCGATCCCAGGAATTACAATTGGCGACTGGACTACCGTTGGTGCGGGCGGAGTGGTCGTCACGGATTTGCCGCCGCAGCAAATCGCCATGGGAATTCCGGCCAGAGTGGTCAACAGCAAAAAATCATCATGAGTGTTCAACGGTCACAGCGCCTTTTCCTTTCTCCGCCCCATATTGGTGGCAAGGAGCGGGACTTCGTCCGCGAGGCGTTTGAGAGCAACTACATTGCGCCCCTTGGGCCGATGGTGGATGCGTTCGAAAAGGAGTTCGCGGCGTACACAGGCATCCCTCACTGCCTTGCGCTCGCCAGCGGCACCGCCGCGATGCACCTCGCCTTGCGCGAACTGGGCGTTGGTCCCGGCGATGAAGTGCTGGCGTCCACGCTCACGTTTATCGGCAGCGTCAGTCCAGCCACGTTTCTTGGCGCGTCCGTGGCCTTCATTGATTCGGATGAAGAATCGTGGAACATGGACCCGGCCCTCCTGGCGGATGAATTGGCCGAGTGTGCTCGCCGTGGCAAGCTGCCGAAGGCGGTCATTCCTACTGATCTCTACGGTCAATGTTGCGATTTGGAGCGGATCAAACAGGTCTGCGAGCGCTACAAAATCCCCGTGGTCGCCGATGCCGCCGAAGCGATGGGCTCGCGCTATCAGGAGACAGAGGACGGAGGACGGAGGACGGAAGGCGGAGGTCAGTCATCAGTCGTCAGTCATCAGTCATCAGTGTATGGCTCGCTGCGTCACGCCGGTTACGGCGCCAAGGCGGCGGTGTTCTCGTTCAACGGGAATAAGATCATGACCACTTCGGGGGGTGGGATGCTGGCCAGTCACGATGAGCGCTTGATTGGGCACGCCCGCAAACTCTCGCAGCAGGCGCGTGATCCCGCCCCGCACTACGAACATTCGGAGATCGGCTACAACTATCGCCTTAGCAATATTCTGGCGGCCATCGGGCGCGGGCAGTTGCGCGTGCTGGACGAACGGGTCGCCGCCAAGAGACGGATTTTCGAGCAATACCGCCAACTCCTGGCCGAGCTGCCCGGCATCACCTTCATGCCGGAGCCGCCTTACGGGCGCTGCAATCGCTGGCTCACCGTAATCCTGATTGACGGGGCCGAATTTGGCTCTACACCAGAGCAGGTGCGACTGGCCTTGGAGGCGGAGAACATCGAGTCGCGTCCCATCTGGAAGCCGATGCATTTGCAGCCGGTGTTCAGTGAGTGCCGGGTGCGGAGTGCGGAGTGCGGAGTGGAGACAGGAAGACAAGCGGTGGCGCGCCGCAGCGGCAAATCCATTTCCGAGGACCTTTTTGCGCGCGGCTTGTGCCTGCCGTCCGGCACGGCGATGGGGGAGGGGGACGTGGAGCGGGTGGGGAAGATAATTCGTGGCTGCGGGAAAGCATCAAATCAAAAGCTGAAAAGCTGACATGCTGAAAAGCTGAAATATGAGACTGAGCGAAGAATTACGCGGGCGAACCAAGCAATACGCATCGGCGATCATCCGGTGTTATGTAAAGCTGCCGAAAGAGCGCGAAGAAGTCCGGGTGCTGGGGAAACAGTTGCTGCGTTCGGGAACGTCAGTCGCCGCGCATGCCCGCGAGGCGTCACGAGCCCGATCGGACGCCGAATTCGTTTCCAAGTTGGATGGCTTGTTACAGGAGGCGGATGAATCGCAACTCTGGCTTGAATTGCTGCGTGATGATTGCGGTATCCAGGGCGAAACCCTCGGCCAGTTGTTGCGCGAAACCGATGAACTACTTGCGATCTTTACAACCATGGTGGCGAAGCTGAGAAAGAGCGGGATCTGATTTCAGAGTGACAGCGTTTGGAGCAAAAGCTGACCTCGCCAATACTCATCTCAAAGCTGAAATCACCAAATCAAAAGCTGAAAAGCATGACAAACCAAACGCTGAAAAGCTGACATGCTGAAAGCTGAAAGGGGAAAAGTGACTGCGGACTGCGGACCACGGACTACGAGGCCATTCGAAACGCTGAAAAACTGACATGCTGAAAAGCTGAAATATGAGACTGAGCGAACTGCGACAAAGCAGAAAGCGGAAAGTAGAAAGCAGAAATCTGAAACCAGGCGCAGGAATTCATCATTCACAATTCATCGTTTGAATCCGCATTACTCGTTCGATCTGTTCTCACCCGGTGAACCAATTCTTTGCTCCACTCGCTGAACCTGTCGGCGCTTTATGGTGCTTGATGGTTTTTGGCGTTTTCTGGCTGATTTGGCGGCGACAGTGGCAAGGCGCAGTTTGGTTGGGCGTCCCCGCCGTGCTGATATTCCTGATCGGCAGCACGCCTTTGGTGGATGCGATGGTAGCACGGGCGGAGCGTCCGCAGGCTCGGACCGATATGGATCGGCTGGCCGAAGCTGATGTGGTGGTCGCGCTGGGCGGGGGCTACTATGTCTCGGAGCACGATATGCTCGGGTTTGCGCTAGGCGCCGGTGGCAGTCGCGTGCTTACGGCCTTGGAATTGGTTCGTCGGGGAAAAGCCAGGGCTCTGGTTTTGGGTGGCAGCGGACCGCTCACCGGGAAACCCGGGGTGGTGGCAAGCTCGTTGGTGCAGGAGTGGGTTCTGGCCTCGGGTATGACCACCGTGGCGGTGACCAACCTCGGTCTGTGTGCGAACACGCATGACGAGGCGTTGCGCTTCAAGGAATTGAGCGCGCAACGCGGCTGGCGCAAGGTGATCCTGGTGACGTCGGCGCTGCATATACCGCGGTCGGTTGCGGTGTTTGCGGCGCAAGGCATCGCCGTGGTGCCGGTCGCGTGCGACTTTCAAGCGTACGGCGTGCCGCCAGTGCAAGGCGATTTTTCGCCGTTCCCACGCCAGACCAGATTCCACCATCTCGCCCTTTATCTGCATGAGAAAATTGGCTGGCTCGTCTATCGGTGGCGAGGGTGGATTGGGGGGACGGGAGGGAAAAGCTGAAAAGCTGAAAACTGAAATGCTGAAAGTAGAAAGCAGAAAGCTGGCGTAGGAGTTCATCATTCATCAGCTTTTGATTTGGTGATTTGTTGATTTCAGCTTTTATGTCAGGTAGTCCCATGGTCCTTCCTTGACGCCCCTTTGGAAAAGAGCCATTCTATAATGCCATGAATGCTATTGAAGCCCAGGTTGACATGGGGACCATCATCATCCGGACACCGGGGATTAAAGGCGGCAGCCCCCATATAGCCGGAGCCGGGGTCACCGTTCGGACCATTGCGCGGTGGTACAAGCTGGGCATGTCGCCCGAGGAGATCGCCGGTGAAATCTCCCACCTCAATCTTGCGCAAGTCTATGCCGCGCTTGCGTATTACCACGCTAACCGAGCCGAAATGGAAGCGGAAATGGCGGCCGAAGAAGCCGAATCCGACAGAATTGAGCGGGAGCATCTCCGGAAGGTAAAAACCGCAGCGTGAGGGTCCGCCTCTATTTCGATGAAGATTCCTCCCGCCATTCGCTGGCACGCGAACTGCGCGCCAGGGGAGCAGATGTGGTCACCGTGCACGAGGCCGGGACCAGAGGAAAAACCGATGAGGAGCAGTTGGATTGGGCGACAGTGAATGCCCGTACCCTTTATTCTTTCAATCGTGGCCACTTTTATCGTTGGCACACAACCTGGGTGAAAGAGAGCCGCCCGCATACTGGCATTATCTTATCCCGGCAAGATCTGTCCATCGGTGAGCAGATGCGGCGCCTGCTGCGCTTGATCAGCACGCTCACAGCAGAAGAAATGCGCAACCGCATTGAGTTTCTCAGTGGCTGGGGCTCTGACCTCTGATTTCTGCTTTCTGCTTTCTACTTTCTGCTTTTCCACGAATGCCAAGATGAAATCCGATCTCGATCTCACCAAAGAGCGATCGAAGCTGGCTGACGCCGTTACCAGGTGGTTGCGGCGTCCGTGGGTCCGCAAGACGATTCTGCTGGTCCTTTACACCGGTGGTCTCGCTTTTTGCTTCCTCCTCGCCTACGAGTTGAGATTTGACTTCGCCATGGACGAGAGTTTCAAATGGCAGCTTTTTAGATATTTGCCCTGGATCGTCGCGCTGAAGTTAATCCTGCTCTTGGCCTTTGGCCAGTTTGAAGGGTTGCTGAGCTACTTCAGTTTGCCCGATCTGGAGCGTTTATTTTGGGCGTCGGCTTTAGCTTTCGCGATTGTCCTGGCGCTCTGGTTTGTTTCCGGGGGCGCTTATGCGCCGCCGCGCGGGGTCATCCTGAGCGACTTCCTGATCTCGTTCCTGGGCCTGGCCGGCACCCGGCTGGCATTTCGCCTTTTGCGCGAGCGCTACCTGGCGCCCTACAGTCTTCAGAACACCCTGGCTCGACGGGTTGGGATTGTCGGCGCGGGAGACGTCGGCGCCGACCTGGTGAATGACCTTTTCGCCAAGCGAGGTCTGGGCCTCCTTCCCATAGTCTTCTTTGACGATGATAAACATAAGTGGGGATCGCGCATTCACGGGGTGCCGGTGATTGGCGCGCCGGAAGAAATTCCGGAGCAACATGGCAGGTTGGAATTGGGAAAAATCATCATCGCCATGCCGACCGCCCCGGCGAAACGCATCGGCGAAATCGTCAAGTTGCTGCAGCAGGGTCACCTCAAATTTGCGACCGTGCCGGCGATGGATCAGCTCGCCACCGGGCAATTGAAAGTCTCACAAATACGCCAGGTGGAAATTCAAGATCTCCTCGGTCGCGAGCCGGTGGACCTCGAAACCGGGAGCATCCGGGAGGTCCTGGCAAACCGGCGGGTCATGGTTACGGGCGCTGGCGGAAGCATCGGCAGCGAGTTGTGCCGTCAAATCGCGGCCTTTCACCCGGAATGGTTGCTCTTGGTGGACCAATCCGAAGTGCAATTGTTCGCCATCGAGCAGCAACTGATCAATCTCGGTTACGGCGGATTAATTATTCCGCTGATTGCGGACGTTCTGGATGAACCGCGGATGAGCGCCATCCTGCGTGAGCACCGGCCGGCAGTGATGTTTCACGCCGCCGCTCACAAGCATGTGCCCATGATGGAACGCCAACCGGGCGAGGCCATCAAGAACAACTCCATCGGCACGGCGCGCCTGGCGGATATGGCCTTGGAACACGGCGTCGGCCAGTTCGTGATGATCTCCACGGACAAGGCGGTGAATCCCACCAGCGCGATGGGGGCGACCAAGCGCCTGGCGGAAATTTACCTGCAGTCCCTGTTCGCCAAGCACCCGGAAGGGACCAAGTTCATCGCGGTCCGGTTTGGGAACGTGCTGGGTTCGTCGGGCAGCGTGGTGCCGACGTTCACCCGGCAAATCGCCGCGGGCGGGCCGGTGACGGTGACGCATCCAGACATGGTCCGGTATTTCATGACCATCCCGGAGGCGGTGGGGCTGGTGCTGCAAAGTTGCGCGCAGGGGCAGGGCGGGGAGACCTTTGTCCTCGACATGGGCCAGCCGGTCAAGATTGCGGAATTGGCGCGGCAGATGATCGAATTGTCCGGCCTGAAACCGGAGGTGGATATCGAGATCAAGTTTGTGGGATTGCGGCCCGGCGAGAAATTGTTCGAGGAGATCACCTGCAAGGGAGAAGCCTATCGGCCAACGCGGCATCCGAGAATCAAGCGGTTTGTGGCCGCCTCGGAAGACTGGAGCAAGGTGCAAGCGGCGGTGGCGGAGATCAGAGAGGAGCTTCACCGCGCTCCGCCGGACCGGCTGAAAAGGCTTTTGCAGCAGAGCGTTCCGGAGTACACCCCGTTCGTTGCCTCGAATGGAGATGATGCGGCCAAGGCGCCGGCTGCCAAGTCCCCGGCGGTGGCTGAGAATGAAGCGGGCGCATCGTGCCAGTACCACCGGAGCGCGCCGTCTGGCTCCCTCTCCCCGCGAGGGACGAGCGGGAGAGGGTTGGGGAGAGGGGTCTGAAAACTCAGCAATGACGCGCTTTGCGCCCCTGAACCAGTGCCAACCTCGCGGCAATTCGGACGGTTCAGGGGCGGGAGCTGCTCCATCGCCTCGTGAGAAAGCGCCTCCTCTCCCCGGCCCACTCCCCCATTTCATGGAGGAGACTGGAGTTTGGACATTTTCTGCTGAACTCACTGGCCGAGGCCAACCCTTCGGGTTGACCGATCCAGAATGTCCAAGTCTTTTGGTCTCTAATCCGTTGTTTCCAATCCCACAGCTTCAGTGGCCGACCGAACTGCCGAAATACCGTCCCCCGGTCCCTTAGTCCTTTCTCAATCCCATGAAACTACCTCTCAGTTCCCTGATCCTCATGGTTAGCGTCTCGGCCTTGGCTCAAGAGATCGTCGTGCCTTCCGAGACCGCCTCCCGCGAAACACTCCGTCTCTCGGCCGAGCAGTCCACCCTGCGCCTCGGCGGGCTCGACCTCTTCCCGCATGCCGCGGGTATGGTCAGCTACGACGATAATATCCTCATCAGTCACACCAACCAGATGGACGATGTCCTCTGGACCTTTTCCCCGGGCCTCACGATCGCCGCCGGCGACGTCGGCGCCTACCTGCCCGGCTCCGTGACCCTGGAACAACTGCGGAACCTGCTCTATTACTCAACTGTCGATGATGTCAGCAAGCCAAGCCGATTTTTCGCCTTCGATTACACCCCTTCCTTCAACCTTTACTCCGACCATTCCCAATTCGACAACACCGGTCAGTCCGCCAGGTTCTCCGGCGCCTATTCCTTCACCCGGCTGGCCTTGGGCCTGGACGCCGATTTTACCCGCGAGCACGCCAAAGACCCGAGTGTCGGCGACCTGGTTGAACTCGACCACTACGATGCCTATTTGCGCTCCCGGTACGACTTCACCGACCGCACTTCTCTGGAAGTCAACGAAGTATTCAACCGCTATGAATACGCCCAGACGCAGTACCAGGGCTACACCGATCTCAAAAATGAGGACTGGCTCAGTCGGCAATTCGCGGATCGCTTAAGCCTCGGCGTCGGGCTGGGGTTTGGCTTTGTGTTGCCGAATGCAAGCCCTGACCAAACTTACGAACAGTTGCTTGCACGCGCCGTCTATCGCCTCACCGGCAAACTCTACTTCACCTCCGCCCTTGGCGCCGAGCTCCGCGAATACGCCAGCGGACAATCCGACACCGTGAATCCCATTTTCAGCCTGACCGGCATCTATCAATTTCGCGAGAGCACCACGCTAACCCTGGAAGTTCATCGCTATAACGAACCATCACCCTTTGCCGGCCAAAACAACACCGAACTAGGCGCGAGTATTGGCGCTCGCCAACTCCTCTTTGGCCGGCTTTCCGCCTCAGCATCCCTCGGCTATGACAGCTTCGAATACAGTGCAACCGTGCCGAGCAGTTCCACTTCCCGCACCGACAATTATTTCTCTGGCCGGCTGCAGTTCGATTATGATTTCAACCGCCATGTAACGGGCTCGCTCTTCTACTCGTATCACCGCGACGACTCCAGCTACGTTTTCGTCAGCTACGACAATAACATTGTCGGCCTGCAGGTGACCTGGCGGCTATAGAAAACCTGATCTGGACAATGAGACCCTGATTTGATTAGCCTGTGATATGAATTCGCTGACTCGCATCATCCTGCTTCTGGCGCTTGCTGTGCCCTTTGCCGGCTCGCCCCAGACAGCGCCGTCCGAAAGCTCGACGGCCCCCGTTACCAGCGCCGCTGGCACCACGCCAACTCTAGCCGCTGCTTCGCCCCAATACGTTCTCCGTCCCGGCGATGTCGTGCAGGTCAAGGTCTACCAGGAAGAAGACCTCGCCTCCGTCTCGCGCGTCGGTAAAGATGGCACTTTTACCATGCCCCTGGTCGGCTCAGTGAAAGTCGGGAGCAACACGCTCGCCGAGGCGACTCTCATCGTCCACGACTTGCTCGTCAAAGACTACCTCGTCAACCCGCAGGTAAGCCTCAACGTGATCGAGTTCGCCAAACGCCGTTTCACCGTCCTCGGCCAGGTTCAGCGCCCTGGCACCTACGACATGCCACCCGATGAATCTGTCTCGCTCCTCCAGGCCATCGCCACCGCCGGCGGCTACACCCGCATCGGCAACCCACGCCGCATCACCGTCCAGCGCAATACGGACAACACGAACACCCTCCTCAAGCTCGATGCTGAAGCGATGGCCAACAAGAAACAACAGCAACCCTTCGTCGTCCTCCCCGAGGATGTCATCATTGTCGGTGAAAGGTGGATGTGATATGCAAGCGCCCCTGCAGCCAACCGAGCCCGCATCTTACGTTGCCGACCAGAACATTTCGGCGGATAGCACCGCTGACCTGAGCCGCACCTGGCACGCCCTGATCGAGCGGGTCTGGGTTGTCCCTCTTTGCCTTGTCTTATCGCTGGTCCTCGGCTTCGCCTACTTGCGCCGGGCGCCGGTTCTTTACTCGGCTACCACAACCGTTCAGGTGCAACAGGACCAGGCTCCGGTTTTCAAGATCGACAACGTGCGATTCGAAGACCTCCAGGCCCTCGACTTCCTCCAAACCATCGCGCAAACTCTTAAAACCCGCCCACTTCTGGCGCGCGTTGCCGAGAGTAACAATCTGGCCGCCGACTCCCGCTTTCTTTCCGCCACTATCATGCCCTCCACCGAGGAGGATCTGGTCGACACGCTCGCCCGCCTCACCACCGTCAAGCTCCGACGCGGCACCCGCCTGATTGACGTGACGGTCACGCATTCCAGCCCGCAACTCACCGCCCTGCTCGCCAACTCCCTCGTTAGCCAGTTCATCGCCAACTACGCCGAACAGCACACCACTAGCGGCGAGGTCGCCAGTGAATTCCTGGTCCAGGAAGCCTCGCGCCTTCGCAGAAAACTGCAGGAGTCCGAGGTCGCGCTGCAGGCTTACAGGGAGACGTCCAAAGCCTCCTCCCTCGATGACCGCCAGAACACGGTCGTCGCCGAGTTGAAAGAACTCAGCACCAAGGTCACGGAAGCCAAATCAGCGCGCATTAAACTCGAGAGCGAATACAACCAGGTGCTGACCCTCAGCAACAATCCGGAGGCCCTGATGACCCTTCCCACCATCGCCGCCAACGCCTCAGTCTTAGCCGCCAGGCAGAACCTCAGCAAGGCGCAAAACGATTTCGAGGTTTTGAAACAGCGCTACAAGGAAAAACATCCCAAGTACATCCAGGCTCAAACGCAGTTGGCTGCCTTGCAGAATGACTTGGCGGAAAGCATTCCCAAAGCCGCGCAGAGTCTAAAAGCCAGCCTGGACGCTACCCGCGCCTCCGAGCAAGCCCTCGAAAGCGCCCTGACCACGCAGGAGGCTTCCGCCCTGAAGTTAAACAAGCTCGCAATTCAATATGGGGTCCTGTCGCGCGAAGTGGAATCCGACCGTGCCCTCTATGAATCCGTGCTCAAGACCATGAAGGAAACTTCCGTAACCAAGGAAATCACGCCGATGAAGATCCGTGTGGTGCAGCCTGCATTCACCCCCAAGACCCCCTTCTCCCCCAAACGCGCCTTGATTGTAGCCATCAGCGCCCTGGGCGGCATCTTCGCCGGGTTCCTCCTCGTGCTTTTCCTCAATTTCCTCGATACCTCCATCAAAACCGTGGACGAAGCGGAGACCAAGCTGGGATTCCCGGTCTTTGCTGCAGTTTCCAGTTTGAAAGAAGTGAAAAAGAAAAGGCATCCGCTGGTGGTCGTGGATGCCCCCCATTCTTCCGGAGCCGAAGCATTCCGCACTTTGCGCACCAGCCTCTCCATGCTAGGGCGCGTTGAGGACCGCCGCGTCTTCCTTTTCACCAGCGCCATGCCTCAGGAAGGAAAGACCTTCTGCTCCATCAACTACGCTGCCAGCCTGGCGCAGCTCGGCCTCAAAGTCCTGCTAATCGATGGCGACCTCCGCAGGCCCACCGTAGAACTCGTGCTCACGGGCAAAGACCAGGGGACCCCCGGTGTCACCGATTATCTCACCGGCAAAAAGTCTCTCGAGGAAGTTGTGCAACCCTGCAAGTTACCTGGCCTCTTCTTCGTTTCCGGCGGCACAACCGCTCCCAACCCCGCTGAATTGCTGGCCAAAGACGGCCTGAGCGAATTAATCGAACGTGCTTTGAAAACCTATGACCGCGTGGTGCTCGACTCGGCTCCCGTCCACGCCGTCAGCGACACTCTCCTCATGCTGAAGAATGTCCAAACCGTATGTCTGGTCGTTCGCGGCGCGCGGACTTCCACTCGCTCGGTTTCTCGCTGTGTTCATCTGCTAAAGGGCGCCCGAGCGCCCCTCTCCGGGCTGGTCTTGAACCGCATGCCTTTGCGCCGGGGAATTGGCTACGGTTACTATTATTATAATCCCTACTACGATTACCGCTACCACGGCAAATACGCGAAAAAGGGCGTTTACGGCACATAGCAGCCGCGCCAAGTTCGTCGATCTGCCTTCTCAGCCTTTTCCTATCCCGATCATGTCACCATCCGATCGAGGGATTGACTTGCATGGACCGTTTTGTCTCCTATCACATACTTTGCTTTGACCCTCCGTCACTCCATCCTCAATTTCCTTGTGCTTGCAATCTTGGCGTGTGGGTGCGGCAGCCTGCCAAAGCGGAGTTTCCCGGTTGGAGTTTACAGCGTCCCGTCCGCCGCGGATTTCCCCGAAATCCGCCAGGCGGGCTTTGATATCGTTGTGGGGCCAGCCACATGGGATTACCTCTGTTCCGCCAGGGAGGCGGGCCTGAAAGTCCTCGCCAACCTGCCGCCGCCCAGCGGCCGGTCTCCGGACGACCTCCGCAAGCTCGATGCGCATCCCGCCCTCTGGGCCTGGTACCTCATTGATGAACCCGACCTGAACAGTGTGCCTCCTGCCCGGGTGCGAACGAGCCAGCGCCAGCTCCGGGAGTCGGGCGCCCGGAAGCCCTCGGCGCTGACGCTTTACCAGGGCTATGACGCTCTGGACTACGGAAACATCACCGACCTCCTTATCATTGATCGCTATCCGATCCCCTGGCTGGCCCTCGCGAACTTCGGCCAGCATATCCAAATGGGCCGCCTGGCTGTCGGACCGGACAAGCCGCTGTTTGCCGTCATCCAGGCTTTCGATTGGACCGCCTACCCTGGACTGCTGCGCACGCCATCGAGCCTGAGACCACCTGTCTATAAAGAACTCCGTTGCATGGCCTATGAGTCGGTGGCTCGAGGGGCAAACGGCATCTTTTTTTACGAGTTCGATGGCCAGTGGAAAATGCGCGAGCACCCTGAACTATGGGAGTCCCTGAAGCAAGTGGTGGGCGAGATTCGCGCCCGGGAGCCGCTGTTCCAGGGCAAGCGCCTGTGGTGGGCCAAGGAACACGAGTTTGCGGATCCGGCCTTCGCTTTCAATGCCGCCCTGGAGAGCAGCATCACCGCCACTCTCTTGCGCGT